>Ga0182738_1005948_pt1 | contig 12842 bp, 9 predicted proteins | sample eDN5th30CBELigMG_FD_128876 | JGI IMG/M metagenome (GOLD analysis project Ga0182738, IMG submission 128876) | Enriched Miracle-Growth compost microbial communities from Emeryville, California, USA - eDNA 5th pass 30_C BE-Lig MG (version 2)... ...
CGCGCCGCCGCCCGCGCCATCCGGCAGCGTCAGGCCCGCCACTTTCCTGATGGCCGCGATGATGGCCTTTTCCTCTCCCGGCCACGCCGCGAGCTGAACGATTGAGCCCGGCATCGTCTCCGACAGATAGACGCCGACGCCGCCGGAAAAATTTCCGTGCGAGCCGGGTTTCCATACCAGCTTCAGCGGGGATTCCTGCTCAACCATGCATGCGGCTCCCTTCCGGGTCATAGAAATGGTGGGTGACGATCTCGACCTGGCCGAAACGCTTGCGCAGCGGATCGGACACGAAGGCGCGGGTGCCGCGACGGGCCTTGCCGTCCTTGACCAGCGCCAGCGCGATATATTTGCCGAGCGTTGGCGAATAGCACATGGCCGTGACATGGCCGATCGAGTCGCGCGGGCTGTCTTCGTGCAGCTCTTCGACGATATGCGCGCCGCCGTTCACCGGCCGATTGTCGAGCGGAACGATGCCGACGAGCTGCAGGCGGCCCTCGGCAACCAGCCCTTCACGGTCCATCATGACCGAGCCGATGAAAGGCTTTTTCTTCGACAGCATCCAGTCGAGATGCAGGTCGCGGGCGGTGGTGCGGCCGTCAATCTCCGCGCCGGTGACATGACCCTTTTCGATGCGCATGGTGCCGAGCGCTTCAAGTCCATAGGGCACGATGCCGAACGGCTTTCCGGCCTTCATCAGCACTTCCCACACATGGGCGCCGTGGCCCGCGCCGCAATAGACCTCGTAGGCCAGTTCTCCGGAGAAGGAGAGCCGGCAGATCATCACCGGCGCGCCGTCGATCTCGCCATGGACGATGCCCATGAAGGGCAGCGCCTGATTGTCCACCTTCGTGCCGGTCACGCAGGCCGCCAGCACCTCGCGCGACTTCGGCCCGGCGATTGCCGCACCCGCCCACTGGTCGGTCACGGAAGTGAGATGCACCTTGAGTTCCGGCCACACCACGTCGAGCAGATATTCCAGATGCTGCATCACCTTGCCGGCATTGGCCGTGGTGGTGGTCATCAGGAAGTCGTGCTGGCCGAGCCGCCATGTCGTGCCGTCGTCCAGCGCAAGCCCGTCCTCGCGCAACATCAGGCCATAGCGGGCCTTTGCGACCGGCAGGGTGGAGAACATGTTGGTGTAGACACGGTCGAGGAATTCGGCCGCATCCGGTCCCTGCACCGCGATCTTGCCGAGTGTCGAGACATCGACGAGGCCGACGCCCTCGCGCACGGTTTTCGTCTCGCGGATATAGGCCTGTTCCACCGTCTCGCCCGGCAGGCCGTAGATCATCGGCCGGTGCCAGAGGCCCGCGCCATACATGGCCGCGCCGTTTTCGACGTGCCAGTCGTGCATCGGCGTCAGCCGGTCGGGTTTGATCTCGCCGTAGCGTTCAGCAGCCAGCGAGCCGACCGAAACCGGCGCGAAGGGCGGTCGGAAACGCGTGGTACCGACTTCCGGGATCTGCTTGCCGAGCGCATCGGCCATGATGGCAAGGCCCGGCACGTTGGAATTCTTGCCCTGGTCGGTCGCCATGCCGAGCGTGGTGTAGCGCTTCAGGTGCTCGACCGAGACGAAACCTTCCTGATGGGCAAGGCGGACGTCGTCTGCCGTCACGTCGTGCTGGTGATCGACGAAGGCCTTGCCCTTGGACCTGACCTCCAGCACGGGGGCAGGCCTCGGGTCGAGCCCGTCTTCATCGACTGACGGTAAATCGGCGTCGACGGCGGGCGCACCTGTCGCCTTCAGGCCGGCGGCGTAGCCTTCCGCCAGCGCGGCAGCGGTGGCGAAGCTGCCGTTGAATCCGCCCGCGCCGACCCAGTTCTGCGTCGCCTGCGGCGGCAGGAAGGCCTGCAGATCGTCGCTCCAGACAGGGTTGAGTCCAGCCTGACTGGCAAGATGGATGGTCGGCGACCAGCCGCCGGACATCAGCAGGCAATCGGCCGGGATGTTGCGAGGGTCGCCCGAGAGCGCACCTGTGCGGGCATCGAACCGCTGCGCCTTGATGCCGCCAAGACGTTTGCCGCCTTCGGTGCCGATGACCGCGTGGCCGGTGAGATGCATGCCGCCGACCTTGCCGGCGATCTCCTGCGCTGCGTCTGAGATGTCGTCGCGCATATCGATGATTGCGACAATTTCGCCGCCGGCCTTTTTCAGCGCCAGGGCGGCACGATAGGCGCTGTCGTTGTTGGTGAAGATCGCGAGCTTGCGGCCCGGCATCACTCCGTACTGGTTGGCGTAGCGTTCGGCGGCGCCGGCCAGCATGACGCCCGGCCGGTCGTTGCCGGGGAATACAAGCGGCCGTTCCAGCGCACCGGTCGCCAGCACGACCGCGTTTGCGCGGATCGTCCAGTGGCGGTGGCGCGGCTCACCCTTGGCCGGGGCCAGCTTGTGGTCGGCCACGCGCTCAAGTGCTGCCAGCGTGTTGCTGTCGTAATAGCCCCAGACAGTGGTGCGCGGCAGCACACGGACATTTTCGAGGGCCTTGAGTTCGCGCACCGTTTCAGCCACCCAGTCGGCCGCGGCCATGCCGTCGATCGTCTCGTCGGACCAGTTCGCGGAACCGCCCGGCATTGCGTCGAGGTCCGCGAGGATGACACGCGCACCCTGGTCCGCGGCCGCCTTGGCCGCCATCAGCCCGGCGGGACCTGCGCCCACCACGAGCACATCGCAGAAGGCGTTCATGCGCTCGTAGCGCGACGGGTCTTTCTCCATGCCGGCGCGGCCGAGACCGGCGGCACGGCGGATGAAGTGTTCGCAGAACATCCAGAAGCGCGTGCCTTTCAGCGGGCCGATCACCGGTCCCATGAAGGTCTTGTAGTAAAAGCCGGCGCCCAGCAACTTGCCGCCGAGTTGATTGACGGCCCGGACATCATATTCGAGCGACGGAAACCGGTTCTGGCTCTCAGCCACCAGCCCGTCATAGATCTCCAGCATGGTGGCGGGGATGTTGGGCTCGCGCACGGAGCCGATCAGCACCGTCACCAGTGCGTTCGGCTCTTCCACGCCTGCCGTCAGTACGCCGCGCGGCCGGTGGTATTTGAATGAGCGGCCGAACAGCGTGACGCCATTGGCAAGCAGCGCCGAGGCCAGCGTGTCACCGGCATGGCCGGTGTAGGACTTGCCGTCGAAGGTGAAGCGGATGGTGCGCAGACGGTCGATCCGTCCGCCGGATACGGCGCGACGCGGGCTCATGCCTGGGCTCCCGTCTTGCGGTGGCCGTCCGATTTGCGGTGTCCGGCGTCGCGCGCAAAGCCGACGCTGGAGATCGCATGAGTCAGCGTGTTGCGCGTGACCTTGAGATGCGCGCGGCAGCCACCGGAGTGCTGCCAGATTTCATGATGCTCGCCGCGCGGGTTCAGCCGGTCATAGATATAGGCGTTCCATGCCTCCTGGTCGGTGGAAGCAGGATCGGGACGCGTGCGGTTTCCGTCGCCCTGATAGGTGTATTCGGAGACGTCGCGCGGGCCGCAATAGGGGCAGGTGATCAGCATGGGCGGTACTCGCGCGAAATATGGAGGGGGGCAGCATAGAGCGCAGGCATGAAGCGGACTCCGGATCGCTAATGCAGGCGAGGGGTCGAGCCCACGCCCTTGTCGTCGATGAGAATGCCGCGGTGGAAGCGGTCGAGCGTGAAGGGTGCGTTGAGTTCGTGCGGCTCGTCCCTGGCGATGGTGTGGGCAAAGCACCAGCCGGAAGCGGGCGTTGCCTTGAAGCCGCCGTAGCACCAGCCGCAGTTGAGATACATGCCGGGCAGGGGGCCGGTCGTGATGATCGGCGAGCCGTCCATTGACATGTCGCAGACGCCACCCCACGAGCGCAGCACGCGCACGCGGGCGAGGCTCGGGAAAAGCGCGAGCATTTCGCTGTTCACTTCCTCCACGATGGGCAGGTTGCCGCGCTGGGCGTAGCTGTTGTAGCCGTCGAGGTCTCCGCCATAGACGAGGCCGCCTTTGTCGGATTGGGAGACATAGAAATGGCCCATGCCGAAAGTGACGACGGTGTCGAGGAACGGTTTTAGCGATTCCGACACGAAAGCCTGAAGCACATGGCTTTCGATAGGCATCCTGTCGATACCGGCCAGGTTCATCACATGCCCGGTCGAACCGGCAACGGCCACAGCCACTTTCTTCGCGCGGATTTCGCCGCGCGTGGTGGTGACGCCGACGACACGGTCGCCGTCCCTGATGAAGCCGGTGACTTCGCAATTCTCCAGAATGTCCACGCCGCGCCGGTCCGCGCCGCGCGCATAGCCCCATGCCACCGCATCGTGCCGGGCGGTGCCCGCGCGCCACTGCATCAGTCCGCCGGTGATCGGGAAACGCGCCGTACCCGAGATGTCGATGCCGGGCATCAGCCGTTTTATCTCGGCCGGGGCCATCAGTACGGAATCGGCGCCGGAATGGACGATGGCGTTGCCGCGGCGGGCGAGGTCGTCGAGCTGGGCGGGGGTATGCGCAAGGTTGAGCACACCGCGCTGCGAGAACATGACATTGTAGTTGAGGTCGTGGGAGAGGTTCTCCCATAGCTTCATCGAATGCTCATAGAAGCGGATGTTCTCGGGCAGCAGATAGTTGGAACGCACGGCGGTGGTGTTGCGCCCGACATTACCGGAACCCAGATAGCCTTTCTCCAGCACCGCGACATTGGTGATGCCGTGTTCCTTGGCGAGATAATAGGCGGTCGAAAGCCCGTGTCCGCCGCCCCCGATCACGATCACGTCGTAGGATGGTTTCGGGTCCGGCTTGCGCCAAGCCGGTTTCCAGTCGGGACTTCCCGAGAAAGCATTCCTCAGGAGCGAGAAGACCGAATATTCTGCCATTATTCCATGCCATCCGGTTCAGGTGATGGCGCACCCTATCGTGCAGGCAAGCGGGCCAGCGCGAAGAATGCGCCATTACCTTTCGTATGGCCGACTTCGACAGCGATCAAGCGGCTTGCCCCGTTGTCCCGCCGTCTTTATCACTGACGGCAGTTCAGAAGCCGGTTGTGATCCGTTGATTCAGAAGCGCCGTTCAATATCCGAAGCATTGCGTGATCTTGCAGCAATATGTCTTCTGGCCGCTCTTGTTGCAGGGTCGGCTCCTCTCGCTCACGCGCAGGAAAACGCTCCGGCCGCAACCGCACAGCCTGCACCTTCTGCCGCGCCCGCTGCCCGCGAGGCCGAGCCGCCGGCAGTCACGCCGTCCAGTTCACTTGTGGCGGAACAGCGCGAGAAGATCGACGCGCTCGCCAAGCAGGTCGATGGCATCGAAGCGAAGATGGATGCCGATACCGTCGATGATGTCGGTCTTGTCGAAATCCGCAGCCAGCTTGAAGCGATCGACAAGGCCTTGCTGAGCAATGGCGTGGCCTTCCGCCCCCGTCTCGGCGAGATCAATTCGCGCATAACGCAACTTGGCCCGCCGCCCGTAGAGGGGCAGCCGCCCGAGCCGGAGCTGGTGTCCAATGAACGCCGCGCGCTGACCAACGAGAAGGCCGAGATAAATGTCGTGCTCGGCAAGGCCGAGGATCTCTCGGTCCGCGTGAACGGGCTGCTGAACAAGATCTCGTCGCTGCGGCGCGACCTGTTCACCAGCATGCTCACCAAACGCTACCAGATCAGCGAGGCGTTCAACGGCGAAGTCGGTACGACCGTGCGGTCGGAATGGGGGCGTCTTTACTATGCGTTCTCGTCCTGGATGCGTTTTGTGGTCCAGTTCAAGTTCCGGGCGGTGCTGCTTGCCACCTTCTTCGCATTGCTGGCGGCGGCGGCTCTGCAGTTCGGCGGCAGGCGCATTTTTGGACGGCTTCTGACACCCGATCCCGGAATTGAGGAACCATCCTATCTCAGCCGATTGTCAGTGTCTTTCTGGTCCACCCTGCTGCCCACGCTGGCCATGGGCGTGTTTCTTGCCGGTACGCTGGGGCTCTACACCTATTTCAACGTCCTGCGCGGCGACATCGGCCTGTTGATCAACGGTATATTCACGATCGTTTTCGTGGCCTTCTTCATCAACAGGCTGAGCAACGCCGCGCTGGCGCCGAAAACGCCCAACTGGCGGCTGATCCCGATCCAGACCCGCGCGGCGCGCCTGCTGGTCTGGCTGTTGACGGCGACGGCCGCCGTGGTCGGCCTCGACTCCTTCATGGGCGTTGTCAGCGAAACACTTGGCTCGCCGCTTTCAATCACCATCGTGAAGAGCCTGCTGGCCTCGTTGACGGTCGGCATTCTGCTGCTGCTGATCGGTTTGGTGCGCCCGCTTGCCGGGGAAGACGGAAGGCACAGGCCGTGGCCGGCAGCGATACGCTACCTGCTCTATGTGATAGGCGGCATCACCATCATTTCGGCGCTGCTCGGCTATGTCAGTCTTGCGCAATTCGTTTCGAAGCAGGTGGTTGTCACGGGAGCCTTGCTGGCCACCGCCTATATCGGCTTCCTGTCGGCTCGCGCGGTTGCCGAGGAAGGCACCTTCGCGCAAACCGCAGTCGGACGCTGGCTGGCCCGTCGCTACAATCTGGACGAGACCTCGCTCGACCAGCTTGGGCTGGGGGCAAGCATTCTCATCTATGTGCTGGTCATCATCGTCTTCTTGCCATTCATCCTCTTCCAATGGGGGTTCCAGCCGGGCGATCTCGCCGGTTGGCTCAGCAAGCTGGCGACGGGATTCCAGGTCGGCACGTTCTCGTTTGCGCCATTTGCGATCATCACCGGCCTGATCGTCTTCGTCGTCGGATATTTCATCACTCGCTGGTTCCAGGGTTGGCTCGACGGCTCGGTGATGGCGCGCGGCAAGGTCGATGCCGGCGTGCGCAATTCCATCCGAACCGTCGTCGGCTATGCCGGCATTGCACTCGCCGCGCTGATCGGCATTTCCGCGGCGGGCATAAACCTTTCCAGTCTCGCACTCGTCGCCGGCGGTCTTTCGCTCGGTATCGGTTTCGGTTTGCAGAACGTGGTGTCGAATTTCGTCTCCGGCCTCATCCTGCTTGCGGAACGCCCTTTCAAGGCGGGTGACTGGGTGGTGGCCGGCGCCGTTTCCGGGACGGTAAAGAAGATCAGTGTCCGCGCCACCGAGATCGAGACCTTCCAGCGCCAGACGGTCATCCTGCCCAATTCGGATCTGATCAACGCCGCCGTCGGCAACTGGACGCATCGCAACAAGCTCGGGCGCGTCGAAATACCGATCCACGTGGCTTACGGCTCTGACGCCAAGCGCGTACACGAAATCCTGCTCGAGATTGCACGCGGTCATCCGCTGGTGCTGAGAAATCCGGAGCCGTTCGTGTGGTTCTCGGCTTTCGCCGAGTCCTCGTTGAATTTCGAGGTTCGGCTGTTCCTGGCTGACATCAACAACGGGCTATCCGTGCAGAACGACATCCGTTTCGCGATTCTGGATGCCTTCCGGAAGGAAGGCATCGAAATTCCTTATCCGCGTCGGGAGCTCAATCTGAAGTCCGCGGTGCCACCCAGTTGGCCGCTGGATGACGAGAAGGCAGAGGCGGAACACCACGAGCGCTTGCGCGCGCGCGCCGAGGCTGCGGCGCAGCCCGCACCCAAGCGGCGCAGGAAACCCGATCCGGCATGATTTGCCCAAAGCCGCGCATTTTTCGCATTGTGGCATGAACATGTCATTCAGTTGCCGTTCAGCTTGGAATATCTATAAGGTGCGTGCAAAAGGCGGGAACGCCTGCGGACGCAACAGAGGCGGTTAAGGCACCGATATTGTGATGAAGACACTTATTCTCGCGGGCCTCGCGTTTCTGGGCGCAAGTGGCGCCGTGCTGGCGGCGAGTGCGGTCAACAAGGATAGCGAGCCGCGCATGCTGATCGTCACCGAGGGCGGCAGCCGCTCGGAACTGACGCTGGCGCCCGGCGAAACCGTTGAGTTCTGCTCGTCCGGATGCTTCGTCACCATGCCGAACGGCGATCGCGTGGCGCTGACCGGAAGCGAGGATGTGGAAATCTCGGGCGGAGTTGGCCGCGTCAGGTAGTGCACACAGCTAGGCGCTTTTCAGTGAGACGAAGCTTTGGTTCGGGCTCATGTTTTATTCCGAAAGGGCCGGTGGTATCCGGCCCTTTACCATTTCCGGTAGTCGCCTCTTAACGATGCCGGCCAAAACCGGCGGCATGGCAACACAGCTTAACCTTCCATAGTGTTCGCCGCTTTATACCACAACCCTATCAGGGTTGGGCTGACGAATTACCATGGATATACGCTCGCAGAATAAAGCGATACCGCTTGCCGTCGATCTGGACGGCACGCTCATTGCGGGTGATCTGTTATGGGAAGGGTTGTTCCTGCTTCTGCGCAAGAACCCGCTGTTCCTTTTCATGGTTCCGGTGTGGCTCCTGAAAGGGCCTGCGCGTCTGAAGCAGGCAATCGCCGCGCATGTCGACATCGATCCCGCCGCGCTTGCCTATCGCGAAGAGCTGCTGCAGCGCCTGCGTCGTGAGCGTGAGAATGGACGCAGCATCGTGCTTGCCACCGGTTCGCCACGCAAATTCGCCGATGCGGTCGCGGCGCATCTGGGCCTGTTCGACGCGGTAATGGCAACCGACGGGCTGGAGAACATGACGTCCGCGCGCAAGCGCGCTGCGCTTGTCGCCGCTTATGGCGATGGCGGCTTCGACTATGCCGGCAACAGCCGTCACGATCTGGCCGTCTTCGAGGCGGCCCGCACCACGCTGGTCGTCGCGCCAGACCGTCACGCCGCCCGCTGGCAGGCCGAGCATGGCTGCGAACTGATGGAGCATCCGAAAGCGGACCTGCGTGTGATCCTGAAAATGCTGCGCGCGCATCAATGGCTGAAGAATTCGCTGATTGCGGTGCCCATGGTGCTGGCGCACCAGTATCTGGATGAACGGATGCTGCTGGAATGCCTGCTGGCCTTCGTTTCCTTCAGCGCCGCCGCCTCGGCGATCTACATTCTCAACGACTTTTTCGACCTCGCGCTCGACAGGCGCCATCAGAGCAAGCGCAATCGGCCCTTTGCCAGTGGCATGCTGTCCATCCCCTTCGGCCTTGGCGCGATGACCGTTTTGCTTGCCGTCAGCATCATTGCCGCCTGCTTTCTGCCGGTGGCGTTCGCGGCGGTTCTGGTGGTCTATCTCATCATCACCACGGCCTATTCGCTGGTGGTCAAGCGCATGCTGCTGGTCGATGTGCTGACGCTGGCCGGTCTTTATACGATACGCATTCTTGCCGGCGCCGCGGCCACGGAGGTGGACGTGTCCTTCTGGCTGCTTGCCTTCTCGATCTTCTTCTTCCTGTCGCTGGCGCTGGTGAAGCGCTATGTCGAACTGCGCACCTCGGGACTGGAGCCGGGCGAGCGCATCGCCGGACGCGGCTATCGCACGGAAGATCAGGAGGTCATCGCCCAGGCGGGAATGGCCTCGGCCTTCAGCTCGGCACTGGTGCTGGCGCTCTATATCGACAGCGCGGCGGTGCGCGAGCTCTATCCGATGCCATGGATGGTCTGGCCGCTCGCGCCGATCGTGCTCTACCTCACCATGCGCGTGTGGATACTCGCGCGCCGCGACGAACTGCACGACGATCCGGTCGTCTTCATCATCCGCGACTGGCGTAGCCAACTCGTGGTCGCTGTCGGTGCGGTCATGCTCGTGCTTGCCGGAGTTATGGCATGAGTTCCGTCTACCGCAGCTTCGGCATGACAGTGCCAGCCACCGGCCGCGCCATCGCGCCGGCCGATGCGATCGCTATGATGAAGCAGGGCAAGGCCGGAAACGGCGCGCTTCTGGCCTATGGCAATGGCCGCTCCTATGGAGATACATGCCAGAATACGGTAGGCGGCGTCATCGACATGCGGACCATGAACCGCATTCTGGCGTTCGACCCTGGCAGTGGCGTGATGGAGGCCGAAGCCGGTGTCCTCCTTTCCGACGTCATCGCCCATGTCGCGCCGTATGGTTTCTTCCCACCGGTCGTTCCCGGCACGCAGTTCGTGACGCTCGGCGGCGCCATCGCCAACGACGTTCATGGCAAGAACCATCACCGGCGCGGCACTTTCGGTTGCCATGTGCTGTCGTTTTCGCTGCTGCGCTCCGACGGCCGCATCCACGAGTGCTCGGCGAACGAAAACCCGCATCTGTTTGCCGCCACCATCGGCGGAATGGGCCTTACCGGCATTGTCCTGTCTGCCCGGTTCACACTGATGAAGGTGCCGTCGCCGGACGTGACCGAGAACGCGGCGCGGTTTCGCGATCTGGCCGAATTCTTCGATCTTGCGGAAGCGGCCGACACCGCCAATGAATATGCGGTTGCGTGGATCGATCAACTCGCAAGGGGCAGGGCAAGCGGTCGCGGCCTGCTGATGACGGGCAACCATGCCGGGACCGGCTCGCGCGCTGCAACGTCCGCCGGTCCGCGACTGGCGGTTCCGTTCCAGCCGCCGGTCAATGTGCTCAACCGGCCTTTCCTGAAGCTTTTCAATGCCGCCTACCGCTGGAAGAAGGGCCGGGCTAGCGGGCCCCAGGATGCGACCTGCCAAAGCTTCTTCTTTCCGCTCGACGGCGTCCGTAACTGGAACCGGCTCTATGGCCCGAAAGGGCTTTTCCAGCACCAGAGCGTCGTTCCGGAAGAAGCGGCGCGACGGGCGGTGCCTGCATTGCTGGCTGCCGCGCGCGCGGCGGGGCAGGGTTCTTTCCTCACCGTGTTGAAGCGTTTTGGCGGGCAGCGTTCGCCCGGCCTGCTTTCCTTTCCGCGTCCGGGCTACACGCTGACACTGGATTTTCCGAACCGCGGCGCGAGGACACGAGCGCTCCTCGATCGGCTCGATGCCATCACCGTCGAGGCTGGCGGGGCGGTCAATCCCTACAAGGACGCGCGCATGAGCGCGGATGTCTTCGAAGCCTCGTTTCCGCAGTGGCGTGAACTGGAGGCGCTGCGCGATCCGGCCTTCCTGTCGGATTTCTGGCGGCGCACCGCACTGAAACTGCCGGTCGAGCGACATGACCGCGCACGCGCGGCGGAATAAGGCCGTGGAACAGCCTCAGGTTGTTTTTGCGGTATTCGTTAAACTTGAAGTGAAAGTTTCACGAAATGTTTTCAGCTTGGGCCGTAAGGTCCTGAAGGGTGGTTGAACAGATGAAATACATTCCTTTCATACTTTTTACGGTCATGACCAACGCGGCCGCGCAGTTGATGCTGAAGCAAGGCATGATGTCGCTCGCGCCGATCTCCTTCGAGGGTGCCAACCCCGTGCTGAAGCTGTTGCAGATCATCTTCAGCCCGTGGGTTTTTGCCGGGCTGCTCACCTTCGTCATCTCGATGGCATCGCATCTTTACGTGCTGTCCAAGGTCGAACTCAGCTTCGCCTATCCGTTCCTCAGCCTCGCCTATGTGGCGGTGGCGGTCTTCGCCTATTTCATCTTTCGCGAGGACATCAACGCCTGGCGTATCGCCGGCATCGCCTTCATCTGCGTCGGCACCGTACTGATCGCGCAAAGCGGTCGTGGCCACGGCGCGGCCGAGGCGACCTCGAAACCTGTACAAACCAGTGAGCTTGCGCAATGAGACACGTGATTTTTGGCGGCGACGGCTTTGTCGGTCGTCATCTCGCACCAAAACTTCTGGCCGATGGCGAGGAGGTGGTCGTCGCCGACATCGTGCGCGGCGACTTGCCCCACTATCGCAATGTGCGGTTCGTCCAGTGCGACGTGACGGACCTGGCCTCGATCGCCGCGCTCGATCTCAAGGCCGACGACATGGTCTACAACCTGTCGGCCAAGATGCTGTCGCCTATCCAGGTGCGCGCCAGGCGTCACGATTTCTTCTTCCCGGTGAACTATTACGGCACCGAGAACATCATAAAGGCGATGGACAAGGCCGGTGCGCCGAACCTCGTCCATTTCACCACGGACATGGTCTATGGCCACACCCTGGCCACGCCGATGACGGAGGACCATCCGGTCGCGCCGCTGGGCGAATATGGCCTGTCCAAGCTGAAGACCGAGGAGCTTGCCGCCGAGTGGCGCAAGCGCGGCATGAACATTTCACTGTTCCGTCCGCGTCTCATCATCGGCCCCGGCCGCCTCGGCATTCTGGAAAAACTGTTCAAGCTGATCGACTGGAACCTGCCGGTGCCGATGATCGGCTCGGGGCGCAACCCCTATCAGTTCATCTCCGTCTTCGACTGCGCCGAAGCGGCCCGACTGGGCTGGAAGGCGGGCGTGCCGAACGAGGCCTACAATCTGGGCTCGCTCAATCCGCCGCCGGTGCGCAAGCTGCTCGGCGATCTGGTCAGACATGCGGGCTCCAGGTCGATCCTGCTGCCGACGCCGGGCTGGGCGGTCAAGCGCACGCTCGACCTGCTCGATCTGATGAACATGCCGATCATGGATCCGGAGCAGTATCTGATCGCGGACGAGGAGTGCGTGCTCGACGTGTCCAAGGGCGAGCGCGAGCTGGGCTGGGTGCCGCAGTATCGCGACGAGGACATGCTGATCGCCGCTTACAAGGAATATCGCGCCAAGAAGGACGGCCATGCCGTCGCCGCCAAAAGCGTCGCGGCCGAGTGAGCCACAGGAGACAGGTGAGATGACCGTCATGACCACGCCGAATGCCAGCGAAGCCCACGCCCGCGTGGCGACCCCGACGATTTCGTCGAACGCGCTGCCGAAGCCTGAACTGATCACTGTCGAGGAAGCCAAGGCACTGGACGTGGCCCGCATGACGGACATGTTCAAGGCACACCTCAATCCCGGCCAGCTTCACTTCATGAAGCTGCTCGGCTTCCACAAGATCAAGGTCGAGCGCGCCGAAGGCATGTACTACATCGACCAGAACGGTCGGAAGATCCTCGATTTCTTCGGCGGCTTCGGCTCGCTGGCGCTCGGGCACAA
>Ga0182738_1005949_pt1 | contig 12840 bp, 9 predicted proteins | sample eDN5th30CBELigMG_FD_128876 | JGI IMG/M metagenome (GOLD analysis project Ga0182738, IMG submission 128876) | Enriched Miracle-Growth compost microbial communities from Emeryville, California, USA - eDNA 5th pass 30_C BE-Lig MG (version 2)... ...
CCTTCTTTAATGTTTCCAGCAGTTTATCCCGAAAAGCAGGATAGATGGATTCATGAACAAAGATTCGGCTTGTTGCCGTACAGCGCTGCCCCGCATCCAATAAACCACCATCCACAATTCCTTCGCACGCTTTTTCTATATCCGCATCCGCCATCACAATAAAGGGATTTTTCCCGCCCATTTCTGCTTGAAAACGGATGCCGGAAGAAGCGAGCACCTGATTAATAGTGCGGCCAGTTTTAGTTGAACCAGTAAATGTAACAGCTTGAATAGATTCACTTTCCGCAAATGTCTCACTTACTAATGGACCATGTGCAATAACCATTGCCACAAGATTTTCAGGCAGCCCTGCCTCTTCCAATAAAGCCATAAACTTCTCGGAGATTAAGAGGGATTGATCTGCCGGCTTCCAGATAATGCTGTTTCCAGCTACCAATGCCGGCGCCATTTTCCAAATCGGGATCGCTAATGGAACATTCCATGGCGTAATCACACCAACTGTTCCTAACGGCTGCTGTTTCGTATAGCTGAAAACCCCTTCTTGTCTAGATGGAATAGTTTCCCCCGTCATCCGATATCCTTCCCCAGCAAAAAACCGCAAAAACGAAACACTTCGATGAACTTCTGCAACACCGTCCCGCAAACATTTGCCAACCTCTGCTGTTATTAACGCACCCCATTCCTCTGCCCTTTCTTCTAAAAGACTAGCAATTTTTAAAAGATACTCTCCCCTTACCGGAGCAGAAATCTTCTTCCACTTTTTCTGTGCTTTTGCAGCTGCCGCTATTTTTTCCTTTATTTCCTGTTTTTCCATCACTTGAAATTCTCCCAATACTTCTCCTGTCGATGGATTGACGGAAAAAATTTTCTCCTTCTCTAAAACGTTAATCATCTGTTTCCTCCCCCATAAAAATTTTTAATTGTAATTATGTAATTACAATTAAAAATAAAAGTAGTCCTCTCTTTTGATGGATTCATGAAGAATTAATTATGGACAATAAAAAAATCACTTGTAATTATGTCCTTACAAATGATTATACAGAAAATTTCCTATATTCAAACTGATTTGTTAGATAATCTCACATAGTTTTTTATTTTAACCTTTTTCATTTTCAGCAATACGCATATTAGTAGTTTTTACCGTTTGATCAATTTCAAAACAAAACCTTGAGCCAACATAAAGAACCTGAACCTTTTCTAAAGGAATATCCCCTTCTAGAAAGACAATTCCATCCCATGATAAAAGAGGATCATTTTCCTGAATTTCTAAAAGTCCTGCCTCTTCTTTTGAAGCCTTTACCGCTTGAAACGTTTGTTTAGAGCGATAAGGATAGTACCCCTTTTTGCCAAAATGCTCATAAAGGATCAGCTCTTCTAAGTCTTGATCGAATAAATCCTCATCCAAATAACAAGGAATAATCGAATCCCGAATAACTAATGGCTCATTATCCGCTAACCGCAAACGCACAATATGAAATAATGGATCTCCTGGATTCACTTTAAGTATCTTAGCTAATTCCTCCGACGCTTTCACTATTTCTTTTTTTATCAGCTTTGCACTATGCGGCAAGCCTTTTTCCGATATTTCTTCTGCAAATGTACGGAAAATCGTCGCAGCTTTTGTAAATACTCTCGGAGATACAAATGTCCCTAAGCGCCTCTTCCTGACTAAATACCCCTCACGCACCAGTTCATCTACCGCTTGCCGAACCGTTGGCCGACTGATCTGATATGCATCACAAAGCTCAAATTCAGTTGGAATCTTATCCCCGCTTTTATATACTCCACCTTCAATATCCTTCAACAACAATTCTTTTAACTGCAAGTAAAATGGAATTCTACTGTTGAAATCAATCAATAACGCTCCACTCCTTTTATCTTATCCATAAAAACTAACTAGTATTTTTTTAGAACAAGTAAAAATTAATGCTTCATTGCATTCCTCTCCAATAGGCAAAAACGCCTTGTTCTTTAGTATAGCGTGATTGTCTGGAAAAAACTAATAATATATAGGACATTTGCATTATTGTTGAAAGAGTTCTATTTATTAGTTTAAGGGAAGATAACAGCCATTATATATTAGCAAAACTAGTAAAAATATATAAGAAAAAGGCAAAATAAAGAGTATCCCTCATTCTATTTCGCCTTCTTTATACTTATATATAAAAACAATCTATTCACCTGTTCCCTCTAAGGTAAAGTCACCACTCCTATTTGGAAGCAAAAATAGGCTCCTTTTTGATATGAAAATTCCTCGATATAGCATTTCCTTCCATAAACTAATCGCTCTCTCTAAAAGCAGTTTTTGTCATGCCATTAGTTTTAGTTTTGCCTGTGACATATAATAAAAGGCTCGTTTCTCCATGGCTAACTGCTTCACTTTTTCAAATTCCTCTCTACTGACTGTTTCTCCATGAGCAGCTTTATTCCTAATGGTTTGCAACTCCACCATATAACGATAAAAATCTGGAATATAGTCAGTTAATATGGAAATCTCATTATTTCTAAGATATGCGCATATTTGATTCCACATTAAATTCTCCGCCTTTGGAGACCTTTTATTTAAGGATATGATGATTCGCATTTCTTGTTCGAAAATGCCAGTGTAGTGGCTAGTTAATCCACCATACGTAATATGATGCAAAGAATAATCAGAAAGCATTTCTTGGCTTACTGCGGTTGCTAGAGAATCGATACTATTTTTTGAAAAGCCTGTACATTCCTGAACATATTTTGCTATAACATTATTGATTTCTCCAAAATTAATTTTCTCTTTTTTAAATAAACCATACAATTCTTCCATTTGAGCTAATTGATAATTTTGTTTATCCTCTAGCGAATTCTCTAAATTATTATAAGTTTTCAAGAGGATTTCGACTGCCTCTTCCACGTTTTTGGAATACTTCTTTGTCTCCACCTGAGTACTGTTTTTATAGTCCTCTATATTCTTATTGAGAATTTCAAACTTTTTCTCAATTGCATTTTCAATTTCCTTCTTATTTATACTATTGCCTTGATTATGAATAAAGGTTTCTATATCTGCAATTACATCATTAGACAGTTTGGCTTTCAATTCTTGTTGAAACTTACTACTATTATTCATCTCCAGTACAGTTAGCTTTGACTGAATATCCCCCAAACTGCTGGCAATATATTCTACTTGTTTATCCATTCTATTGACTAGCACTTCAATAAACCTTTGATAATCGACCTCTTCCCTTTTAGATCCTTCTTTCGGCTGCAACTCCTGCAGCCCGCTTTCCTTTTTCTTACTCCTTACTATATTTAAGATAATTAAAATTCCCCTAATAAGCCAGAAGAAGCCGATAAAAAAAAGGCATCTTGAAAATTCTTCATTCTTTATTAGCCAAGAGGTAGCCATTATCAATCCTCCAAATATAAAGGAAAAAAGATAATGGCTGTAACTGTTCTTTTTCAGTTCTATATATAATTTTATTCCCATTGAACTTAAAATAATGAACGCCAGCACGTAAAATAGAATGGCTGGCAAAATGAATGATGTTAGAGCGGTTAAAATAATTATAAAGGATAATAAAGACTCTTCTCTGCTGATCATGACATCTTCTCCAATTAGTATTCATTAAAGACTTTATCAATAATTAGTTCCAATTCGCCATTATAGACATCTACCATGGCTAAAACTCTAATAGGGAAATTTTCCTTCGCTGCATTTTGGATCTTTAATTTTCTTCCAGCAATTTCATTCCCATCTGCTTTAAACAGGACTCCTTTTATCTCTTTATTGCCATCAGATAGATAAAAATAAAGGTGACCATCTTTTTCTGTCACATTTTTTACACTGCCTCTCACTTGTACCATCTTTCCACGATTAGATTCAGAAATTCTGCTTACTCCTACTAAAGAAACATCGGAATCCTTCCCTGCTTCTAAAATAGTAATATCCTTTTTTGCTTGTGGAATAACTTCCAATTTGCCATTATACTCCCCAATATTACCTTTTATTTTCAAAATCGAATTTACAGCTATTTCATCAGAATTATATTGCAGAGTATCGAATATAGGAACTTCTATCTCTTGTTGTTGATCTGTTAATTCAACAGTTAGAAAGACATGGCCTTTAGGATGACGATATTTAGTAATAACTTTTGCCTCTATTTCTACACTTTTTCCGATATTTTCTTTCGTTATCTCCACATTATTCCTTTTGATAAGCTCTACATCCTTAGAACTGCTTGGAATAACTTCCAAACTCCCATTATATTCATCTACCATTCCGGTAAATTGAAACTGTTTACCTAATTTCAATTGATCTGTTGATATCTTCTTATCAGCAAAGATAGGAACGTCAATTTTCCCTGTATCATCGGTCACCTCTAAAAACAAATGGCCATTTTCATGCTTTCTTACATTTGTTATTTTTCCTCTTATGGTTACAACTTTATCGACCATATCCTTGCTTATACTTTTAATGCTAATACTCTCGCCTGTGTCAGATGGAGACTGTGTCTCTTTCTCATTTTCTTTCACTGCGGCACCATCTGATTCCGCCGTCTTCTTTTCTGCAACATTATCCATAATTTTATTTTTATTCTCATACAAGAGATACGCTCCTACAACTAGCACAATAATAATAGCCCAAAAAAAATAGAATAACTTGCCGCTTTTCAATTAAATCCTCTCCTGTCAGTAATCTATCAAAAATTATACCACCTTTTATACCGTAAATTTGTTAAATATATACTAAAAACAGGAAACAATCACTAATTTTAAGACTCCTAGATTCCTTCCCAGTTTTAAGCCTGCCATTAGCACTAATCATTTCAAATAGAATGCATAAACTATAAAAAATCAGAAGACCTGCTCTAGTAAATATTCTTACAAAGATAAATCTAGAGAACTTTTTTCCTTTCCCTTTTAACAGCAATGTCACAGGAATTTTCGCAGAAAATACACAGAAAAATTCCCTGTTCCATTTAAATTTAGATGGTCCCCTAAATCCCCGCGTTTCTCCAATAAAAAAACTTAATAATTTTTACATATATTAACAATACCCCGCCTATAGATTATGATGGCATCTTATATACGATTAGATAATAATAGCAAAAAGAGGCAGCACAGATTATGGCTGCCTCTCGAAATTATTTTACTGTAATTTTTCTCTTTACTTCACTTTTATTGCTTGCCTTATCTGCTACTGTATAGGTTAATGTATATACTCCTGCCCTCTTCGTATTTACACTTCCACTCACTTTTATTTTACTTGTCAGATTCCCATCGATGTTATCTTTTGCAGTAACTCCTGTTTTGACATTAAACGATGAGTTTTTCTTAATCGTTTTATTTGCTGCACCGCTGATGACTGGTTTTGTTTTATCTTTTACTGTGATTACTCGTTTGGCAGTTGTTTTATTTCCTGCTCTATCTGTGATGGTATAAGTAAGTGTATAGTTGCCGACTTTATTTGCATTTACCGTACCACTTACCTTTACATTCTTAGTAATAGTTCCATCGATAGTATCTGTTGCTTTTACATTTGCCATCGCATTAAATTTGCTTCCTGCTGCTATTGTTGTGCTGCCCACATTTTGCAGGACTGGCTTTGTTTTATCTGCTACAGTAACCATTCGTTTTACTTCCGCTTTATTGCCCGCCTTATCGGCAACTGTATAAGTTAAAGTATATTTCCCTAGCTTTTGTGTATTTACACTGCCTGTTACTTTAATAGATTTTGTTAAATCGCCATCTACATTATCTATCGCTTTTACATTTGTCATCGCATTAAATTTGCTTCCTGCTGCTATTGTTGTGCTACCCACATTTTGCAGGACTGGCTTTGTTTTATCTGCTACAGTAACCATTCGTTTTGCTTCCACCTTATTTCCTGCTTTATCGGTAACTGTATAAACAAGTGTATACTTCCCTGGCTTTTTGGTATTTACCGTGCCTGCTACTTTGATCGACTTTGTCAGATCTCCATCTTCTTTATCCGTTGCTTTTACATTGGATAGAGAATTAAAGCTGCTTCCTGCTGCTATTGTAAGATTATCAATATGCTGGAAAAACGGCTTTGTTTCTTCCACTACTACGACAATACGTTTTACTTCTGCTTTATTTCCTGCTTTATCGGTCACAGTATACGTTAAAGTATATTTCCCAGACTTTTGGCTATTGACTGTACCACTTACCCCTATCTTCGCCGTTAGATCTCCATCTACATTGTCCTTTGCTTTTACTCCCGCTTTCGCATCAAAGCTTGTTCCCACGGAGATCGTTTTATCTTCAATTCCGCTAAAAATTGGGGCTGTAGTATCTTTTACCGTGATTTTTCTCTCTGCCTGTGTCGTGTTGCCAGCCTTATCGGATACATTATATTTCACCTTGTACTCGCCTGGCGCTTTGACATTTACAGTGCCACTTATTTCTATCTTCCCTGTTAGATCTCCATCCACATTGTCCTTTGCCTTTACCCCTGCTTTCGCATCAAAGCTTATTCCTGCGGAGATCGTTTTATCTTCTACTCCGCTAAAGGTTGGGGCTGTGCTATCTTTTACTGTAATTTGTTTTGCCTTGCTCGAATTACCTACTTGATCAGTTGCAACTACCAATAGTACTGTACCCGCTTCTTGTTTCGATATATTAATGCTGTATGTTCCATTACCTTCAGTTTTACCTGACAATGTACCAGCATCTGTTTTTACAGTAATTGTTGTTCCATTTGAAGCATTACCTGTAACTGCCGATGATTGATCATTGATATCATTGACTGTAAAAACATGATATTGTTTTTTATAGATTTTAGATTTATTGCCAGATCGGTCTATCGCAATATATTGCAATTCTGTATCTTTGTTAAGTTCAATTGGTTTTGAATATAGAGTGCTAGCTTTTGACGGAACAGATCCATTTGTTGTGTAATAAATATTCCCCTTCTCCGACATAGAAAGTACAACAGAGGTTCCTTTATAATAGATACCATCCTTAGTATCTGCAGATGCTGTAGGTTTAATAGTGTCACTAATTTGTACAGGGTAACTTTTGATTATCTCATTTCCAAGTACATCTACAAATTTAAATACAACATTTTCACTATCTCCAATATTAAATTGATCAATTTTAAATGTTCCATCACCATTTAAAGTAACCTTTTGGTCGTTCATAAACAAATTACCAATAGGCAATGTTGCACCTGTTAAAGATATAATGCCATCCTTAGAAATGATAGGATCTGTGTAAATGGTGAATGGAATATCACTTAACACCCTATTAGATACAAACATACTATTAATAGTGTTTGTCCCACCAAGCATTAGAACGGTTCCGTTAGATAGAATCGAATATCCCCAATTTACTCTTGAGGCATGGAGTGATCCGGATATGCTTAAATTCCCATAGTTTTTCATGCTTCCTAACACATAGACATTGCCATTGATTTTTACATTTCCATTAATCGTTAAGACTGCATTAGGCCCAATATAAACATCCCCATTTATAGTTTTGCTAGTCCATGTTTGAGTTGTTTGCACAACCGTTTGATCTAATGCTTCAATGCCTGAGTTGCTTGGATCTACTACTTTAAAAGTCCCACCGCTTAACTCTTCACCAGAAGTGATATAATTACTATTCCCAGCGCTATCCGCTATATATAAATCATTAATCGTCCATTCTCCTGATTCACTATATTGATCAATACTTATTGTGCCCTCATATTTGCCACTTTGCGCATTATAAACTAGACTTACAAATTGAGTTTTTCCAGTTACAGGGGAACGATAATCTAGCCAGACACTTTTAATTCCTGACTCCTTATCCTCTGCAGTCACTTTCACCGTCACTGTATCACCAAGGGTTGCTTCTTTTTTATCTACTTCCACACTCTTTACTATAGGGGAAGTGATATCAGCATTAGTACCTGTTACAGTAAAGCTTCCTCCACTGAACTTTTCATCAGAAGTGATATAATTACTATTCCCAGCGTTATCCGCTATGTATAGATCATTAATCGTCCATTCCCCTGATTCGCTATATTCATCAATGTTTATTGTGCCTTCATATTTGCCACTTTGTGCATTATAACGTAGACTTACAAATTGAGTTTTCCCAGTTACAGGGGAACGATAATCTAGCCAGACACTTTTAATTCCTGATTCCTTATCCTCTGCAGTCACTTTCACCGTCACTGTATCCCCAAGGGTTGCTTCCTTTTTATCTACTTCCACACTTTTTAAAGTAGGAGCTGTTATATCCCCTTGCGCTTTGACAGAATCAACATCTAAAAAACTGCCAAATCCCTGAAAAACAAGAATAATAGCAGCAATAAAAATAAATATCCTTTTTAATAAATATGTTTTATTCATATTGTATCTCCTCGTTGTTAATGTTTTCTAAAGATGTAAAAATGCAAACTATATAAAACCCAAATAACTATTCAATATATTTCAACATCGCCCCATCTTCCTCTCCTTCTCCTAGTTGACTATTAATCGCTAAACCTTTTCTACATATGCAGAAAAATTTAAATAAAATGGAATACTCGAGTTTCTGTACCGAAAACAGCATCAGATAAACACGTTACTTGTCTAAATAAGAATAAAACAAACCATTTTGTCTCAAAAAACTCATGAATGGAGAATTCCTTTTATAAAACCTATGGGCACTTTCTCGAAAATGTCGCTTATTCCCATGGGGATTTGCTGAATAGTTTAGGTAAAGCTTATATATCAATCACTTAATTTCGATTTATATAAATAACAGTTATTAGCTTTTAACCTATCATTTCTATCGGTCTTATTGCATCTTTTTCCATTAAATCTGTTCGACAAAATTCGAGCAGTACATCCCGCATCATCTGTATAGATAAATAAAGAACAATTGTAAATCATTCCTCTATTCTACCTTTCTCATCCTAAGCATAGATTCAGTATATATTTATCTTTTTCCCTGACATTAGTAATAAAATTTCAAACAAAGTAAAAAGAGCAAAACAATAAGATCTACACCTCTATATTTTCTTTACTCTATTTTTCTAACGAAATAATTAATTCAGCAAGTAGAATTCTTTCAAAAGCTGCCTAATCCTACAAACTCGACAAAAGTCACCTTTAGAACTCCTGCTGACAGAATCCCTTTATAGGCTCGAGAAGCAGATATATCGGACATGGATGTATATAAAGGCTTGGAGGAGGTGGTGGTGAAACTATCGAAACAGAAAAATCCCCTATAAGGATTCTTTTTCTTCCTCTCTTTTAATTATATTCGGCAATTAAGAAATGCTGTTTATGGCAGTATATTTTTTGAATTGAAAATAAGCCGCAATATACAAGAGCTACATAAAATCTTGTATATTGCGGCTTATTAATTATGATTGCCTTTTCACTAAAGCCTCCATTTGTTGAATAATAAATTTAGTTAATCTCCCTTGCTCCTATCTGCAATTTGTTTAAATGCCGTACCATATGGTTCTGTTTCTAATCGCATTCGAATTGCATCTGCACATTCTTCAGAGCTTAAAACCGATGTATCAAGTTCTAAATCATAAATGCCAGGCACATGAACAGAATCTTGCCAAAGAATCACAGGCTGCGGTACATTCCCATCTTCTGTGTAACCAGTGTTCCAAGTTTCAATTCGTCTCTCCATAACAATATCTAAGGGACATCGAATACCTACAAATAACACAGGGAAGTCCTTTAAAAGATTAGCACAATTATAAAGAATATCCCTCCGAGCTGAATAGACATCATGATGTCCAACATCAACCACAACGTTTAATCCTAAACGGCTGTGCGCAGCAATTGACTCGTACATGGCTTGATATAAGGTAACAATTAAAGGCTCTAAATCAGGACGTTCTCCCCCTGGCCTTAGTCCAATTCCTGGTTGATAGCTTTTGGGGGTCATCTTCATAAACGTATCAACCCCTAGATTCATCCATACTCCATCAAAAGTATTTTGGACAATCGCAGCAATACTTGATTTCCCTGACCGAGGAGTTCCATTTAGAATAACAATGTTACCGAGTTTACTAGTATTTGGCACCAAACTTCCTCCTCTACTCTTATTTGTACTCTACTAAAGTAAAATTCTTTAATTACTATTGGAGTAACCTCCCTCAATCGTACAATAAGAACGGTCTATACTATTTCCTTTTGAGTAACCATTCATAAGGATTAATAAACATACTGCCATCAATTTATTGCCAAAAACACTTTTAATGGCGGCTCATCCTGTTTCCTGCTAAAGCAATATCTTCCCAGAGTTACACTATAATATGTGGATTTTAGCTTGCACTCAATTACCCCATTTCTTCTTCAGCATCAAGTTGTTTGTTTTGCTAAGAGGGAGATATGCTGCTCTGCCATTGCATATCTCCATGCCATATTTTTTATGTTGGCTCTCACATGCTGCAATGACTCTTTTTCTGATCTCAGCTGATGATTAACTGATTGATTCTTTAGTTTTTTCAATTGGTACGGATTGCAAATGGAGGAAAATATCAATCTATTGCGGATTGTTCCAAAAATGCGGTTTTCGCAGGAGTATATTTGTTTCGGGGTGCATATGCAGTAATTAATTTGGAAATCTAAATTTCAAAACAGTCAAAGATTCCTGGCGCCAATATCTTTTTTCAGGGTCTGTCTCCATACTCAGTGACAGACCCCAAGGTTTCTCCTATTACGGTTGGAATAATTCGAGAAATTCACCATCCGGGCCATGAAAGAATATATACTTGGAACCGCTTGGCAATGTTGTAATTGCTTCATCTATAAATGTTACATGCAAATCTTTAATGCGGGCTATTTCAGCTTCAATATCATCCACTGTAAATGCAACATGATGAACCTTGCCCTCTGTTGGCAAATTAGGATTGGCACCATAAATTAATTCTATAATCGTCTCCTTAGAATCACGAAATCCAAGAAATGCCAATTTAATATTAGGATCGATATGGCCTTGTTTTTCAATCAACTCTAAACCTAGCACCTTTGTATAAAATTGAATACTATCGTCTAAATTCTTTACATGAATTCCAACATGCTCTAACTTTTTAATCGCCATGATAAGCTCCTCCTAAAATAATAAATTTCGTTAACCGCTTTCATAAAAAAGAGACTGATTAATAACTAGAGTATCTTCCCATAATCCTTCTCCAGCTGGTGCAAGAATTAGCAGCATTCCCATTCATTTGGCCCGTTTGCCATTTATTCTATGGCTAGCCGCTCTCCTGTTTCTGATAAAAAAACTATTTAACTTTTATGTATTATATAAATCTATGTAAAATTATTACATGAATGTTCAGAGTTGTCAATTAACCTAAACATTCATTCTATTCAATGAAGTAGAATGCTTAGAGTACGTTTTTTTCATATTCATCCAAAAGGAGGATCAGACTATAACGGCAAATGGAACTCTATTGCCTATTTCATTTCGTCCTTATAAGAGGGCTGAACCCATGACCCGGTGAAGAAACATCAAATAAAGCGTAAGAACCTTTTTAATTTAGGAGGCACACCCAGTAGGAAAACCGGCTTCCATTACTATCAATGTCCTTCGACAAAAGAAAAATTCTTTCTTTTATCCTTATGAAGGATCTGACACCAATTCCTAAACTTTAAACTTTTTCAATTTACTTGTACCATCCCCCCTACTTGTATGTTGAGTAGGCTTTTTTACATCATTTTTAAAACCATACGCTATCTTTAACTTGTAGTCTCCTATTTTTTATTGCTTTAACTTATTTTTCATAAATTAAAGTAAATAAAAAACAGATTCTAATGAAAGAATCTGTTTGGCATTTTATTATTAAGCTTTTTGAACGTTAGCAGCTTGAGCTCCGCGAGCACCTTGCTCAACGTCAAAAGTTACTTTTTGACCTTCGTCTAATGATTTGAAGCCTTCACTTTGGATAGCAGAAAAGTGGACGAATACGTCGTCTCCATTTTCACGCTCGATAAATCCAAAACCTTTTTCTGCATTAAACCATTTAACTGTACCTTGTTCCATTTTTGTTGCCTCCTAGTGCATTACACACACAATGTATTACTATCCTTGCCCAAAAGTGATCATCAAGACGAAAAGTCAAACTTATACTATCCTTTACACCGAACAAAAATAATTCTTCTTTATCATAACAGAAATTCGAAGGGGATACAAACTATATATTATGGTAATACTTTAATCAATCTATCTGCCGATGTACATATCCCGGACATTGGGTCTTGACATGTAAAATCAAGATCAACGTGCTGTTGTTCTACTCCCATGAACATGAACGGAATGTCCATTGATATAAGGAAACATTCCCGCCTCCAACTGCTTGAATACCACCTTCAAAAGAAATTCTACTGATATCAAACAGTGCTGATAAACCTTGCGTTTCTATAGATCTGGTAACTTGAGATAATTTTCTAGCATGAGTTTGCAATATATTGAAAGGGCTGTCGAGAGTTTCTCGGCAGCCCGAGTATAGAATCATATTCATTGTCTTTATTTACCTTTATAATGAGAAATAAACTCTAGGTCCTTCTCAATTTATAGCAGTCTTCCTTTATGTATACTTTTTGTTTTTAGTACATAATGTTTTAGTTTTTGTACAATCAAAAGCCCTTAAGTTTTTGATCCTAAGGGCTTTTAATTATATCTCTATTTATTGCGGGGACAGGATTTGAACCTGCGACCTTCGGGTTATGAGCCCGACGAGCTACCGGACTGCTCCACCCCGCGACGATACAAATATAGTTTGCCTGGCGACGTCCTACTCTCACAGGGGGAGAGCCCCCAACTACCATCGGCGCTGAAAAGCTTAACTTCCGTGTTCGGTATGGGAACGGGTGTGACCTTTTCGCTATCGCCACCAGACTA
>Ga0182738_1005950_pt1 | contig 12840 bp, 13 predicted proteins | sample eDN5th30CBELigMG_FD_128876 | JGI IMG/M metagenome (GOLD analysis project Ga0182738, IMG submission 128876) | Enriched Miracle-Growth compost microbial communities from Emeryville, California, USA - eDNA 5th pass 30_C BE-Lig MG (version 2)... ...
AACGGGTTTCCACACAATGGCTTAACTTGCATTGCGGTCGTAGAATCGGGCCGGTATGGAAGTCTTCATCCAAGTCGTTTTTGTTTTCAAGCAGGGCTCTGATTCAAATCAGACTCATCTGTCTATAAAGACAGGCGGATTTAGAGGCGCTCTCAGAACCAGGAATGGAACCGGATCCTTTTTTACGTAGGGTTGGCCGACTGCCGGCTGAAGGCGATCTACACCCCCGGCAAAGGGGGCGACCGCCCGGCCAAGGGCGATGTGGTGCGGCTGGGCAAGTTTCGATCTATGCCCCCGCGAAGGGGGCGACTCTCGGGGCGGCTGTCGGCATAATCCGGCAGGAGTTTCGATCCACGCCCCCGCGAAGGGGGCGACCCAGCCTTTGCGCTTGCAGAGAGCATGGTAGTTCGTGTTTCGATCCACGCCCCCGCGAAGGGGGCGACAGGCCGAATTAGACCTGTTGTGACCGAAATGCCCGGTTTCGATCCACGCCCCCGCGAAGGGGGCGACTCGAAACGCATGACCCATCGGGTCCTGTCACCGGTTTCGATCCACGCCCCCGCGAAGGGGGCGACATCCTTCGCCGTCGCGGTCGGCCAGTTCGCCATGTTTCGATCCACGCCCCCGCGAAGGGGGCGACGGCGCGAAGCTCAGGCTTGCTGGCATTGATGCAAGGGTTTCGATCCACGCCCCCGCGAAGGGGGCGACTTGCCGTTCAGCCGGATCCCACTCGCGCTATAGGGTTTCGATCCACGCCCCCGCGAAGGGGGCGACATCGCAGCCGGTTTCGCACTTCGGGAACAGTTGCAGGTTTCGATCCACGCCCCCGCGAAGGGGGCGACGCCGCCAATGCCTATCGCGTCCTGGCGGTCGAGGTGTTTCGATCCACGCCCCCGCGAAGGGGGCGACCGCCGGGAGCAAGGGCGCGCGCTCGGATGGTATAGGTTTCGATCCACGCCCCCGCGAAGGGGGCGACCATCCGCTATCAGGCGTATTGCCTCGCCCATGCGGTTTCGATCCACGCCCCCGCGAAGGGGCGACCGCTCGTCACGCTCGCCTCGTTGTCGATCAGCGAGTGTTTCGATCCACGCCCCCGCGAAGGGGCGACATGAGGTCATTGGCCCGGTCGTTCGGGCAAAAATGTTTCGATCCACGCCCCCGCGAAGGGGCGACCGCACCACGGCCGAGGCCCAGGGTTTGGCCTATCCGTTTCGATCCACGCCCCCGCGAAGGGGCGACAGCCTGCTTAACACGACCGAGGCGACGTGTTACCGGTTTCGATCCACGCCCCCGCGAAGGGGCGACCTCGCGGTTTTCCCAGTTGCTCGCCCCGGCCTGTGGTTTCGATCCACGCCCCCGCGAAGGGGCGACCTGCGGTTCGCCGCGATGACCCAGCCAGCGCGCAAGTTTCGATCCACGCCCCCGCGAAGGGGCGACAGGTTGTGCCGTTCATCCCGCCCATCTGGGCGAGGTTTCGATCCACGCCCCCGCGAAGGGGCGACATCACGGTTGAAGATGCCACCTTGGAGCTTGCGCAGTTTCGATCCACGCCCCCGCGAAGGGGCGACGGCGACGTGGGCAGCGCGGCCGTGATTTGGGTCTGGTTTCGATCCACGCCCCCGCGAAGGGGCGACCCGGCCGCAGCCGGGACGGCCTCAACGGCTGCTGGTTTCGATCCACGCCCCCGCGAAGGGGCGACCGGCCAGGCTCTCGCCCTCGAGGCGATGCGGATTGATGTTTCGATCCACGCCCCCGCGAAGGGGCGACCCGGTTGGCGCCGTTCCACCAGTTCAATGCCGTCTGGTTTCGATCCACGCCCCCGCGAAGGGGCGACGATGTAGCGGCGCGGCTTGACTCGCGGTCGGCGGGTCTGGTTTCGATCCACGCCCCCGCGAAGGGGCGACGCACGACCTCCATCGCATTCGCCTCTTTGGGGTTGTTTCGATCCACGCCCCCGCGAAGGGGCGACCATCCCGCCCATGTCCGTCCGGCCAATCCCGAACAGTTTCGATCCACGCCCCCGCGAAGGGGCGACCCACACCAGATGCGCCGCTCGCTCGTGTCATAGCGTTTCGATCCACGCCCCCGCGAAGGGGCGACTATCTGCCGGCGTCCGGGCGCGACAGTGGCAGGACGTTTCGATCCACGCCCCCGCGAAGGGGCGACAGTCATGCTCCGCACCGTCGATCTCGACGTCGATGTTTCGATCCACGCCCCCGCGAAGGGGCGACCTGCCAGACGGGTCGCTGCATCTGGTGGAGCCATGTTTCGATCCACGCCCCCGCGAAGGGGCGACTCAGCCGATCGGGGCGATCACCGGCGATGTGATGTTTCGATCCACGCCCCCGCGAAGGGGCGACTCGCCAATCGTCGGCTTCACGCTTGAGGTAATGGATGTTTCGATCCACGCCCCCGCGAAGGGGCGACCGGCAGTATTACGACGGTAAGCAGCTGACCGACGCGGTTTCGATCCACGCCCCCGCGAAGGGGCGACTTGCGCTATGTGGCCGATGATCAGGACTTCGACAAGTTTCGATCCACGCCCCCGCGAAGGGGCGACGGGCAGGCATGGCGCGGAGACGCGATCCGACTGTGTTTCGATCCACGCCCCCGCGAAGGGGCGACGCGGTATCGGCTGGCCCCGCTACGACGCCGGCATGGTTTCGATCCACGCCCCCGCGAAGGGGCGACGCCATGCCACCAGTCTTGACTTGCCGATAAGACAGTTTCGATCCACGCCCCCGCGAAGGGGCGACCGACATGAAGGCCGAGGACCCCCGGCTTGCCGAAGCGTTTCGATCCACGCCCCCGCGAAGGGGCGACCTCCTCAGGCATGTCGGTGCGATTCGGGAATGACCTGTTTCGATCCACGCCCCCGCGAAGGGGCGACCGCGATCCTCAACCCCGAGCGCGGGGTCGAGGAGTTTCGATCCACGCCCCCGCGAAGGGGCGACATGCCAGTCCTTGCCGTCACCGGTCTTGCCGATGGCGTTTCGATCCACGCCCCCGCGAAGGGGCGACCGCGGCATGGTCTGGATTGACGGCGATCATGTGATGGTTTCGATCCACGCCCCCGCGAAGGGGCGACCGCGAACTCGCAGCCACAGCGGCAGCAAGCGGTGTTTCGATCCACGCCCCCGCGAAGGGGCGACTGGATGATGGAACGGCAGGCATCGTGGAATAGAGAGTTTCGATCCACGCCCCCGCGAAGGGGCGACGCGAGGCATTCCCGAACCCCGGTGCGAGCAACTGGGTTTCGATCCACGCCCCCGCGAAGGGGCGACTCGTTGACCTCGTTTCTTGACCGAACTTCCCAGAAGTTTCGATCCACGCCCCCGCGAAGGGGCGACGGCCCAAGGACATCACCGACCCTGCGACCAGATCGTTTCGATCCACGCCCCCGCGAAGGGGCGACTCGCGCGGTTTATGAATGGGCAAAGGATCGCGTGGGTTTCGATCCACGCCCCCGCGAAGGGGCGACCGCAGGCCGCCGTAGTAACCGGGCGACAGGGGATTGTTTCGATCCACGCCCCCGCGAAGGGGCGACCCTTCCAATGACCTATCCGGTCCGCCGCATATCGGTTTCGATCCACGCCCCCGCGAAGGGGCGACATGCTCGGAGTGGCGTCGGTCAGGCCATCATTAGGTTTCGATCCACGCCCCCGCGAAGGGGCGACATATCCGCTCAAGCTCTACGGGGCGTTCTACACGTTTCGATCCACGCCCCCGCGAAGGGGCGACTTTGAGGCGATGCGTCAGGCCGCGCGCGACATGGGGTTTCGATCCACGCCCCCGCGAAGGGGCGACCTTGATGGGGTCGGGGTTCTCGATCATCAACCGCGTGTTTCGATCCACGCCCCCGCGAAGGGGCGACGTCCTTTCGGTGACGGGCGGGGAGTGGGATGCAGCGTTTCGATCCACGCCCCCGCGAAGGGGCGACCCATCGACGGGCGCCTGCGCAACGGCCTGATGCAGGTTTCGATCCACGCCCCCGCGAAGGGGCGACACCGCCATCCTGTCCACCACGGTACCGTGGCGAGGGTTTCGATCCACGCCCCCGCGAAGGGGCGACCAAATCCCTGATCGGCCGCCGCCTGACCCATGCCAAGTTTCGATCCACGCCCCCGCGAAGGGGCGACTACATCCAATGACGGCGGGCATGGTGCCACGCCAAGTTTCGATCCACGCCCCCGCGAAGGGGCGACCCCCGTGCGGGACACAACACCACTGAAATCATTGGGGTTTCGATCCACGCCCCCGCGAAGGGGCGACCGATCCTACGCCGCGCCCCGCTGCCGGTCCTGTCGGTTTCGATCCACGCCCCCGCGAAGGGGCGACGCCTTGCCGTCGATGGTCAGGCCCTCGATGGCTTGGTTTCGATCCACGCCCCCGCGAAGGGGCGACCGTGCGAAACCGACTGGGCGGCAGGCGATAGACGCGAGTTTCGATCCACGCCCCCGCGAAGGGGCGACTGCCAGAGACATGCGCGCTGCCTGTGGTCAGCCGGTTTCGATCCACGCCCCCGCGAAGGGGCGACCCAGGACCAGCGTCGGGCGCGCCTGCTCTACCGTGTTTCGATCCACGCCCCCGCGAAGGGGCGACCCTGGATCTCGATGCCCCATTTGCGCATCGCATATCCCGTTTCGATCCACGCCCCCGCGAAGGGGCGACCGTGATAGGTGTCGCCGTCAATCAGCGTGTCGGCGTTTCGATCCACGCCCCCGCGAAGGGGCGACTTCCCCGGCAGGCCCGCGGACTCGCACCAGCGCTGTTTCGATCCACGCCCCCGCGAAGGGGCGACCCGCGGATCGCCATGACCTCATCCCATGGCAGCACGACGTTTCGATCCACGCCCCCGCGAAGGGGCGACGTTCCAGCCAGCGGTCGATGATCCTCTTGCGCAGTTTCGATCCACGCCCCCGCGAAGGGGCGACGGCCGGGAGCGGCTTTCGGAAGTATACGATCTGCTGTTTCGATCCACGCCCCCGCGAAGGGGCGACGCCTTCGAGGCCGGGAAGATGATCGGTGAGCGGCTGTTTCGATCCACGCCCCCGCGAAGGGGCGACCATAAAAGCCGGTGTTCTTGTAGGCCGGTTCACCGTTTCGATCCACGCCCCCGCGAAGGGGCGACGCCGCCACGCCGGACCTTCATGAACAGCTATCCGAGTTTCGATCCACGCCCCCGCGAAGGGGCGACATGGAGACGAAAGTCATCAAGTCGATTGCGGCTTGGTTTCGATCCACGCCCCCGCGAAGGGGCGACTCTTGCGCGGGGATGCGCCACATATTTCCGACACGGTTTCGATCCACGCCCCCGCGAAGGGGCGACCCGCCCGTCTGGGCATCGTGCCGGTATTGCGGAGGTTTCGATCCACGCCCCCGCGAAGGGGCGACCACCGCAACATCATCTTCGTCGGCATCCTCGACCAGTTTCGATCCACGCCCCCGCGAAGGGGCGACCATGCTTGGCCCCGGTCCATTTCGCGCCGTAGTAGCTGTTTCGATCCACGCCCCCGCGAAGGGGCGACCACTCCCACGGCGACATTCGTCCGATCTGCTCGGGAGTTTCGATCCACGCCCCCGCGAAGGGGCGACCAGCCTCTTCGGCTTTTGCAATCACCCACTCGGTGTTTCGATCCACGCCCCCGCGAAGGGGCGACCTCCCGTCCTCTACTACCCGGTTTTCACGTGGCAATTTTCCTTGCCAGTGCGAAAGGCCGTTTTTCGCCTCCCGTTTGTGCCCGTCCAGCAGAGGGAGAGAGTAAAATCCAACAATTTCAAAAAGCAGTCAAGTTGCGAACCGGGTGGAAAATACCGGCACGCTTCATGTTCGCAGAGAGAAGGAAACTACAAGATCAGCGGGCCGTTCAGATCCGCCGCAGGTTTCGCGCCCACATGCTCAACCCGACGAGACCAGTTCGAGCCGAGGTAGTAATAGCGCAGGCTGTCAACTTCGAGGCGGATGATCCCCTCCAGCCTCGCCTTCAGCCGCGTCCACTGCGCCGGGTCCAGCTCGATCTCAAAGACCGAGAATTGCACGCGTTGACCATAATCTTCGCAAGCGCGGGAAACCTGGCGCAGACGCTTCTTGCCGCCGGCGTCCAGCGTATTCACATCATAAGTGACCAGAACCAGCATCTCAACTCCAGAACCAGGGCGGATAGGCGTCCAGATCGCCGCGCAGATGACGTGCCAGCATTTGCGCCTGCAAATAGGGCACCAGACCGAAGGGAGCCTTTTCCTGAAGGAAGGGATGCTGCCGCTCCTCCTTCTTGCGCTCTTGCCAGGCGGTCAAAACCGTGCGGCGGGCCTCGTCGGTCAGCAGAACCGCGCCTCCGTCCATGCGACGAAAATCGCCGGCGCGCAGTTGGCGACGGTTGACCAGAGACAGTGCCAGGCGGTCCGCCAGCGGGGCGCGGAGTTCCTCCATCAGGTCGAGCGCCAGGCTGGGCCGACCCGGACGATCGCGATGCAGGAAGCCGACGGCGGGATCCAACCCCACCGCCTCACAGGCCGAACGACAATCATGCGTCAGCAAGGTATAAAGAAAGGACAAAACCGCGTTCATCGGATCGAGGGGCGGGCGGCGTGAGCGGCTCGTCCAGCGCAACTCGGCATCTGGCGAACGGATCAAGTGGTCAAAGACAGCGAAATATAGCGTCGCGGCCTCGCCCTCGGAACCGCGCAATCGGTCGACGCTGTCATCGGCTAGCTGGACGCGGCGCAGGATCATAGCCATGCGGTTCGTCGCAAGCTCCAATGCGTCTCGTGCACCTGACGCCATCTCTCCGCCATAATCACGCAATGCGCGTCGGATCACGGCGCGCTGATTGGCGATCTTGCCCATGACGATGCTGCGAACCACGTCGGTCGCGCCATCGGCAATCCGATACTGCGCCCGCCGCAGCAACACATTCCCCGAGACCGGACCTTCGATCCTTGCCTGAAACCGTCCCGCGCGATCCAGAAGCACGATCGTGATGCCCCGTTCGGCGCAGATGCCGATCAGCGCCGGCGAAAGCAGGATCGGCCCCAAGGCGACGACCGACGCTAGCATGTGCAGGGGCACCCGCGCCTTCTCAGCCCCCTCGATCTCGGCGATCAGGTTCTCACCGTCCTTTTTCAGCGCAGTACCCTCGGTGGTGACATAGACGGTGTTCAGAAGCTTCTTCATTCCAGCGCCTTTGCCAGCATACGGTCGCGCCATTGTCGCACGGGGCGACGCACCGCTTCGGGACGGCATAGTTCCAGCAGCGAACAGGCCCGGCACCGACTGCGATGCGGTGTGGGCGGGGGTGTCAGCCTGCTGCTCAGGACCGCAGCCAGTTCAGCCACCGTGCTTTCGGTAAGCGCCCGCAGATCTGCGTCGAAGGGCACTGCCACACGACGCCTGGTCTGGGCGTAAAACAGTGCGCCCTGCGGCACCGGGCGACCGGTCATTTCCTCGAGACAGAGCGCCTGTGCGCAGAGTTGCACCTCGTCAGCGCGGTGGAGCTTGGGCTTGCCGCGCTTATACTCGACGGGACATGCCGTCTCGCCATCTGAGGCCGGGATGAATTCGACCAGATCGGCGGTACCGATCAGATTGAGGCGTTGCGACACCAATGGCAGGCCAAGCACGCGCCGCACACCGCGCGCTTTGCGGCTGCCGCCCTTGTCCGCGACGGCATGCAGCACGTCACCTTCGGCCGTAAAGCGGTTCTCGGCCCAGACCCGCTCGAGGTGGATCAGGGCCGCCTGGCGCAGGCAATATACCGCATGCTGTAGCGCCGAGAGAGGGATGGCCTCATCGGCGCTGGCCATAATCAGAGCAGTTCGAGGATTTCGACGCCTTCGGGCAGTCCCCCGCGGTCGATGCTGACGGAGTAATCCGCAAATTTTCGAGCCGGAGGCAGATTGCCCAGCCCACGATCATCCAAAGCGCGGACCTCGCCATCCACGTTGCGCCCGATCTGGATCAGGTCGAAGAGCTTGTGCGCGGGAGCGTTGCCCAGAGCGTTACCATGGCGGAAAACGATGAGCTTGCGGGTTGTCATCTCACCCCGCGCGGCCGCACGGTCGTGTTCGAACATGCTCTTCAGCGCCTCGAACAACAGTTCTAGATCTGCATCCGAGAATCCCGTGCGCTCTGCAAATTTAGCAGAAACAAAACCATGCGCGACATAAAGCCCATAAGGAACGATATGCTTCCGACCCATGGTGCGATTGTCGGTGCGCAGATCGCCATCATCGCCGTCAGCCCTCTTCTTCTGCTCGGCTTCGTTGGTCGCCGCCATGCGGGTAATCGATATCTCGACCGGCAGCACCGGCTCTACCGAATTGGCAAAGGTCATCTGCACCGGCCCTCTGACTTGGCCGCAATTGATCCCGGTGGACATCACCGCGCCGAAGGTCCGCACATCGAAGAAATTGCGGCACATGAAATCGCGCAGGGCACGCGCTTCGGCGTCGTCCCTGGGATTCAGCTTCGCATCCTTTTTCGACTTCTCGTCACCTCGCAATGCTAGATAGGCCTGCCGGTGCTTCTCGTTCAGAATGGCACCTTCTTGAACGTAAATGTGATGCCCTTCTTCTCCATCATGCGCGAGTTCGACATAGTTACGGATCTTGCGTTTCAGGCTGACGTCACTGACCAGACCATGATTGGTTTCAGGATCCAGGCGCGGCAGGTTGCCGGCATCCGGGTCACCATTGGGGTTTCCATTCGTCACATCGAAGATCAACACGAAGTCATGGCGGCGGGAAAGCGTGGTCATTGGGCTACCTCGGAGATCTTGTCTTCATGCTTGCGGAAGAAATCGGAACGCTGGTGATAGTAGCCGATTCCGAACAACGCCTGCTCCGCAGCGCTCAGAGAGGCCGGGATAGGATCTCCGGCGGGATCCATCAGATCGGCGATTGAAGTTAGCAGTCTTTCAAGATTGACGGCCCGACCGGGGCTTGTCTTGCGCAGCTTGCCGAAGTGGTTTGCAGCGCTAGAATCGAGGGTACGGAATACCTTTTGGGGACTCGCAGAGGCGGCACCGTAGAACTTATCCTTGATAGTGGCATTGATGCCGCCAAGCGCGGCCCTCTGCACCTCCTCATAGACGGCGAACAGCCGCCCAAGGACATAACCCTTGTTGGTATTGGCGGGATCAAGCGCCACTGGGGCCTCCATCTTTACGTTGCGGATCAGAACGGATTTCAAGATGGCACAGCGCAGAGCGTTAATCTCGCCATCGGCGCGGATGCGCATCAGCGTGGTGGAGAGCAGGGTCAGAGGATAGGCCCCACCGGTCAGGATTGCCCGCAGCCAGTCGCCCGCAATCAGCGGTGGCACGTTCTCGCGTTTGCCTTGCGCCGCCAGTTCCAGCAGATAGCGCCAGAGAGCCGGCCGGCCGTCGCGCGGTGGTGGATGAATTTCGGTATCGGAAAGATAGCGCTGAAAATTCGCACTCACCCGACCGAAATCGCCCTCCCAGTAGAAGCGCACCGAAAGCCGAGCCGCGTTCGGAGCCAAGCCCAGAACATGAAAGCGCACTCCTTCGGCCAGTTCCGGTGCGATCCGGGACAGGTGCTGGCCGTCGCGGATCGCCTCGAGCCGGGAACGGACCTTGGCGACTTCCAGCCTCTCGTCGGCGGAGGTTTTCTTTGCACCTGCCCCCGAATCGAACATGGCTGCAAAGAAAACCTCTGCCTCCTCCGCCAGTTTCATATCGCTGCAGTCCGCCCAGAACACCGTCGAGGCATCGCCGATCTGGATGCGATGGCCGCTATCCTTGTCGAGGTAACGGTTCAGAACCGCACCATAGGCGAAGGCAGCCGCCTCGGAGACCGGGGCGTTGTCGCCCTGCTCGTGACCATAGGACGTGAAAGCATCGAGATTGAAGGAAACCAAGCTTGCGCCCGAGGATTGCGCGCCCCACACCCCTTTTATCGATGGATGAAGCCGCGCAACAGGAGCATGCTCTCCCGTCACCAGACATAGCTGCGAATCCGACGCGCCCTCCGCACCGATACGACGCCACAACTCACGCGCAGCGGGACGGTCGTGCAGGAAACGCTCGCGATATTCTTCGTTCAGCGCAAAGACGATGTTTTGGTCCCGCATGTCATCGGGCCACAGTGGTGGCGTGAAAGCATCGGGAGTCCAACTCTCAAGGAAACCTCGCAGGGCAAGCAGAGCAGGGTCGTCGGCCTCGCCAAGCCATTCGGCATGACGGGTGCGGAATGCCGCATGTTCCTCGCCCGTCCGCTTCCCCTCGCCTCCAGTGATACCCAGAACATAGGCTGACTTGTCCCACAGAAAATTTGGCGAGATACCAGCCGTCCGCTTGACCGCCTGCGGCACCAGCAGCACCTTCGGGCTGCGCTTTCTGTCGTCCCCGCGCAAATCCTCGACGCTGGCAACCGATCCGTCCCGGTTCAACACCACGCAGAACCCGATCTTCTCGGACGAGAAGCCAAAGGGTGGCGCATCGGGCAGCCGGTCATAGGCCCGGACGAGCGAGGCAAGCATGCTCATCCCTTTACCTCCGGGCTGCCGGGCCGCGGCACCTCCAGCACGCCGTCGCGCAGGGTGGCACGGAAGAACAGTGAAGGTCGACCGGGTGCGCCGTGATCAATATCCCACAACATTAAACCCAGATCGCGCGGCGTTACGAAACCATGTTCGGCCGTCTCCGCCTCGGGGTTGCGGGCGGGCAATGGCGCCCCTGGCGGGATCAGTTCGAAATGGGCGGTGAATTCACGTGTGCCGAGACAGGGCTGATGAAAGCACTGCCCCCGCGCCGCGCGCCTGTTGAAGATGTCGAGGTGCTTGGCTTCGGTTTCGTCCGGGTCAGCTTTCTGCGTCATCTGAAAATGCGCATCGATCACATAGCGCGGCGAGACGAGGACGGTGGACGCGCGCTGCTGGCGATCCTCATCCACCAGAAGCTGCAACCCCTCCAGATCGCCACGTTTCATGGCCTGCCTGACCTTGCCGGCGGGTGCCTTGTGACCGACCTCATTGCGGCGGATGGACTGGAAGCGGATCGGTTCCAGCACATGGATGCGGTCGATGACCCAGCGGATTGCCGGCTTCCAGTGAATAGCCTCCAGAATGCCGCGCGCCGCCGAGGGCGTCATGACGTCATAGGAGACTCGCTCGACCTTCAACTCCGGTCTGGTGAACAGACCATGCCGACCCCAGACATGCAGGCGGATTCCGTAAGTCATTACCGATTCCACAATCACAACAATGTGAAACTATCTCTAAGTGCATATTATGCAAGTAAAATATTTGGCCGCAGAGCGAGGTCGAATCGGGATGAAACGGTACCTCCCCATTTTCAGGCTCTGGATCGGCAGGCTCACCGTCTCAATGGAGCTGACCACAAGCTCGTCCAAGCCTAAGAACTGGCTCTCCTGAGCGGATAGAGACACCGGCGACCCTTTCACAGCAACCATGCCTCTTCAGCGAGGTAGTCCGCATGCTCCCACCATAATCCGGTTTCGGCGTGATAGAGTTCGGGACTATCCAGCACGCAAAACTGATCCCCACGCAAGACAGGGTTGTGGAAGCTGGCATGACCATTCTTGAGCAAGAGGTCTCGTGCCTTGGCAGGAACCTGCACCGTGTAGACCTGTAATGACCTTGCCAGCTTGGCCGAGGGAATATTCTCGATCCCGAGATCGTCGATTGCGGACTTGGCAACCGCGTCGCCCGGAATGATCACCGGAAGCATGGCGGTCTCGATCATGCGAAAATCCTCGGCCATCTTTCGGAAGGGGAAATCCGTACCGCTGCGCGCAATGATCATTTGATCGACCATGGATTTTCCCAGCCGGTCCGGTCCTGCCTTCCAATAGACATCCTCGAACCAGTCACGGATTGCGAGGGGTGACAGCAAGTCGTGATGCCGTTCGGCCACCCGCTGCATCGTGTCTGCAAGTGATCTCACCTCCGCCGGCATAGAGTGTCCGGGGGTCGAAAAAATCGTCAAAACACTGTCTTCCAATGGCCATTCGCCATTTCGGGAAATCCTGCCCGCAGCCTGAACACAGGAATCGAGTCCTGCCTCGGCTCGCCATCCTTTCGGAAAGGACAGATCGACCCCCGCCTCGATCAGACTGGTGGCAATCAAACGGCACGGCGCCCCGGATTTCAGACGCGCCCGGATATCCTCCAGAATGGCGCGGCGATGCACCGGATATTGCCGCGTGGTCAGGTGGACCAGTCCGTCCAGCCCGGATGCCTTGGCGGCGTTGAACAATTCCAGAGCATGGGCGCGGCTGTTCACAATGACCATGGCTTGCGGCGTATCGTGAAGCGCCGCGATCAACGTGGAATCGTCCATCTCACCGCCCCGGACGATCCGCGCACGGCGCAAGCGGCTAGCCAGCGCATCCGGGTCGGGCGCCAGTTCGCGCCCCTCCAATGGCAGCCCGCCATGCTTCAACTGGCGACTGTCGAATGCAGGTTGTGTCGCGGTGCACAACACCACCGAGCAACCGTAATGCGCGCAAAGCGTATCAAGCATCTGCAGCGCCGGCAGCAGGAGCTTGCGTGGCAGGCATTGCGCCTCATCCAGCACGATCACCGAGCCGGCGATATTGTGCAGCTTGCGGCAGCGCGACGGGCGCGCGGCAAAGAAGCTTTCGAAAAGCTGCACATTGGTCGTGACCACCAGCGGAGCTGCCCAATCCTCCATGGCAAGACGCAGCTTCTCCTTGCCCGTCCGAACGTATTTCTCTTCATCAATGGCGGAATGGTGCTCCAGGACCGCATCGCCGAACAGCCCACGGAAAATGGCGGCGACCTGATCGAGAATGGAAGTATATGGAATTGCGTATATGATCCGGCGGTGCCCATAG
>Ga0182738_1005952_pt1 | contig 12834 bp, 9 predicted proteins | sample eDN5th30CBELigMG_FD_128876 | JGI IMG/M metagenome (GOLD analysis project Ga0182738, IMG submission 128876) | Enriched Miracle-Growth compost microbial communities from Emeryville, California, USA - eDNA 5th pass 30_C BE-Lig MG (version 2)... ...
AAAGGTCAATTTGGGCTGCGATCGGCTCTTTTGCGTTCTGAACTTCGTCAGCCTGCATCGACGAATCCTGGGGATTCGCCTGCTTCGGCTTCCTTGTCAGAACACAAATCGCTCGATCTCGCCGGACAAAGCACCTTTCCGGATAGACTCTAAGGTATGTAATGGCGAAACCCCCTCCGTTGTCAGGCTTTGCGTTAAGGCCTCCCCATATTCTTAAAGTTGACAAAGCACGAGTTTCAAGACTTCCAGGTGGATCGGTACAAATAGGCAAAAGATCTCGGAGGCGAATCACTCCTCTCATGCCGGCTGGCTGTTCCTGGAGGTGTGTAATGATGAGGAGTCCGGTTCTCGCGTTAACATGGGGTTTCGCACAGGTCCGCGCCACGGGCCGGTCAACAGCAGGATCAGTCCCATCAGGAAGACCCCGATGGAATAGAGTTGAGAGATCGTCAATCCGGTTCCCAGTTGCCCCATTTCATCCGCCCGTAAAAATTCAATCATAAAACGGGTGATGGAATAGAGCATGCAGCCTAGTGCCAGGACGTCTCCGGGATGCTTGCGATACCAATAAAAAATCGCGGTCGCCAGCGCCAGGATGAAGCCATCCACAGAGCTGTAAATCTGCGTGGGATGAAGTGGGAACGTCGCCAGGGCATCGGGGAGCAGAAAGCCTCGAATTGTCAGGACGTCGAATGGAATGCTGCCGCGGGGAAATTGAATCCCCCAGGGGAGACTGCAACGATCTCCAAAACAGCAGCCGTTCAACAGGCAGCCAATGCGGCCAAAACCAACGCCGATGAAGACCGCCGGCATCAGTAGATCGCAAAATTCCAGCACCCGCAGGCGTCTGGACCAGAAGAACCCCACGACGCCCAGCCCTCCTCCGGCCAATGCTCCCAGCAGGACCAGTCCTCCTTCCGAGAGATTGATGGCCTTAAACAATAATTCCGGCAGACTCATCCCGGGTTGAAAGACATCGTTCCTGTATTGAATCAGATAGGCCAGGCGTCCTCCGGCCACTCCGGAAAGCAGAATCCAGAAGGCGGAATCCATGATCAACTCCTGTGGCACGCCAATCGATCTGGCACGCAGACAGGCAAAGCCAAGTCCAGCAGTAAAGCCCAGCAAGACCATCATTCCGTAGCCGAAGATCGGCAGGGAGGGGGGAATATCGAACAGATGTGGCAACAGACTGACGGCCAGAATTCCGACGCCCCAGCTGATCCAACCGACAGGGTCCCGAAGCACTTGCTTGTGGCCGCGCAAAGCGTGATACAGAAAAGAGACAATGCCTCCAATCAGAATGATCCAGCAGGCCCCCAGAATGGGAAGTCCCGTTTCTTGATCGTGTGTCCAGCTGGACCAGGGGTGCTCCAGGCTGATACGCATAAGAATCTGTCGCATTCAATCTCTCCGAAATTCATCATGACACGTATTGAATCCTAAGATTATCGATCAATCGTGTCTGCCCCACAAATGCGGCAATCAGGGCGATGACCTCGGAATCCGAGGCCTTGACCGGTTCCAGTGTTCCTGGATGCCGAAGCACGGCATACTGCGGAGAAACCTCTGGTGTGGATTGAAGTTGTGTCCACATTGCGGATTCCACATCAGCAGCGGAAACGCCTGCTTGAAGCTGCTTTTCCGCCATTTTTAATGTTTGAAAAATGACGAGTGCCGTTTGACGCTGATGTGCGGTCAGATAGACATTCCGACTGCTGAGCGCCAATCCGTCCGGTTCACGAAAGGTGGGACACAGGACAATTTCCACAGGCATGTGCAGATCTTTCACCATCCGGCAGATGAGCGCCTGCTGCTGGTAATCCTTGGCGCCAAAACAGGCAACGTCCGGCTGCACGATGTTGAAGAGTTTGGCCACAATGGTGGTCACGCCTCGAAAGTGAGTGGGACGAAACTCGCCTTCAAGTTTTCGTGACAGCTCATCCACGGTGACCCAGGTGTCGTAGCCTGGCGGGTAAAGAGAGGTCACTTCCGGGAGATAAACACAGTTCACTCCGGCCTGTCGACACGCTTCCAGGTCCGCTTCCAGGGGGCGGGGGTAACGGCTGAGATCTTCCGTGGGCGAAAACTGGGTGGGATTCACGAAGATCGTCAGGACGATGTCCTCCACACGTTTTCGACATGCCTCCACCAGACTCATGTGTCCGGCATGCAGGGCTCCCATGGTCGGCACACAGCCGATTCCGCATCCCCGCCCACGCGCAGTCCTCACATGGGCCCGCACCTCGGCAATTGTTCTCACCACATCCATGACAGTTTCCTTGACAGGCCGGCCTGAGTTTCGTCAAACAAAGACAAATAGAGATTACGTAACCAAATCAAACTTGGTTGTACCGTGTTTGGTTGGGCTGTGTCTGGTTGTACGGTGTGACGTCATGAGCATCATGCAATTGTGAGTGTCAGGTCAAGTTTGCAGGCGCCGTGGCAAGAACTCGGTGCGTTCCGATGAAAATCAGAATTGATCGGATGGAGCCCGGAGCGTTTGAGGAGTAAGATGTCGACTATGGTACATTTGTGCAGTGCCTGGTGAATTTAGAGCGTATTACCCCCGTATCGACCGCGTTCCGCCACGCGGCGAGTCCCCTTTCATCAATCGAAACGCGTGCTTGCGCAGGCCCAGGCGAGAGCAACTTGCTCTCGCTCCATCAGCAGGCGTCCCTTGTGAACACTTCCGGCGCTGTGGTTGTTGTCTCGTTTCCACTCACAGCACATCCGGTCTGGTTTCGATAAAAGAGATAGAAGAGAAGTTTTGCATGTCTCAGCAGATCGTGGAATCTGAAGATCAACTGGTCGCCCGGGCTCAACGTGCACTCAGCAGTTGTAACTGGGAGATTGGGGAATGTGCTTCGCAATGGACCGAGAAGCATGCCAAAGGCCGCAGCGACGCCGATTTTGGAGCACTCGTCGGATTGAGTGGCGATCAGATTTATCAGCGTCGCCGTGTCTGGGAGACCTTTTCGGATGTTCATCAGAATTATCCCAACTTGAAGTGGTCGCATTTCTATGTGGTGATCAACTGGGATGATGCTGCGGAATGCCTGGGCTGGGCGAACGAGATGGAAGCCACCGTTGCCGAGATGAAAGCCTGGCGACGGGCTCAACGTGGTGACGACCTGACAGAGCCCGCCCTGCCCGACGATGAATTCGCCGCTTCTCCGGAATACCTGACGGCAGCGATCGGAATGGTGCAGGACCCTGGTCAATTTAACGGGGAAGGACGTCGCCAGTTCGATGAGGACGCTCCTTTTGGTGATGCGCCCTTCGAGGCGGATGGTGACCGGGTTGAAACTGCGATTTCTGCTGCCCGGGACTCTTCCAATTCGGACTATGCTCCCTTCGGCAAGGGGGCTCGCGGCCCGGCACCAGGAGAACAGAAAGCGGATCGTGCAGATCTGTCACCAGAACAGGTCGTAAAAAAAACCTGCTCCATGCTGGAACGTGCCGTGGTCTCCCTGACCCCGGAAGTGCTGGAAGAGTTTTCCTCCTTGCCCATTCCGCTGCAACAACGTCTGCTGGATGCTGTCGAAAACCTGCAGGCCCGGACTGCCGGTTTGCTCTAACGTTCCTGTAGGTTGGATCGAGGACGTTCTACCGCAGGCCAGAGATCTGAAAACGGCGTCATCTGCTGGATCTTCCCTGTCTCCGGTTCCCTCATTTCAATGGCCGGCCAAACTTGGATCAACCCGGTTTCCTCACCGCCAACAACGAGGAGAGCAAGTTGCTCTCGCCTGAGCCCGCGCAGCGCGTTCGACTGATAAAAGGCAACTCGCCGCATGACGGAACGCGGTCGTTGCGGGGTGAATGCGCTCGAGACGTGGGACTTTCTGACGGAATTCATTAAGATGCTTTGTTTTCCCCTGCGTTGCGAGCAATAGAGTTCTTTCAGGGTGTGAGAATTTTGTGCGACGTGAGTCACCTTATCGTTGTGGCCGAAACAAACGAGCCATGCCGGACTGCCTCAGCAACGTGATTTCTTCCGAGTTCCGTAATGTTTTCCCCTCTGGCTGTCCTTGGTGTCTATTGTGTGCTGATTGTGTCTGCTTCATTGCTGGGAGGCCGATTACCACAATTGATCCGGTTGACTCACAAGCGGATGCAGATCCTCATCAGCTTTGTGGGTGGCATGATGCTGGGGATCGCATTGTTTCATATGCTCCCGCACGCAATCGCCTATTTGGGGGCGGGCCAGATCGATCATGTGGTCCTGTGCATGATGCTGGGATTGGTGGTGATGTTTTTTTTACTGCGAACATTTCACTTTCACCACCATGATCCGGGGCAAATTCCGCATGCCAGCCAGCCCCATGCTCACAGGCATGATCATGATGAGCATCAGACTCACACAGAATGCGCTGTTGAGAGTTGGCATCACCACCAACCCCAGGCTGCTCCCGTTCAGGGGGACATGAGCTGGCTGGGGGTTTTCATCGGACTGTCTGTGCATACACTGATTGATGGGCTGGCGTTGGGAGCCAGTCTTGAAGCGGATTCCATGCATCAGCAAGGGGGGTGGATGCTGGGGCTGGGAACATTCCTCGCGATTGTTCTGCACAAACCTTTAGATGCCCTGTCCATTACTGCACTCATGCGGGCCTCGCACTGGCCAGCCCGCTGGCAGACCTGCGTGAATGCCGCATTTGCGGTAATGTGCCCACTGGGAGCAGCATTATTTCTATTCAGTGCCAGCTGGCTGGTGGAGCAGCAGACGGTGCTGGTTGGTTCGATGCTGGCCTTCTCCGCCGGCGTGTTCCTGTGCATCTCGCTGAGCGATTTGTTGCCGGAAATGGAGTTTCATTCTCACCACCGGCTACCGCTGAGCATCGCTTTGCTGCTGGGAATCGCCATGGCCTGGGGAATCGGATATCTGGAACCGAAGAGTGCACACGCTACTGTTGATCGAGCACCCATTCGCATTCTTAATCCCGATTGGGCTGTCCCGTTACCGACCAAGGCCGTTCAATGACAGTCCTTCAGTCGTTGCAAGTTTTTCCCCTATCCCCTTGACGTCAAGCTTCCAAACTTGGAAGTCCTGGGTGAGTCATCGCGAAACGTCAGGAGGACGAAGCGATGCCAGAACGCATGACTCCGCATCGATCGCGTTCTGCCACGCTGCGAGTTGCCTTTCAGCACGCGCTGCGCGGACACAGGCGAGGCAACTTGCTCGATTAACGCACGAGTCGCACACGGGAGAAGTCTGGCAGACGGAAATGGTGCACTGTTCCATTCCAGGAGACCTTCCCGGTTCGTGAGGGGAGATGCACCACCAGCGGTTTGCCGATCAGTGAATTGCGGGGAACGGCAGGGTTATTCCAGGCCCGGCTGTCAACAGAGACCGGGCTGTTGTCCCCCAATACGAAAAACGATTCCGGTCCCAGTTGAGAGACTGTGCCTTCTGCATCTGTCAGAGGGGTATAATAGACATCGCGAGACAGGACCAGTTCGCTGACTCGACATTGTAGCCCTGCTGCTCCAAACCGCATGGGGCGACGCATGACGGAGGCTGCGGTGGCCGGTTCATAAGGAAAGGGTTCGATCACTTCCTGTCCATTTACTGCCAGGACGACCTGCTGATCGATGAGCGAGAAGTCAACTTTTAAAGAGCCGTGTCCGTGAGGGGGATTGAATTGTCCCGTTCGACACGGTTCGGAACTCCCTTGCTGTCGAATCTCGACCTGATTCGCTGAGAAGTCGAAGACGGCTGAGAAAACATGGTCTCCATCAGAGAGCTCGATCAGAAACCGACCAGTCCCCCGCACTTGTGAGAGCTTCAATGAGACGAAAAATTCACTGACTGGAAATCTCCCCAGCGGATCACTCGAGTTGTATCCGTATGTATCCAGAATGGGGGAGATATGTGATTGTTCGAATAACTGCTGGATGGCTGCTTGAAATTCGGGTTGATCATTGCGCGCCAGCCATGACCTCCGATCAAATTCCGTCAACGCCCCCGTCGCCATCAACTTGCCTGCTTGAAAACGGAGCGAATCCAGACTGCTGCCAGGCAACTGTAATTCCTGCGGCCAGGCGGGCAACTTCACAGACGTGGAATGAGTTCCCCCACTATGAATCCAATGCCGATATCCCACCCAGGAGACGGTGGAATCATTCGCAGGTTTGCCTGGATCGATCTCGCGCAGCGTACATTCCAGAAAGTCTTCATCGAACTTCCACGTGGAATTGTGATTCAACAAAACCCAGCTGGACTGACTATCCGGGTCTTCCAATGTGGGTTGATAGCGGTATTCTGAAACGGGAATACACATGGCCCGCTGAATGCGATAGGGCTTGCGAGTCAGTTGACCATTGACGAAGACGTTACCGCGGTGCAAGCTGATCGCCTCTCCGGGGAGACCGACCACGCGTTTGACGTAGGCTTGCCTCGGATCACCCGGATTCCGAAAGACGATCACTTCCCAGCGGCGCGGGTCTCGAAATTCGTAGGCCTGTTTATGAACCAGAAGCTGATCTCCCTCGGTTCGGGGAAGCCCTTCGGTCACAATGCCATGATATCCACAGTTCGGACACCGGCTGACGGCTGGAAAGTCCAGGTTGATATACTCACGATCCTCATTCCGCGGAGAAGCAGAAAGTTCCGTATCGTCTGCCGGCTTTGTCCCTTTGGCATAGACGAATGCACATTCCGGACAGGTGATCCGGTGATGATATCCTAATAGAGTGGGGGCCATGGAGCCAGTAGAGATCAGATAGCCTTCAACGGCAAACCCACGAAAGACAATCACAGCAACCGCAAGCAGCACCAGAGATTCCGCCATTTGACGGAATGGGCTGCACGGCATGTGTCGCGCGCGATCGGGAGCGGTATGGAGCGTCTTCCACATAGCTGAAAACATCTATCACAATTCTGCGCAACAAGCCGATCATAGCGGTTCTGCCATTTGTGTCGAGAGCGATTTGAGAATTGGTTTGCGGGATCTCGGCAGAGTAAGTTGCTCTGGCCCAGGTCCGCGCAGCGAGGTTTTGACTAATGAAAGGCAACTCACTGCGTGGCGGAGCGCGGTTCATGCGGGATGAATGCGCTCCAGCCCGTCATCCAGTTGTCCCAGGTTTGAAGTACATTGACGGCAAGAGATCAGGGATGAGAGGATCAGGTTCTGAAGTCACGAAATCCAATAATTTGCAGGTTTTTTCCTGATTCCCGACCTCTTTCCCTCTTTTCCCTTGTCTCCATCTGGTCAAACTGAGAGCTATCGAACGATGCCCATTGATCTCGGAAATCCACGATTCGATCCCGCAGCGGTTTCCCTGCCAGAATTGCAGGCAGCAGTCTGGGCAGAACTGGCTCATGCCTGCGGAAACGCTCGGCATGCGTGGCGGCTCCCCTGTCTGGGAAGCATCTGGAATGATGCTCCCCAGCAGAGAATTGTTGTCTTACGGCAAGTTGATCATGCCACTTGTCAGCTCTTCGCACATAGCGATCTGAGGACCTTCAAAGTGCAGCAATTTCAGCAAAACCCGGCCGCCAGCTGGCTGTTTTATCATCCGGAATACCGCATTCAATTGCGCATGTCCGGCACGATGAAGCTGCATGTGGCGGATGCTGTTGCGGATCAGCATTGGGCTCAGTTGGGAACAGAGTTGCAGGTGCCATATTTGGCTCCCTTTCCTCCCGGGGAACCATGTGATGTTCCTTCCATCAATCTTCCGCCTGGCATGTTGAATGCTGTCCCCAAGGCTGAAGAAGTCCAGGCCGGTCGTGCCCACTTTGTTGTTCTGGCAGCCCAGATTGATGAACTGGATCTGCTCTTCCTCCGACACAGCGGGCATTTGCGGGCGAAATTGCTTCATCGTTCCATCGGTTGGCATCGCACCTGGGTGCAGCCCTGAATGAGAAACGAAGCTGGCGTTAAAACCTTCTATTTTTTGAGGAATTGAGAAGAGGACGTTTCTTTTCTGACAGTTTGATGAAAAGTCCGGCAAAACTCGTTTTAATAGAAGATTGTGTTACTCCGCTTTAATGACTCCCTGCTGAAACGCTCGTGATGTATCACGGCGTGGTTTCAGGGTGTGTCATCGCGAAACGTCCTCCGTTGTCGGACTTGACGTTAAGGTCCATCCGAATTGTTAGAGTTAACAAAGCACTCGTTCAAATGCTTCTGCGACTTTTAAAATCCAAACTTCATCTGGCTGCCGTGACCCAGACGGCATTGCATTACCACGGCAGTATCACCATCGATCGTGATCTGATGGATGCTGTCGGGTTGTTACCCTATGAACAGGTGCTGGTGGCAAACGGCTCCAACGGAGCACGTGGCGAGACATATGTGCTTGAGGGAGAGCGCGGTTCAGGAACCATGCAGATGAACGGCGCTCTGGCCCGTCTGGCTCATCCGGGCGACCGCATTATCGTGATGTCCTTCGCCTTCGTCGACAACAAGGAAGCCCGGTCGCATCGCCCCCGCGTGGCGATTCTAAACGAGAAAAATCAGATCATCGAACAGTTCGAAGCAGAGATGACATAGGTGGAAAACAGGTCAGAAGGGGCAGGGGCGCCAGTGCTTTGTCAACTCTAGAAATTCAGGCGAATCTTAACGCAACGTTCGACCACGTAGGACGTTTCGCAATGACGCACCGTGGCCTTGAACCGTAACACAGCACTAACTTCGTGATGCCGCAAAGTCGGTCAGTTGTCTGGCCTGGGCGATGGAGGTGTCTGCTGTGAGTTGAATCCGGACCTGCCAGTTTCCGGACTGATCGGGAGTGAAGTGCCAGTGGGGAATCACTGTGCAACTCTGGTGGACCAGTTCAAATCCTCCTTCACTCTGGCTGACAGTTTGAATCGGAAACGTCCAGAATTCAGCTGGCTGAGTCAATTCCAGGGAAGCATCGATTCCCAGCCATTCGTCCACAAGTCCAATCCGCATGCCCGCAGGAAGTGCCTGAACAGATTCGAGTTGACCGAGTTGCTGGCCATGCCCGTTGTAGTAGTACCGGTCACTCAGTCCAGACGGCATTGCGGCAAAATTGAATTCAACAGCAAAATGAACCGGCACCCCCGGCGGCAGTTGACTGAGCTGGTAGGTGATTTCGAGTTGACACCCGTTCCCGGCATCCAGGGCAACGGTTTTTTCCATTCGAATCCAATGATCGCCCATGCGTCCTTCACGGGTCATCACCGTTTCGACACGGGCTTCCGAGCGGCGGAGACGAGTCTCATAAACTCCCACCACAAAGTCACCAATCCCGCCATTTCCCAGTTGAAATTCTTCCAGATCAACATCCGGTCGCAGAAAATGATCGACCAGGGATTTCCGAGGCCAGCGATCATAGGCAATTTTCTTGTCCAGATTGGCCTGCTTGAAGCGAACTCCCTCGTGCTTCAGAAAGGCGATATCATCCACATCCGAGGCCGCCGCAGCCGCTTCTAGGACGGTCTGATGGTACGGTTCCGGTCGCCGATTCAAGGTCGCCAGCAGATTGACTTTGGTGCTGCGGAGATCGAGTTCGTAAAGATGTCCACCACGTGCCGGAGCCAGATAGGCAATCATGCGATCCCCCGCCATCCGGACTTCTTTGCGGGCATCCAGATTGAAATCGTCCGCAGCAATATCGACCCATCGCACCGGTCGACCATGCAGCTTCTCAACTGCATTGTCGGCTGCAATCAAATGGCGATAGATCGCATTGCGCAAGTGCGGCAAATACAGGCCGCCAAATGCTCCATGCCAGTATGGGCAATTGCATTGACCCCGATACAATTCCATGCGTGCCTCATGAAACAGGTCAGCATGTTCCCGAGCGGCCAGGGAGGTGCTCAGGGCCTGAATGCGATCACTCACTTCCCGGGAACGACAATACATTTCGTTGCTCTCGGGATATTTGACGAGAAAGTTTCTCCAGAAACCGGCCCGGAAGAATGGTTTGATTTCCTTCCATTCCGGCTCTTCCGACAACTCTGTGATGATCTTTCGATAGTCCAGTTGCTGATCGGTGGGCAGAGCCCATTCCGTCATTTCGCGATAGCTCGCCGTCGGCAGATAGATCTTGCCTTGCGGGGGAACTTCGTCCACAGCCTGCCCCATTGACACCACTTTCAGCCAGCTGGAATTGTCGCGCAGCGCCTGAAACATTTCCCGCAGCCAGCCTTTGCCGTAGACATGTGCCTGCGTTCCCGGCCAGGACCCGAACTTTTCCCCATCATCGCCAAAGGAGACGACGGTCTCCGGATGGCGCTCGGCGATCTTGCGCAGATAGGCAATTGTTTCTTCCGGTTTCGACCAGGGGATCGAATACCGCAGCGGTTCATCGTCCGGAAAAATCTTGAGGATGCGCCCTTCATGTTCGGTGATGTAATACCCGTGCAACCGGTCTTCGTTCAGACCTGCCCAGCGAAAATGCGAGTCATCGAGAATCGTGTATTCGATCCCGGCATCCACAATATCGCTGGCAAAGTTTGGTTCCCAGACCCGTTCGGGAACCCACATCCCGCGAATCGTGGTTTCGAAGAGAGCAGACAGATGCTGTGTATAGGCACGAATCTGACCGACTCGATCGCGGGCGGGAATCGACGCCAGGATCGGCTCAAAATAGGGACCGCCCAATAATTCCAGTCGACCCTGAGCCAGCAGGTTTCGAATCCGATCGATGTATTCGGGACGATGCACTTCCAGCCAGTCCAGCAGGCTGCCAGAAAAATGGACGGTAATGGGCAATTCTGGAAAATCATCCAGCACATCGAAAAAAGGTTCATAGGAATCGCGATACGCCTGTTCGAACACCCCATCGAAATTCCCGACAGGCTGATGGTTATGAATCGCGAAAATCAGACGAATCCGCGGCGGCATATTGTTTTCCAATGAATCTGAGAATGTTTGCAAAGGCAGCCTGAACCGGTCCCATCCCACGCATCAGTCCCGGGCAACGAATCGTCATCTGCAACACGAAACCGCAAAGAATGATGAATGCAAAGCAATCATGCACATCTGCTGGAGACGGTTCATAGCAGTTTCTTGACAGATTTTGAACATCTGTTCTCGTATGGACAGACCAAGTTGCAAGTTTGTCAGTTCATGGAATCAGAGAGATTCGTCGTTCTTAAATCAAATACGCGAAATGCGCAGAATGGGAAGATTGAAAGAGGCCGAAATAGATCGCTGCGTTTCAAGCGAGAACCCGGTCGATTCGCCGCAGGCAGCTGTCCCGCCCTAGTAATGCCAGACATTCAAACAGTCCTGGACCGGCTGGCTTTCCGGTCACAGCGATCCGCAAAGCGTGAACGATCTCGCCAAACGTGATCCCTTCATTCTCCATCCAGACTTTGAATTGATCCTCCAGCGGGGCAGCGGAGAAATCGGGCGTATTTGCCAGGACTTCCCGATATCTGGTGAGTAACTCAATCGCTCGTGCGGGTTGCTGAATCCGTTTTGCGAACGCTTTTTCATCGTAGCGCAGCTGATCATCCGGCACGAAATATTCCTCGTATCCCAGGATGTCGCTAAAGAGTTTCAGGCGGTCTCCCAGTGCTGGCACCAGTTTCTCCAGCATGGGTGAAGATGCTGTCGCGGACGGAAGCAGACCGGCCTGCGCCAGATAGGGCTGGCAACCGGCAATCTTTTCTGCCAGTGACTTTTGTCCCATCCAGTACTCCTGGTACGAGAGCAATTTGTGGGGATCGAGTCCCGCAGGTGCCTTGACCACCCGATCCAGAGTGAAGTTCTGGATCAGGAATTCCGGAGACATGGTTTCGGTTTTGTCGTCCAGCGACCAGCCCAGTCGGGCCAGTCCGTTGAGAACTGCTTCCGGGAGAAAGCCCACGGCTTCATAGTAGGCCACCATGACCGGACTCAATGCGGCTGTCTGTCCCAGTCCCAGCTTCGGCAATACATCATCCGCAATTTCGAAGAGCTTCTTGAACTGAGGACTCTTGCGATATTTTTCCAACTGCTTTTCGCGCTTGCTGAGTTTTTCTTTCGTGCCCGGAGCCGCCACAAACGGAATATGTGCGAATTTCGGGACGTTCGCCCCCAGGGCTGCAAACATCAGTGCCTGCACGGACGTATTCGTCAGGTGTTCTTCGGAGCGAATGACATGGGTGATTTCCAGATCAATGTCATCGACCACTGTGGCGAAGTTGTAAAGCGGCATGCCGTTGCTGCGCATGATGACGGGATCGGTGATCAGCGCGCAATCCCATTCCACATGTCCGCGGATCTGATCGTTGATCGAAACCTGACGGGTGCGGTCGACCAGAAATCGAATCACAAAGGGTTCCCCGCGCGCTTCTTTTTCCTCGACCTGCGCGGGGGTGAGTTCCAGAGATCGGCGGAGATTCACAAAGGTCCGCTTCTCTTTTTCCGCAGCTTGCCGATCCGCCTGGACGAGTTCGGGGGGATCAAAATCTTTGAACGCCTTGCCCGCAGCCAGCAATTGTTCGCAAGCTTGGGCATAAAGTGAAAGTCGCTCAGACTGAAAATAGGGTCCATGCGGTCCCCCCACTTCCGGCCCTTCATCCCAGTCCAGCCCCAGCCAGCGAAACGCATTCAGAATCGGTTCAATGGCTTCGTTGATGTTCCGGTCCTGATCCGTGTCATCGATCCGCAGAATGAATTGTCCGCCGTTGTGGCGGGCCCACAGCCAGTTAAACAGCGCTGTCCGCATGCCGCCAATGTGCATGTAGCCGGTCGGAGAAGGTGCGAATCGAGTGCGAACAGTCATGTTTTTTCGGCTTTATCAACTTAGAGTCTATCCGGAAAGGTCAATTTGGGCTGCGATCGGCTCTTTTGCGTTCTGAACTTCGTCAGCCTGCATCGACGAATTCTAGGAATTCGCCTGCTTCGGCTTCCTTGTCAGAACACA
>Ga0182738_1005955_pt1 | contig 12829 bp, 12 predicted proteins | sample eDN5th30CBELigMG_FD_128876 | JGI IMG/M metagenome (GOLD analysis project Ga0182738, IMG submission 128876) | Enriched Miracle-Growth compost microbial communities from Emeryville, California, USA - eDNA 5th pass 30_C BE-Lig MG (version 2)... ...
TCATGTGCACGTTTGCGACATTGATCGCGCGGCGCTGGACAGACTGACTACGCAATCGCCGGAAATCACGACGAGCATGGCGGACGCGTCGGTCGCCAGGGACGTCGAAACCGTCTTTGCCGATGTCCGCAATACGTTGGGCGGACTGGACGTACTGGTGAACAATGTCGGCATAGCCGGGCCCACCGGCCCCGTGGAACAACTGCAGTACGGTGACTGGGAACGCACGGTGGATGTGAACTTGAACAGTCATTTTTACTTCGCAAACCGTGCGGTGCCACTGCTGAAAGAATCCACCAACAATCCATGCCTGATCGCCATGAGCTCTGTAGCAGGCCGGTTGGGTTACGCGCTGCGCACGCCTTACGCGTCGACCAAGTGGGCAATCGTGGGGCTGATGAAATCGTTGGCGATCGAACTAGGCCCTCATGGCGTGCGCGTCAATGCCATTTTGCCCGGCACGGTAGAGGGCGAACGCATGGATGGCGTGATCGGCGCACGCGCCGCGGCCGCAGGAGTATCTGCCGATGCCATGCGCACGGAATACCTGAACAAGATCTCGTTGCGCCGCATGGTCACTGCGGACGACATCGCAGCCACGGCACTGTTTCTATGCTCGCCAGCGGCGCGCAATATTACTGGCCAGGCAATCAGTGTGGATGGGAACGTCGAATATCTGTAAGCCCACCTGGCCGGCGCTACAGGCCTGCCCCATCGCATTAAAAAAGGAGACAAACAATGAAAAAGCTCACGCTTTCCGGCGTCGCCATCGCCACCGTCCTGGCAGCATGCACCATGACGGTGTCAGCGGCCCCGGTCAAGATCGGTCTGGTGGAAACGCTATCCGGCCCGCAGGCGTCGTCGGGGCAATCGTATCGCACGGCCGTGCGATACGTCGTAGAACAGATCAACGCAGCCGGCGGATGGAACGGAGAACCCATCCAATTGCTCGAATACGACAATCAAGGAGGCCCATCGGGCGCTGCCGACAAACTCAAAGCGGCGGCGGCCGATGGTGTGCAAATCGTCGTACAGGGCGCGTCATCGGCCATCGGCGGGCAGATCACCGAAGACATACGCAAGCATAATCTGCGCAACCCCGGCAAAGAGATGCTCTATATCAATATGGGCGCCGAGGCCTTGGAGCTCACCGGCGAAAAATGCAATTTCTACCATTTCCGTTTTGCCGGCAACGCGCAGGTCCGCACAAAATCGTTGGTCGAAGGGATGAAGAAGGCCAATGCGCTCGGAACCAAGGTCTACGCGATCAACCAGAACTATTCCTGGGGTCAGGACATGCAGCAAGCCATCCTGGATAACCAGAAACTCGGTGGCTACACCGTCGTCGACAAGACGCTGCATGACGTGAACAAGATTCAGGATTTTTCGCCTTATGTCGCGAAAATCGCCGCATCCGGCGCCGACACTGTCATCACTGGAAATTGGTCCAACGACCTGCTGCTGCTCATGAAGGCGTCGAAGTCGGCCGGATTGAAGGCGCGCTACGGTACGGTGTATCTCGATCAGCCAGGCAATCTCGCAAACGCGGGGGAACTGGCCGAAGGCAACTTTGTCGCGCACACTTTCAACGCCGAGGCGGGCAACGAGGATGCCGAGCAATTCGTGCAGGACTATCTCGCCAAGACCGGTCACATACCCGTATTCGTCGAACCACAAACGGTCTACGGCATGAAGATGGTCGCCGAAGCGCTCACGCACACGCCACCGAAAGACGGCGCACTGGACGTCAACGCATTGGCGAAAACGCTGGAGACGACGCGCCTTTCAACGCCCATGGGCGAGATGAGCATGCGGGCATCGGACCACCAGGCTCAATTACCCATGGTCGTGTCGAGCGTTTCCCGAGACGCGAAACACAAGGTAGACGGAACGGACATGGGTTTCAAACCTGTACTGCTGCTCAGCGCCGAGCAAGCCTCTACCCCAGTGCAGTCCAGCTGCAAAATGAAGCGCCCCGACTGAGGGTCAGACCATGGAACAGTTCCTTTTCTCGCTGATGAACGGCGTCATCTATGGATTACTGCTGTTCATGGTCTCGGCCGGCCTGACGTTGATCTTTGGCATGATGGGCGTGTTGAATTTTGCCCATGCCTCGTTCTATATGCTGGGCGCGTATTTCGCCTATACGTTGCAAGGCATGTTGGGATTCTGGCTGGCCGTAATCGTATCGCCATTACTGGTCGGCTTGATCGGGGTGGTCGTAGAACGCTATTTTCTGCGCCGCGTGCATCGTCATGGCCATGCGCATGAGTTGCTGCTGACGTTCGGCTTATCATTCATCATCGCTGAATCGATCAAGCTCTTCTACGGTAATTATCCAGTGGATTACCGCATGCCGCCGTCCCTGGATTTCGCGGCCTTTAGCATGGGCGCCACGCAGTATCCCGCCTATCGCCTGCTGATGGGCGGCATCGCCATCGCCATGTTCATCGTGATTTACCTGTTGCTCACGCGCACACGTGTCGGCATCGTGGTGCGCTCGGCCATTCATCGGCCCAGCATGGCCGAGGCGCTTGGCCACAACGTACCGCTAGTATTCATGGGCGTGTTCGGCGCAGGCGCCGCGCTGGCGGGACTGGCTGGTGCCGTGGCTGGTGCCTTCTACACTACCAACCCCAACATGGCATTAGAACTGGGCGTGATGGTGTTCGTGGTCGTCGTGGTCGGCGGACTGGGATCGCTGGTAGGCGCGATGCTGGCCTCGTTACTCATAGGCATCATGACGTCAATGGCCGTGGCAGTCGACAGCAGCCTTGCCGATTTGCTTGCGTTATTCGGTGCTGGTGAATGGGCGCGCAATGTAGGGGGCCTGATGACGCTCAACTTGTCCAGTCTGGCAGCGACGCTGCCGTTCGCGCTCATGTTGCTGATCCTGCTCGTGCGGCCGGGCGGACTCATGGGCGAAAAGGGCTGACGTCATGAAAAAAACGTTGTATTGCTGCCTGGCTGGCACTCTCCTATTGGCCGCATTGCCGCTATTACTCTCGCAGGGCTTGCTCAATGCAGCGATCCAGATGCTGATCGCTGCTCTATTTGCCAGCGCCTATAACCTATTGTGCGGACAAGCCGGCATGCTGTCTTTCGGGCATGCCGCCTACTTTGGCGTGGGCGCATTTGCCACCGTACACGCCATGAACGCGATTGGCGGCACGGGGCTACTGCCTACGCCCTTGATGCCGCTGGCCGGTGCGGTGGGCGGCCTGCTTTTCGGTGGCATAGCAGGCTGGTTTGCCACACAGCGCAGCGGTACCTATTTCGCGATGATTACGTTGGCGATCGCCGAACTCGTCCATTCGCTCGCGCCGCATCTCAAGACCATATTCGGTGGCGAAGCAGGTATCTCGACCATGCGCATGCCCGCCTTGGGCCTGAATTTCGGCTCGACGACTCAGGTGTATTACCTGACGCTGGTTTGGGTAGTCGTCGCGATGGCGCTGCTTTATCTGTACACACGCACCCCACTGGGCCGATTGACGCTGGGGCTGCGAGAGAACCGCCATCGGCTGCAATTTCTCGGCTACAACGTGCATGGCTTGAGCACGCTGGTGTTCGCTATCTCTGCGATGTTTTCCGGTATAGCGGGTGGCTTGCAAGTGCTGTCAAACGAATCAGCCAATTACGTGGTCTTTGATCCGTCACTGTCGGCAGCTGCCGTCCTCAACACCTATATCGGCGGCGTGCAAGTGTTTCTTGGGCCTGCCTTTGGCGCGGCGCTGATGACGTTCTTCGGCTATGCCATATCAGATTTAACCCGCTCTTGGCTGCTCTATCAAGGCATTCTGTTTGTGTTGGTCATGATGTTCATGCCAACTGGGCTGAGCGGGCTGATCGCCATCGCAGCACGCCTGTGCACACGACACGGCCTGGGCCGTGTACTGCCCGTCTTTCTGTTGGCCGTCGCATCCGTCATGCTGGCCGCATCAGGCCTGGCATTCACGATTGAACTCCTGCAACGTTTATTCTCGCAGGAGTACCGATCACTATTGCAAACCCATCCCGACGCTGCCTGGCCTGCCGTCATGCTGCTCGATCAACCATGGCGTCCTGGATCACCGCTGACGTGGAGCGTGCCTGCATTGCTATTGGCCGCTAGTTTGTGGTGCTACCGGCTCTGCCGCCGGCGCCTGCAAATGTTATGCGTCTACGATGAACAGATGGCCATGACCGCCCCCGTCACCATACAACACGGCGAGGATGCAGCATGAACGCCCCTATCCTGTCCTTGCATGGCCTGCGCAAATCATTTGGTGCCACTGAGATCATCCGCGGCATTGACCTGAACGTGCTCGCTGGCGAACGGCATGCCATCATCGGCCCCAACGGTGCGGGCAAATCCACGCTGTTTCACCTGATTTCCGGCCAACTGGCGCCAAGCGCTGGCGAGATTCGTTTCGAGGGTCGCGAGATCGGCGGCCAATCCCCACAAAACATCAATCGACGCGGGTTGGCGCGCTCGTTTCAGATCACCAATATCTTTCCCAGACTCAGCACCTACGAAAACGTGCGGCTCGCGGTCATGCGCGCACAAGGTTCGCAATATGCATTCTGGAGATTCATAGACCGTGATCAACGCATACGCGCCGAAACAGAACGACTGCTAGCACTGGTCCGTCTGACGCCAAAGGCGGACGCGATGGCCGGGGAAATGGCCTATTCAGAACAGCGTTCGCTAGAAATCGCGATGACGCTCGCCTCTGATCCCCGACTGATCCTGCTGGACGAGCCCATGGCCGGCATGTCGCACGACGAGACGCAATACACCGCCCAGTTGATCCGAGAAATATCAGCGGGACGCACGCTCATGATCGTCGAGCATGATATGGACGTCGTCTTTTCACTGAGCGACCGCATCAGTGTCGTCGTGTACGGCCAAGTGATCGCGACCGGCACGCCCGAGGAAATCCGTGGTCACGCGGGCGTGCGCGAGGCCTACCTGGGCGACGAGGCAACCATATGAACACCGCTGCTCCCCCCCTACTCAGCGTAGAAAATCTGCACGCCCACTACGGCAAGAGCCACGTGCTGCATGGCGTGGATCTGCAGGTCGAGCAAAACGAAGTCGTCAGTCTGGTCGGCCGCAATGGCGCCGGGCGCTCAACCACCATGAAGACCATCATGGGCCTGGTCCCGCCGACCTCTGGCCTTGTGCGTCTGCAAGGCCGCGATCTGACGGGTGCGCGGCCTTACACCATCTGCCGCGCGGGGATTGCCTACGTGCCAGAAGAACGTGAGGTCTTTGCCAACCTCACGGTCGATGAGAACCTGCGCATGGGCGAACAACCCGCCGTGCCCGGTGCACATCATTGGACAGTCGATCAGATGTTCGACTATTTCCCACGCTTGAAAGAACGGCGCAACACCAAGGCAGGCAGTCTGTCCGGCGGTGAACAGCAGATGCTGACGATTTGCCGGTCACTATTGGGCAACCCGCTCGTCATGCTGGTCGACGAGCCCACCGAGGGTCTAGCTCCCCGGATCGTGACCCAGGTCGGCGAATGCATCCAGGACATGCATCGCAAAGGCGTGTCAGTGCTTCTCGTCGAGCAAAAGCTCACTATCGCGCTGAAAGTCTCGACACGTGTCTGCGTCATGGGACATGGCCGCATCGTGTTCGAGGGCAGCCCACAAGAACTGAGCGCCAACGACGCCCTGCTTTCCCAATGGCTGGCCGTCTGACAAGCCGCCTCTATCTCTTTAAACCTGGAGCATGGGGTTGTTGATCTCGCGCGCGTGATTCCAGTCAATCGGATCTCACAGCGTAGCAACTGCCCCTCTATTTCCTCCCTGGCATGCATGTCAGGGTTCCTTGGAGCAATGGATGAAAAGCCATCACAACAAAGTCATCATTTCCTGCGCGGTGACCGGCTCGGTCCACACGCCGACCATGTCTGCCCATTTGCCGCTGACGCCCGAACAGATTGCCGATCAGGCCATTGACGCCGCCGCTGCCGGCGCTGCCATCCTGCATCTGCATGCACGCGATCCCCTAGATGGGCGGCCCACGGCAGACCCGGCCGTATTCGATGCATTTGTCCCACGGATACGGGAGGCCACCGAGGCGGTGATCAACATCACCACGGGAGGCAGCACGCGCATGACATTGGAAGAGAGGTTGGCCTACCCGCTACGCGCCAAACCGGAAATGTGTTCACTGAACATGGGCTCGATGAATTTCTCTATCCATCCTGCTGCACGCCGGATCACGCAATGGCAATACGATTGGGAAAAGCCTTATGTCGAAGGAATGGAAGACCTGATCTTTCGGAACACCTTCCGCGACATCCGGCACATCCTGAAGGTGCTGGGGGATGAATGCGGCACACGATTCGAGTTCGAGTGCTATGACATGGGTCATCTGTATAACCTCGCGCATTTCGTCGACGAGGGCCTGATACAGGGCCCTTTATTCATCCAAAGCATCTTCGGCATCCTGGGCGGCATGGGGCCAGACCCTGAGAATCTGGTCACGATGAAAGCGACCGCCGACCGCTTGTTCGGCCGCGACGGCTACCGGTTTTCAGTGCTCGGTGCCGGTAGGCATCAGATGCCGCTTGTGACGATGGGCGCGATTCTAGGTGGCAACGTACGCGTGGGATTAGAAGATAGCCTTTATGTAGGCAAGGGCCAACTGGCGGCATCTTGTGCCGAGCAAGTCGGCAAAATCCGGCGTATCCTCAATGAGCTTTCGCTCGACGTCGCCACACCCGACGAAGCGCGAGCCATGCTCGGACTAAAGGGTAAAGACGCCGTGGCGTTCTGATCCCTGCCCCGAGTCTCACGACAGACCCATCCCGCAGCTTTGCGGCTGCGCCCTTTTTCTCCTCGACATGAATGCCGAGGTATCTCGAGGTAAATGATGACAAAGACCCTGCAAGATCGCGTGGCCATCGTTACTGGAGCCGGCAGCGGGCTCGGCCGAGCTCATGCATTGGAACTCGCGCGCCACGGTGCCCGCGTTGTGGTCAACGACGTGGCCGGATCGCATCCCGGATCACCCGCCAGCGCGGTTGTCGACGAAATTGCCTGTCATGGTGGCACCGCGATTGCCATCGCCGGCGACGTGACCGATTTTGCCGCCATGCAGGACATGGTGGCCCGTGTGCTAGAGCAGTGGCAGCGCATCGACATCCTAGTCAATAATGCGGGTATTCTGCGCGACAAAAGTTTTTCCAAGATGTCGATCGACGAATTCCGTCAAGTGCTCGATGTGCATCTGATGGGCAGCGTGCATTGCATCAAGGCCGTATGGGAAACCATGCGCGAGCAACGCTATGGGCGCATTGTGATGACCACATCATCGTCTGGCCTCTACGGCAATTTCGGACAAGCCAATTACGGCGCCGCCAAAATGGCACTCGTGGGTTTGATGCAAACGCTGGCGCTGGAAGGCGCCAAATACGATATACGTGTAAATTGCCTGGCCCCCACCGCCGCTACAGCCATGACCGAAGGCATCTTGACGCCCGAGGCGCTGACACGGCTGGATCCTGCAGCAGTGAGCCCTGCCTTAGCCGCTCTCGTGACGGACGACGCACCCACCCGCTGTATCCTGTTGGCCGGCGCCGGGAGCGTCGAAAGCGCGAACATCACCATGACACAAGGCATCGTCACTGGCGCTGCCGACAATACAGTGGAACATATCCAAGCACGCATGGACGAGATACGGAACCGCACTGGCGAACTCGTCCCCAACACGGGATTCGAACAATGCCAATTCGAGTTGGCCAAGGCCGGCTTTGACATGCGGCTTCCCTGAGCTCCCTTGGCCGCAGGTGCGATGATGTCAGTGCACCTGCGGGGTGGGCAGCCAATCCCGCCTCGACACGCAATACACCCAAGTCAACTCATTGCGACTTGAGAGTCTCAATTATCCATACTAATGCCGGCGACTTTCACCACCGTTTTCCAACGTTCAATCTCGTTTAACTGAAAAGCGCGCAGTTTATCGCCGACCGCATCGCCAGGCTTTGCACCAATATCCTGAATAGCCTTAATTGTTTTAGGTGCATGCAGAATATCTGCGACATCGCTCTGCAATATTTTCAACCGATCCGCGGGCGTTTTTGCGGGCGCAAACAACGCATACCAAGCCGTCGCCACGTAATCCTCGACGCCGGCCTCCTGCATGGTCTTCACCTTTGGAATCACGGCGTTGCGAACGGGATCACAAACAGCCAGGGCGCGCAACGCACCACTCTCTATGTGCGGCAGTACCAATGGCAAGTCAGCAAACATCACAGGAACTCGCCCGCTGACAAGATCTACCAAAGCGCCTGCGCTGCCCTTATACGGCACATGCAGCATTGATGTGTGCGTCGAGTATTTGAATAATTCAGCCGCCAGATGCTGCGAGGCGCCGACCCCTCCTGATGCATAGCTGATGGCGCCGGGACGATCCTTTAGCAACTGCACGAGCGCGTTGACGTTCTGAACCTCGAGGTCTGGATGAACGACAAGCACCAGCGTGACCTCGCCCGCCAAGGCGATGGGAGCAAAGTCCGCTACAGGATCATAAGGCATGTCTCGATAAATGAGAGGATTGGTCGCATGCGTACCAATCGAACCCATAACCAATGTATAGCCATCTGGCGGAGATTTCGCCACAAAGTCCGCGGCGATATTTCCGCTCGCCCCGGGCCGATTCTCCACAGTGACAGGTACCTTCAGTCGCGTCGACATTTCCGCGCCGATCAATCGCGTCAAGACATCCGTAGAGCCTCCGGGCGCAAAAGGCACAATCAAGCGGATAGGCTTACTCGGAAAATCGTCCTGGTCAGCCCCCCATGCGATAGACGGTCCAATCATGCTCGCGACCATCAGCCCGCGCAGCATGTCTCGCCGGGTACAGGAGACGGCCCTCATGCTGCCGCCCCCATTTCCGCAATATGCCCGCTAGGCGTACCGAGCACCGTCGTACGCTCCAAATGCCTGCGGTATCGAGGATCATAGTCACCCAGGGCCAGATGGCTGGTGCATCGGTTGTCCCAGATCAGCAGATCGCCTGCCTGCCAACTATGCCGATAAACGAAGTGCGGACGTGTCGCATGGCGCACCAGAAAGTCGATCAACGGCTGGCTTTCCTCCTGTGTCATGCCCTCAAAGCATTTGACCTTTTCGCCGATGTACAGCGCCTTGCGCTGTGTTTCAGGATGAATACGCACGACAGGCTGCGCAACGGGCGGGTTCAAGCGCTGGTTTTCCTTTTCCCATGATGCGGACAATCCGGAATTTTTTCGCTCAGAGTGATGAATGCCATTCAAACCTTCAATCATCTCCTGCATTCGCTGCGACAGCGCGTCATAAGCCACGTACATGTTCGCAAACAAGGTGTCCCCTCCTACCGGTGGCACCTCGACCGCGCGCAAGAGCGAGCCGAGTGCGGGAGCCAAGGTGAACGACATATCCGAATGCCACATCTGTCCCGTATACCTGGAGTTCGAAGGGCTACCGTCCGACTTTTGGTCATTCGTCACCATCAGCAATTCTGGAAACGTGGCATCGCGATCCATCGGCAGGGATTTGTGCTCATCCAGAGCGCCGAATCTGCGGCTGAATGCGATATGTTGCTCTCGAGAGATAGACTGCCCTCGAATCAAAAGTACCCCGTATTGCAGGAATCCTTGATGAACACTTTCCCAATCTGCATCCGTGATGGGGGATTGCAAACTCAACCCGAGGACTTCTGCACCCAAGGCAAACGAAAGTGGCCTGAATTCAATGGTCATATCTGTCTCCATTTTTTGACCATTGAAGCACTCGCCGATGATTTTGATAATCGGTAATATCTAAATGATTATTTGGATTTTCTAAAATATATGAACCTACGACGCATCGAGAGCTTCATTGCCGTCGCCGAGCTGCGCAGCTTTAGCGCCGCGGGCGCCAAGCTGCATCGCTCACCTGCGGCTGTCAGCACGCATGTGCAGCAACTCGAAACGGAGCTGGGCGTCCCTCTTTTTGATCGCACCACGCGCCACGTCTCAATGACCGCTGACGGGCAATTGTTCTACACGCGTTGTCAGACAGTGATGCGCGAGTTGATGGAGATATCCCGTGAGCTCGGCGAACGATCGGAGTTACGTGGCGGGCATGTATCGATTGGCACCGTGCCGTCGATTTCCAGCCTGAAACTCCCCCGCGTCCTTGGCAGTTTCAAAAATCGATATCCGAACATCACAATGGAATTGCATGAGGGTCCTATCAGTCAGATTCATCACGATCTTCGTGATCGTGTTACGGATTTCGCCGTCGCCCCCTGGCACGAAGACCCAAACGACCTGCATCACAAAGCGATCGTCAACGATCCCTTTGTCGCCATTCTGCCGAGCAATATCGCCGCCGATCGAAAAGCCATTACATTAAAAACCCTGAACCAACTCGACCAAGTCGCGCTATCTCACGACACCGCTGTACGCGCCACCGTCGAACAGGCATTCCAAAAAGCAGGTCTGAGATATCAACCTAAAATCGAACTCACCCACCACCAAACCGTTATCAGCATGGTGGAGGCTGGTCTCGGCGCCGCCATCCTGCCCACGATCTGCGTCCCCAAGGACGAGAGCTCCCTTTACAAGGTTGTCCCGATACGCCCCGGCACGCTTAAGCGACAGATCTGCATCGTCACCGTAAACGGCAAAAGGCTGAGCCCGGCTGCTCAGACCTGCGCAAATCAAATCGCCAACGTGCTGCGACGTCCCGCTTGATCCAGAGATCAATCATCGACCCGTACCGTTGCCCGCCGATTGCCGGAATCAGAGATGGCGCATTACCGCCTGACAATTAGCCTGATAGCGACCGGGCGTGCTACCGACTATCTGCGTAAAAGCGGTTATGAATCCGCTAGGATTTGCCCATCCACAGGCATAGGCGGTCTGCGTAATGTCATGGCCCTCCACGAGCAGAACCAATGCATGGTAAATCCGCAGATGCGTACGCCATTCATAAAAGGTCATGCCAAGCTCACGCCGTATCAACCGGCTGAGTGTCCGGGAGCTGGCGCCCACCGCCCTGCCTAGATCAGCCATTGAAGTATTGTCTTCAGGACGCTCGGACAACGCCCGCATGATGGCCTGTAAGCGACCATCTCGAGGCTGTGGCAGGTAAAGGGGTTGTTCCTGTATTTCTCTGAGCTCATCGACCAGTACACGCAGCAACCGAGCACGGGCAGCGCCGTCATAACTCAGCTCCAATTCACTACTGCGATTCGCATCATCATCGGCGTGGCCATCACTGCGCCCTCCGGTCAGGGCGAGCAAGATTTCGCGTGCCAGACCCGTCGCCAGAAATACAGCCGATCGATCCGGCATACGCCGAGCCACCGAGGGCGAGAGAAAAACAATGCGCATGTCCGTATCGCCATGGACATCGTGCCAATGCGTACAACCTGCCGGCGTCCACGCCACCCGGTTAGCCGGAACCACCGACGTGCCACCATCAGAGTGAATCGTCAACACACCCCGTGCCGCATACACCAAATGGCCACGCTCATGCGACTGCGCCGCACTCGAGCCACCCGAGCGCCACAGATGCCGCCCCCCTGAGGGCCATACCGTCGACACTACAGCGGGCCGATTAGAAGTTTGGCGGCGAATAGGCATAGCGAGGCAGTTTATCAGTAGCAAGCCACATCGAGAGATGGTGATCTGAAACCCTGCCAACAACACAACCTGGACAGGAGATTCCCCATGGCAACATTCGTACTCGTTCCTGGCGCGTGGCACGGCTCCTGGACATTTGAAACCGTGAGCCCCTTGCTTGAGCAGGCAGGACTCACTGTACACGCCCCGACGTTAACCGGACTGCGCCCCGACGATGACCACACCACCATCGCAAATGCCAATCTGGACACCCATGCTTTCGACGTCATCGACCTCCTGGAACGCGCACAAATCACAGATGCGATATTGGTTGGCCACAGCTACGGCGGCATGGTCATCACCGCTGCCGCCGACCGCGCCAGCAACCGCGTCTCACATCTGATCTATCTCGATGCCTACGTTCCACGCCACGGCGACTCGTGCTGGTCCCTGACGACAGAAAACTACCGGCAATCATTTATCAACGGCGCAACAGACACGGGCCATGCCGTCCGCCCACCGTTTCGCGCGCCACACGGCGGCGATCCTCGCCGCCGCCCTCACCCACTGGCCTCTCTGGTACAAACAGTCCAACTGACCGGCGCTATCGACCTTATTCCAAAACGAGACTACATCTACTGCTCAGGATGGGAGAACGACACCCCATTCGCCGCCCTGCGCGCCCGGCTTCAAGCAGACCCCAGTTGGCACACCCATGACATCCCCACCGCACACAACGCCATGAGAGAGTCCCCAACTACACTAGCTGAACTGCTGATCAACATAAGCACGGATAACTAAGCCAGCATTGGCTTTGGCATCGATATCAGCATTACCCTCGATCCGGTCCAGCCAACATCAGCACAGTCCTCTCGCGCTCAAACCACCCGAACGCTTTCAGCGCGCGCAAAAAAATGCCAAGCACAAAACCCGTGCCAGTGGCGCTGAAAACTAGAGAAATTGCGAATAGAGCCGGCCCCGGTTCGACGCCTAAAAGACTCAACTGCCAGCATCAATGCTATCCCGAGGTGCTCCAAAATCGCCTGAACGCCCAGTAAAACCGCGATAGCGAAATGGAAAGCCCCGCCTACGTCTCAGAACCCAACGCGGCGAGAAACTTTTCGTCAGCTCGAGTCAGCCACCCATTGGCTCGCGCACGCTCCAGCAACTCCGGACGCCGCAGCGACGTCAATCGCAGAGACTGCTCCCGCCGCCAACGCGCGATATTCGCA
>Ga0182738_1005956_pt1 | contig 12829 bp, 10 predicted proteins | sample eDN5th30CBELigMG_FD_128876 | JGI IMG/M metagenome (GOLD analysis project Ga0182738, IMG submission 128876) | Enriched Miracle-Growth compost microbial communities from Emeryville, California, USA - eDNA 5th pass 30_C BE-Lig MG (version 2)... ...
GAAAAGAAAAATTATTATTATTATTATTATTATTATTATTATTATTATTATTATTATTATTATTATTATTATTATTATTATTATTCATAGAGCTATTTTGTTCGCACATACATCTGTATGGATTAACTCACTTTTCTGTGAGTTAAATATTTAATACCTCCGTATCGAAGGGTCTCAATATATTGTATATACATTCTCTCTGATATCCTAAAATCTATTCTTGATTTTATCAGTTTCAATATATCCACAATCAAGTTCTGTATTAAACTATGTTATATTAACATCGATACATTAATGTGGATTTTTCTCCACTTTTCTTCTATCTCGCTCTTAATTTCTTGTTTCTCACCTTTAAAAGAAAAATTAACAAATTTTTTCGAAATTTTGGAGGGAAAAAAAAAATTGAGAAAATTTTCTTTTCAAAAATCTTGAACAAGAAAATCCAACAATTTCTTTTATCCATCACTCTTTAGGATTTTTCCATAATACTTGAAAAAAGTGTAACTAGCAGTTGACTTAATGAATTATGCAACAGTCTTATGGGAAGAAATTAATGAACCATAGCAACTCGGATTTGCGGTGACGCAACCTTGCGTTTGCGGAGGGAATTGAGCCTAAATGACCTCACGCGGGACCAACCTCCCACCCGCAAAAAAAGGGATCTACAGTAATGAGCTTGTAAGAAGTAAAGCGTAATAAATTTATTTATAGCCTGAGTCAAAATAAAATTCTCACTAAAAAACTCATCTTTCATTCATACGATCATATCTCTCATAGAACTAAAAATACTCCATTTAAAGCAACGTTTGTCTAGAGAAGCATTTTTAGAAAGACTTTGTGAATTTTCATCTTTCTTGACATCCTCTTGAGAGGGAAAAATATTATTTGTGATCAAAAATATTGAAAACAAGAGATGATAAATAAAGAAAAATATTTTACGGTTTACCTTTTTTGTTCGAAAGTTTTGAGAGATTTTGAACCAAGTAGTTTTCAAATTCTGGTACATCTCAAAAGAGTCTATAAAACAAGAGAAAAATGAGTCTACCGAACATGTTTATAACAAGGACAATTTTATAATTCAATAAATCAGGCAATAAATTTATTAAATTCCCTCTGAAGTCGATATTTCCATCGAGAAATCCCTATTTTATTATAAAATGGAATAAGCTGAAGAGACTGAGAAGGGATTTCTCAAATCCAGGAGGAAAATGTGATCTCTCCTTTGACAGGAAATCCTTTTCTTTTTACAAATAAATAATTTAATCAATTTTTTTCTTATTAATTCAGAGTTTGATTTCAGTTTTATAATTGATAAAATGAAATTTATTTATCTTTTTGTGCTCATAGCTATCTTCATTGCTACAGTTACTTCCAGTCGAGCGATGGGTTGTACTTCGCAATTCATGAGCTGTGTTAATAGCATGAAACAATCAAATGGAAATGCGAACCTTTGCCAATCTCTGCTCAAGAGCTGCAACACAAAAATACTGATAGACACTCTTCTTTGATTAAAAAAACCTTCAAGAAACTGAAATGACACTCTAAGAATCGTTTATCAAAGAATCTATAAGATATATGCGTAATAGTCTTCATATGATGAGTATAAAAAAAATTCTTAAAGGATTATTCCATCACCTTTTGATCAGAAATATCTATTGAAATTAGCCTTGAATAAATTCTCTCATAAGACACCATGTCTTAAACTTCTTGCTCTTTTTTATTACTTTAGGAGCATTTTTATAATGAAGGATTGAAATTTCTGTCGTCAAAATAAAAATAAGAAATAATTTTGGGATTCATATGAGAACTTTATCTTTCTTCAAAATAAACATTCTATGACTTGAAATATCTTGATTGCGCTCTGCTTGAAAAAAGCATCACTCTTCTGGTGGACTCTGATGCAAATGGAAATGTAGCTTGGATATAGGGAGAAAAATTCTGGAATCAAAAGGGGTCTAGAGACCCTTCTAAGTATTGTATTTTCGAGGAATCCTCTTCTAATTATTGGTTTTATCTATTAGAAGGAAGAGTACGAAGCTTTAGAAGATTCACGGTATAACACATTACACACGTTACAACTTGACTTTATGTGAGTTTTCTCGAACTGATCTGGATTCTGGATGAAACGTATTCTTTAACTTGCAAATTATTGGCTTTCGCCCTGTCGCACATGCTCCGACTTGTTGCGATCCGACAGATCTTTTACACATCTTCTTACTTCTCTTTGTACTGTTAATTTTATTTTCGGACGAAATGGAGTTGCTTTAAAATCTATTCTTACGTTTTCAAGTAATTCAACACAAAATAAAGGAAAACCATAGGAGTTTAAATACACAATTCTGAAAGAAAATATTCTTTTCTTCTATTTTTAGAAGGGTCACAAAAAGCGCCTGATTTTTTTTAATCTCCCTGAGCCTTTGCTTTTTTTGGTGAGAGATTTCCAGAATCCCCAAATAAATGACAACTCTTAAAGCCACAACTTTGGTTCCAAAATCATTCTTTTTAAAAATCAAATCGACTGTTCAGAGTCATTCACCTTTCATCGTTTCTCACCCAGAGGTCCAAACCTCGAATGGCCTTTTCCTCCAGTTTGTTCATCATTCTCAATAATCAAATCACTTCTTCAGATGCCAAAAACATGTTTTTAGGCAATTTGAACTTCGCTCATTTCTGATATTTTCTGATTTTCTCAAATTTAAACTTTAGAAAATAAAAAATCCTCTTCAAATAAACGAATTTCACCGCTCACTTCAGAAAAATGCTCAAAGCCGAAAGAAGACCAGATTCAGTAAACAAAGCTTGAGCTTTTTACTCATTTTTCTCTTGTTAGAGCATATTAAAGCTTCCAGGAAACGAATCCTTCAGTCCTGTTCTAACTTCCAAGAAAATCATTAATGGATACAAAAAGTATTTCCTCAAAGAAGCAAAAGATAACCAAATTAGGCATAACGTGGAAGCAGACTCCAAAGGGTTGAATTTGCTTCTGCGAAGAAAGATCGAAGCCAAGAGATTAGACCTCGAACTGAAAGCATTTTCTCCTGATCACCATGAGAAAGCAACTCTCGAAGACAGAGCATTCAAAAAACTTGCAGTTGTCATCAGCTCAGCAAAAAGGATCCATACATTGCATCTTAACCTTTCAGGGTAAGAATAATTAGTTCAATACCATTTATCTTCTCCTTTTCTCCTTTCATCATTGATAACCAACCCCAAAATTAGTCAAAAAGCAAACTATTGGGGTCATTTTCGAGCTTTTCCGAATAGAAATCTTCTTCTTCTTCAAAAGAATGCAGGCTTTGAAGCCATGTGCCAGAGTATCAGGAACTTAAACTCTTTAAAAAATCTGATTCTCAATTTCTCACAGTATTAAATCTGCCAAAACGACTTTAACCCAATATAATAGAAGCAGTGCTCTCGATGACATCCGGATTCATCATATTTGCCAAACATTAAAGACTCTTTCCAGTTTACACGAAATCATAATCAACTTTGAATCGTAACTCTCTTCTTTTCTAGTTAAAAATGGACATTTTAGTTGTGGGAAAGTGACCGATGAATGGCTAGTCAATCTGGGAAAGGCATTAAAACCCCTCTGTTCTCTCCGAAAAATTCATCTAAACATTACTGCGTAAGTCACCGATAAGTTTGATTCAGATTCTTATCCACAATAGCTGCTCAAAGATTACGGATGCAGGAGTTTACCACGGCCTTAGGAAGGCTTTTCTGAGGAAGAGTTTGTTACGAGGTCTGACTCTCAATATCAGCAGGTACATTTATCATTAAGCAAGAACATACAAAAGTGAAAATAGATGTCATGGGATTGGCGCTACTGGACTGCAGATGCTAAGTCAAGCATTCAAATCTATGAAATTTTTAAGAAAAATGGCTCTAAACTTCAGCGGGTAAAAAGACAAACTCCAAAGAAATTGTCTAATTTTTGAAAGGTGCGAGTGGATTACAGGAAAAGCAATCAAGAGTTTAGGTCAAGCATTTGAATCTTTGAGTTCTTTAGAACATCTTTGCTTTGAGTTTTTTGGGTGCTCTAAAATCTAAGGATAAAAATCTAAGCTCTTATTAGATCCAACATCAACAATGGGGCGTTCTTTCATATTGGAGAAGCCTTCAAAAACCTCAAGTCTATAAAAACCATCGATATGAACCTTCAGTAAAGGAGAGAACAAAACTATTTATTAACCACCTTCTCGTAGGTGTGATGATCAAGGAGTTCTTTACATGAGGAAAGCGTTAAAATTGACTCCTTCTTTGCAAAATCTTCGTTTGAGTCTTAGCGGGTAAATCAGAGATTTGACAAATTCTTGACGATTCAAACAGAATAAGCGATCACTCAATAGGTCTCATTTTACGAGGATTCAAGAAACCCCTTCATTCTTTACAAAGCGTTCATCTCGACTTTTCCGGGTAGAACATCAACATTTCTTGGGCTAATTGCTGATAGCTGCAATTCTATTCAAGACACAGGGTTCAAAAAATTCTCTCAAAGCTTAGGAATGCTCGCTAAGCTCAAAGATCTGAAACTTGATTTTTCTGGGTTTGCAGAGAATAAGACAAACCTTCTAAATTTATAAATAGCTGCGAGAATATCTCCCACAGGTGGGGGATTGTGAGTCTTTATGATGACTTACAAAACCTCAAGAAACTTCAAACGCTCAGTCTGAATCTCGGCGGATGGAGGAAAAACAGTATCACATTGCTCGCAGAAAATCATATTGGCTTCACCTTAAACGCTTTGACCTCTTTGCGAAATCTCGACCTCGATTTTTCCTCGTAAATCTTTGATTATGATAAAATCTCTTTGACAATCTTTTTTAGATGTCATCAGATTAAGAAAGAAGGAATACAAAACTTTTGCCTTGGTTTACAAAATCGCACTTTTTTACAAAGCCTCAGCTTGAACTTTACTGAGTAATCAAATAAGCAATAATCGTTTAAACTTACAATAGTTGCAATTTCAATGATGAGACTGTCGATGTCTTTTGGGAAGCCTTGAAAAATCTTTCTTCACTAAAAGTCCTTAAGCTCAATTTTGACGGGTAAACTAATAAATTATTTTGAGGCTTTGACGTCCTTTTGAAAGATGTTCCAAGATTTTTGAAGAGGGGGTGCACAATTTTTGTGCAGCTTTAAAGAGATTTGTCAAGCTAAAAAGTCTTGAGATCAAGTTTGCCTAGTAGATATCTATTTATAACAATTTTTTTTACTCCTTAATAGCTTGGCTGAAGAAAATATTGATCGCATTGGCAAGGTTTTGAAAACACTTGGTTCCTTAGAAACTATTTGTTTCTTTTTCTCTGCGTAGATATTCCTTTTGTTCAACTCAAGACAGAAATTTTTAGGCCTTCTAATGTTAAAGACAAAGCAGAAAAAAACCTTCGCCAAACCTTGATGCCTCATCCAGGCTTGAAAACTCTTTATATCAATAGGCATTAGAGAGGGCTGAAATTTTGTAGCAAATGATGAGCCAATATAATTTTATTTGCCTGAAAATTTTCTTTCAAGAAGGTGATAAAATTATTAAAAAGCTTCAAGACTGTATTTTATTGGAGTACTCTTATTACTGTAAGACCTTTCAATTTTTATAAGTCATCATACTGAAAAAATTTCTAAACTACAAAAGTCTCATTCTTTGAAAAATCAAACTCACATCTAAAATCAAGCTTCTTCCTTTGAAAAGCTTTCAAAAATATTTCAAATAGAAATTGCAAAGACTAGGCCTATTTAATTTCTGATCTTTTCTGACTTTCTCAAGTTTCAATTGAAAAATAAAATTCTTTTAGACGAACCAAACAAATTTCATTGTTTCCGTCAGAAAATGCTCAAAATAGATTCCGTAAACAAATCTTGAGGTTTTTATTCAATTTTATATCCTTAGAAACTGTCAAGACTTCCAGAAAAGGAATTTTCCAATCCTCTTTCTCCTTCTTGGAAAATGATTAATGGATACAAAAAGTATTTTCTCATACAAACGAAGAATATATTCCTTCAGGCAGAACATGAAAGTAGGCCCCGGAAAACTGAATTTCCATCTGCGAAAAAAAGTTTCAGCCGAACCGATTAGAGTTCAAGCTCAGAGAATTTTCTGGTGATGAAGATAAAGCATTCAAAAAAATTGCAATCGTCGTCACCTCAGCAAATAAGATCCAGGTATTGCACCTTGACCTTTCAAGGTAAAGATAACTCTAAATGAATATGTCAATATCACTGATCTTCTCCTCTTCTATTTCATTATCAATCCTAAACTCTAAAAATTAGCCAAAAATAAACAAGAAATAAAAGTCATTTTCAAACAAATGCAGGATTTGACATCATGTGCCAAAGTATAAGGAATCTAACCTCTTTACAAAGTCTAAGTGTCAATTTTTCACCGTATGAAATCTGACGAAACCAAATCTTTTAACTCAATATGATAGATCCACTGCTCTGAATGACACGAGAATTCACAAAATTTACAAAACATTAAAGACTCTTTCCAGTCTTCGCAAGATTGTGATCAACTTTGAATCGTAACTCCCTTCTTTTCGAGTTAAAAATTTACATTTTAGCTGTGAGAAAGTGACATGAATGGCTCTACAACCTCGGAAAAGCATTAAAAACTCTCAGCTCTTTACGAAACCTTTCCTTAAATTTGTCTGGGTACACCATTACCAATAAGCTCGGTTCTCATTTTAATAGTTGCTCAAGTGTTAGGAACGCAGGGGTTTCTGGCCTTGGCAAAGCTTTTCTGAGCTTGAGTTTGTTACAAGCTCTGACTCTCAATCTCAAAGGGTAATACCTTATGAAGCAACAAAATAATGAAGTGAATATAGATGGAATCCGATTGATGATATTGGCTTGCAGAGTCTGAGTCAAACATTTAAAAAACTGGTTTCTTTACGACATATTGACCTTGATTTGGAAACAAATGCGCATCGAGTTCTTCAGAGATTTACTAATACAGGAGTTGAAAGTTTGGGTCTCGCGTTTAAATCTTTGAGAGTGTTAAGAAAAATAGCTATCAATTTGAGTGGGTAAAGAAATTTGACCTAGAGGAGTTATTTACTCATTCTTTCAAGATGCTCGAGGATCACAGGAAAAGCAATCAGTGGACTTAGTCAAGGTTTTGAAGCCTTGGTTTCTTTAGAAAATCTTTGTTTGGGCTTTTCGCAGTCATCTTACGACTCGGAATGATGTCAATAATATTATTTTAGCTGTCTGGAGCTTGATGATGTTGCACTTTTTTACCTTGGAGAATCCTTGAAAAACCTCAATTCATTAAAAACCATTCAGATAGAATTTTTTTCAGTAAATATTAAACAGAAATCTTGCGCTTACAATGGTGATAGATGCTCTAAAATATCTGATCCAGGAGTTCTTTCTATTGGGAAAGCACTACAGTTGATACCATCTCTTGAGAATGTTCATGTGGATTTTAGCAAGTAAACCACGAAATTTTTGTGAGCCTCTCACTGACAATTAGATGCAAGGAAATAACCGATCATGCATTAGGCCTCTTTTTGCAAGGATTCAAATCAATTCATCCTTTACAAAGGGTTCACCTCAAGTTTTCCGGGTTCTTCTCTTTTAAAAAACCTTGAATTAATTATTCGTAGTTGTGATAACATCAAAGATCCAGGATTCAAAGAATTCTTGCAGGCCTTAGGCAAGTTCACTCGACTTAAAGACCTCAAACTTGATTTTTCTGAGTAAATGGACCATCTAAAGAAGAATCTTAATTCCCTCAAAGATGCCAAGATATTTCTCACAGATGGGGGGTTGTGAGTCTTTCTAATGGCTTACAAAACCTCAGGGAACTCCAAACGCTCAGTTTGAATCTCAGTGGGTGCAGAAAAAACAGCATGACATTGCTTGCAGAAAATTATTTGGACTTTCCTTCAAACGCTTTGCCCTCTTTGAGAAATCTTGACCTTGATTTCTCCAAGTAGAATATTCAATTGTGAGAAAGTCCTTTGACAATATTTTTTAGCTGTCTTCAGATTCAGAAGCAAGGAGTGAAAAATTTTTGCCTTGGTTTACAAAATCGCACTTTACTCCAATTCCTGAGCTTGAACTTTTCTGGGTAGCCAAACAAGAAAGCATCTCTTAAATTTTACAATAGGTGTAATCTCTCTATTGAAACAGTCGACATCCTTTGGGGAGCCTTGGGAAATCTCGTTTCACTAAAAACCCTGAAGCTCAATTTTTACAGGTAAATCAATAGCTTATTGTGGAATTTTGACACTCTCTTTAAAAGATGTAAAAGCATTTTTGGAGGAGTGGACAATTTGTGCGCTGCCCTAAAGAGGCTCGTCTCGCTGAAAAGCATTGATATCAAGTTCTACTTGTAAATCATTGAATTTCTGGCTCTTCTTTTGACTGATTCATAGCTTGAGTGAAAATAGTGTTGATCTTATTGGCAAGAGTTTGAAAATACTCGGTTCCTTAGAAACTATTCGTTTCTTCTTTTTGATGTAACGATTCTTTTGTTCATCTCAAAACATAAACTCAATTATTAGGTCTTCCAGCGGCGCCAGGGAAAGAGCAGAAAGTAACCTTCGCCAAACTTTGAGGAGTCTTCCACGCTTGAGAAATTTTCATATTGAGTGCCCTTAGCCATTGAAGTATTTTTGATAAAAACTGAGCCTTTAAAAAATGACTAGCTAACGGATAATATTTTCAGGAAGGTTCGAAATTATTATAAAATTTTAATATTATTGTTGAGAAACTTTATACAAACAATCCCCCTTTTCATGTTTTTCTTGGTGGCAAAAGGAAACTTGTAAATAGTTTTATGCTGTAAAACCTTGAGCCTTTTACAAATTGCAGAATAAGAAAACTTTTTGGATAGGGACCTTTGAAAATATTTTTCAAACAATTGAAGATCTTTTTGTTCACTTCATAAAGAGAAACTTGACAGAATCTGAAAGAAATTTCTAAATTTGTTGTTGTTAGATTTTAAATCAAGAATTAATGATTAACATACCAGATCCAAGTCATTATCTCTAATTAAGATAATTTTTTTATAAACCTCAGAGAATTCTCAATCAGAATATCCTTTTCTTTTTATTCATCTTCATGTTTCCAGTTGAAAGATTTCAAACGAGGAAGGTTCTTCAAAGTTTCAATGTAGGCTTCTATTTCTTCACTCATATCATCTTCCCTCCACAGAGGAAAGTTGAAAGTAAGAGATTCCAAAGTTCTCAAATTCTTGAAGGCCTCAACAAAACCACAAAAATTCACGACAGAAACCCAATCACAGCTAGGGGGAAACCACTTTTTAGAAAACTTGTTTAGAATTACAACAATAAGTCAAGATAAATGCTTTGCAAACAAACAAGACTCTTGAATGCTGCAATAAGGCTATCAACCCCTTCTCCTCCAATTTCTACATTCCTTTTCATTATGCCAATAAATCACCTTGAGGAAGAGTTTACTGATCGAAAATACTGTAGAGTGCTCGCTGAGTCGGACAAAAAAAATGCCCAAGGGTGGTGACTTATTCTTTGGACAAGAGCTTTTGTCCGAAGTAGAAGTATCTGAAATTTTGACTTTGTCCGAAATACTTTTAAGATATTGTCCGAACCCCCTGTATCACAATCCAATCGTTTTGTCCAAATATGTGTATATAAATTTAGATTTAATTTTCCTTGAAAAGAACTTTGAAAATGCTGATCAGAGTCTGATTTTTAGGATACAGTCATTCGGACAAAGAGAGAAATTTTGTCTACAATGAATTCGGACAAATTTCATAAAATTGTGTAGACATTGTTCGGACATATGCAAAATCCTTTTTGAGATTCATTCGGACAAAATTCTGTCCGAATGCATCTGGATACTAAATATTGTCCGACTCAGCGGGCACTCTACGGTAAGTGAAATATCTTTGAGTGAATTGAGGGTCTTCAAAGTCTTTGCCAAAACCCTCAAACCTTTGTCAGAAAAGTCACATCTATTCTTAAGGTTGAGATTTTATAATTTCGATAATTTACAGTGCGAGGTTGAGATGAAGACTTTGCAAAGTGGTACAACTTTTCAAACCTTGACAAAGATAATGGATGCCTGAATCATTCATTTCGTCCTTCCTAGTCTCTTTTTAACCAGTGTTCCTGTAATTTTTGCTCTTTACGCTGTTAAATCCAAAGAAAGATTTTTGAGCAATTTCAGAGTTTCCAGTGTTTTACTTATCTGCTCAATCTCAGTTTTTGAAATGCCCCCATTCATTCTCCAATAATCTTTGAAGCTAAGAGTGAGACTCTGAAGAGAGACAAGTTTTTCGAAGCTTTGAAACAGATGTTCAAGTCTTCTATCAGATCTCTCGTGGCAACTATTGGCATGTTTAGTATTTGAAGTTTTCTTTAGGTACTCTGAAAAATCAAGATTAAGTCTTTTCAGGAGAGTCAACTGTGCCAAGATTTGCGAGATCTCTCGGATTCCTGCTTCAGTGATCTCAGAACTTTTATCAAGCATTAATTGAAAGAGTTTCTTAGGTTTTACTTAGAAAGATTGAGTTTTAAACTCTGCAGATGTTGAATGTCTTGCAACCCTTGGCCCAGAGCATTGAAGACTTTGTCAGTGACTCCATCGCTCAGAAAAACTCCTGTTTCCGGAACTGTATTGCACCTATAAATATGGAAGTTAAGTGTCATGTTTTTCTTGAGTTGTCAACCGATTAAAACCGAGGTCAAGGTGCTTCAAGGAGTTGAACCTTTTTATGGATTCTCCGATATTCTCAAGTATATCATCATCAATCTTGGCATATCTCATAATTTTACTTCTTTCATTACGAAGCCCGTCAATTACCCAGAAAAGTTTAAACAAAGACTTTCTAAAGAACTTGAGGCTTCTCACGCTTGAACAAGATTGTGGATTGCTGTTCCTGTGACCTTATCACGGCGAGAAAAAAATGATAAATCATCACTCAGTTTTATTCTTCACCAGTTAATGCTCAATTTTATCTTTCTTAAGAAGATAAGGGACCCAAATGCTTGTCTTAGACTTTCAAACCCTGTATCAGTAAACTCCTAATATTTTAAAAGGTTAAAATGACTTGTTTCATCCATTTTTGATTACATGCTCGTCAAAATTCAGATTGATGGTTTGTAAAGAACCCAGCTTTTTGAAGGTCTGGCCAAGGTTCTGCATGACACAATCATTAATCTTGTGACATCTATTCTCAATTAAGCATTTCACCATCAAACGAGATTTTATTACTTCTTTAGATCGAGAGTCAGGTGTTGCAAGGAACTCAGTCTCTGAAAGGCCTTGCTAAGGCCGCTAATTCCAATGTTTGAGCATCTACTTACATAAATCTGAGTTGAATTCCAATGCTTACTCATCAAATTTTATTTGAACATTTCGGAGAGAGCTGAGAGTTTTCAATGTCTGACTCAGTTCACAGAGTCCTTCATCAGTAAACTCGCACCTATGAATAAATCAATTGACTTTTGATTTGAAAGAAGAAAACCATTCGAAATTGAGAGAAATAGTTTGCAGAGAAGAAAGAGTTTTTAATGCTGCACAAAGTTCTGTCATTCTTGCATCTGTCAGAAAATCATTTAAGCTCAGACTGAGATGTTTTAAAGAGGTTAATCCCCGAATGCTTTGGCAAAGATAACCAGCTCCGACATTTGTTACTCCATTGACTCTATTATATTGATTAAGATCAATCATTGCGATTGATGATTTTATGATTTTCTTATAGCAACTTGATCGCCATTGCCAAAAAAATTGAAAAAAAGAGAAACCTTTCTGGACTTTGAACATTTAATATTCAGCGTATAGATCTTACTTCCTGAGTTCAGGACAGTTTCAAACTTTTTCAAGGCCTCATCATTCATTTCCTCTGCAATGTAATATTCCCCGAGCTCTTTGAACTCTAATATCTTCGCTTCTATCCTCTTTGGTCGATAGATATCCAACCTCTCAAGAGTAAGCTCCAACTTATACCTACAGATGTTGTTTATTCCTAATTTGATGGTTAATTGTACTTTTTGTATCCATTGATGACGTTCTTGTCAGGAATGAATGTCTTTTCTGAAATCTTTGACTCTTCCTAAAAATATTGTTCTCTAAGAAAGAAATCAGGTCTTCTTTACAGCTTTTTCTCGTACTTTGGCTTTCAGCATTTTGCAAATCTCGCGCTAGACTTGATTACATTTTTTTTTATTGAGAGTTTCCCACAGCCTATTTATTTGGAACTTTATTAGTTCTCAAGAAATAACGAAATTTGAAAAACTGAACAATTCTGTTATCCTTTTTCATTTTTTATGAAAAAAATTTTATGTAAAAGAATTTTTCCGACTTTCTTCATTCACACTCAAAGATAAAGAGAGGTCTTCTTCTTAGGTTTGAGTCAACTACCAGATTAAGTTAAGATTTCGTGAGTCTATCTATTCACATTACAGAGTTTTTGTTTCAATATTGATAAGTAATTTTGTTTATTTCCAACTCTCAATCTTTCTTCTTAGGAATATTCTTGGCATCAAAATACACATCATAAGGAATAAGAAGAAATAGTTTGCTTCTTTTTGTGCTCAATCTTTGCCGAGTTCTCCATGAATGAGCTTCCCAATGTCTTTGATTTTTAAAATTTTTTATCAAAGAATCTGTTTGGTAGTTCAACCATATTCAAGGAATTCAAAAGACTCTTCTGTCACAAAATTGGACTAAAACGAGTCATAGTAGATTTTGTATTAAAATAAATAAAAATTTCTGGATACAAATTTATTTTTATTTAAAAGTGACACAAGATTTTCTGGGAGTTCATTATTGAATAAGTTTCAAATGCCTTTAAAGGCTTACAGATCACTAATTTAAACACATATTACAGTCATAA
>Ga0182738_1005957_pt1 | contig 12824 bp, 10 predicted proteins | sample eDN5th30CBELigMG_FD_128876 | JGI IMG/M metagenome (GOLD analysis project Ga0182738, IMG submission 128876) | Enriched Miracle-Growth compost microbial communities from Emeryville, California, USA - eDNA 5th pass 30_C BE-Lig MG (version 2)... ...
CCGGCGGAGGCGAAGAAGCGCGGCGCGAAGTCGGTGGTGCGGCGCGACGTGATCCGTCTCGTCACGCCCGGCACGCTGACCGAGGATTCGCTCCTGTCGCCGGGCCGCAACAACTACCTCGCCGCGGTCTCCCGGCTGCGCGGCGCCGGGCCCGACGGCGCCGACCTCCACGGCCTCGCCTGGATCGACATCTCGACCGGCGAGTTCCGCGTCGCGACCAGCGACGGCGGGCGGCTCGCGGCGGACCTCGCCCGGATCGCGGCCCGCGAGGTTCTGGTGCCGGATTCGGTCTTCGCCGACGAGGCCATGAACGCCTTCTGGCGCGGCCTCGGGCCGGCCGTGACGCCCCTTCCCCCGGCCTATTTCGAGAGTGCCACCGCCGAGGCGCGGCTCGTCGGATACTTCGGGGTGAAGACCCTCGACGGCTTCGGCGCCTTCTCGCGCGCCGAGCTCTGCGCCGCCGCCGCCGTCCTCGCCTATGTCGAGAAGACCCAGATCGGCGAGCGGCCGCCGCTCTCCCCGCCCGCCGCCGAGGCGGCCGGCGCGACGATGCTGATCGACGCCGCGACCCGCACCAATCTCGAGCTCGCCGCGACGCTCTCCGGCGAGCGGCGGGGCAGCCTCCTCTCCGCCATCGACCGCACCGTCACGGGCGGCGGCGCCCGGCTTCTCGCCCGCCGGCTGGCGGGGCCGTCCACCGACGTCGCCGAGATCGACCGGCGGCTCGATTCGCTCGCCTGGCTCGGCGACGACCCGGGCCTTCGGACCGACCTCCGCGCCACGCTCGCCGCCGCGCCCGACCTTGCCCGCGCCCTTTCCCGCCTGATGCTCGACCGCGGCGGCCCGCGCGACCTCGCCGCGATCCGCGACGGGCTCGCCCGGGCGGATGCGATCCGGAGCCGCATCGGACGCGCCGAGGGCCTGCCGGACGAGCTGGCGGACGTCGTCGCCGCCATCGCCGCAAGCCCCGCCGAGCTCCGCGCCCGGCTCGCGGCCGCCCTCGACGACGACCTCCCCCATCTCAAGCGCGACGGCGGGTTCGTGCGCGCCGGCTACGATGGCGACCTCGACGAGGCGCGGAACCTCCGCGACGAGAGCCGCCGGGTGATCGCCGGCCTGCAGTCGGGCTATGCCGAGGAGGCCGGGGTCCGGAACCTCAAGATCAAGCACAACAACGTGCTCGGCTACTTCATCGAGGTGCCGGCGGCCCAGGGCGAGAAGCTGCTCGCCCCGCCCCTCAACCAGCGCTTCATCCACCGCCAGACCATGGCCGGCGCCATCCGCTTCTCGACCACCGAGCTCTCCGCGCTCGAGGCGAAGATCGCCGGCGCCGCGGAGCGGGCGCTCCGCATCGAGCTCGACGTGTTCGATCAGCTCGAGGATGCCGTGGGCGCGGTGGCGGACGCGATCAAGGCGATCGCCGAGGCGCTTGCCGTGCTCGACGTCGCGGTGGCCGGGGCCGGGCTCGCCGAGGCCGAAGGCTACGTCCGCCCGATCGTCGAGAATTCGCTCGCCTTCGCCATCGAGGGCGGCCGCCACCCGGTGGTCGAGCAGGCGCTGCGCGGAAGCGGCGAGCCGTTCGTCGCCAACGATTGCGCCCTCGGGCCGGCGGACGGCACGGGCGACGGCCGCATCTGGCTGGTCACCGGCCCGAACATGGCCGGCAAGTCGACGTTCCTCCGCCAGAACGCCCTCATCGCCATCCTCGCCCAGGCCGGCTGCTACGTGCCGGCGAAGGCGGCGCGGATCGGCATCGTCGACCGCCTGTTCAGCCGCGTCGGCGCCGCCGACGACCTCGCCCGCGGCCGTTCGACCTTCATGGTCGAGATGGTCGAGACCGCGGCGATCCTCAACCAGGCCGGCCCGCAGGCGCTGGTCATCCTCGACGAGATCGGCCGCGGCACGGCGACCTTCGACGGCCTCTCGATCGCATGGGCGGCGATCGAGCACCTCCACGAGGCGAACCGCAGCCGGGCCCTCTTCGCCACGCATTACCACGAGCTGACCGCCCTCGCCGAACGCCTGCCCCGGCTCCGGAACGTCACCGTCCGTGTCAAGGAATGGAAGGGCGACGTGATCTTCCTTCACGAGATCGTCCCCGGCTCGGCCGACCGTTCCTACGGCATCCAGGTGGCGAAGCTCGCCGGCCTGCCGCCGGCGGTGGTCGCCCGCGCCCGCGAGGTGCTGCGCCAGCTCGAGGCGGTGGACCGCAAATCGCCGGTGTCGCTGATCGACGACCTGCCGCTGTTCTCGGCCGCCCGGCGGGCCGAGGCCGGCGAGACGGCGCCCGACCCGGTCGCTACCCTTCTCGATGCGATCCGGCCGGACGAGCTCAGCCCGCGCGAGGCCCTCGAGGCGCTCTACCGCCTCAAGGCGGCGCGGGCCGGGGCGCCGTGACGCCGGCGGCGATCGGGAACCATTCCCACCACGCAAGGAGACGGATGATGGCCACTGTCCTGATCACCGGCGCGAACCGCGGCATCGGCCTCGCGCTCGCCCGCGCCTATGCCGAGCGCGGCGACACCGTGCTCGCCGCCTGCCGGCTCGCCTCGGACGCGCTCACGGCGCTGGGCGTGCGGATCTACGAGGGCGTCGAGGTCGCCGACGATGCGGCGCTCGACCGCCTCGCCACGGCGCTCGGCGGGACGGAGATCGATATCCTCATCAACAATGCCGCGATCCACTCCAACGAGACCCTCGAGGACCTCAGCTTCGAGCGCATCCGCAGGCAGTTCGAGGTCAATGCGCTCGGCCCGCTCCGGGTGACCCGGGCGCTGCTCCCGCATCTCCACAAGGGCAGCAAGGTGGTCATCGTGACCAGCCGCTCGGGCTCGATCGGCGACAACGGCTCCGGCCAGACATACGGCTACCGGATGTCGAAGGCCGCGGTGAACATGGGCGGGGTCAACCTCGCCCTCGACCTTGCGCCGCGCGGCATCCCCGTGCTCCTCCTCCATCCCGGCATGGTGAAGACCGACATGGGCGGCGGGCCCGGCGCCGTCGAGGCGAAGGACGCCGCGGCGCGGATGGTCGCCCGCATCGACGAGCTGAGCCTCGAGAATACCGGCCGGTTCCAGCACGCGGAGGGCCACGCGCTGCCGTGGTAGATGGCGCGCGGGGGCCGTCAGCGGCGGGCCGGACGATCCTGCGGTCCGTCGTCGTCCCTGAGGATGCGGACGGCCGCGCCGTCGAGATCGTCGAACTGGCCGGCGCGGAGCGACCAGAGGAACGCGAGGAGCGCCGCGATGCCGAGCGCCAGCGCCACCGGGATGAGGATCATCAGGCCGTTCATGCGCCATGCTCCACGGCATCGGGCGCCCCGCCCGCCGCGGGGCGGCGCCGCCTCCGCAGGAGCAGCGGCAGCTTCAGCGCATTGCCGGTGACGAGGACCGAGGAGGTCGACATGGCGATGGCCGCGATCAGCGGCGTGGCGAAACCGAGGATCGCCACCGGCACCGCAATGACGTTGTAGCCGATCGCGATCACGAAGTTCTGCCGGATGACCCGTCGCGCGAGGCGGGCCGTGGCGACCGCCGTCGTCACCGGCGCGAGCCGGCGCCCGGTGAACACGATGTCGGCCGCCGCCTGGCTGATGTCGGCGGCGTTCGCCGGCGACATGGAGGCGAAGGCGGAGGCGAGCGCCGGGGCATCGTTGATGCCGTCGCCCACCATCAGAACCCGCCGGCCCTCCGCGGTGAGGGCGGCGACGGCCGCCGCCTTCCCGTCGGGCCGGACGCCGGCCTGCCAGTCCGCGATGCCGGCGGCGGTGGCGGCGCGACGCACCGCCTCGGGCCGGTCGCCGGAGAGGAGGAGGACGCGGAGCCCGGCGGCCTCGAGCACGGCCACGGTGTCGCGCGCGTCGCTCCGGAGCACGTCCTCGAAGCCGAAGCGAAGCGGCGCGGCGTCCCCGACCCGGAGCCATATCTCGCTGCCGCCCGTCTCCTCCGCGGCGGCGACGACCCCGCCGACGAAGTCGCGCCGGCCGAGCCGGACGACGCGCCCCGCCAGCCGCGCCTCCATGCCGTCGCCGGGATGCTCGACGACCGCCTCGAGGTCGAGGTCGCCGGGCGCGCGGCCATCGGCCGCCGCGGCAAGGGCGCGGGCGAGCGGATGGCGGCTCCGCGCGCCGAGCATGCCGGCAATCGCCCATTCCGTGGGCGACGCGGCCGGCGCGTGGGACAGTCGGGGCGATCCTTCGGTGAGCGTGCCGGTCTTGTCGAACACGACCGTATCGACGGTCGCGAGGCGCTCGAGCGCGGCGCCGTCCTTGATCATGATGCCGCGCCCGAGGAGGAACCCGCTCGCCACCACCTGCACCGCCGGCACCGCGAGGCCGAGGGCACAGGGGCAGGTGATGATCAGGACGGCGACGGCCGTGGTCAGCGCCATGTGCCAGCCGGCGCCGGCCAGCAGCCAGCCGATCACGGTGGCCGCCGCGATGATGTGCACGAACGGCGCATAGGCCCGCGACACGCGGTCGGCCAGTCGGACGTAGCGCGAGGACGACTGCTCCGCCGCCTCCATCAGCCGGACGATCTCGGCGAGCAGCGTGTCGCCGGCCTTCGCGGTCACCTCCAGCGTCAGCGGCCCGGTGAGGTTGAGCGTGCCGGCGAAGGCGCGTCCCCCGGCCCGGAGCGGCTCCGGCTCGGTCTCGCCGGTGAGCATCGCCTTGTCGATGTCGCTCGCCCCGTCGAGGACCACGCCGTCGACCGGGATGCGCTCGCCCGCCGCGACGCGGACGACGTCGCCCGGCGCGATCTCGGCGATGGCGACATGGGCGACGGTCCCGTCCGGCGCGATCCGCATCGCGCTCCGCGCCGAGAGAGACATGAGGCGCGCGGCCGCAGACCGCGCCACGTCGCGCATCCGGTAGTCGAGGAAACGTCCGACGAGGAGGAAGAAGAGCAGCGACACGGCCGCGTCGAAATAGGCATGCTGGCCGCCGGTCGCGGTCTCGTAGAGGCTCATGGCGGCCGCAAGCAGGACGCCGATGGTGATCGGCACGTCCATGTTGAGCGAGCCCGCGGAAATGCCGCGGAGCGCGGAGCGGAAGAACGGGCGGCCGGCATAGGCGATGGCGGGCAGCGCGATCAGCGCCGACAGCCAGTGGAACAGGTCGCGCGTCGCGTCGCTCGCCCCCGACCACACGGAGACCGAGAGCAGCATGATGTTGCCCGCGGCGAAGCCGGCGACCGCCATGCAGCGGACGAGGCCGGCGCCGACCGTGTCGCTGTGGGCGGCGTCGAAGGCGAGCGCGTCGAACGGCCGCGCGGCGTAGCCGGCGTCCCCGATCGCGGCGAGCAGGGCATCGGGATCGACGGCCGCGGGGTCGAAATCGATGCCGACGCGATGGCTGGTGAGGTTGGCGCGGGCGCGGGCGACGCCGGGGAGCGCGGCAAGGCCGTCCTCGATCTTGCCGATGCAGGCGGCGCAGTGCATCTCGGGGACGAGGAAGTCGATGTGGCCGGTGCCGTCGTCCTTGCGCCGGACGAATGCGGGATCGACGCCGGCTGCGGACGGAACGAAGGCGACCGGGGCGCAGCAGCCGCCGCTGACGACCATGGCGTCCCGCGCGTCCATCATTCCTCGCGGCTCACGTGGATGCGGGCGCGCTCGGCATGGACGAGGTCGCCGTCCGCGCGCGCCTCGACCGCGACCACCCACTGCCCGGGCGGCAGGGCCTCGGCGGCGCGATAGCCGTCCCCGTCCGCGACGAGGGCGATCGCGCGGTCCTCGGCCGTGGTCGAGGGCCGGCCCGCGGTCGCGGTCACCGCGAGGCCGCGGAGCGGGGCGCCGTCGCGGTCCGCGATGCGCGCCTCGAGGACGCCCGCAACGCTCGCGAGCGTCATCCGCCAGCCCCTGGCCTCGTGGGCGCGGGTCTCGGCGAGGCGGGCGTTGTAGTTCTGGCTCGCCACGTAGCTGTTCCTGACGACGAGCCCGGGAAAGGTGCCGGTCGCGAGGAACGCCATGACCAGGTTGACCGCGATGACGGTGCCGAAGAAGGCGAACACCACCGCCAGCATGTGCCTGCCGGTGAACGGGTTGGCATCGTCGAGGCGAAAGGGATTGCGCATCGTCCTCACCTACTCCGGCTCACCTACTCCGGCGCGTAGAAGTCCGCCGCCGCGCTTCCCGTCTCCGACCCCCCGAGGTCGCGGACGGAGAATATGAAGCCCGAAAGGCCGGGCCGCGCAACATCGCCGGGCTGCGCCACAAAGACCTTGATCTCGCGCAACCGGTCGGCCTCGACCTCGACGGCGATCGCCTTGACCGGCTGATGGTCCTCGCTCGCCGCCACCCACATGCCGGCATCCGGCAGCCCGTCGAGCGACACCTCGAAGGCCCGCGGCTCATTCATCATGTTGAGCACCTTCAGCGTATAGCCGTTCCGGATCGAGCCGTCCGACAGCGTCACGTAGAGCGGGTTGCGGTCGGGGATCACATTGATGTCAAGCCGGTCGCGCGTCGCGAGGCCCGCCAGCATCACGAGGCCGATGAGGGCCCAGAGCCCTGCATAGAGCAGCGTGCGCGGCCGGACGAGGTGGGCGAGGCCGACCGCGCGCTGCTTCGCGGTTGCCGCCGCCCTGCCCTCGCTCCGGGCCTCGGCGGCGTTGGCGTCGTAGTCGCGGAGCGTCGTGTAGGAGATGAGGTTGAGCGGCTTGCCGATCTTCCCCATCACGCCGTTGCAGGCATCGATGCAGAGGGCGCAGGTGATGCATTCGAGCTGGTTGCCGTCGCGGATGTCGATGCCCATCGGGCAGACCGCGACGCAGGCGTTGCAGTCGACGCAGTCGCCGACGTCGAGCCCCTCGGCCAGCGCCTTCTTCTGGTGGCGCGAGCGCGGCTCGCCCCGCCAGGCATTGTAGGTGACGAGCAGCGAATCCTCGTCGAGCATCGCCCCCTGGATCCGAGGCCACGGGCACATATAGGTGCAGACCTGCTCGCGCATGAAGCCGGCGAAGACGAAGGTCGTCGCGGTCAGGATCGCGACCGTGATGTAGGCGACCGCCGGCGCCTCGCCGGTCACGAACTGGAGGAGAAGCGTCGGCGCGTCGGCAAAGTAGAAGATCCAGGCCCCGCCGGTGGCGGCGCCGATCAGCAGCCAGGCGAGGTACACCGTGGAGCGCTTGGCGAACTTGACCGCGCCCCAGGGTTCCTTGTCGAGCTTCATGCGGGCGTTGCGGTCGCCCTCGACCAGCCGCTCGACCCAGATGTAGAGGTCGGTCCACACCGTCTGGGGGCAGGTGTAGCCGCACCAGACGCGGCCGGCGACGGAGGTGACGAGGAACAGCCCGAGGCCGGCCATGATCAGGAGGCCCGCGACGTAGTAGAATTCCTGGGGCCAGATCTCGATGAAGAAGAAGTAGAAGCGCCGGTTGGCGAGGTCGACCAGCACCGCCTGGTCCGGCGCGTAGGGGCCGCGGTCCCACCGGATCCACGGCGTGATCCAGTAGATGCCGAGCGTCACCGCCATGATGATCCACTTCAGGCGCCGGAAGTAACCCTCGGCCCGCTTCGGGTAGATCTTGACCCGGGCCTGGTAGAGCTTCTGGCGCCCGCGGGCATTGACCGCCTCGACATCGATTCGCTCGACATTCGAGGCGGTCGCGCCCTCCTCCCGGGCAACTGGCGGAACGTGTGTGTTCATTGCGCCGCGGCTTCGCCGCCGCCGAGGGAATAGACGTAGAGGGCAAGCTCCTTGACCACGGTGTCGCTGAGCCGCCCGGTCCAGGCCGGCATCACGCCGTGCTGCGGCGCGACCATCTGGCCGACGATCTCCTCGGCCGTGGTGCCGGCCTTGAGCGCGATCGCGTCGTTGAGGCGCGGCACGCCGATCGAGCGGTCGCCCTCCCCGCCGGCTCCGTGGCAGCTCGCGCAATTGTCGGCGTAGAGCGCGGCGCCCTCGGCGACGAGCGCGGCGTCATGCGCCCTGCCGGAGAGGGAGAGCACGTAGTTGGCCACCGCCGCCATCTCCGGCCGCGAGAGCATGCCGTCGAACGACGGCATCTCCGAATAGTGCGTGTCGGGATGGTCCGAGCGGATGCCGTAGGCGATGGTGTGGTAGATGTCCTCGAGGGTGCCGCCCCACAGCCAGTCGTCGTCGTTGAGGTTGGGATAGCCCTTCGAGCCGGCGGCGCCCGTCCCGTGGCACTGGATGCAGTTGACGAGGAAGGCCGAGCGGCCGCCGGCGACGGCGAAGCGGTCGAGGTCCGCATCCGCCTTGATCTCGGCGAGCGGCAGGCTGGCGATCTGGTCGAGCCGGCCGGCCTGCGCCTCGGTGGCGAGATCGATCGCGTCCTGCACCTCGGCGCGGGTCGAGTAGCCGAAGAGGCCGGCGCTCCCGCCGTTGAGCAGCGGGATGCCCGGATAGACCACCAGGTAGCCGAGCGAGAACACGATCGAGGCGTAGAAGGTCCAGAGCCACCAGCGCGGCAGCGGCCGGTTGAGCTCGCGGATGCCGTCCCATTCATGCCCCGTGGTGGCGTAGCCGGTGACCGGATCGATCTCGGCTCCGGTGCCGCCCTGGCCGTTGGGATTGGCGGTCTTGCCCGCGTCAGCCATGGCTATCGGTCCTCGTGGTCGTCGTGCTTGAAGGGGATCTGGGCCTGGTCGCGGAAGGAGGCGCCGGGGCGGAGCGCCCAGCCGATCGCGGCAAGGAAGACGAGCAGCATGAAGACGAGGCCCCAGCTGTCGGCGAAGGCGCGGAGGGTGTGGTAGTCCATCGCCGTCACCTCCGGTTCTCTTCGGAAAGGGGCTCGTAGGCGGTGAAGTCGACCAGCGTGCCGAGCATCTGGAGATAGGCGACGAGTGCGTCCATCTCGGTGACCGCGGTGCTGTTGCCGTCGAACAGGCCGACCTTGACCGTCTCGCCGTAGCGCTCCGCGAGGCCGTCATGGTCGGCATCCGGGTCGGCCTGCGCGAGCAGGTCGGCGCGCGCGTTGGCGATCATCTCGTCGCTGTAGGGCACGCCGACCACGGCATTGGCGGCGAGGTCGCCGGCGATCTCCCTGGTGGCGAGGGCGGTCGTGGCGAGGTGCGCATAGGGCGGCATGACCGAGCCCGGCACGACCGAGCGCGGGTCGATGAGGTGCTGGACCTGCCACTCGTCGGAGTAGCGGCCGCCGACGCGGGCAAGGTCCGGCCCGGTCCGCTTCGAGCCCCACTGGAAGGGGTGGTCGTACATCGACTCCGCCGCGAGGCTGTAGTGGCCGTAGCGCTCGACCTCGTCCCGCATCGGGCGGATCATCTGGCTGTGGCAGAGGTAGCAGCCTTCGCGGACGTAGATGTTGCGGCCGGCGAGCTCGAGCGGGGTATAGGGCCGCATGCCCTCGACCTTCTCGATGACGTTCTGGTGGTAGAACAGCGGGACGATCTCGACGATGCCGCCGATGGACACCACCACCAGGCTGAGGACGAGGAGCAGCGTCGCGTGCTTCTCGATCTTCTGGTGACGATTGAGGACCGTGCTCATGAACCTTCTCCTCACTCGGCGGGAACGGCGGTGGGAGAGGCGCCCATGGGCGCCTCCCTGCGGACGTCGCCGCGGATCGTCTTCCAGACGTTGAAGGCCATCAGCAGGCCGCCGACGAGGTAGAGGGCGCCGCCCAGCGCGCGGATCAGGTAGTAGGGGTGCATGGCCTCGACGGTCTCGACGAAGGAGTAGACGAGGAAGCCCTCCTGGTCGTACTCGCGCCACATCAGGCCCTGCATGATGCCCGACACCCACATCGCCGAGGCGTAGATGACGATGCCGATGGTCGCGAGCCAGAAGTGCCAGTTGACGAGGCGGAGGCTGTAGAGCCGCTCGCGGTTCCAGAGCCTCGGCGCGAGGAAGTAGACGGCGCCGAAGGTGATCATGCCCACCCAGCCGAGCGCGCCGGAATGGACGTGCCCGATGGTCCAGTCGGTGTAGTGGCTGAGCGCGTTCACCGATCGGATCGACATCATCGGCCCCTCGAAGGTCGACATGCCGTAGAAGGCGATGGCGATCACCATCATGCGGATGATCGGGTCGGTGCGGAGCTTGTCCCAGGCGCCCGAGAGCGTCATCAGGCCGTTGATCATGCCGCCCCAGGACGGCATCCACAGCATGATCGAGAACACCATGCCGAGCGTCTGCGCCCAGTCGGGCAGCGCGGTGTAGTGGAGGTGGTGCGGGCCGGCCCAGATGTAGAGGAAGATCAGCGACCAGAAATGGACGATCGACAGCCGGTAGGAATAGATCGGCCGGTTCGCCTGCTTGGGCACGAAGTAGTACATCATGCCGAGGAAGCCGGCGGTGAGGAAGAAGCCCACGGCGTTGTGGCCGTACCACCACTGGACCAGCGCGTCCTGCACGCCCGAGAAGGCCGAATAGCTCTTGGAGCTGAGCGGCGAGACCGGGATCGCGAGGTTGTTCACCACGTGCAGCATCGCGATCGTGATGATGAAGGCGAGGTAGAACCAGTTCGCGACGTAGATGTGGGGTTCCTTGCGCCTGAACAGCGTCCCCATGAACACCGCGAGATAGGCGACCCAGACCACCGTCAGCCAGAGGTCGACGTACCATTCCGGCTCGGCGTATTCGCGGCTCTGGGTGACGCCGGCCAGATAGCCCGTCGCCGCGAGCACGATGAACACCTGGTAGCCCCAGAACACGAACCAGGCGAGGCCGTCGTTCCAGAGCCGCGCGCCGGTGGTGCGCTGGACGACGTAGAACGAGGTCATGATCAGCGCGTTGCCGCCGAAGGCGAAGACCACGGCCGAGGTGTGGAGCGGCCGGAGCCGGCCGAAGGTCGTCCACGGCAGGCCGAGGTTGAGCGCGGGGTAGGCGAGCTGGAGCGCGATGTAGACGCCGACGAGGAAGCCGACCACTCCCCAGAACACGGTGGCGACCAGCCCCGCCCGGATGACGTCGTCCATGTAGCCCGTCCTGAAGGACTTGAGCGGGATGGCGGCGGACTGGGAAAAGTCGATGGTCCGCATCCGCCAGATCGCCGCGCCGCCCGCCATCACGGCGACGAGCGCCATGTGGAAGGCGAAGCGCCCGTCCTCCGCGAAGGCGCTGAGGACGACGGCGAGAAAGGTGATGAGACCCAGGATGACGATGAGCGGCACCGGTCAGGCTCCCCGATTCGGCATCGGCGAGCTCCCGCCGATGCGCGTTCCGGCAGCTTTCGCGGGGCGACCCCGTTTCCTCCTTGATACAGATCAAAGGTGCGCCCGCCGCGGCGGCAGGCCGCAGACCCGTCAAACGGGCCAGGCGCGGAGAAGCTCCTCGGTCGTCGTCTTCACCACCTGGGTCGTGTAGCGCATGCCGAAGAGCGTCATCAGCGCGTCGTGGCCGGCATCGGAGGAGCTGCACAGCGCGTCGGTGACGAGCACGATGCGATAGCCGGCGTCGATGCCGTCGAGCACCGTCGCGAGGACGCAGACATCGGTCTCGCCGCCGGTGACGACGAGGGTGTCGATACCCCGCTCGGCGAGGAGCCGCGGCAGCCGCGAGCGGTGGAAGGCCGAATAGACCGGCTTGTCGACCACCGCCGCCGGGGGCGCCAAGGCGGCGAGCGGCGGCATGAGGTCGAGGAGCGCCGGATCGAGATACTCCCCGGTCACCTCGCGCCACTCCCGGTAATAGTCCCGCCAGCGGCCCGGCAGGTCCTCGGGGCGCTCGGGCGGGATGAAGCGGGTGAACACGGTCCGTGCGGCATGGCGGACGGCGATCGCCTCGATCATCGGCAGGACCTTCGGCAGCCACGGCGTCGGCCACGGCGCGCCCGGCGCGAACAGGCGCTGCATGTCCACCGACAGGTGGACCGCACGCTGGAGCGGCACGTCGGCGAGCGGACGCGAGGCTGTGGCCATGCGCAAGCAACGCCGGAGGGATTGCCGGCGTTCCCTCGCGATCGGGTCAGGCGATCGCCGGGGCCGGGCGCGATTTTGCCAGTCATTTCAGCGTCATCGCCGCCCGGATCGCGCCCTGTTTCGCGGATTCTCGAATTTTCAACCCGCGCCCCGCAGGATCGCGCTAGAAGTCCGCACCACCTGGACGCCAGATCGAGGACAGAGAATGGGCAGGTACTTCGGCACCGATGGCATCCGCGGGCGGGCCAACCGCCCGCCGATCACCCCGGACATCGCGATGAAGGTCGGCATGGCGGCCGGCCTCGTCTTCCGGAACGGCGACCATCGACACCGGGTGGTGATCGGCAAGGACACGCGGCTGTCGAGCTACATGATCGAGAACGCCCTCACCGCGGGTTTCCTCTCGGTCGGCGTCGACGTCATGCTGACCGGGCCGGTGCCGACGCCCGGCATCGCCATGCTCACCCGCTCGATGCGCTGCGACCTCGGGGTGATGATCTCGGCCTCGCACAACCCCTATGACGACAACGGCATCAAGCTCTTCGGGCCCGACGGGGCCAAGCTGACCGACGCGGTCGAGGCCGAGATCGAGGCGCTGATCGACGCCGACCTCGCGGATCGCCTGGCCGAGCCCGCCGCGCTCGGCCGCGCCAAGCGCGTGGAGAGCGTCACCGACCGCTACATCGAGTACGCCAAGCGCACCCTGCCCCGCTCGCTCACCCTCGAGGGGACCCGCGTCGTGGTCGATTGCGCCAACGGCGCCGGCTACCGCGTCGCGCCGGAGGCGCTGTGGGAGCTCGGCGCCGAGGTGGTGCCGCTCGCGGTCGACCCCGACGGGTTCAACATCAATCGCGGCGTCGGCTCGACGTCGCCGGAAGCGCTGGTAGCCAAGGTCCGCGAGGTCCGCGCCGACATCGGCATCGCCCTCGACGGCGACGCCGACCGCGTCGTGGTGGTCGACGAGCACGGCCAGGTGGTCG
>Ga0182738_1005958_pt1 | contig 12823 bp, 11 predicted proteins | sample eDN5th30CBELigMG_FD_128876 | JGI IMG/M metagenome (GOLD analysis project Ga0182738, IMG submission 128876) | Enriched Miracle-Growth compost microbial communities from Emeryville, California, USA - eDNA 5th pass 30_C BE-Lig MG (version 2)... ...
GAAGGTGTCACCGACGGCGCCGACCGGGTCGCCTTCGGCCGACTGCAACATGCCCGACGAGTCGATCGCGACGTGACCCTGCGGATCGCTCAGGAGCGCGAAGATCGCCGCGGGTGGCGCGGCGATCTTGCGGGAGACTTCGATGCGGCGGTCAGGTTCGGCCGGGGTGTCGGTCATGGCCTCGAGTCTGCCAGAAGCGACGAACCGGCCGGACCGGACCGCATGGGTGGGAGCCGGCGAACCTCAGGCTCAGGCCTTGGAGATCTTCAAAGTGACGTCCGCGACGCCGGCGAGCGCCTTGGAGACCGGGCAGTTCGCCTTGGCGTTCGCACCCAACTCGTCGATCTTGTCGGCCGACACGTCGGCGTCGACGGTCGAGGTCAGGTCGATCTTCGTGATCGTGGGGCCATCGTCGCCGACCACGATCGACACCTTCGCGCTGGTTTCGATTCCCTTCGGCGGCGTGCCGTCCTGGGACAGCAGCAGCGCCAGGAACTGCGAGAAGCAACCGGCGTGGGCGGCACCGAGCAGCTCTTCGGGGTTGGTGCCTTCGCCGTCGGCGAAGCGGGAAGCTTTCGAGAACGTGCCCGACAGGCCGGTTCCCGTCGTCATCGTCCCCGAACCCTCGTCGATCGATCCGCTCCAGGTTGCCGTTGCTGATGCTGCCATCTCGTCGTTCCTCTCGTTGTGGCGCCCGTCGACGGCGACGGGTCTCTGACCGAGGTCAACCCTAGGACCAAGCCGATCTCCCCACTCGGTGCGCGCGATCGGGATTCTCAGGGTCCGGCTGCGATACTGGGCCGATGTCCGAGAACGAAACCACCATCGACGTCGTCGTCGAGATCCCCCGCGGCAGCCGCAACAAGTACGAGGTCGACCACGAATCGGGCGTGATCCGTCTCGACCGCCGACTTTTCTCGGCCACGGTGTACCCCTCGGACTACGGCTTCATCCCCGACACCCTCGCCGAGGACGGCGACCCGCTCGACGCCATGGTGCTGCTGGACGACCCGACGTTCCCGGGCTGCTGGGTGACCGCCCGACCGATCGGCGTGCTGTGGATGGAGGACGAAGCGGGCCCCGACGCCAAGATCATCTGTGAGCCCGCGCTCGACGTGCGGGTCGAGTCGATCACCGAGATCGACCAGCTTCCCACCCACCTCACCGCCGAGCTGATCCACTTCTTCGACGTCTACAAGGATCTCGAACCGGCAAAGTCCACGACCACGCGGGGCACCGAGGGCTCCGCCGCGGCGTGGGAAGAGATCCGGGCATCCCAGGCCCGGTTCGAGGCCGCGAAGGTCCAGCAGGGCTGAACCGGTCCCACTGACCGGGCAGCGCAGGGTTCGCCGGTGGTCCTCCACGTCGGAGCGGCCACCGGGTGCCACGCCGTAGGGTGTCGCCATGCACGACTTGGTGGTCCGCAACGGTCTGGTGGTCGATGGGACGGGCGGCGAACCGTTCCACGCCGACGTGGCCATCGACGGCGACCGCATCGTCGCGGTCGGTGACGACGCCGGCCCGGCACGCCGCGAACTCGACGCCGACGGGAGGATCGTCACCCCGGGTTGGGTCGACATGCACACCCACTACGACGCACAGGCGACCTGGGACGCGGAGCTGACCCCGTCGGGCTGGCACGGAGTGACCACGGTGGTGATGGGCAACTGCGGGGTGGGGTTCGCGCCCGCCGCGCCCGATCGCCACGACTGGCTGATCGGCCTGATGGAAGGTGTCGAGGACATCCCCGGCGCGGCCCTCACCGCGGGCATCCAGTGGGAATGGGAGACGTTCGCCGAGTACCTCGACGCGCTGGACCGGCGCCGCTACGTGATGGACATCGGCACCCAGGTGCCCCACGGCGCGCTGCGCGCGTACGTGATGGGCGAACGGGGCGCCGCCAACGAGCCCGCGACCACAGCCGACTGCGCCGAGATGCGTCGGCTGGCGACCGAGGCGCTACGGGCCGGCGCCCTGGGGATCTCGACGTCGCGCACACCGTTGCACCGCTCGGTCGACGGGGTGCTGGTGCCGGGGACGCATGCGGAGATGGACGAGGTGTTCGCGCTCGGCGATGCGCTCGTCGCGGCGGGCCACGGCGGCTTCCAGGGCGCGTACGAGCACCCGGCACTGCTGGGCGAGATGGGCTGGCTGCGGCAGCTCGCCGAACACACCGGTCATCCGGTGACGGTGAATCTGCAACAAGACGACCAGGCCCCCGATCTGTGGCGCGACATCCTCGCCGAGCTCGACCGGGCTGCGGCCGACGGGGTGCCGCTGTACGCGCAGGTGCACGGCCGTCCGGTCGGCATCCTCATGAGCTGGGGCGCCACGGTGCACCCGTTCTCTTTCGCGCACGCGTGGGGGCCGCTCGCCTTCCTGTCCCCCGCCGAACGGCTCGTCCGCCTCGGCGAGCCCGAGGTGCGCGCTGCGTTGACCGGCGGCCCGGTCGCCGACGACCTGCTGGGCGACTTCACGCGGTTCATCACCACGTCGTGGCACAAGATGTTCTGCTTTACCGGCGAAACCGACTACGAACCCGCGCCCGAATCGTCGGTCGCCGCGATCGCCGAGGCCACCGGCCGTGCACCGGCCGACGTGGCGTACGACCACCTCATGTCGTCGGGCGGCGAAGGGGTGCTGTACTTCCCGCTGTTCAACTACTCGAACGGCGACCTCGGTCCGACGTATGAACTGCATCAGCACCCGCGCACCCGCATGGGCCTCGCCGACGGTGGCGCGCACGTCGGCTCGATCTGTGACGGGTCCACCCCGAGCTTCATGGTGGCGTTCTGGACCCGCGACCGCGTACGGGGCCCGAAGCTCCCGCTCGCCCACATCGTCAAACGCCAGACCCGTGACACCGCTTTGCACTACGGCCTCGCGGATCGGGGGCTGCTCGCTCCGGGTTACCGGGCGGATGTGAACGTGATCGACTACGAACGCCTGGCGATCGACGCGCCCCGCCTCGCGTACGACCTGCCCGGCGGCGCCAAGCGGTTCGTCCAGGGATCGACCGGCTATGACGCCACGATCTGCGCGGGTGAGGTCGTGCGGGTGAACGACGAGTTCACCGGCGCCCTGCCCGGCCGCCTGCTGCGGGGACCGGCCCCCGAACCGGTCGGCTGAGGCCGGCGCGTTACCTGTCAGCGTCCGTCTCGGGTTGGTTCGGTCAGGATCGCCGCCCGCTCCTGTCGTCTAACAGCAGGGTGACGAGCGACTCGACCAGCCAGGTCTCGGCCTCGTCGAACGTCCAACCCGACTCGTCGGTGAGCTGGCGCCACGTCGCCGGCGACGTCATCGTCGCGAGCATCGTGGCCGCCCGGTCGGCAGTGAGCCCTGCGCCGAGCGCTCCGGACGCCGCGAGTTCCTGACACAGCCCGATCATCCCGGCGCGGTGACGCGCCATCCCGTCGGCGACCGCGGCCGCCACGTCGGGCTCCGACGCCTGGGCCGAGAGCAGCACACCGAGTAGATCGCCGCAACGTTCGTTGAGCACGCGGGTCAGATGGACCGCTGCCGCGAGCATCCCGGTCGGCTCCGTTTCGGTCGCGGCCGCGGCGGCCAGCTCGGGCACTCCGGCTTCGATGTCGATCAGATCGTTCAGGGCGAGCACCAGGGTTCCCTTCGATCCGACGCTGTCGTACACCGTCTGCACCGCGACACCGGCTTCCGCCGCGATCTGGGTGATCGACGTGCCGGTGAAGCCCTGGGCGGTGAAGAGCCGGCGCGCCGCAGCAAGCACTTCGGCACGGGTGGCCGCGGCGGCCACCTCTCTCCGGTTGGGTCGACGGTCGGTCACGGTGCTTGACATTGTCTCAGAAGAATCACATACTTCTTATTGTAATCCTATTCTATTCACCAGATGTGCATTCTAATGGAGGTGCAACCATGGCCCTGACCATCGAGCCCGACACGGCGACGAGCGTCGAGCCGCCAGCAACCACCGGAGTCCTCGCCGGCATCGGTGGGCTCGTCTTCGTGGCGCTGCTGGTCATCCAGAACACGATCCGCTCCTCGGAACCTGCATTCCCGGCGTCCCCTCACCAGGTCGCGACCTATTTCGCAGACCACCGGGTCGCCGCGGTGCTTCCTCTGGCGTTGTATCCGCTCGGCATGGTCGGCCTGCTGTTCTTCGCCGCGGGGATCCGGAACCGGGTGAGCGGGTCGGTCGATCGGTGGTGGGCCGACGTCGGCACCTGTGCGGTGGTGATCGTTGCAACGCTGTTCGCGCTGGTGAACGTGACCGAGATCGCCATCACGACCCGGGCGGCCGCTCTCGTGCACGAACCGGCCGCCACCGGGATCGTCTGGGCGCTGCACGGCGGGGCATTCGGCCTGAACCTCGTCGCGATCGCGCTCGCCCTCGTCGGCTTGTCGCGGGCAGCGCTCACGCAGCACCTCCTTCCCGACTGGTACGGCCCGATCGCCCTCGCGGGCGCGGCATGTTTGTTCGTCGCGGCGGTGTTCACCGTGTCCATCGTCGACGGTGGCGCCTGGCTGTATCTCGCGTTCGTCGGCTTCCTGGTGTGGGCGGTCTTCCTGGTGATCACCGGTATCGCCCTGATCACCGGGCGCTCGGCGGCACCGACGCCGGCACCGGGGCCTTCGGTCGGCTGAACGTCGGCCGGGCGATCAGCTGTGATGGCCCTCTACGCTTGTGGGCGTGACGGCCATCGGCACTTCGGTCGATCGAACCCCGTTGGACCGCGGCCTGTTTCCGGTCACCGAGGAGTACGTCTACCTCGACCACGCGGGTATCGCGCCCTTGCCGGCACCGACCGTCGCGGCGATCACCGCGGCCGCCGAAGCGGTGGCCACGGGCGGTTCGGTCGGTGAGGACGAGCGATTCGACGCCACGGATACGACGCGGCAACGAGCGGCGGATCTGCTGGGGGTACCCGTCGACGACGTGGCGTTCGTCAAGAACACGACCGAAGGTCTGGGATTCGTGGCGAACGGGCTCGACTGGCGACCCGGCGACCGGGTGGTGGTGCCCGACGAGGAGTTCCCGTCCACGATCTTCCCGTGGCTGGGGCTGGCCGATCGCGACGTCGAGGTCGTCCGGGTACCCCCGCAGGGTCCTGCAGGATCGTTGCCGCTCGACGCGTTCGCGCGCGTCCTCGAAGCCGGACCCGTTCGCCTGGTCGCGTTGAGTTGGGTCCAGTTCTCCAAGGGGTGGCGTACCGATTTGGCGGGGCTCGCCGGGCTGTGCCACGCCCACGGTGCGCTGCTGTGCGTGGACGTGATCCAGGGGCTGGGCCTGCTCCCCTGCCACCTGGGGGCCTGGGGCGTCGATTTCGCCGCTGCCGATGCGCACAAGTGGCTGCTCGGCCCCGAGGGGTGTGGGGTGTTCTACGTGGCGGCGGAACACCGGGAGTCACTGCGGGTGCTCGAGCCGGGGTGGGCGTCGGTCGCCCACCGCATGGAGTGGGGCAATCTCGACCTGGTCTACGACGACTCGGCCCGCCGCTTCGAGGGTGGCACCCCCAATATGATCGGCCTCGCCGGCCTGGGCGCGTCGTTGGAGTTGCTCACACGGGTCGGCGTCGCGGCGATCTGGCGCCACGTCGACGCCCGCTGCGACCAGTTGCGCGAGGGGCTCGAGGCGCAGGGCCTGGTCGTGGTGTCGGACCGTCGTCCGGCATCGGCGCCCGAGGGCCGTTCTGGCATTTTGACGTTCACGGTGCCCGGGGCCGACCCCGCGGTGCTCCATGAGCGACTGACTGCTCGTGGGGTGATCTGCTCGCCCCGCGGTGGGGGCATCCGCTTCGCGCCGCACGGCTACACCAGCGCCGAGGACATCGACATCGCGCTCGAGGCCGTCCGCCTCTCGACCCGCTGACCCGACCCCCACTCGAACTCTGGGAGGGACCCGACCCCCACTCGAACTCTGGGAGGAACCCGACGTTGATCGCCGGAATCCTCCCATTGTTCGACCTCGGGTGGGGGGGTTCGATCGCATCGTACGACCGCGCGCACCGACCGGTCCGCCTCGTGCGACGCTGCACGCCACCAGAGTGGCCACTACACGTTCTGAGACGCTGAAGCGTTGAAGTCGGCATATGGTGCGGACGATCGAGAGGAGACCCCGTTGGAAGCCGACGCGTTCTGCCGTGGGCTCTACCCGAAACTCGTGGGATCTCTGCGCCTGGCATTCGGCGTGCAGGTGCCCGCCGAGGATCTCGCGCAGGACGCTCTGGTGCGCACGATCGAACGTTGGGACGCGGTCGCGACCATGGACCACCCCGAAGCCTGGTGCTACCGGGTCGCCTTCAACCTCGCCCGCTCGAACTTCCGGCGTCGCCGCGCCGAGGCGCGCGCCACAGCCCGCCTGGGTGGCCGTCGTCAGACCGGCGGCGACCCGCCCAAGCCCGACGACGTGTTGGCCGTCCGAGCGGCGCTCGCGCACCTGCCCCGCCGACAGCGCCAGGCCATCGTCTTGCGCTTCTACGCGGACCTCTCCGTCGACCAGGTCGCCGAGGCCATGAAGTGCCGGCCGGGCACGGTGAAGGCCCACCTGCACCAGGGGCTCGTGGCACTCCGCCACGACGGCCTGGTCGACGACGGTCTGATCGAGCCGGTGCAGATCGGACGGGAGACGCCGGCAATCGAGGGGTCCACCGAGTCCACACGCGACCACGGCACGCACGACGACGTCCCGTTCCACAACCGGCCGGCCGGCGGGCACCGTGTTGAGCCCGTGGCTTCCGACAGCGAGCCGCAAGAGGTGAGCGATGACTGAATTGAACAGACGACTCACGCGCGCCGCCGGAGATGTGACCGCGTCGCTCGACCTCGATGACCTGCACCGCCGGGCCGACCGACATCGTCGCCGTCAGCGGGCAGCGCGCGGCGTCAGCATCGTCGCCGTCGCCCTCGTGGTCATCGCCGCCGCGGTCCTCGCCGTGTCGACACGCTCGTCCACCACCGACGTGGCCCACCCGAACCGCGATCCCGCCGGTGTCGGTGAACCGGGCCGATGGGTGCCGATCGCCAAGGCCCCGATTCGCCCGACCAGGTTCTCGTTCGCGCTCTCGACCGGATCGGAAGTCGTCGTGTTCACCACGACCGACACGGTGTGCGACGCGGTGGATCCAACGTCGTGCGGCCCGAGCAACGACCCGGACCAGGTACTGGCAACCGGCGGTGCTGCCTATGACGCTTCGACCGACACGTGGCGTCGGATCAGCCCGCCACCGATCGGGTTTGCTCGTTCGCAGGCGCAAGTCATCGATGGTCGGATCTATGCCCTGGGCCGTACGAATCGAACCGACACCGCGATCCAGCTCATTCGGTACGACCCCAGATCGGACACCTGGACACGCTTGGCATCGAGCGACACTCCGTCGTTCGGCATATGGGAGAAGTCGACGACGTACGGCGATCAGCTCGTCGTCTACGACCCGGCCCCCCATGTCGGCACCGTGGCCGATGCCGCTTTCGACACTTCCACCGAAACCTGGCGCGAACTTCCTACCGATCCGATCTTCTCAGATGGCAACGTCCGTTCTGGAAGTCGCCAGCTCGTCGAGTGGGGGTCACGGCTCTATCGCTTCGCCGGTGTCCAGGTCATCCCGACGCCCGGTTCGATTCAGCCGGAGTACACCGTGCATCCGGTCGAGCGGATCGCCGTTCTCGACGATGGGAAATGGCGACCCCTCGACGTCGCATCCACCGCGAGTGAGTCGATGGGAGCGGGAACCTGGGCGGAAACGGGCGATCATCTCACGATGGTCGACCCCGCCGCCCTGAATCCGTACTCGAAGGGTGCGCAGGTGAACGGCGCGGCCTCGTTGACGTTCGATCCGAAGACACGCCGGCTCTCAGACGTTCCGAACCCGCTACCACCCCCCGGCGAGCTGTTCGGAGCATTCGACATCGTCTCGAATGGCAGCGCCATGGCCGTGCTGTACCCCACCTGGGGAGCGGTGCTCGATCCAGCAACGGAATCGTGGGAGACCATCGAGGTGCCTGGCAAGCAGAGGCTGTCGGGATTCGCTTCGTCCTTCACCGGAGATCAATTGCTCTTCTGGGGCGGGCACGTCGACCCGATGGGGTCCGGGTCGACCGTCCGATCGACCGATGGCTGGATCTGGACTCCGTCGACTTCGAACTCGTCATCGGCGACGGCATCGTCGTCGACCACCCGGCCGTCGACGACCGTGCCCGCGGGCACGAGTATTTCACAGCTCGCTGCTGGCTCCTGGCGTGACGTCCCCATGCCGCCCGTCCCGATGGGCGGCGACGCGGGTGTGGTATGGACGGGCACGCGGTTGTTCGCATGGGGCGGGACGAGCGATCCCACCAAGTTCCAGGTTCAAGGCATCTCACGCCGAGCGGCGCTGTATGACCCCACGAGTCGCAAATGGCGTCGCACCTCCGAGGCGCCGATCGTGTCGCGATCGAATCCGACAACGGTCTGGACGGGCAGCGAGGTGTTGATCTGGGGCGGCCTCGATGCTTCACGGCACGTCGTGGATGACGGCGCGGCGTACGACCCGGCGACCGACACGTGGCGCATTCTCCCGCGGGCCGATGCGCCCGGCACCGGGACCCGTACGCCGGGAGTTCGACCGACGATGCAGACCGCGGTCTGGACGGGAACGGAGCTGGCCGTGTTCACCCCGATCGATCCGACGTCGACCGACGCGACGACCATCGGCCAGGCGTTCTACGACCCGACCACGGACGCCTGGCGAGGGCGCGGCCCCGAACACCAGGCCCGGGCTGGGAACCGACTCGCCGGTATCGACGCGGTCGTCGTGAACCGAAAGGTGCTCGTCTGGTTGTCGTGGTCATCGACGATGAGACAGCGATCGGACGGTTCGTCGACCGAGGACGTGGCCGGACGACAGCTGCTCTTCGAGGTGGACACGGACCCTGACGAGGATGCAGTCGGCTGGACCGAGGTGCCACTCGACGCCGCCGCGCCGGTGATCACCGACCCGATCGTCGCGGGCGACGTCGTCGCGGCGACGTCGAACCCCCATTGGCTCTCCCCGGAATACCGAGGCCCGGCATCGTCGTCCATTCCGACCTCGGTGCTGTCGCTCACCAAGGGTCGAACGGGTCCGGTTGCGACCTGGACGGCGATGCCCAGGGGCCGACTGGAGACCACGGACCAACCGCAGGTCTGGACGGGCTACGCGATCATCCGGTTCAACGTCGAAGGGCGCCCGTCGCCAACGAGTTCGCAGCGCCCCGGTGACCTCGCTGCGCTGGACCTGACGAGCCGGGTCTGGACCGACCTGCCCCGATCGCCTTGGGATGCCGACTCCGGAACATTGCGGCTCGTCTGGGCGGGCGACCGGCTCATCGTGTGGGGGGACCTCTCGACGACCTGTACCTCATCGGCGCGCGGGTGCACCCCTTGGCAGGGCGCGCACATCCTCGGCGCCGAACTCGACCCGGGCTGAGTCGAACCACCGACGCTCGGCCGCCGGCGGCACCGTCGGTCCGGGGCAGCCCGCGTCGCGTACCGCCGACGCTCATCGGCCCCGAGCGCCGACGCCGCGGTGCCCCCGGAGGTAGTCTTCGTCGACGTCATGGCGCCTCGCACCGACTGGAATCCGCTGCTGCGCGACGAGTTCGCCAAGCCCTACTGGGCCGAGCTGCAGCGCTTCGTCGAATCCGAACGGGCGCACCATCCGGTCTACCCACCACACGATCTCGTGTTCGCGGCACTCCACCGCACACCGTTCGCCGAGGTGAAGGTCGTGATCCTCGGCCAGGACCCCTACCACGGTCGTGGTCAGGCCCACGGGCTGTGCTTCTCGGTGCCCGACGGGGTCGCCCGGCCCCCGTCGCTGCGCAACATCCTCGTCGAGCTCGAAGCCGACCTCGGGTTGCCCGCACCCCCCGGCGGCAACCTCGAGCGGTGGGCCGCCCAGGGCGTCCTATTGTTGAACACCACGCTCACGGTGCGCGCCGGCAAGGCCGCATCGCACCAGGGCAAGGGTTGGGAGACGTTCACCGACGAGGTGATCCGTAACGTGAACGCGAAACCCGACCGGGTCGTGTTCATCCTCTGGGGTGCCGCGGCGCGCCGCAAGCGCAGCCTGATCGACACCGACCGGCACGTCGTCATCGAATCGGCCCACCCGTCACCGCTGTCGGCCTCGAACGGGTTCTTCGGCTCGAAACCGTTCAGTCGCGCCAACGCCGCGTTGGTCGAGGCCGGCCGCGACCCGGTCGACTGGCGTCTCGGCGATCCCTGAACCACCGATCGGTGTGGTTCGTCAGGTTTCGGCGGTGCGCCCAGTGGGAGTGCCACTGCAAAATCTGTCGTGAAAACCCGCCCAGAGCGGGAAACCGCTCCAGATTTCAGGTGGCAGGCCGTGGACGAGCGGCACACTGGTTTGAAGACCGTCCCATCGGGGCACAGACGGGCAATGCAACCTGGAACCCGATGGACCGGCCATGCGCCGGTCGGCGAAGTGATCGACCGGAGCGCACGACCCCGAAGCGGCATCACCACCGCTCAGGACCTGGCATCGGCGGGCGTCACCCGCCATCAGGTCGAGTTGCTCGTGACCCGGCACCTGATCGAACCGGTCCAACCCGGCGTCTACCGCGTCGCCGGCACGCACATGTCGACGCGCCGCGACCTCATCGCCGCCTGTTGGAGCATCGAGGCACTCGCGGTCGCGTCGCACCGAGCCGGTCTGTGGTTGTGGGACCTCTGCGATGAACCACCCCCGGTCGAGATCTCGGTCCGCACCGAACACAATCTGGGCCGCAGCGGGGTCGTCATCCACCGATCGCGGGACCTCATGGAGGCCCACGTCACCGTGAGACGAGGAGTTCCGGTCACCAAACCCGCTCGCACACTCGTCGACGTCGGCTGCGTCGTTTCCCGAGAGGCGCTCGGCGAGGCGATCGAGCGGGCACTGCTTCGACGACTCGTCTCCGTCCACGGCCTTCGTCGCATGATCGACGAGGTGGCCGCCCGTGGGCGCAACGGCGTCGGCATCCTGCGCAGGGCTCTCGATGCACGCGCACTCGGCGACGCCCGCCCGGAGAGCATGCTCGAACCCCTCATGGCGCGCCTGTGCGCACACGGCAACGTCGAGGGCGTCCTGTATCAGCCGACGATTCGGATCGACGGCCGCACCCTCCGACCGGATTTCCTGATTCCTTCGGCGATGCTCGTCATCGAAGTCGACGGACTCGACGCACACGGCTCCCGAGACGCGTTCGACCACGACCTCGAGCGCCAGAACCTGCTCATCGCGCATGGCTACCAGGTGCTGCGTTACACGAAGACCCCTCTGCGCGATCCGGGCAAGGTCAGTGGGCAGATCCTGCGCACCGCTCACGCTCGGCGCGCCGAACTCGACCTGCTCGGGCGACGCCCGCCCGTCGTCTGAAATTTGGAGCGAAATCCCGCCCACAGCGGCAATCCACGACAAATTTCGGGAAGGGTGCGGACGCGCGCGGGCCGCCGCGGCGCGGACGTGTGCGGGCCGGGGTGCGTCTCACGCCACAGCGTGCGCGGGCGTTCTCGCCAACCACGGCTCCCAGGCCGGGTCAGCGGTCACGCCCACGAGCAGCCACGACCAACCCGACGGCGCATGCGGGGTGACGCGCAGCGTCCAACCCAACTCGTCTAGGGTCCGGTCGGCTTTGCGGCCGTTGCACGGTCCGCACGCGGCCACGACGTTCTGCCACACGTGCTCGCCGCCCCGCGAGCGGGGGACGACATGGTCGACCGTGTCGCCTTTCATCCCGCAGTAGGCGCACCGGTGGTGGTCGCGGGCCACCACGTTGCGGCGGGTGAGGGGCAGATGCGCCCGGAACGGCACCCGCACGTAGTAGCGAAGTCGGATCACCGACGGCACCGGCACCGTCAGGCGTTCCGAGTGCAACTGGCCGCTGCCCTCGGACACGACGTCGGCCTTGCCGCTGAGCACGAGCACGATCGCGCGGCGGTGCGTGACCACGTGGAGCGGCTCGTAGGTGGCGTTCAAGAGCAGCGTCGCGCTCACCGCGGCCCTCCTTTCGCTACCGACGGCCGACCGGGAGTCGCAGGCAACGCTATCCGCTGATCACTGGAGGTTCGGGGAGCATTCGATGTTCACGTCCCCCAGCGTTATCCCCGAGCGCCTTACCCGAGCGCTCTCCCCCGGCGCTTCCGCCTCACATTCCCCCGACGACGAGCGTGGCGCCGGGATCCGACACCTCGGCGATGGCCGACAGATACCATCGCCGCGCGGATGGACGAGGAGATCGAAGCGTGCGCGACCGACGGCGAGGAGACGCGTGCCGCATCGGGTCCGAGGCGCCGACGCGCGCCCGCGGGTATTCCGGTCGGCTACCAACCGGCCCTCGACGGCGTGCGCGCGATCGCGGTGGGCATGGTCATGGTGTTCCATCTGGCCACCAGCCGCGGATTCGACGTCGTCGGCGGCGGTTGGCTGGGCGTCGACGTGTTCTTCGTGCTGAGCGGCTACCTCATCACGTCGCTGCTGCTCAGCGAACGTCGCCGCCACGGCCGCATCGGCATGCGGAACTTCTACGTGCGTCGCTTCCTCAGACTCGCCCCATTGTCGGTCGCGCTCGTGCTCGTGCTGTGGGCGATCACCGCCGCCGGTCTCGACGACGCGACCGGCCTCAGCCTGCCCTTCGGGGGCGGCGTGTCGATCCTGCTCTACTACTCGAACTGGTGGAACATCGCGCATCCCCACGGGTTGGGCTCCCTCGGTCACGTGTGGTCGCTGTCGGTCGAGGAACAGTTCTACTTCGTGTGGCCCTGGGTCGTGTTCGCCGCGTTCGTGCTGTTCACCCGGTCCGCCCGACGGGCGCTGATCGTGGTCACGGC
>Ga0182738_1005959_pt1 | contig 12820 bp, 5 predicted proteins | sample eDN5th30CBELigMG_FD_128876 | JGI IMG/M metagenome (GOLD analysis project Ga0182738, IMG submission 128876) | Enriched Miracle-Growth compost microbial communities from Emeryville, California, USA - eDNA 5th pass 30_C BE-Lig MG (version 2)... ...
AAAAACAGTTTGAGGGAAAAATTCTTTTTCAGAAATTTCTCTCGAGAAAAACTCTTTAAAAAATTTTTGAAAAGGTTTCTGTTAGTTTTTTTTCTCCGACTTCTCATTAAAAAAAATCTCAAGAGTGATTCTTATGAAATTTCTCTTTTCATTCAGTCTCGAAGAAGAATTCATGAATAATTTCTTTAGTTTCTTTGAGGCAGTTTTAATTTAAAGTAAAAAGGTTTTTCTCAAAAGTATTGCTATTTTAAGAAAGGTTAATTAAAAAAAAATAAAATTCCCAATTTGCGAACAGGGCTTTCTTCGCTCCTTTTTCAAAATTTGGACTTGTCAGGGTTGTTTTCTTCAAGAATAAAAAAAGAATATTATTCTAGGTTTTGTTTGGAGCCAAGTGGACAAAAGAGTTTTTTGACTGGATGTCATGCGGGCCTTTAATAAAGCCTGTTCCTTCATATTCCAAAGAGAAGATGAGATGACTTTTCGAAAGCAAGGAGATCCTTCAGCAGGCTCGAATAATTTTCTCAAAAAAATTGTTTTTGACAACTGTTCAGAGGAAAAAATTTGAGAAATGGATAGAGATTTTTTCTTTTGAAAAAATCCCTTTTGTGAACAAAGAAAGAGCCTCTGAAAATTCAATTGAAAAGAATTTTTTTCAAATATTTTGCATGATTCTTAAAAAACTTTTATTCAAATTTTTGTTCCCTGAAAAATGATGTCTGCCAATGAAAAAATCTACTTCAACTTCAGAGAATTCATGAGATTTTCGTATCAAGAAGGCATGAATTATTCAAAGGACACTATTGCACTTTTGGCGAATCTTGGAGGGAAAGATTTTGCAAAAACTTCCAATTATCACTTTTTTGACAACAATTTTTGACTCGATGTAGAAAGCATGAATGCCTTCAAATTTACAGACAATTCAGATCAGTTCAATTTCATGTTCTTAAATATTGAGATAAAGATTAATGAACTCTAAATTTAATTTTTACAACTCTTATAAGTCGTATATACTTTTTACAATGGATTTTTCATTTAAACACAAATAAACCCCCAACCAACCAACTCACTTTAATAAACTTCATAGCCTTGGCCTCTCATTTCCAACTCATCCCTTATCAAGTACTCATCTTCAGCATCTTTCCGCAAATCATCCTTCGAAACTCCATTGATCCAAATTTCTTTCAATATCTTATGCTTCGAATTCGTTATCTGCACCACAAGCGTTTTTCCTTTAAAATTGCTTTGTGCAACTCCAAAGAAGCATAATTTATCCCCGACTATTCTATAATTTATTCCATAGTCAATCTTGTTCTTATCATTCAGATATATATCTTTCAAATCAAACTTCAAAAATCTCGACAAAAATCCTGCCTTTACTTTTTGCTTGACTTCAATTCCCACATCTATTGGCAACATATCAAGACTATGATTTTCAAATGCATACGCCAAAATAGCATCTTTCAATAAACTCATATTCACTCCTTCTATCTCATCTTCGAGGGTCAACAGACTTTCTTCAAGATTTATACTTTTTTCATGAGCCATTCTTCCAAATCTTCTGAATAATCTGTTGAGCTTCTTTTGACTTATTGTAAATCCAGATGCAGATGAAGGATCTTTTTGAACGACTTCTAAGCATCTTGGTTTTATTTCTTCAAAGATTTTTCGAGTTTTTCTCTCTTTCGCTGAATCAAGTTCCATTGTAACAAATCTATTGATGATAATTTGATTGACAATCTCTGGATGAGAACTCTCCTCTGTCAATTTCTCCCTGTCACCAGATGGCATAGTTTTCACAGTTTCTTCAATCTTTTCAATTATTTTTTGTTTATTCAGTAACCCTCCTTCGTTAAGATCCGTTCCACCGTTCTTCTCTAAATGTTTCAAAATCCTCCTGCTCTGCTCACTTTCTTCTTTAATAAAAGCCACTGGGAAAATTACATCGGGTGAAACTTCTTCTCCCACGCCAACAAAGAATTCCTTCAAATGTTTGTATCTCTTTTTCTCCAGAATATTAAAGATCTTATTGGCGCTCACAAACAGCCCAACCGCTGTCAAAATATAAGGACTGTATTTCAAGATCAGTTTCATTACAAAAGTAAAAGAAATCTTCACATGAACTCTAAATCTTTCTTTGTATTGTTTAAACTCATTCCTTGCAATAAAAACAAGATCGATATCTCTTCCCAAAATCTCTTCTGGTGGCGTCCCTTTCAACGTCAACCCATTCAAGCTGAGCCAGTCAGGCAATGCAGTTCCATTCGCAGCCATCATAATATCATATTTCAAGTCCTCCGAATTCTCATCAATAAAGGTATCTTCATCAAAAGTGACCGTAAAATATTGTCCTGTATAAATTCCTGTTGAGTTTATTTGTTCTTGCACTGATTTTCCAGCCTGTTTATTCGGAGCAGGGGGTATATTTGGGACAAAATACCTTGAGATATTCTTCAAACTCTTTGTCACTGGAGGGTTCAGCCCATCTGTTATCGTAATACTTGCATCAGCTAATCCTGTTGCATTTTCAAAGTTCACAACAACTGATTGAAGCACATTATTCACCTCTTTTATTGTTCCTTCTATTGAAAACTTCGACTTTTTCTCTGTTATAATGGGCACTACTGGACCATAGGATTTCGAAAGGAATAAAGCCTGAGACTCAGTGCCAGGATGCAACTTGATTTCAGCTTTAACTGTGCCAGTATTCAAAGTAGATACAGTCAAATCGTTCAATTCAAGCGAAGGAGCAATCTCAAATAATGTGCAAGTTTCTCTATAGAAACTTCTCAGAATCTCATAAATCCTAACCTTATATTGACTGAACACACTGGGCAATAAGAAATGTTCAATAGAGCCAAAATTAGCAGTCAAGAATAACTGACTATCGATGTAATCAAGACTAATCAGCCAAACAAGCAAATCTTCAGATTTCACAGGATCTTCTGGTGTTCCCAGGTCGTCAAACGAATTATTTGGAATCTTCAAAGAGAATGCTGAGTGGAAGGTGTAAATACCGAGATCACGTCTTTTCTTGGGTTCTACGGTCAAAATATTGCTTTCTCTGTCAAAAGTTATCCATGAGGGCAAAGCAGAGGTTGTGAGATCAAGGGCAAGTTTGTTGGGAGCGACGTTGACGTCAAGTAACGAGAGTTTAATCACTTTATAGTCTTCTACATCCATCAATTTGTATTCAGAAGATTCAGCAGCCAATCTCAACATTGCAATGTTATCAGAATATTTGTCCCCAAGTAAAAATTTCTCTTTCTTCAAGTAAAGAGTCTCTTGAATATTCATATCAACAATACGGATTTCTTTAAAATCAACTATTATATAGACGCTCTTCCCGTCTGGGGATATCTTGTAATTGGTAACATCCTCACTCTTGTTTGTGCTGAGAGGGATAATTCCGGAAATCTGAGGTTTCTTGGGATCGACTAAATTCACTCTGGCTAACGAATTATCTTGGAAAAGAAATCCATTGTCAGCTATTAATGAGAAGGCTGGCTTGAATTTCACTGGATTAAACTTGGGAAAAGCTTTCTCGCTTATCAGATACGGACTCTTTGAGTTTGAGATATCGTAGATTCGGAATTTTCTGAACCCACTTTGATCGTGCGTTTCAATATATAAGGTCTTGTTATCAGGTGATACTGAATAGCCGTTGATCTGAGGGTCAGGCTCGTTCACCCCAAGTGGCAATGAAGCCATTTGTTCAGGAGAATTCAGGTTGGAAATATCGTAAATTGTAATTTCCTTGTCAACCACCACCAGAGTTTTGTCGTTATCTTTCAGGAAAACTATACAACTGTATGGCTTGAATTTTTTATTCAAACTTGTAAAGGCTGCTGGCAATGACGATGTATCATCTTTATTTCTATCAGAGAGGTTGTAGAATGAGACATAAGCGGTCTCCCAATCGGATAACACAATAATACCAATTTGTTCGTCTTGTGAAGTTACAATTTGAGAAAATCCGATATTTGAATTATCTGATGCATAGCTTTTCTTCATTATTGGCGAGGATCGATTGGATATATCGAGAATAATGAGATTAACCTCGCCTGCGAGATAAACTGTCTTGTGTTTATTTGTAAAGTGCATAAAGTTAACAGTTTGGTTGCACTGAAATGAGCTCAAAACTTTCCCGGTTTTCGCATCCCAGATCTCAAAAATATGCGTAGCATCAGCAGAAATCAAACGATTGTCCACCGTAAATAAAAGAAATAGGCTTTCTCCATCAGGCGACATTTCTATTTGTTCACATATATCTGGAAAAGTAAAGTTTCGTCCTGATGAGACCCCATGGCCACCGCTGCTGAATATCTGGCTGTTTGGATAATCCAAAAACAGTTCAAGGACCATCAATTGCTCATTCGATCCCGTGATAAGGAACCTTCCGTCTTGAGAAAATGCCATTGTGAAGGTCTTTTCTATTAAACTTTTTTCGTCTTTCGCAATCGTTGTTGTTCCTTTTAGGGAGTCAAAGATCACCAGGTCCAGCCCTCTAAACTCATCAAAAACATAAATGTAGAACTTGCTTCTTCCAGGCGAAACAGCAAGAATGTTCACTTTCTTCAGACTTGCTGTATAATTAAGCGTAAAGCTCTCGGTAATTTTGGGAGATTTGTAGTCAGAAATATCAACTTCTTTCAGTATCATTTCGTCGTTTACAGAAACGCCAAGCAAAAACATTGTTTTCAAGTCCTCAGATAAATACAAATCGCGAGCAGAATCGTCGCCAATTGGGAAGGGATCCAGCTGTTCAATGCTTTTCGGATTAGAAACATTGTACATTTCTAACTCGCCATTGGCAATGAATAAAATCTCACCATCAGAAGAGAGACAGAGGTCGCTTTGCATGAGCTTCAAAGTTTTTTTCTCGAGTTCCAATGCGTTTTTCTGGGCTTTCAATAAAGCAGGCTTGCTTGGATTTGAAACGTCATAAACTTGGAACCCAATTCCTCCAATAAACAAGGTATTTGTGTCCTCCTTGATGGCTATTGTAGTTCTAAAATTCTTTGGAACTTCATAAAACATGCTTTCGTCAAAAATTGTGCTGGGCGTAAAGGAAATCAGCTTGGGAGCGCCCAAATCTGTTATATCAATGATCTCCAGTTCTCTTGAATTGCTGATATACAAAGTTTTCTCATCAGAAGAAACCACGAGGGACTTCAATTCAAAGTAATAGCTGGAAACCCTCAAGCTCAAAGAACCAATCACCACTGGAGCTTGTAAGTCTGAAATGTCAATAATCTTCAAAGTTCCATAAAAGTAAAGCGTTGCGAAGGCGATTTTCTTATCTTTTGATAATACCATTGAGGTCACATCAATGTTTAGCGAGCTGATTATGTTCCCCATTGATAATGAAATCTTCTCTGGGACCTTGGGAATTGGAAGGGTTTGTGGTGAACTCTTTTCATTTGAAGGAACTCTGATCAGCTCATCTTCATCACCATCTTGAATTGCCATTGTTTGCTCTTCTAACATCCTTTCTTGGAAAGTTGAGGGGATTTGGGGTCTTGTCATGGTGGTGAGAGGAGAAGCTTCACTGTATGAGCAGCAAAGTTGAGAGATTTGAATAACCATGAAAATGAGAGAATATGATAATAGATTCATGAAAATCCTCTTCATCATCCCTTTGAAGGATATGGATTTCAAACAGTGATCACAACAATCGCTGGAACTATGACTAGATGGTAATCTTGAAGTATTAGGCTTTGCTGGGAAGCCTTCTCTCATCAATTTTTGCGATACATTTATGGATAGCATCGCCATTAAAAAGACAAAATAGTTGGTGTAGATTCCAAAACTAGCTTGATGGAACATCGTGAAGAAATCCAGGGCGATTCCCGTCAGATTCTGAGGCTGATACTTTGCTTCTGATGATGGATTGAAGATATTCTCATTTGATATTGCTTGAAAGCAGATTGCCAAAAGTCCTTTCAAGAGATAGCAGATGCTCCCGAATAAGAGAGGGAGCAAAGATATGAATAAGGGTTGGAGAAGGAAACCAAGTCTCTTTGACATTTATTTATCAATTGATTAAACTAGTTAATCCGAGAGATGCAGTTGTTTAAATAAGCTTTTTTAATACCAAATTAAACCAGACTTTACAGGGACTTTCTGAAAAAAAGAGAGCCCTATGAAATAAATTTTATTGCCTTGCCACATCTTGATTCTAATAAGATTTCTGATGGATTTGTCGTGAGTCAGATTTAATTATCATCCAAACTCCACTCACCATAAATTTAATCTTTTATTTACACGTCTAAAGCCTTGCCCCTCTTTCCACCTTTCTTCAAAATCCCACAAGGTTCTCTCAAACTCCTTCTTCACGAGATTGCCGCAAAGTCTTGACTTGTCAAGTGTTGATAATTTCAGGATTTCATGATAACTTGAGAAAATTACTGCCTTGGTGAACTCCTCTTTGGGGCATTTATTGAGCAGAAGAGACTCTATTTCAAAGGTTTTCTTGCTAATCTTTCAACTTCGTGCTGAAATGACCTCCTCTGACCAGAGAAAGATTTTCCTGTTTTTCACTCGTTTCTGCACTTTGATTAAAATTTTATTTCAACAAAAATTGCTCACATTTCAAAAGGAGAAGATTTCAGGATGAAGAAAATCAAGTCTTAAACCTTGTCTTCCAGAAAACAGAAGACTTCAGGCCTTTTGAAACGGTGAAATTGAAGAACAATCCTTTCATTTGATGTATTTTAGAGTGAGAATGCTGTTATTCTGAAAGGTTTAGACAGGATACCAAATAGATTCATTTTGCACCATAAATCCCTCTCCCTCTATTTTTTGAATTCAGCTTTACTATTTTATGATTGGCGATGAATTGCTCAAGAGACATTCTATAGAGCGAGATCTCTTGTGTGCTCTTTCTTCAAAAAGAAAAGCTTAAAAGTGCTAATTTCATTCTGGAGTCTTAAATTAATTTCGCTTGAGTTTCAAGTTTGTTCATGTTTTTCAATCAATTTGGAAAAATTAAATTTTTCCTCCACAAATTTTCAAATTTTTTGAAAGAGATTTTCTGAAAAAGATCATCAAGAACAGAAAATTTTCTTTGTCGGATTTTGTTGACAAAAAGTCCTTCTCTCCAAAAATTAATATTTTTCAAAGATAAGTCCTTCTCAGGAAAAACACTTTTTATTAATGTTTTTGAGCCCTGGCGAAACTGTGGTTTGAGGTCATCTGATGAAGGAAAGTAAGGAAATTTTTTTGAATTGAAAGATTGAGCTTCGAAAAAAAATCAAGCTGATTGTCTGAAAATCTTCAAGCCTTAAAAGTTTTCTTTTCTTGTGACAATTTATTTTCGTCAGAAAAATTTTCTTTCATCTTTTTTTCAAAAAGGTCAACAACCTAACAAGGTTTTCAAAAAGTGAAATACTAGAAGAACCATGGCATCGAAACATACATTTTTCTAAACTATTCAATTGTTATAAAAAAATTTTGTCTGTACCTAACATCTCTAGTAATTAAATAGAAGCTTATAAGTACCAATAGGCGTTCATATAATGTATGCTGTATGGATTGCTGAGCCTGAGGACTCAAATAATAAAATCAAAAATTTCGCTCATTGAGGATACAAAAAACTCCTTCTTATTTTAAAAAACTTCATAGCCTTTTCCTCTTTGAATCGATTCAGATAGCTGTTCAAACATTCTCTCTTCTTCATTTTTCAAAGCATCTGAATCGCCATTAGTCCAAATTTCTTTCATTATTTTATGCCGTGTTGTTGCAACCTGCACAACTAAAGTCTCACCTTCCAAATAATTCTCTGTCATCCCAGAAAAACTCAAAATATTATCCTTGATCTTGTAATGAATTCCATAATCCATTTTATTCTTCTCTCCAATATTCATGTTCTTCAAGTCAAATTTGAGAAATCTCCATAAGGAATTTGAACTCACTTGCTGCTTCATTGAAATTTCTACTTGAACTGGATACCTGTCTATTTGATGTTGCTCAAAAGCATAAGCAAGGAGGCAATCCTCAAGTAGATCCATATTTATTCTATTTTCTAATAATGGCTCATTTTGTAGCACATTCAACCTTGTCATTGCTGTCTCACGTTTTTCTCTGAGAGCTCTTTCCAACTTCTTCTGATTTAAGGCAAATTTTGAATTTTGTACATCCCAGTAAATCATATTAATCCACTCATCTTTTATCTTCTCAAATAACGATTTTGTCTCTTTTTCTTGATTGAATTTCAAGAAAGTTATCTGGTTGACAACAAGTTGTTGAATAAATCGTTTTCTCGAAACTATAGAGGAGCAATAAAATCTCAATTCCTTTTTCTCAGAAACAGATAACCCTGCTACAGTTTCCTCAATCTTCTCAATAATTTTTTGTTTATCAGCCTTGAGCATCAGTAAAATATTTTATCATCGAAGAGTAGCCGCCTCCTTTCTCAAGATATTTCAATATCAAATTACACTCTGCCTTTTCTTGTTTCACAAAGAAAATCGGATAAATCACTCCAGAGTTTATCTCTGCACCTGGAATCAAGGTGTACTCTTTCCTGTGCTTGTATGCCTTTTTCCCAAGGATATTGTAGATTTTGTTCGCACTGACAAGTAACCCCAAAACTGTCAAGATATAAGGACTGTATCTCAAAGCCAACTTTAGGATAAATATTGAAGAGATTTTTATGTTCAATTTGAATGGCACTTTCAATTGTTTAAATTCATTCTTTGCAATGAGAAATAGATCAATATTTCTCCACAAAATCTCTTCAGGTGGGGTTCCTCTCAAAGTAAGCCCACTAAAACTGAGCCAGTTTGGAAGGGCCGTGCCATTGACAGTTATTGCGATTTCGTAACTTAGAGCTTCAGAATAATCGTCTTTAAATGTATCCTTATCAAAAACCACTGTGAAATATTCACCAGTCCAAATAGAAGTTGAATCTACTTGTCCTTGTACTGTTTTATTTAGTTGGGTATTCAAACTTGGAGGCTTATTTGCCTTGAAATATTGTGAAATATTCATCAAGCTCTTTGTCACCATAGGATTCAGACCATCACTAATTGTGATATTTGCAGTCCCCTTACAATCAGCATCTTCTTCTTTAAAATTGATGACTATCGCTTCAAGAACAGAATTAATCTCTTTCAAGGTTCCGTCAAGAGAAAGCTTCGTTTTTTCATCTGTTATGACAGATAATAATGACCCATAAGGTTTATTTAGAAACCTTGCTTTAGATTTGGCGTCAAGCTTGATTTCAACTTTAATATGATTCGAACTTGGTGTTGATATCATCAAGCTTGTCTGACTCTTTCTTAATTCCAAAGAAGGCCAGATTTGAAAGCCAGTCCAGGTTTCAAAATGATATTGCATTAAAATAGTGTAAATTTGAGTTCTGTAAGAATTAAACGGATTAGGCAGCAAGAAATTCTCGATTGAACCGAAATTAGGCGTCAAGAAAAATTCGCTATTAACATAATCAAGGCTGACCAACCAAGCGAACAAATTTTCTGAAGTGAATCCTGTTTCATTGACGCCAAGGTCATCAAAAACGAACTCGGGGATTTTCAAAGAGAAGACTGAGCGGAAAGTGTATTCCCCCAGGTCATACTGCTTTTTCGATTCCAAAGTGAGAGAATTGCTTTGTTCATCAAACGCCATCCATGATGGTAACATAGTGTTTAATAGCTCTAGAGAATATTTATTTGGAGCAACCTTAAGGTCAAATAGCATAAATTTAATAATTCTGTAGTCATTTTTATCCATCAGCTCGTACTCTCCCTCACTCTGATTCAAACTCAGCATTTCAACTTGATAAGAGTATTTTTCGCCAAGCAAAAAATTTTCTTGCTTCAAGTACAAAGTGTATTTAATCTTACAATCGTAAATTTTTATTTGGTTTCTCTCTGTGACAGTGTACAGCAATTCGTCATTCGGAGAAAAGAAATAAAAACCCATTTCTATTGGCTTTTTCTCTGTCAAAGGAACCACCCCAGATATCTTTGGTTTCTGCAGATCGGTCAAATTGATTCTCAGCAAAGAGTAATCTTGGTAGATAAATCCAGTTTTCAAATCAGAGCTCAAAGAAAAGCTTGGCTTGGCAGTGTTTAAATTATGCCTGGAAAGCTCTTGCTCGCTCACAAATTTAGGCGATGAGACATTTGAAAGGTCATATATTTGAAGCTTAAAGAATTCATTCTGATCATAAGCTTCAATAAACAACGTCTTGCTGTCTGGAGATAAAACATATGAACTAATATAACGGTCGTGCTCATTGATACCAAGCGATAAAGTAGCAATTTTTACTGGAGACTTGACATCAGAGATGTTGTAAATCAAAATCTTATTGTCAAGAACAATCAAAGTCTGCTCATCTTTCAAAATCATTCGAGTAGTATAAACCACCAGGTTGTCATCTATAGTCCCCAAGCTCCCAATATAATCTGTATCTGATAAGGAAAAGAATGTGAGAGAAGCATAAGACATATCAAAATTTATTACTATGGCGGTTTTTCCATCTGGCAAAATTTCCATTTGCACCAACTGGCGAGCTCTGATTTCCAGCTGATAAGTCCTTTTCAAACTTGGAGAGGATTTATTAGTAATATCCAGACTCAGTATTTTTCTTCTGCCGACCAAGTACACTATATTTGGAGAATACTTTGATAAAAACACTTCATTCACTTGTTGATCAGTCATGTATGTGCCCAATAGTGCTGGAGTTTTTCCCGACAAGTCCCAAATTTCAAAAATGTCGTTATATTTGTTTACTGTTATATGGCCATCATCCTTTCTTACAACATAAAGAGTTTTTCCCATCAGAAGAGAGATGAATTTTGGAGCATGAAGAAGCTAGCGAGAAATTTCCAATAGGGTCATTCAAAGATTGGCTAAATGTCTTTTGATTTGGATAGTCCAAAAATAGCGCAATCACCATAAATTGTTCATTGGAGCCAGTCAAAAGAGTCTTTCCATCAGGCAAAAAATTCATTGAAAACGTATTATTGATCAAGTTCTTCTTATTCGGAATGGCTGTATTCTTGAAAGAGTCAAAAATCAACAGATCAAATCCTTGAATATCATTATCAATAAAGATAAAGAATTTTGTTCTGCAAGGCGAAATTGCAAGGATACGAGCATTAAAAGTGCTGTTATATTCAAGGTTATAGGTCCTGTGAGCCACCTTGATCTCATTATAATTCGAAATATCCATTTCTTCAAGAATAACATTCTGGTTCACAGAAGCCCCTATTAAAAAAACTGTTTTAGAATTCAAGTCTTGAGGGAAATACATTGAACGAGCAGAGCTTTCTGTTGGAAAAGAGTTTATTTTTTTGAGATCCCGAGGATTCGAGATATTGTACACATCCAATGTCCCATTAGCGACAAATAAAGCCTTTCCATCTTGAGAGAGATGAACGTCAATTCTTGAATGTTTCTTCTCTTCATCCAATGGATTCTTCTCAGCTCTTAAGATAACAGGCTTTAGAGGATTTGAAACATTAAAAACTTGAAATCCAAGACCTCCAACGAATAAAGTCTTGGTGTTTTCGTCAAGAGCCAACGAGGTCTGGCAGTATCTTGTCACTTGAGGCGTATTATAATCAGTCAAAATCTCACTGCTTGTAAATGATAATAGCTTAGGAGACTCAAGATCCGCCACATCAACAATCTCTAAATCGCGGAAATTGCTGATATACAATACTCTTTCATCAGAAGATAAAGCCAATGATTTGATTTGAAACGTATATCCAGAAACTTCTAAGCCTAAAGAGCTGATAACAACTGGAGCCTGTAAGTCAGAAATATCAATAATTTTCAAAGTCCCATAATGGTTCACAGTCGCAAAGGCTACCTTTCTATCTTTTGATAAGGCCATTGCTGTGACGTCGAGATTGAGGGAACTTATGATATTTCCCATTGACAATGAAATCTTTTCTGGTGATTTAGCAAGAGGAGGGGATTTCAGTGAAAGCTGATCTTCATGAAAAACAGCTTGTTGTTCAAGTATTCTCACTGCGTCAAAATGTGAAAAATCTTCCTCCAGAGTCATTCTGGGATTCTTCAGAGTGTCAATTTGGCCATTTTCATGGACAAAACTTGTTCTAGTAGTCTTGAAAACAAAGAAAATGAGTGTATAACAAAAGATGGTCATTAAGAGATTTTTTAATGTCATCATGTTCTTCTCAAGGCCATCACTGAAGGAACTTCTCCTTGAAGCGATTTCCTCGTTAGAAATCGGAAGCTTTGATCCACTTGAAGCCCATTGAACCCCTTGATAATTGATTCTAATCACCATATCAAGCAGCAACATTGTGAATAAAAAGGCAAAGTAGCCCTTGTAGGCTCCAAAACTGGCCTCTTGAAGCCAAGTGAGACATTCAGTTATCATTATCAAGAAGCTTGCTTCATCATTTTGCTGAGTTTCAGATAATCCTTGTTTCATTGCAAGTGAATTAAAAATGCTATTTGCAGTGTTTTGTTGGAACAGATTGAAATAAAGTCCCTTGAGAAGGTAGCAGCTGCTTCCAATGGCAAAAGGGGCCAAAGATTTCAATAAGTATTGGATCAAAAGGATTTTTTTCTTCCCCATAAATCTGTGTCGAATTAATTTTTATTATAATTAACTCTTAGTCACAATGGCCCCTATTTAAACGTGACCTGGTTGAGAAAAATTTCATCATTATATTTATTGTTTTCAAAAGAATTTTTACAATGAAATTGATTTCTCTATCTCATTTTTATGTCTCTCCCTCAATCAATTAAGTCAAGTTATTGATCTCCTTGAACTAGAATCTCCAAAAATTGGCCTCATAATCAATAAAAAGAAATCAGCAATTATTGAAATTTGCTG
>Ga0182738_1005960_pt1 | contig 12819 bp, 8 predicted proteins | sample eDN5th30CBELigMG_FD_128876 | JGI IMG/M metagenome (GOLD analysis project Ga0182738, IMG submission 128876) | Enriched Miracle-Growth compost microbial communities from Emeryville, California, USA - eDNA 5th pass 30_C BE-Lig MG (version 2)... ...
AAGTGAAGAAAGCAAAGAGAAAGATTCTGCATAATTATGGCTTGGATCTTTATATGGAGATGTTTTCCATTGCAAAAGGAAGAACAAATAGAGAAACATCACAATTAAAAATATCTGAAATCCGGTAGTGTATGCATTAAAAATGCTGACAATGAGGGTTAAAATAATCTTTCTGAGAAAAATAAGAATCTCCCTAAAATGATGAAAAAAAAAATTTTTTTGAATTACCAGTAAAATTTTTTTGGTTTAAAATCTCCACAGACAAAATTTCGAAAAGCAAAATTTTTTCGCCGAGTAAAAATGATATATGGAAGGATGACCAACCATATCAAGACGAAAGCTGAACCTGGAAGAATGTTCCACACCCAATGATCATAACTGTAGCATTTTATAGAGGGATTTTCTTGCATAAAATAATTTGATTCTCCTTCTAAGTCAGGAGTATAGTTTTGGCATCTTTATTTTTGTTAGGAGAAAATAACAAGAAGAGTACTTGAATATTTCGAAAAATTTTTGCAAGACAAATGGTTGAATAATATATCCAATCACCATAAACTGTAAAAGATTCAGAGTTTTCATGTCGAGGTTGAGCTTCAAAGATTTCTTCTTCAAGAACAAGTAAGCCTGAGAGACACAGATCAAAAGAATCCAGAAAAGCAATGGTTGAATCAGTGCAGGGATTATTATTTTGGCGAAACTGAGATGTTTCTCATCTTGAAGGACTAAAAAATGAAACAGAGTCTTTCTCAAGGTTTACTCATTTTCAGCCAACAATCGACAAAGAGTCCATCTTTTCCAAGTGGAATGAGTTGGATTAATCCCCAGACCATATCATATGCCTTGTGTTAAGTGAGCTTGTGAATTTCGAAAAACAAAATGCTTACAACATCGGGAAAGTCAATCCGAAGCTCAAAGAGAATCGATGTGACTTGGAGGAAGGTAATCACAATCTTTATCAAAGAAAATATGAGACTATCATGCCTTGAAGAAGATTGGAGTTTTTCAATCAAGGAAGTTTTTATCAAATAAACTCTAAGAAATTAGACTGAGAAATTTAAAAAGGGAAAAATACTTGAATAAGTAGAAAATAGCTGCAAGATGCATCAGCAGAAAACTGAAGGAAATGAGATAATAAAATGAATTTGAACAGCTGAAGCATCCTTTCCGACCTAAAGAGGGCTTGAAATAGAATAAATCTAGAGAAATACTTCCAAGATTTGCATATCCTTGAATGCACTCATCACATTTCTTTCCTGTATACGGAGGTACACAGGCCCCTTGAGAACTATATTTTCCAGTTTTGGAGTCGAATCCACCTCTTATCTTTGGGTGAGCCAAGAAGAAAAGCAAAAATAAACTTTGAAGCAGATGCCGTTTTACTTTGGAAAATACGAGTTGTTTGGTTATTAAGCCTCCAGAAACCAGGGTCTGGGGCTATCATTGCTCCTCCAAGGCATTGGGCGTTTGGAACACAAACTGAACATTGCTTTGTTGTGTAAGGATCTCCAAGACTATATGAATTTTCTTGACAAAGTTCACAGCTAGCGGTGAAATTTAATTATAAAATGAAAATTATAATAATAATGATACGTTCTGGTTCTTTTATTAAATATTTCTCCAACTGAGCAATTCACAAAATCAATCTCAATATTTTGATTCATCAAAAGATCAGCATCCTATCGGAAGTTATTTTCAGGGATAACCATTGGAGGAACTTTTAAGAAGCTATTTGGAATCGTTTCAGATTTTAGATTGAGAAAAGCTTTTGTGGTTGGCTCACCTTCAAGTCTGAAATCATTTGAAATACAGATTTGGCCTAGTCGAAAGATGAAATCGACTGAAGAAAGAAATAGATGATACCTGAGTCAAAGGTGAAATAATTTGCATGATAATAAAAATCTGGTTGTTTGTCTGACAGCGGATTCTCAAAATCAATAATTTCAATATGAACTTTCCTTTGTCAAATTCTAAAGAGATAAAATTCTATTTTTCTTACTCTCTATCAATATAATTCGCTAATTTGTGTTGATTATCGATAACTTGGATCAGCATAATTTGGGGCATTGCTTGGCCACTTTTCTGATTGATCTTGAGACTTGAATTACTGCTTATTTGTTGAGGAGCATTAACAGCCCGCACTAATTTCTATTTGAAGGGAGAAATTAACATTTTATAGGAAGTAATTTTTACAGCATTTTGAGGATCAGAAAGCCATTCAATGATATTTTTTGTTCCCTTTGGTATGTAGACATCTCTGACTTTTAGAATATCATAAAACAGAAATTGATAGTATGATGGTCTTGAGGTATGAACCGAGTTTTTCTCAAAAATCGAAGGGTTGGATAAATCCTCCCTTAACTGAGAGTAATCAAAAAATAATTTCATTGCTCCTCCCACATTTGAAGCCACATTTTCTTTGAAAATGGTCTGAGACAGAAGCCCATATTTATTTTGAGAAGATTCGTCTAGAATATTTTATCGCTTTAGAAATCAATTTTGAATATTTACCAAGGTTAATAAAATAGATCGCTCCACCGTTTTGAGCTTTATTGGCAATGAATCGAGAGCTTTTGATGATTAGAGACTCCTGATCCAAGAAAAAGGATCCTCCATTTCCAAGTGCAGTATTGTTGATAAAACTGTCATTTTCTATTGAAACGGAACAGGTAACAGTTTCCATTTTGAAACCTGAAAAAATCAAAAAAAAATTGCTGATAAGGATACTTGTAACAGAAGAGGTTTTGTAAATTGCACCTCCATTGAAAGCAGAGTTGTTGAAGAAAGTGTTGTTTTTCAAGCTTAAACTCCATGCAATTCCTCTCAAGTAAAACGCTCCTCCATAAACGGCCGAGTTCCCAATAAATTGGTTTGACTCTGCTATAACTTGAGCTTGCTCTGGTCCTTTCAAACTCAGTACCTAAATGTCGAAATTTAATAAAAGCAAAGAATAAAACTACCCCTCCATAAAGTGGAAGTAGACGATTTGACAAAAATATGTTTTCTTGAAGGATGACCTTGTCTCCATTCAACATCGAGGTGGAAATTCCTTCAACTTTGATCCAAGTTACTCCAGACGTTTCATCATCAGCATCTAGATCACTATAGCTGTTCTCTGAAAGAGCTAAGCCTGGATTTAAGGCTGAATTGTCAAATAGAGAGGATATTATTGACAATTTTGAATCGGTAAGGCCCAAGCACGATGAATGAATGTTCGAAAAATTGGAAGATTTTATTGTAAGCCCTGTTCCACGACTTGTGATGCATATTCCGAAGGGCTTATTTCCAAATTGCTGCTGATAATTTTCGGAATAGAAGGCAGCACTTGAATAAATATCTTCCATTTGGACCCTGAGAAGAGAAAACTCAAAGTTACCACGGTTTAAGGAAATCACAGGGAGAGGGGTTGTGAAATTTCTAAAGACTGAATCTTGGATTGAGAAAAGGCCAGCTCCATTTGGAGATTTCAGATAAATTTCCATAAAAGAGAGCTGCAATAGATACAAACGGATATTTTGAAAAGTGGTATTGGTAATCAAGACTTGCTTTGCTTGTTGAACTCTGAAAAGATTCAATGTTGAGTTGAAGAAAGTAGAATTTTCGATTGTAACATTAGCATACGAAGCTTGAAGAAGTAGAAAAGAGCCACCACTATCAAAATAAGAGCAAGATAATAAAAACTTACATGAAACTGCAATTTTTGAATCTGATAGGGAATGAGATTGTGCTAAGAAGTAGCACACCCTGATAATCGAAGAATCCAACGTTTTTCCAAAATGAAGGACCATTTATTGTGAATCTTATTGAAGTGTTGGTCACACTTCCTTCAAGGTAATAAAATTGTGAATATTTTGTGGTTGAAAATGTGGAGTCATAAACGAACATCCATGTTCCTGTTGTTCCTACCGGTCCATTCATATCTCTAATATGTACATTCTAAGAGGGTAATTGGTAAATTTTAATCGAATAGTTTACATTAAAAATGAGAGTCCCAGCTTTCAAGACAAATATTCGAAGTTTGTTGGCTATTGTTGGAGAAATACTTTTGAAGGTTGCAGCGATGATATTGAGTTGCTTTGAAACCGTGATAAGAGAAGTGTAAGAAGCTGTGTTAGATGAAGGGATCTTATTAAAATCAATGTAGTATCGATTTTGTCGAAAGAGAGGTCTTAAAGGATTAGAAAATTTCAAAAGAAATGATTACAAGATGGTAATGTTTGTTGATACAGACAAGGTTTGAGTAATATCAACAGTGGTGTTTTCTTGAAGGTTGATAATGATGAGATTACCATCAGAGCTTGAAAGTTTTTTGAGTCCATCAGAGAGACTTTGAAAAGGATATTGAGCTGTGCCATCAGAATTGTTTTCTAATGAAGAGCTATCAATATAGTAGCACTTTGACGCAGAGCAAGAAAGAGAAAAGTTGCCTTGACATTGGAGAATGGGGTCCCATGAGCAACCTCCAAGTTGAGCACAATATTCTTGATTTGCTACAGAAGAACAATCAAAGGTCCATATTGATTGTATCATGAGAAAGAAGAGCAACAAAGGCAGCTTCATTATTTTGGAGAAGAGATGATTTAAATAAATTTTATTGAAGAATTTAATGTACTGAGGACTTATAAAAAAACAGAAAAGTTGTGCATAATAACCGTTTTTTGACATGGGGGGCCTGTAAAGTATCTTGGCCATTTCTTCAAAGGGATTGAGCCTGGCGTGAGAAACTATATTCAGAACTGATAGAGCTGAATTTAAACTTTCATTTGGTGTCGGTTTTTGAAGGGACAAATGAGGTGAAACTTGTAAAAAAATTGAATAACAATTTGATAAGGTGACATCCATTCTATTTAATATTGAAAATTAATTTAAGTGAAATGAGATTTTTTTTAGGGTTGTGATTTCAAGGAAATGAACACAAATACTTTGCAGACCTTGGGTAAGATACACGTGTGATATTCCCATGTACAAATCACAGTTTACAGATGAAAGAGATCAAAAATACAGATAAGAATAAATACAGAGTTTAGAATCTTTCACCTCTGATTCTTCTGGCGAGTTGTAAATCTCTGGTCATGATGGTGACTCTCTTGGCATGGATAGCGCAGAGGTTGGTGTCTTCGAAGAGGCCGACCAAGTAGGCTTCAGCAGCTTCTTGAAGAGCCAAAACAGCGGAGCTTTGGAACCTCAAGTCAGTTTTATAGTCATGAGCGATTTCTCTGACGAGTCTTTGGAAAGGAAGCTTTCTGATGAGGAGATCAGTGGACTTTTGGTACTTTCTGATTTCTCTAAGAGCGACGGTACCGGGTCTATATCTGTGGGGCTTCTTGACACCACCGGTAGCGGGAGCGCTCTTTCTGGCGGCCTTGGAGGCGAGTTGCTTTCTGGGAGCCTTGGCACCGGTGGATTTTCTGGCAGTTTGCTTAGTTCTGGCCATTTTATTGAATGTTTATGGTTGTTATAAAATGTTTAGATATGAGTTATTATTTCAAAGTGCATTAAGAAGCTATTTAAAAAAATCAAAAATCCGAATTTTAATTTTCTCAAATTTTGATTGGCCGAATTTCACGTAGAAATTGTATGCAAAAACCAAATTTAATTTTTGTCTAATCCAATTTGGTGCCAGATTCCCCAATTGGGTGAGAGGTTGATCAATTTCAAGATTTTCATTTTGACTTTGATGGCATAGCACTTGGTTCTTCTGGAAAGTGCGTCTCTTTCCTTACAGCGGAACATTCATTCATTCATTCATTCATTCATTCATTCATTCATTCAGAAATTGGTTTCCCACAAATTTGTTTTCAAAAGTTAACACCAATTCCCTTTCTCAATCTTTGAGAAATCAAAGTAAGTTTTAACTGATACAATTGATGAAGATCAAGTTTTTGAGCTCGGTATGTAAAATCAGAACATTAAAGAAAATTTTATAATTGATAGAAACACGAAACGAATTTCATCCTACTTATGCAAGACATATCGACTGATGGATATTTTTTTGAATTCTGAAAACTTCCAATGACATAAAAGTTCTTCTCAGCATTGTCCAAAGACCAATAGCCTTCTCAGTAAGAATGAGAAAATGAATCATTTGTATGCAAATACGAATTGGAAAGAATTAAATTGCTTTGGTTAAATCTTTTTTAAAGTTAAATAAAAATGCACAGAGCTGCTGCGGAGAAAAGAGCCTTTATAGGCATTATGGGGGCTTTGACTAGTTTGGCGGCATACGGATGCTGTTGGCAACTCAGAAGATATCAGGAATCGAGGCATAGATGGAATAAAGTTTTGAGCGAGCTTGATAGTTTCACTCCGACTGAATTAGCAGGGTATGATGCCAAATATTACCCTTGGTTGCGCGAAAATTTGTATGATTGGGAATATCGTCTTGTGAAATTAACAGGATATTTTAAAGAGGAGAGGTTCTTTGTGAGAAGAGCCAAAGACGGAAGAGCTGGATATTCCGTTTTTGCTCCTTTTGTGACTGCTATGGATGATTTTGATTTAAGAAAGGACACAAACGCCAATCCAACTTTGGAGTATGGCATTATGGTCGATCTTGGCTGGGTCCCGAAGGATCATAAAGGCGATATTGAAATGACAACTGAACCAATTAGTCCCCTCGTAAGTATAATCAAGCTGAAAAAGTCATAACATTGTATTTATAGAATGCCCCTAAAAATACAGATCTCCTTGCTGAAAACAGACATACATGTATTATTTTTTTAAAAAACAAAGCTCTTAATCATCACTTAGCATTGGTAAATAACCCAAACAATATAATTGAAGACCATGTTGTTGGCCTCACTGAACTGGTTGGATTAGTTAAAAGAGGAGAAACCAAAGACGTCACAAAAGGTCAGGTCAACTTCCCTGAAGAAGGTGTTTACCAATTCGTTGATCTCCCCCTGATGGCCAAACTGTTTAAATTTTTCAATGTTGAAGGCGCTTCTCAAGCCTATATCGAACGAATGATCGGAGACGATGATGACGAGTCAGAATGCTTATACCCAGTGCCCTCAACAAAAGACACTTTCTTTAAACCTTATTTACTGCCAAGAAAACATTTGGAATATGCATCTTTTTGGGCTGGTGCAACCATGATCGGCCTGAGCTCCATCCTAATTTATACCTTGAGATAGAGTCAGGTGGTTGTATCTTAATTCATCTTCAATGTATTGATAGTGGTAAATTTCTTTTGAGTTTTTTATGTAGTTTATTTGAAAGCAAATTTGTTATTTATAAATCCTCTCTTCTCTCTCTCAAAGGAATGAATCAGGAATAAAATATCCCAAACTAAATATCGAAACAATATGAATTGGAAAACAAAAAAATTAATATGAATACATCGAAATCTCAGGTTGTTTTGAGTTTTTTAATTCTATACTCTAAATCTGCCTCATCAAGAGCATCTGCATTATCAGGATCATACTCATCATTTGGATCATGGTTCCAGAATTCATCATCCATAACTGGATCTTCAGCGGCCCCCTCATTTTCTCTTGCAGCTTCCTCGAGCAGTTGATTATAGTCAAAATCGTCATCTTGTGATTCAGGGATATTATTATTTGCAGCAGGTCTTGGTTGATTTTGGATGTGGGTGTCTTCGGTTGGTCGTCTTAGTTCAGAATTGAAGTTTGTGATTTCTCTAGGTTCTCTTCCGAAATTTAAATTTCTGTTGGCTTCTATCTCAGCTTTTCTTCTCATCTGATTTTCAGCGAATTTATTCACTTGAGGTTTAATTTTAGAATTTGAGAATTGGGTTCTATTCGGGAAGTTAGTGGCAGTTGCCCTAGCATTTCCTTGATTATTTTGAGGCACATTTTGGGTTTGGGTCGGCATAATACTGTTTTGTGTTTGAGTCGGTCTGAAATTATTCTGAGTTTGGTTTGGTCCTTGGCGTTGAGTTTGAGTTTGGGTCTGTGTCTGAGTAGAATTCACTAGGTTTGTTGGCTCCTCATCCTCTTCCTCCTCAAAAGCATCCCATGTGTTAGCTCCTGTATGGACGCTTCTCATTGATCTCAAATAACCCTATTGGAACATTATTGAAGGTTCAAGAAAGATGATGACCCTAATAGCATTTTCTCTACCAAAGTTGTGGCATTTTGAGATAAAGTAATTCAGCTCGAATTTGGGAACTAGATTAAAATGCCATTCCTTGTACAGCCTGAGAAATTGATTGAGAAGTTCAATCTATGATAATTTAAACATTGTTGCATTTACAGAAATTCAAACATCATTTCTATTTTCGCCATTGCTTGTTTCAGTCTTCAGCTTGGATGCAGATTCATAGAAGAGTCTGAGTCCCTTGTTTTTATCCTTCAAATGCTTGGGTTCGAACTTGAATCTGGGCTTGATTTGTCTCTCCTTCTTCTTCTCAGCTTCTTTTTGTTTATTCTCTTCATTCCCATTCTGCTCGCGGTGGGAATCATTGGAGTTCTCTCTTGAACCACTACTTCTTATTTCAAGATCAGCTTCAATTCTTTGCGTTCTTTGTTGCATTTTGGGGTAATTTTGTCGTTTATTAAATAAAATATCAGAACTTTTATATTTAAATGATCAAAGAAATTTACCTTGGCGCAAAAAAATTTAAATAATTGCTCGATAATGTGAAGAAATATCTGCACTTTGGTGTTGATGAATAATTCTTTCCCTTGGAAATCTTTCTTTTTGTCAACTAAATTTCCTAAGCCTTTGGAGAAAAGTGTTTTTCGGTCCTCAGTAAGAATTTTCAAAGGCCAATGAAAGATTTTTTGGAAGGGGCTAATAGTGCATTGGGAAAAAGTCAAGCCTGGAATTTAATTGAGAATTTTTGTTAAACTCAACAATGAATTCAATGAAATATTTTTAGTAATTATCATGTTTTAGAATTGCCTGACAACCGATCTGATAGCAGTGTTGAGTTCTTTTTTCAGATAAAATTATCTTTTTGTTGGATTTATAAAGGGGAGAAATAGAATTGAGAAAATTGAGTTCCAAGGGATGCGAGATTTTTTTCTGGATATTTGAGATTGAGTTTCTTTAGGAGGAAATAAAAGCTTTTTGAATGTGCCCTTTTTTATTTGAGTTGAAATTTTAAAGAAGAAAAAAAGTGAAGGATCAAAACAGGATTGATTCAAGAATTTCTGAAAAAATTTTTTGAAAGAGAAAATTGAAAAGGAAAAAACATTTTGATCAATCTCAAAAGGGAAAGATTTAAAGATATTGTTGTTGAGTATTCATTTTGTAAAGTCAGACAGAAAGGTCTAAAAATCTGGCCAGTCGGACAATTTTGTGAGAATTCCGACCAACTGCTTTGAACGTTTTTGGTCAATTTTTTTTAATCTCTCAAATAAAATTTGAAAAATCTTGTTTGAAGAGGTATTTTGCAACCCATGTTTCTCTCATTCTGGAAAAGAAAGTCTCGAAAATGTTCTAATCGAAGCAAAACGATTTGTCAAACAAAGTAGGTTCCAATATTTTTTTCTCCTGATGCTTTGACAAATGCCTGATTCTAATGTTTCAGAAATGAGGAACTCGCTATAGGATTATCAAGTTGAGCATTGGTTAATTATGAGTGAATATAACGGCTAACAATGAACAGTTATTCTATTTGATAAAAACTATTTTTTATTAAATTCTATTAATGCTTTCTTCAGAGGTTATTTTCTTCTGAAAAGACTTTTTAAGATGAATTTTAGATGATCTAAAGACTTTCTATTTCCATTGAAGTGAATAAAAGGCTTTTTAAGGGTTTGAGATCGATATGGAGAAGCTGAAAGACTAGAAAAGAGGAGCAGCTTGAGGAATGAAATTTAAAATTTGAATTTTTATGCGTTATTTGAAATAAATTTGAAATTAAGGACAGATTTAAATTTGACAGCTGTGAGTTTCCCAGATACTTTAGACTACTTACTGTTTGGAGGACTGACATTCTCCTCGATCTTCAGATTTGTTTCTCCTAAGAGGCTTCAAATCTAGGACTTGGAAACTCCAAGTCTTGTTTGCAACTAAAATTTTTATCACAAATCGGAAGATTCATAAAATCATCATACTAATCTATGCTATCCAAATTCTAATAGAAGAGTTTAGTATTTGGAAGGGCCACAACTTCCCTTTTTCTTCTATCTGGGAAAAGGTTGATCTAAGATAGGAGAGAAAAAGAAGCAGATAGTCTGAACTTATGATTTATGAGAAAAAATTAGTAAAAAATGAGAGAGATGATATTTACCCTATTCAAATTAAATTATCAAATTCAAAATAAAACAAGCTTTCTGATTCAAATTTTTACTTGCGTGCAGAAGAGTAGCATGATGAAAGACTGGGCTTCTCTTAATGAAAGAATCTAGGTGAGTAGGCCCATGAAAGAAAAAAGCAAAGAAAAAATAGCTTTAAAGTTGATGATGCTTCCATTCTGCCCGCTGAAATCCTACATTTTCAAAATTAAATTTGAATTGATCGTCAGCTGGAAATTTTTGAAAGTTACTGAATTTATATTTTTGTCAGTCCAGGCTTTATAATCTCTGAAACTTTCAGATTTATAATTTCAAAATAAATCCAATGTTTCTCAAGCACTCCAAGACATTTTGGCTTTTTATTATTTTGTTTATTGCAATGCTTTTGGAGAGCACCAGTTCCACGCACCTCAAGACTCGTAAAGCTCAAACAACATGGGAGATACCAGGTATTTGCTTCTTAGAGTATTCTCAAGGAAACTTGCATTTCAGCCCAGCAAGCGAGAAAATTTACACAAAACATGGTCATTGTAAAGAGGTGAGTAATGTTGGAGATAAATTGAACGATGATGTTGTTTATATTTATTTTAATGGGGATTGTAATACCTGCCGTGCTGAAATCTTTGATGATGCTGGTTTCCGTGGAGGCTCAAGAATAGTGGAGCGAAAAGAGTGCACTAAATTTGGAAGAGGTTGTGACCTTGATGACTTTGGCTGGGGTGACAGAGTCTCTTCCTTAAAATTATGCTGTGATAGAATCCCTGGAAATGAGTACAAGTATGATAGGAGAGGAAACACTTGCCGTTTTGAGTTGCAAGAAAATCTAGCTTGGTACGACACATCAAGTCCTAAAGTTGTTGAATCATATCCTGTACCGGGTGGTTGTAATTCACAAAACTTCATTGGAAAGGAATTGAACGACAAGCTTGCTTCGATAACAACGACGTGGGAATGCACTGATTGCACTATTCAACTGTTTGACGATGCTGATTTCAAAGGAGATTCAAAGACATTTACCATAGGCTCAGACGAATGCCCTCTGACCGGTGTTATGACTTCTCGCTGTGATTTGAAAGGATGGGGAGAAAGAGCATCTTCATTCAAAACTTGCTGTCCAACTGGATTACAAATCTGAAACTTTCATTAAGTATTGGATAGACTTAAAAAAACTCTCTCTTAAAACATTATGAAACTTATTTTTACGAAACTCTGGTTAGTTTTATTTCCATAAGAATTTTATCTAAGAAGCTCTGAATCTTTAAAGGATCTGAATAAGGCCTGAATCTTCAGAAACTGTCATAGTCAGACAAACCTCTTCAAGCAGTTTAAACTCAGTGAAACAAAACAATTTGACTCTCAATATTTAAAATACACGTCAGATTATTTCGATTGGTAATTTGAGACCCGATTCATCAAAATCGTTAGAGATGTTTGAGAGTTTATTAATTTGTGATTTTTTTGAATCAAAAATATTTTTCTCTCAGTCAAGTCAAATTAGATTAATTTCACATCAAGAAAAGAAATGATTTTTGAAAATTGATGAGAATTTTATTTCGATTTTTTTTTTTTTTTTAAAGAGGAGCCTCAAATTTATTATTAGGTCATTGTCTTTGAAGAAATTTTGAAGATTTTTAACTTCTCTTCAAGGATTCTTTGCATTCTCTCTTTGAAGTTAAAAAGAGAGAATTTAAGAGAAACTGGCCAATAGCAATCGATCAATATCTCCTTGACTCATCTTTTTGACAAATTCTGTTTTAAATATTATATTTAAAAGAAGGAAAAACTCTGATATGTTGAAAAGGAAGGTGTGAATCAATGAATAATTTTTCACAATGATCCATGAACTATAGGGAATTCTCAGTTTCTGTAAAAATTTCAGATGAAAGTTTTTTCATAAAAATTGGGGCATTTTAATTTCCGCTAAGAATTTTTTTCCCTGATTTTTACCCAAAACACCTGAAAAAAGTACAATGAACGAAAACCTTCGAAATATTGACCACACCAATGCCAAATTTTCTCAAACTCTTAGAAAACACTCGGGATTTCGTCTTTATGTAAGATTACCTCATCTTGACTCACTAAAAAAAAAATTAATTTAGAATTTTGATGGAGGGAAAATTTAGTTGATCACTATCAAACTTTTTAATTATTTTTTTCATTAGAAAAAATGTCTCAAATTTTTCAGGCAGGGTTCGGAACTCTCAACTTTGATAACCTGACCCATTGTTCAAGTAAGTCCCTAAACTCCCGAAAAAGTTTTTGGAAAACCAATGACTCTTTTTTTTTTGGGGGGATTTCTCAAAGTTTGTGCATTATTATTTATTCGTTCGAATTTTGTGAGTTATGAAAAGACACAAAAAATATGTTTCGGTTGGCATCGTTCTTGAGATGAAAATTTTGAAGTTTTTTATTGAGTTTTTTCATAAGTCTCCAATCAATCGTGCATATGAGTAAGTCACTGACAAAAAAAAATCGGAAACCTACCTGGAGGATTTTCCTTTAAATTTTCTTTGTTTGAAAAATTTCAGAAAATACATAAAAAAAAATCGAAAAAAAGTTTAAGCGGGAACATTTAGAAAATCTGGAACAATTTTCGAAAATAAAAAAGATTCTG
>Ga0182738_1005962_pt1 | contig 12815 bp, 9 predicted proteins | sample eDN5th30CBELigMG_FD_128876 | JGI IMG/M metagenome (GOLD analysis project Ga0182738, IMG submission 128876) | Enriched Miracle-Growth compost microbial communities from Emeryville, California, USA - eDNA 5th pass 30_C BE-Lig MG (version 2)... ...
CGGATCGGGAGCTTCACATCGTACAGCGGATGGAAGTTCGAGCCGCCGCGGTCGAGAGCGGCGAGTATCTCGTTCGCCAGATCGACGCCGCCCTCTCCACCACGCGCCCACACGTCGCACTCGGCCACCGGCACACCCTGCGCCGCTGCGAAGTCGGCGACCATCTTCTTCTCCGCCGCCGTATCCGACGTGAAGAGGTTGATCGCGACTACCGCCGGAACGCCGAACTGCTTCACGTTCTCGATGTGCGCCTGGAGATTCGGCAGTCCACGCTCGAGCGCGCCGAGGTCCTCCTTCGCGAGTTCCTTCTTGTTCGCGCCGCCGTTGAGCTTGAGCGCGCGCACGGTGGCCACCACGACCGCCACCTCGGGCTTCAGCCCGGCCATGCGACACTTGATGTCGAAGAACTTCTCCGCGCCCAGATCGGAACCGAAACCCGCCTCCGTGAGAACTATGTCGGCGAGCGCGAGACCCGTCTTCGTCGCCATGACGCTGTTGCAGCCGTGCGCGATGTTCCCGAACGGCCCGGCATGCAACAGCGCCGGACCACCCTCGAGCGTCTGGACCAGGTTCGGTCGGAGCGCATCCTTGAGCAGCAGCGCCATGGCGCCCTGCGCCTTGATGTCACGAGCGTATATCGGCTTCCGCTCGGCGCCCGCAGTCGAGCCCACGATGATGCGCCCGAGCCGCTCCTCCAGATCCTCCCTGCTCGTGGCGAGCGCCACGATGGCCATCACTTCGCTCGCGGGCACGATCACCCAGCGGTCCTGGCGCGGGACCCCGTTCCCTGCACCGCCCAGTCCGATCACGACATCGCGGAGGACCCGATCGTTCATATCGATCGCGCGCGGCCAGGTGATGCGCCGCGTGTCCAGACCGAGCGAGTTTCCCTGCGCGAGATGATTGTCGAGCAGCGCGGCGAGGAGCGCGTGCGAGCTGGCGATCGCATGGAAGTCGCCGGTGAAGTGCAGGTTGATGTCTTCCATGGGCACCACCTGCGCGAAGCCGCCGCCGGCCGCGCCGCCCTTCATCCCGAAAACCGGACCGAGGCTCGGCTCGCGCATGCACATCACCGCACTCCGGCCCATCCGCTGGAGCGCCTGGGTCACACCGACGAGAGTGGTGCTCTTCCCCTCACCGGCCGCCGTGGGGTTGATGCCGGTGATCAGAACGAGCTTGCCGCGCCGTGGGCGGTGCGCCACCTCGAGATCGATCTTTGCCTTGTACTTCCCGTAGGGATCGATTTCTTCGGAGGAGAGGCCCAGTTCCGCCGCTACGTCGGCGATCGGCCGCATGCGTGCCCGTTGGGCGATCTCGATGTCGGATGGGACGTTGGTCAACGGATCCTCGCAGGTGAGGGAGTGGATCGACGTGGATCCCCGCTCTCGCGGGAATTACCCGGGATTCGAAAGAGCGCGCGGCAGTTCGACGCGGTGAGCTCGGCGATCTCTTCCGCCGGAACACCGCGGGCTGCCGCCACACGCTCGATTGTACGGGGAACGAAGGCTGGTTCATTGCGTTTTCCGCGGTGCGGCACCGGCGCCAGATAAGGCGCATCGGATTCCACCAGAATCCGGTCGTCCGGCACGAGGCGCAGCAACTCGTCGTCGCTCCACTTGCGGAACGTCACTATCCCGCTGAACGACACGTACCAGCCCGCCTCGATCGCCGTGCGCGCCAGCGCATGAGATCCGGTGAAGCAGTGCAAGACTCCACGGACACCCTCGCGCGCTGCCTCGCGCACGATCGCCGCCGTGTCGTCCTCCGCGTCGCGCGTATGCACGACGACGGGCACGTCATGCTCCGCGGCGATTCCGAGCTGTGCGCGAAAGGCGGCGATCTGAGCCTCGCGCGGAGAGTCGTCATAGTGGTAGTCGAGGCCGCATTCACCTACGGCCACCGCGCCCGAGTCGAGCGCGGCACGGATCGCCGCCACGTCGCGAACGGGCTCGAAGGCGGCTGCATCGTGCGGGTGAATTCCGGCGGTCCAGTACAGAAAATCAGGAAGGGCGGCGGCAATGCCGCGCGCCCTTTCCGCCGCCTCGATGGATTCCCCTATGCAGACCAGCGCCGCGGCGCCCGCCTCGCGAGCGCGGGCTATCACGCTCTCGCGATCCGCGTCGAACGCGGGGTCCGCGAGATGTACGTGGCTGTCGATGAAGCCGCTCACCGGACTCGCCACGTGCCTGGCATCCGCGACCTCGCGCGACTCGTAACCGTCCTGCCGATCACCGAGTCGCGACTACGGAAGCCTCCTTCCTGGCGGAGGAACCGGCAGTATCTTCGACCGCTCTCGAAGAGCGATGGCCCGCCACGCTCCGCTCGCCGGCCTTGCGTGGCCACCTGTGCTCGATCCACAGGAGGATGACCGGCGCGACGTAGATGGAGCTGAATGTACCGGTCGCGACACCGAACAGCATCACGAGTGAAAATGGCCGGATGACCGGACCGCCCAGAATAGCGAGAGCGAGCAGCGTGGCCACCGTCGTCGTATGCGTCAGCACCGATCGTGGCAGAGTTTCGTTGACAGCCCGGTTGAGGGTGTCCTTCAGTGACTCTTTTCGCTTCTTGCGGAGATCCTCTCGGGCGCGGTCGAAGATGATGATAGTGTCATTCAGCGAGTAGCCGATCATCGTCAGCACTCCACCCACCACGATGAGCGATACCTCGAGGTTCAGATACCGGATGAAGACCAGCGTCGCGAGAATGTCGTGCGACGTAGCGATCACCGCCGCGAGACCGAACCGCCACTCGAAGCGGTAGGCCAGATAACCGAGCGTGATGAAGAAGGAAATCAGGACGGCCAGAGCTGCCTTCTGGCGCAGTTCGCTGCCCACCTTCGCGCTCACCGTACCGGAGCTCGTGACCTCGAAGCTGCTGTCTCCGAAGGTCTGGGTGAGCGCTTTGCTGATCTGCTCCTTTACGACCTCGGATCCCTCCGTCTGCGCCGCGACGGTCTCCGGATTCTGTGCCCGGATCACGAACTCGGTAGGTCCACCAAACTGAGCTATCTCGGCGCTCGGGATGCCTGCTTCCTGGACGGTGCTCCGAATCTTCGCGACATCCGGCGCCTCCTTGAAGGAGAGCTGCATGAGCGTGCCGCCGGTGAACTCGATGCTGTAGCGGTAGCCCGAGAACGCGAGGAGGATCAAGCCCGGGATCACGAAGAGCAGCGTGACCGTGGTCGTGATCTTCCAGAACTTGATGAAGTCGATCTTGGTGTCGTGTAGGATTCGGAACATTTAGATGCTCAACGTCTGTGGGCGATGCGTGCGCTGCAGCCACACGTTGTAGAAGGTACGAACCACGAAGATCGCGCTGACCATCGACGCGCAGATACCCGCGATGAGCGTGACTGCGAAGCCCTTCACCGGGCCCGTTCCAAACTGGTAGAGCACGAGCGCTGTGAGGATGGTCGACACGTTGGAGTCGATGATCGCGGGAAGCGCGTGTTTGAACCCCTCATCGATGGAAGTTCGCACGGTTTTCCCCCGCACGAGCTCCTCTCGTATTCGTTCGAATATCAGCACGTTCGCGTCCACCGCCATTCCGACCGAGAGCACGAGCCCCGCTATCCCTGGCAGAGTCAACGTCGCACTGAATGCCGAGAGCACGGCGAGCGTGAAGAGCAGATAGAGCGTGAGCGCCGTAACGGCAAGAACGCCTGAGAAGCGGTAATAGCCCACCATGATGAAGATCACCAGCGCCACACCGAGAATTCCGGCGTTGATACCGTCGCGGATCGAGTCCTGGCCCAGGCTCGCTCCGATCTGCCGAGACTCCACCACCTTCAGCGGCACCGGGAGCGCGCCCGCGTTCAGCACGAGCGCGAGGTCCTGCACCTTCTGCAGCGGCTGCCCGCGCATGGTGATCTGGCCGCGCGTGCCGATCGCGCTCTGGATGACGGGCGGGCGCCCCATCACGCGGTCGTCGAGCACGATCGCCATGTAGTCGTTGATGTGCCTGGACGTCTCCTGCCGGAAACGCCGCCCGCCTTCCGTGGTGAGCGTGAACTGCACGATGTTCCCCTCGATCGGGTCCGTGGCGGGCTTCGCCTCGTGCAGGTACTCACCGGTGATGATCGGTTTGGTGTCGACGACGTACAGCGCCGTCACATCGGGGCCCTCCGAGTCCGTCTGCCCCCAATGGATGGTCTTCCCGGGCGGGAGCGCCGCCTTCACCGCAGGCAGCGAGAGATAGCGATCCACCGTGGGCACGTCCTTGTCGGCCACGAAGTACTCGCCGGGCATCTGGCCGGCCTGAACGAGGCTGCTGAATGCGCCGCCGCTGGTGGCAGCGAGGAGCCCGGTGTCCGCCTTCGCGCTGTCGGCCGCCGTGCTGTCCTTCTTCCCCGCGGAGTCGGTCGGAGCGAAGAGCGATGTGATGGCGCTCTTGTTCGCCGTGTCGGCGCCCGGCGCGGCTCCAGGGGTCGGGGCTGCACTCACCCCTGCGTTCTTGAGGATCTGGTCGATGCGGGGGATGACCTTGTCGAGGGCGTTGGTCTTGTCCGTGATCTGGAACTGGAGGAACGCCGAACGCTCCACGAGCGATCGCGCGCGCTCCGGATCGGTCACGCCTGGAAGCTCGACGATGATGCGGTCGCTTCCGACCTTCTGCACCACAGGCTCCGCGACGCCGAACTCGTCGATGCGGTTGCGCACGACCTTGAGTGCGCGGTCTATCGCGTCGCTCTTGTTGGCCACGGCCTGCTTCGACTCGTCCACTTCCAGAGCCAGGTGCATCCCGCCCTTCAGATCCAGGCCGAGCTTGAGCGGAACGCGCGTGAAGCTGGTGTCGTGAAAGACGCCCGCGGCGTTTCGCTCGCGTACGGTCACGGTTCGTGGCCAGAGCGCGAATACCGAGGCTGCGATCAACACCAGTAGCAGGATGATGCGGGTCCTGAGATTGGACATGCTGCGAAGAGAAGTGGGATGGGTTATGGCGGAGTACTGAACGTTACCGGGCTAGTCCAAACGAGTCAACGCGGCGCGCGCATCCCGTTCATCCAGCGCGAGCTGCGCGACGAGCGCGCTCGCGTCGGGAAACGGCCGCGTATCGCGCAGGCGAGCCACGAACTCCACCTTCACGTACGCGTCGTACAGCTCTACCGATGCATCGAAGAGGTGCACCTCCAGCGACGTCGTCGCGTCTCCGAAGGTCGGCCGCGGCCCGAGATTCATCATACCCCCGAAGGGGCCCGATGGTGTCTGCACCCTCACGGCGTAGACCCCCTGCGGCGGGAGCAGCTTGTGCGCGGAAGGCGGAGGGAGCGCGACGTTGAGTGTCGGAAAGCCGAGCTCGCGCCCCCGACTGTCGCCGTGGACCACGTCGCCCGACGCCGAGTACAGCCGGCCCAGGCCGAGCGCAGCCCTTTCCAGATCCCCGCCCGCCACTGCGCGACGGATCACCGAGGATGAAACGGGCCGCCCTTCCGGATCCGCGACGGCATTCACGACTTCCACCGTGAAGTCGCGCTCGGCGCCGAGTCGGCGGAGCATTTCGACGTCGCCCTCACGCCCGCGCCCGAAGCCGTGGTCGTGCCCGATCACCAGATGCCGCACGCGAAAGCGTCTGATCAGGACCTCATCCACGAAATCGGCCGCGCTGAAGCGCTGCAGAGTGGGGGTGAACGGCAGGATCACCATGTAATCGACGCCGCTCTCCGCCACGATCTCGAGCCGCTCCGCACCCACCGTGAGGAGCGGGGGCGCAGCCTCGGGATTTATCACGCGCAGCGGGTGCGGATCGAAAGTCACGAGGGCGCTTCGAAGACCGAGCTCGCGCGCGCGTGCGGTTATGCGCGCGAGCACATCCCGGTGCCCCAGATGCACGCCGTCGAAGGTCCCGACCGTGATGACCGTCCCCGGCGAATCCGGCGGAAGGCCCGACTGCACGTCGTCCTCCACGCTACGATGCATCGCGGAGCACCAGACGCGGTTGCCAGCGCGCTTCGCCGTCGGCGTCGGTGCGCGCCGCCACCGCCACGAGCTCGCCGTTCGAATCGAGCAGCGCGGCGCGCTCGCCCGGAAGTCTCGCTGCCACCGAACGGCCGTGAAGCACCATCGCCAGCTCCGCCTCGTCGAGTCGCTCCGCCGGGAGCGAGCGCACCGCATCGGCGGGGGGAAGAACCTTCACTTCACCAGTCACGACATCGTCGAGCACGGCCGCATCGCGAACGTCGAACGGCCCGCTGCTCGAGCGGCGGAGCGCCGCGAGGTGCGCGGCGCTCCCGCTCCGTTCACCGAGATCGCGTGCGAGAGCGCGCACGTAGGTCCCGCCGCTGCAGGTGACCACCACATCGATCTCGTCGCCGCGCCACGCGCGCACTTCCCAGCGGTGGACCACCACGCGAACGGGCTCGAGCTCGAGCTGCTCGCCGCGACGCGCGGCCGCGTACGAGCGCCTCCCGCCCACCTGCTTCGCCGAGAATGCGGGAGGCCGTTGCAGCAGCTCGCCGGTGAGCTCGCGCATGGCGCGCTCCACGCTCTCACGTTCGGGGAGCGGCGCCTGCGCGATCGGTTCTCCCGTGACGTCGTCGGTGTTCGTGGCCGTGCCGAAGCGCACGGTGGCCTCGTACACCTTCGGCTCGGCATCCATGTACGGGAGGAGTCGCGTCGCGCGCCCCAGCAGCACGACGAGAAGGCCGGTCGCGAACGGGTCGAGTGTGCCGGCGTGGCCGACGCGCCTCGTGCCGAGCGCGCGCCTCACGAGCGCGACGACGTCGTGCGAAGTCGGCCCTGCCGGCTTGTCCACCAGCAGCACGCCGTCAAGCGTCAGATTCCTCGTCGACACCGGCTGCGTTCTCTTCGCTCTTCCGCTCCCGCTCGTCCTCGTCGTGGTGAATTCCCGCGAGGAGACTCTCGATGCGCGCCGCCCGTTCGACAGTGCGGTCGAGACGAAACTCGAGCTCCGGTGCGATGCGCAACCGCACCGCACGCGCGACGCGCGCACGCAGGTGCGACGCCAGACTCGCGAGCCCTTCGAGCGTGGTGTCGCGCTCCTGGTCGGAGCCCATGATGCTGACATAGACCCGCGCGTGCCGCAGATCGTTGGTGACGTCCACTCCCGTCACGGTCACGAATCCCACGATACGCGGGTCCTTCGCGCCCTCGGTCAGGAAGCTGGCCACCTCTTCACGCACCGCCTCGGCCACGCGCACCGAGCGGCGATTGTCGTTTGCCATATGAGAAAGAAAAAGAAAGCAGAAAGCAGGAAGCAGCAACTGCTCTCTGCCTTCTGCTTCCTGCCCCCTGTAGTGGTTCAGAGCGTCCTCGCCACCTCTTCCGTGCGGTAGCACTCGATGAGGTCGCCGACCTTGATGTCGTTGAAGTTCTCGATTCCGATGCCGCACTCGAAGCCTTCGCGGACTTCGCGGACATCGTCCTTGAAGCGGCGGAGCGAGCCGATGCTCCCCTGGTAGACCTCGACGCCGTCGCGAACGACTCGCACCTGCGCCTGCCGGTTGATGACGCCGCTGCGCACGATGCAGCCCGCCACGACGCCGACGCGGGGAACGCGGAACAGCTCGCGCACTTCCGCCTCGCCGAGCGTGACCTCACGCTGCTCGGGACGAAGCATCCCCTCGAGCGCGGCGCGCACATCGTCCACCGCCTCGTAGATCACGCGGTAGAGCCGGATGTCGACGCCCTCGCGCTCGGCCGCCGTCCGCGCGTTGTTGTCGGGACGCACGTGGAAGCCGATGATGATCGCGCCGGACGCACGCGCCAGGAGAATGTCGCTCTCCGTGATCGCGCCCACGCCGCGGTGCACGACGTCCACCTTCACTTCGGCGTTGGAGAGCTGACCCAGTGCGTCGGCCAGCGCCTCGGCAGGACCGCCCTGGTCGGCCTTGATGAGCAGTTGCAGCGTGCGGACCTCGCCCGCGGCCGCCTGCGACATGAAGTCTTCAAGCGAGACCGCGGCGCGCGAAGTACGCCGGCTCTTCGCCTCGCGGTCGAGGCGCTGCCGCCGTTGCGCGATGTCGCGCGCCTCCGTGGCCTCGGCCACGACCAGGAACTGGTCGCCGGCCATCGGCACACCTTCGATACCGAGTACCTGAACCGGAATCGCGGGTCCCGCCTCTTCCACCGCCTTGCCGCGTTCGTCGAGCAGTGCGCGGACGCGGCCGGAATACATCCCGCAGATGAAGTCCTCGCCCACGTGCAGCGTACCATTCTGCATGAGGATCGTGGCTACCGGTCCCTTCCCCGGATCGAGCTGTGCTTCCACCACGGTGCCCACGCCGCTGCGATCGGGATTCGCCTTCAGGTCGAGGATCTCGGCCTGCAGGAGGATCTGGTCGAGCAGATCGGAGACGTTCGTGCCCTTCTTGGCGGAGATCGGAGTCGAGAGCGTGTTGCCGCCGAACTCCTCGAGCACGACCCCGTGCTGCAGCAGATCCTGCTTCACCTTCTGCACGTCGGCCGAAGGGAGGTCGATCTTGTTGATCGCCACGACCATCGGCACGCCCGCGTTCTTCGCGTGCGAGATCGCCTCGATGGTCTGCGGCATGACCTGGTCGTCCGCCGCGACGACGAGCACCACGATATCCGTGGCCTGCGCACCGCGGGCGCGCATGGCAGTGAACGCCTCGTGGCCCGGCGTGTCGAGGAAAGTGATCTCGCGGCCGTCGGCGAGAGTCACGTGATACGCGCCGATGTGCTGCGTGATGCCTCCCGACTCGCCCGCCACCACGCTCTCGTTGCGGATGTAGTCGAGCAGCGACGTCTTGCCGTGATCGACGTGGCCCATGATGGTGACCACGGGCGGCCGTGACACCAGATCCTCGGGGCGGTCTTCTTCCTGGTCCGCCGGAGCCGCAGCGTACTCGGCCTCGCGCACCGCCTGGAATCCGAACTCGCCGGCGATCAGCTCGATCTGGTCGAAGTCGAGCCGCTGGTTGATGGTCACCATCAGCCCGAGATTCTTGAACGCGAAGCCGACGATCTGCGTGGGCGGAATCTTGAGGATCTGCGCCAGCTCGCTGACGGTGATGAACTCGTTGACGTGAACGGTGGTGCGCTCGCGCTCCGCCTCCGCCGCACGCTGCGCCTCGACCTCCTCGCGATAGGAGGAGTCGTCGGAGCGGCGCGGACCGCGTCTGGAGTGCGATCCGCGGATGGCGGTCATGGTGCGCGAGATGTTCGCCGTCACCGCCTCGCGATCGACAGTTCCGCGCTTCCCCTTCTTGCGCTTGCCACCGCGCTTCTCGTCGCGCCGGCCGGGAACCGAGGTGCCCGCACCCGGTGCGGCGGAAGCGACTGGACGCGGAGGGAGCGGTCCACCCGCCGAGACCGACTTCGGCCGGGGCGGCCCGGGTACGACCGGGCGTGGGCGCTGCCAGTCGGGCGTGGACTGGCGCGGGGGGGGGGGCGAGCTCGGACGCTGCGGCTGCGAAGCGGCGGGGCGGCTCTCGGCCGCGCGCTCCGTGCGCTGCTCCGTACGATCGTTGCGCTGCCGCGGCTCCGGAGCCGCGCTCCTGCGGGGTTCGGCGTCGCGCTCGGGGCGTGCGCGAGGCGGCACCGGCGCGGGAGTCTCGGTCGCGGCCTCGGGCGGCGCGGGTTCGGCTGGCGGCGCCGCTGGCGCGAGAGTCTCCGCACGCGGTGCGGACTCCACTGCGCGTTCGATCTCGTGCACGACCTCGGGAGGCGCGCTGCGCTCCACCTGCGCCGGCTCGGCGGCGGCTCTCTCCGCAGCCTGTGCTTCCTGCGCCTCGGCCTGAGCTGCTTCCGCAGCTTCGGCCGCCGCTGCGGCAGCTTCGGCCGCTGCGGCCTCCGCCTTGGCGACATCCACGGCGCGGCGGCGGCGACGACGCACTGCCGGCTCCTCCGCCGGAGCCGGCTCCGGCGCGACCGGCGCCTTTGCGGTCGCGGTGCCGCGGCGGCGACGAGTAGTGGTAGCGGCAGGCTTCTCCTGACGCGCGCGCTTCTCGCGCTCCCAGCGAGCGCGAAGACGCGCTACCTGATCATCGGTGAGCGTGCTCAGATGACTGCGCACCGGGACGTCCATGGAGCGCAGCATGCCGATCAGTTCGTCGTTGGAAACGCCGAACTCCCCAGCAAGGTCATGCACACGAAGCTTGATCAAAACCTACCCTCCTGTTGGTCCACGCCAGCACCACGCAACCGCATTCACTCAGGCCGGCGTTTCGCGAGAATCCTCGGTACCGCCCACCGCCCCGTCACCACCGGATTCATCACCACCAGCGTCCGTGCCACCGGCCGCAATCACATCATCCGTCGAGCCGGCGTCGGCCGAGTCGGCGGTACCACCGGAAGTGGCCAGATCCACGGCAGCCTCGGCACCGGACTCGTCGTCGGTGGTCAACTCATCGAGGAGCGCCATGATCCTGTCCGCCTCCTCCGAAGCGATTCCCGGAAGCCGAACCAGATCCTCGCGCTCGAGATCGATGATGTCGTTGAAGGTGCGATAACCAGCCTCCTCCAGGACGGCAACCGTGGCAGGTCCGAGTCCGCCGATCTCCGAGAGGCGCACGTCCGCAGCCTCCGCATCCTCTTCCTCCGGAAGCGGTGCGAAGAGCGGCTGCTCGCCGCCGCGCTCCAGCCATTCGCGACTCGAGTACAGGTCGATCTTCCAGCCGGTCAGCTCGGATGCGAGGCGGACGTTCTGGCCATTGCGTCCGATCGCGAGCGAGAGCTGGTCTTCATCCACCACGGCCTGGATCGTGTGCGCCGCCTGGTCGCTGAAGACGCGTGCGACGCGCGCGGGAGCGAGCGCCATCTTCGCGAAACGCTCCGGATCCGACGACCAGGGCACGATGTCGATCCGCTCGCCACCGAGCTCGTTGACGACCGCCTGAACGCGCGAGCCCTTGAGGCCGACGCATGCGCCCACGGGATCGATGGAGTCGTCACGCGAGAAGACCGCGATCTTGGTGCGGCTCCCCACCTCTCGCGCCACCGCGCGAATCTCGACGATCCCCTGCTGGATCTCCGGCACCTCGAGCTTGAAGAGCGCCTGGACGAACATCCCATCGGCACGGCTGAGAATCAGGCGAGGTCCCTTGGGAGTTTCCTCGATGCGCTTGAGCACGGCGCGCATCGGCTCACCCTGGTGGAAGTGCTCGCGATGATTCTGCTCGCGATACGGCATGATCGCCTCCGCCTCGCGGAAGCGATTGAGCATGAGCACGAGCTTGCCGCGTTCGATCTGCTGCACTTCGCCCGATAGCAGGTCGCCCACGCGCCCCGCGAACTCGTCGCGGATGCGGGTACGCTCACGCTCGCGCACGCGCTGAATGATGCGCTGCTTCGCGGCCTGGGCGGCCGTGCGGCCGAACTCGGCGAAGTCGATCGGCTCTTCCATCTGATCGCCGGGTTCGAAGCCTTCGTCGTAGAAGCGAGCTTCCTCGAGCGAGATCTCCCGACTCGGGTCGGTGACTTCGGCGACCACCGTGCGGAGGCGGACGATCCGGATGGCGCCGCGCTCCTCATCGATCTCGACCTCGGCCTGGACCGTGGGACCGTACTTCTTCGCGAGGGCGGCAAAGATGCCGTCCTGCAACAGCCCGTGCAGTTCCGCGCGATCGAGCTGCTTCGTGTTCGTCATCTCGCGGATCGCGCTCAGCATGTCGGTTGAGCTGACCATCTAGAGTCCCTCTTCGATTTACCAGTGAAACGTCAGCCGAGCTTCCTTCACATCGGCCAGCGCGATTCGCTGCTCGTCGCCACGTGCGTCGCGGACCATAGCCACGGCCCGACCATCGACATCTTCGACGCCGAGGATCTCCACTTCCTCGCGACCGTGGAGCGCCGGGCTCAGCACACTGGCACGGCTCCCAGCGAAGCGACGCCAGTCGGCGGCATCCCTGAGCAACCGTTCCACTCCCGGAGAGGAAACCTCCAGTCTGTAGCGTTCGCCGGCCTCCTGACCCGCATCGAGCCGCGCCTCGACGGCACGCGAGACCGTGGCGCAGTCGTCCACCGTCACCGCCTGTCCATCGCGCCGGTCGATGCGAACGTCGAGCGTGGGGCGCGATCTCGAGCCGCCCACACGGAGCTCCACGAGATCGTACCCCACTTTGTCAACTTCCGTAGCGACAACCTTTTCCAGCGCTTCTTTCACGTTGAATCACAAGCCACAATAACAAAAAATGTGGGGCATCATCCCCACATTTCCGCCCCATTCGGACCTGCCCGGGGCAACCGCTGGGTAATGTAGACTTGCCGGAAAGGGGAGTCAAGGAGAGAGAAGGCAGGGAACAGGAGACAGGACCCAGGAAACGGGAAACACACCCCGCCAGTCATGCCCTCGCAAGCGGGCATCCATGTTGCTCGGGCGAACTTGGATCCCCGCTTTCGCGGGGACGACTGGCATCCGCGCGCAGTTCCTGTTTCCTGTTTCCTGTCTCCTGTCTCCTGTCCCCCGTCTTTTCTCACCCTCCCAATACCGCGATCTGCCTGCCTGCGTCGCCGGCTCGATGGGAGAAGAACCGGTCATTGTGGTGGCGGGTGCAGAAGGGGGAGATCGTAATGCGGCGAACGCCGGCGGCGCTGGCGTGGGATGCGATGAGGGAGCGGAGATCCACCGTGGTGGGCGCCGCGACGGAGCGACCTGTCAGCTCGGCGTGGACTTCGGGGCTCACTTCGTAGCACTCGCCGCAGATTGCGGGACCGAGGTGAACGTACAGGCTGGAGGCCCGGAGGCCCCGCTCCTCGAAGAGCGCGAGGGCGCGCTCGGTTATGCGCGCAGCCGTGCCGCGCCAACCGGAGTGCAGGAGTGCGAACGCCCCGCCCGGGTGCGCGATGAAGACGGGCACGCAGTCGGCGATCGTCACGGCGAACGCGATGCCGACC
>Ga0182738_1005963_pt1 | contig 12815 bp, 9 predicted proteins | sample eDN5th30CBELigMG_FD_128876 | JGI IMG/M metagenome (GOLD analysis project Ga0182738, IMG submission 128876) | Enriched Miracle-Growth compost microbial communities from Emeryville, California, USA - eDNA 5th pass 30_C BE-Lig MG (version 2)... ...
CTGGGGAGTGTCGGTTTTCCAAGTTGATCTGTCGATTTTTCAAGAAAACCCATCCGACAAGGTCGGAACTTTTGAAATTCTTAGGAAAAGCACTGAGTATTTTCATAAAGTCTTGGGAATTCGGAATATTTTTTAACCAATTTTTGTTTCGAGAATTTTTTTTTTCTCAATTTTTTTCATTTTATCCAGAGGAAAAACTTTGTTTCTATAGAAAATCTAAGGGATTTTTTTGGCTCCAGGTAAAATATGAAAAATACTGGAATATGGGCACCTCCGTAAACTTCCAAAAGATGCAGTGATCTCAAATCACTCTTTTTGATAGTCTTTTAGAGGAGACACATTAATCTATGAGTCAGAACATTTTTTGCAGAAATAATCTGAAGAAACGATTTGATTTAATCATCTTAGTTGATTGATAAAATATTTACAAGGAAAAGGAGTCAAATCATGTGAATTAATATTTGTATGAAATACTACAAATTTACTAAATAAAATAAACTATAAAAAAGTGAAAATAACTTCTATCATTATATTAAAAAACATTTCATTTCTTGATTGTTTGTGGCCTCACTGCCCTTTATTTTGCTGAGGGATTGCGAATCAAGTGAGAGTATTTTTTAATGCTCTCAGAGGCATTACTTCTGAAATTTTCATCAAAGCCAGGCACCTCATTTTCTTGTCTTTTTGTGCTTGTACTGCCGGCTCTATGAGAAGAATTCAAGGGCTGTTGCGCAACTTTGTAAAAGCTTTCATTATTGTTTTGGAGTCTGGTTGGAGTTGGCATACGATTCTTGTTCCTTAAATCCAAAGGTGGATGCTGAGATTTGCTCACGTTTATACTTTCATTTTGGCTCGATGCCTCACTTGTCAAATTTATTTTTTGCTTCAAAAGTAAAACTTCTTTTTCCAAAATGCTGTTTGTCAATAAAGTGCTTTCAAGCTCACTCTCTCTATTTCTAATTCTATTGTTCTTTTCCTATAAAAGGAGTGAATAAAATAACAACCCAGAAATGTACCATGATTAAAGCACATAAGATTTGAACACCTCGAAGAGTTGATTCGATATCTTTGACTTTAGGAACAAAGAATTTAGAGTCTTTCTTATGAAGATTTGTATAGACAATTGAGTTGATTCTTGAAAGACTTTCTACCAAAATCTGACTGTCTATATTTCTCTTCTATAGAAATTTGTCAATATATCGAATTACCACTCTCAATTACCTCAATATCAACTGATAATCCGCCATCTTGTTTTGTTTTCAAGAGTTGTTCATCAAGCTTCTTTTGTAAGGTGTCTCGTTGATCAATGGCAAGGGCGAGATCTTCACAGAGTTGAGCTTTCTCAGCTTTGAGCTCATTGTTTTCTTCTTTAAGCTTGTTCAAATGCTTGATCTTTTGAGCCATATTACTATTAAAACATTATTTATAAAAATCACTTTTTTCAGAATACTTTTGATTGGCTGCTCCTTCGCTGGCTTTATTCAAACTGTCAATTTCCTTGAGCAAGAGATATTGGTCATTGTTTAATCGAGTCACTTTTTCATAGTATTCTTGCTTCTCTTTCTTCAACTTGACTTCGGTCATTTTCTGAGCTTTCAAATCTTCCATCAATTTTTCTTTCTCCATAAACACATGTTGCAATTCATCTCTGATCTTGGCAAGTTGGTCATCCTTTAACAAAATTGTCTTGGTCAAGTTCTTATGATCCTGAGCAAGTTTCAAGTATTGATCCTTCATTTGATTAATTTCACTTTCTTGTTGCTCATAAATTCCAGAAATCTTGGTTGAATACTCGCTAATCTCTTGTCTCAACTTTGGTTCCATTTCTTTGTAGCCATTCAATTCTTGGTAAAGGCTTTCCCTCTCATTCATGAAATCTTCGTGTTCTTTCTTGAAAGTCAGAATCTCGTGATCCTTATTTCCAATTTCGGTCTTCAAAACCTCAAACTCATTGGAAAGCTTTAAATACTGATCCTTTATTTTCTTGAGGTTTTCCCCGTAAGCTTTCTCATTGTTTACGTAATTCTCTTTCTCTTGTATCCATTGAGTCTGCATATTCTTGACGGTTTTTAATTCTGCACTCAATTTTTCATTTGCAGCTGAAACAGCTTTGTAGTCTTCTCTCAACTTGGTCAACTCATTGAGCTCATTTGCTTTAGAAGACAGTTCTTCTTTGAGTGTCTTGTATTCTTTGGCAAGTTCCAACTTCTTGGCTTCGACTTCTTGAACGGAGTTCTGCCATTCATGTTCCAATTTAGTAAGCTCCTCAAGGTATTGTTGGTTCTCTTCTGCCAATTCGCTTTCACTCTTTCTCACCTCATTCAACTCTTGAATGATTTTCTCCCTCTCCTGAACCAATTTTTCATTTTCATTGTTAGCAAATGTCAACTCTCTTTGCAAACTGGCTTCTCTACTTTCGAAGCTCTTGATGGATTCTTCCAATTTAGCAATCTTTACATCTTTCTCTTGAGCAGATTGTAGCATTTCATTTGAAAGCTTGTCGATTTCAGCCTTCAATGACTCTTCGAGAGCATCCGAGTTGCTCTTCTCAACGCTCAACTTTTCACAAGTCTTGGTAAGTTTGGCGATTTCTCCTTGAACTCTACCAACTTCTTCAAGTTTCACTCTCAACTGTTCATCCTTGTGATCAATCTCTTTGACTTTTTCAGCTAATTCAAAAGATTTGAGATTAAAATCTTCCTCCAAACTCTTAATTTCTTCTTTGCTCTTCAAATTCTCTATTTCCAGACGAACAAGCTTTTGATCTTTCACAGCAAGCTCTTCAATCAACTTACCAAACTCAATTGTTAATGAATTGTATTCGCTACTGGACTTTTCGTATTGCTCTTGCAATCTAGTCACTTTTTCATCATTATCCCCTTTCAAAGCTTCCAATGATTGGGAATAACGTTCAACATCTTGAGTTAATTTGGTATTCAAATTCTTGAACTCTTCCAAAGTTTTCTTGAGAGTTTCCTTTTCAGATTGTATGACAATGATTTGCCTACCTTGCTTCATATTTTCTTCCTCAAGGGCATCAAGTTGAAGTTTCATCTCTTGAGATTCTTGCTCTTTAGCTTCAATTTCTTGTTGTTTTCTATCGAGTTCTGATCTCAGAGATTCGAGTTTACCAGATCCTTCCATCAACTTAGCATCTTGCTCTTCACTATTCTTGACCATATTATTAATCTTTTCTTCTAGACTGACATTTTGATTCTGTAACTCGACCAAGTCTTGTTTCAAGATCTGAGCTTCCTGTGTCTTGTTAGAAATATCATTGAGTAACTCCTGGCGTTCTTCTTTCAAGCAGATAACTTCTTTCTGTTTTTGATTCTTTTCCTTTTGCAACTCTTCAAACTCTTTTTGTAATTCCTCAAGTCTCTGCTCTTTTTCAAGAGATTCCTTTTGCATAATCTTGTAATCCTTGCTAACAGATTCGATTTCTACAACTCTGTTAAAGCATTCATTTTGGAATTTCTCTGATTCTCTCTTCAACTCTTCAATCTCCTTCTCTTTCGCCAAGAATCTCTCGTTCAATAATCCAAATTCATTTCCAGAATTATTTAATTGTTTTTCTAATGTTATATTTGCATTTCTTATTTCTTCATAACCTTGTGATTTCTCCAAGGCACTCTTCAAGTCATTTTCTAAATTCTTGACAGCGTCCTTAAAATTAGTGTTTTCTTCTTTCATTCTCAAATTCTCATTTTCAAATGCATTCAATTTCTTTTGTAACTCTTCTCTTTCAACTTTGGAATTCTCCATTTCATTTGACTTCTCTTGAATTAAAGTCTCGAATTTCAAAACAGTTTCCTTCAAACTTGAATTTTCTTCTTCAAGATTTTTAAATTGGCTTTGAGACTCATCCAATTGTTTTTGTTTTTCATTCTTCAAATTTTCGAGTGAAGCCTCGAATTTCGCAACGTTTTCTTTCAAAGTTACTTCCAGTGTTTGGCATTTCTTTTCCAGTGCAATAAATTCAGTTTGAGTAGCGTTCAATTTTTCTTTCAACACTTCTCTTTCATTATTTGAAAGATTGATCTTTTCGGTCATTTCATGGATTTCTTCTTGATATTCTTGCAACTTTTCTGTTTTCTTCTTTAAATCATTTTCCATATCTGCTATGCTTAATTTGAGGAGATTATTTTCGCCATCTTTATCAGTGGAATCTTGAGTTAACTCTTCAAGGACCTTTGTCAAACTTTCAATCTTAGCATCTTTACTTTGACTAGATTCTTGGAGCTTCAAAATCTCATCTTGTTTGAGGGCACCCTCAGCTTTTAATTCCTCAAGCTTAGTATTGTTTTCACCAAGCTGAGTCTGGAGTTTTTCGACTTCTTCAACTTTTACATCATTCAAAGCCTTCAGATTTTCATGCTCCTGTTGCAATTTTGTCATTTCATTCTCCTTTTCTTTCACACTTTCGAACAATTCATTCAAATTTTTGTTCAAACTTTTAATTTCTTGTTCTTTAGTAGCGTAATCACTTTGGAGTTCAGTACACAAAGTCTTCACGTTTTGAACTTCTTGTTGCAAAGAAATATAATCATCTCTTGTCTTTAAATAATTTATTGAAACCTCTTCATATTCCTTTTCTTTTTCCTGGTATTTATTCAAGATGTTCTGGTGCTCTTCCTTCAATTTCAAATTTTCTTCAACAATCACTTGTTGCTCACCAGTCATTTTTCCTTTAGTTTCAGTAAGTTGTTTATCATTTTCTTCTTTTTCTAAACTGAGTTTAGATTTTAATTCTTCAATTTCAGAAGTCAGTTTTTCATTTTGAATCTTTGCAGTCTTATACTTTTCTTCAGTCTGATTAATTTCATCCTTGGTTTTGTACAATTTCTTTTGTAAATCGATGTTCTCTTCTCGCATCCATAAAGCTTCCTCTTCTGATTTCTCCAAATTCACTTTTTGCTCAGCTTTTAAATTCTCCACTTTCACATTATACTCTTGTTGAATTTTTTCCTCGAGTTCCTTTGTTAAGGTCTCAGCCAATTCTCTCTTTTCAATTTCCAACCTTTCTAAATCTTCCTTGGCCTTCTTCAATTCTTCATTCTTCTCCTCAAATCTCACAACCAAACTCTCATATTCTCCGATCAAGCTATCATATTCTGCTCTCAACTTCTCAAATTTATTGTCTTCCTCCGACGGTAATTTGGTAATTGAAGGATTTTCCTCATTATTTGTTCCATTTTCTTCTTCGCTAACTTCAGATAAGCTTTTACCATCTGCAACTGCTTGTGCTAATTGGCTCTCTTTTGCGGCCAATGCTTCAACGACATCAAAGTACTCCTCTCTTAATCTTTGATTTTCTTCTTTGATCTCATTCAATTCTTGGGGTTCATCATTTTTCATCTCATAATCTGGCTCTTTCAGAATTTGAAGTATTTTGCTTCGTAAATCATTCTTTTCTTCCTCTTGGATCAAACTAAGGAATTCTTCTTTACTCACAACCTTTTTAGCCAGTAATGCCTTGAATCTCTCAGCTTTGTCTTTCAACAACTTGATAATCATCTTCATTTGGAGCTCATTCTTGTTGTAGATCTCTGAAACTCCTCTCAATTTTTCAATCAGATCTTCTTTACGAACAAAATCGGTCATTAAATTGAGCTCAACCTCAGTGAGCATATCCAAACTTTGCTTAAAAGCACTATCAGTGCCTCTCATTCTCTGGCCCTCTTCGGTTCCAAATTCATCCAAAACCCAACCACTGTCATTTTGACTTTGATTTGGATAAATGTACAGACTCTGATCAAATTCCAGTCTTGACTTTGTTGGAGTCCTTCTGTTGTCATTGTGAACACTCCCATTTCCATTGCCGTGATTTAAACTTCTCATAAATGCGAGCTCTTGTCTGAGTCTCAAAATCTCATTCTTCAGGCTTTCCAAAGTTCCTGAAGTTGTCTCATTCACTCGCACCTTTGACTTGATCAGCTTGGCTCTTTGAGCAAACTTTAAAGTTGACAAGGTTTCGGTTAATGAACTTGCAGCGGGACTGATATTGGCAATAATACTTGTCTTGGCATTACCACCAAGGGAATCTTTAAGCAAGAAGGTCAGCTTTGAATCTCTGTAATGTACAAATCTTGACTTGCCATCAGAGATGTCCACAAGAGAATTAATAACATTAGCCAACACCATCAATGATTTGTTTATCTGACAGCCTTCTTTCAGACGATCACCCATTGTACCAACTAATTTTTGACGTTCAGAACCTGCCAAGTCCACAAAAGAAAATCTCGAAGTTTTCACATTTGTCACTCCATCCTTTGTTATCTAAAAATGAGGTTAGCAAAAGTCCCTACAAATCTCATCCTTACTCGACTCTCAATAGCAAATGTAAAGACTGAATGAGATCTTGAACTTTCAATGTTCATATTTGTTGCACCAATATGTCTGGCTCGGTTTCCCACTCTTACTACTTCCATGGCCTCTGAAGCACTTGTGCATGGTAACTCAGTGAGCCCTTCAACATATACACCTTTCTTCAAGTCTTCTCTAACTTGCAAACTTCTTGTCGAGGGGTTCAACTAAAAGATGACTTAGTTCATTTTTTTCCAAGCGGTTTCATACCAGATCAATAATTTGCTCATTGTAAATCTCCAGAAAACTGCACTTGACATTATAAGCGACGTTCGAGCTTGTATCGTGCACAGATTCAATGTCGGAAAACATGTATTCAACCACTCTTGGTAGAATACCAATTCTATCTCTTCCATCTTGAGATAGGGTCACATTTAATCCAGATTCTGATGTTGGGCCTTGAATGGTATAAGTTTTACCGGCTCCTGTTTGTCCATAGGCAAAAATACACCCGTTGTAGCCTAGATCCTGTTAAATAAACCATTTCAAGGGCCTTTACCTTGGAGACATGATCTAGCTGAAGGAATACCAACGACTCTGAAAATTTCTTCTTGACTGATTTGCTCAGGACAGATGTGATCAAATGTAAAGGTCTTGACTTCTGTTTTAAAGTTTGCATCAAATACCATTGTGTTCTTGCATTGCTCGTCAATCCTAAAACATTTCTGTTCACCTTCATGCCTTTCTCTTTCATTGAATGGCCTGACTCTAATCAAGACCACAATGCTATCAATTGACTCCTGTTGCATCTTTGCAATTTCACTCGTTAAAAAAAAATATAATATTTCAGAGTATCTGTTACTTTCAAGCTTCAATTAATTTTTCAGTTAAACTGATTTTTCCTCTTGTGCGTGATCAGTTTACTTCAGTCTATACAGTCAATTACTCTGGATAATTGAGGAAAAGCTCTCGCATGATCATCAATGCGAGACTTTTTTGGATTCACAAGAAAAAAAGAATTTACTGTATTCCAAAACTTCTTCTCTCCAGAAAAATTGCAGTATTTTGGTAGAAATTTTCCGTCTCACTCACAGTAATTAATTAACTCACACAATAAAATTAGTTCAACTAAATTGATATCTTTCTTGTTCTTTTAAGAGAAAAATTCAAATCGAACATGGAAAAATTTAAATTTTCGACGTTAGTCAAAATTAAATAATTTTAATCTTAACTAGAGGACTGTTTGATGTCGCTTTTGAGTGTTATTGGATCTTATGAAGAAGCATGGAAGGCTATCATCATGCCTCCCAGGCAGGATTACAGCATGCATGATCTAGGTTCACCCTTTTCAAATTTAACCATGCTTATTCTTCCCTAGGTACCACAGAATTCTTTGTTGAAGAAACGAGGATTCAAAGAACAGACTTCAGACTCTTGAACAAAAGAGGCCAGACTATTGAGTGCTCTTTCTTCCAACCTGCAGAATTGAAAGAAGCTATCCCCTGTGTTGTATATTTACACGCCAATGGCTGCTGCAGATTAGAAGTCATGAGCTATCTCGAAGCTGTTCTTTCAAATCCTGTCTCCCTTTTTTGCTTTGACTTTACCGGATGCGGAAAGTCTGGAGGCCAATACACTTCCGTTGGCTGGTTTGAGCAAGACGATTTAGAATGTGTGATCCAGTACCTCTGTAATACTGGCAAAGTCACCAAAATCGCTGTATGGGGTAGAAGCATGGGAGCTGTCACTTCTCTCCTCTATTCTGGAAAAGATCCCAGAATCAGCTGTATTATCTTGGACAGCCCATTTGCAAAGTTCAAGCAGCTTGTTAAAGAACTTGCAAAGGAAAAAGCAAATATTCCAGGATTCTTAACTGAAGGAGCTTTCAGCATTATTCGAAGCACCATCAAAAAGAAGGCCAATTTTGACATTGAAGATCTCAGGCCAATCAAGTACGTTGATAAAATCAAGATTCCTGCCCTCTTTGGAGCTGCCAAAGAAGATAACTTTGTCTCACCCCAACATACCAGAGATTTATACATGGGATATGGCGGGCAAAAGCAATTAATGATCTTCGAAGGAGATCACAACTCTCAACGCCCTTTTAACTGGATGCAATTAGTCAAAGAATTCCTCAAAGCTCATTTGCTTGGAGAAAAAAATGAATCTCAACCCTTCAAACAAGTATATAACCCAGCTGAAAACTCTCTCCAAGAAACCAACGACGACAAAGACAGACAAATCACCAAAGCATCCAATGAAATATCTCCTCACCCTCTCCCTTATAACAAATCTTTCACCAATATGCATCTCTCCTGGCTTGAACATAGCGCTTCTTCTCCTGACCTAAGCCAAAACGAACCACCAAAGCTTCCAGGTCTCTCTGAAAGAAGCATGTCTGGCCAAGATCAAAACAATACCTCCACCGAATCCAAGTCAGCAACTCGAAGACTTTTCGACCTATTTTTGAGTGACAAAAAGAAAAAGGCCATGGCAGAGCCCCAAACCCTCCAGAAGAGTTCTACTATCGATCTCACCAGACAAGTCTTGGAAGGTGGCAAGCTTCAAGCAACCCAAAAAATCAATGACGAAAATGATCCCAATGCCACTATGAAAAGTAGAGGCGAAGCTCCTACTTCTGGCAGATTAAATCGTCCCAACTCTTCGAGCATTAGTATATTTGGGCCTAAAAAATCCAAGCTTCAAACTGAAGATTTCTTCCAAAGCCCAGTATTTGACCTCTCCAAGAGCACTGACAAGTCTTTGAAAGAAATCTCTAGCAATACTCAGAAAGCTGAAGAAACTAAAAAGTCTTACCTCAAAGGCTATCATGAATTCCATATGAACGATCAACCTAATACTGTTCCCCAGAAACCAGTCAAGTCCAAATCCATAAACTTCCAAGATGGCTCCACCACCGCTCAAAATCAAGGAATCGCCTCGGCTAGACCTTTCCAAAGGAGTCAAACTCATCAATTTGAGGTTCAAAAACAGCTCGCCAAGAAAGAAAATGTGAGTCCTCAAAAAACTCAAAAACCTGCTCCCAACACCTCAAGACCTCTTGGCGGCCAATTCGTCTCTGTTCATTTAAATAGCAATGTATTTGCTAATAAAACCAATGAAGCCCGACAAATAGATATCAGAAGAAGCTCTGATCATATTATGAAAATATACCCAGTCATGGCAGAAAATGATCATGAAAATCAAGTCAAGTTCTCAAACAGAGGAGCTCAAAATACAGAAAGACTCAAAACTTCTGGATCTGTCCTCCACAATAGCAACACAAGCACCAAGAAATACACTTTTGATATCTCAAATAAAAATACCCAAAACGAGTTATTGAAGATGCAAGGAATCGTCAAATAGTCCTGTCCTCCCAAATATAGTTAGGATTAGAATAATGTTAAATTAAGGTTTGTTTTGGAATAAAATTTTATTTTACTCTCCCCTTCCTCTCTCAAGTCAAAATGATATTCATAACGATAATTATTCATATGTGTGTATAATATTTTTATTTTTATTTTATATATATATAAACATCAGGGTCTTTTTCAATTATAGAAAAGACTCCACTCAACTAAGAAAACTCTATTCTAAGAATAATAATTCAATCTGATATCTTAAACATTTCTCACTTTGTGATTAAAACATTGGCACCACTGAGATCTAAATTTAACAATTTTATCTATCGAATTTTCCATTTGGCAATTTTTTCAGTTGAGCTTCAGGGACCTTCCTTCAATTGCAAAACAAAAAATCATCGATCCGACAAAGTGTCAATGATTTTAAGCTCATTTGAAAGAACAATTCTTGGGAGAAGAAAACAATTATATTAAAAAAAAATTCTGTTCTTGCGATTGATCTTTCAAGTGGTTTTTAACTCATTCCAACCCTGACTCAAATTTCAGCAGGAGAAGGGATCAGGGTTCTCTGGATTTTTCCCCAGTTCACTTGGAAGAGACAGGAGACAGGAGAGAGTATGACAATTCGAGATAAATTAATTAAAGTAATCTCTTGTGAATTTGAATTCTATTGGTTTAACTTCTTAACAAACAATCATTTTTTAAAATAATTCTCTTTAGGATAATGTCTGAACAATATTTTAAAAAGATGAGTCACAAAGGAGCGTACAAACCTCAAATTATGAAAGACTTTCCGGTTCCTCCAAGCAAAAAGAACCAGCAGAAAAATCGCTTTGAGACAATTTATGTCCCAAAGACTTCCAAGAAGCCTTTTGGCGAATCTGATATCTTGAATCGTCCTGAACCTGAATCACTCCTTAAAAATGAGCCAACAACCTTTGATACTGAAAACATTCCTCCTCTTCCTCCAAATGAAGATAATGAAGTCGTTAAACAAAAGCCAAATTTGGAAAATATTCCTCTGAGTGATGATGATGAAGATACTGCTGTCAAAACTCAAGATCATTTACCCAAAATAAATCGTAACTATGACAAACTTAAAATTGCCCAAGAGTTGGTTTGTCAGATGATTGAGACCGCTATGGAGGCGGCAACGTTCAGTTTCAACGCAATGGTCCACCTTGACATGAATAAATCAAACCAAATTGAAACAACTACAATGAATCCCCGTCCACTCTTTCCGGTCCAACGAAATGAAAATCTTGATGTTGATCAAAATCTTCCTCCTTCTGGGGCCATGCAGTTAAATAAATACAACTCCTTAATAGAGGTTCCAACTGATGATGGTTTGGAGGAAATTGAAGAAGATATTTTAGGAGAAAAGAATGATTCTTCATCAAAAAGACCTGAAATCAGGCAAAATGACATTTCAACAATGGATGAAATTCAATCCATTAAAGAGCCTTACCATCTTCAAAGCATTGAAAAATTTAAAGAACACTTAGATCGAGCTGAAAAGATAGAGCCAGAAGATAAAGAACAAGATTTGGCTTTACTTAAAGCAGAATTAAGGAAGAGCAAACCTTTCAAGGATGACTCAGAAGATCTGAAGCATATCATTTCCAAAGGGAGAAATAGCTGTTTAGCTCTAATTGAGGAGAAATGCTCGATCTTTTAATGTAAAATTTTATTGGAAATTTTCTCAAATAACACACATTTACACTTTAAATAATATATAATATATCTCGTAATTATGTTCATTGAATCAATCAAAATTTTTCTTCGTTATAAGACATGGAAATTGTTTTGACGAGTTTCACCATAAAACCACTATCATAAGGATTTAAACTGCTCATAGAAAAATGTCTTACATCATCTCTATCGCTGTTCACTTTGTCAAATAACCGTAATTTCTTTAAATTTTCTTTCTTTTGCAAATTATGTTTCATCTTCTTTTTTATTTCAGGCGACTGTGTTGGGGACATTCCTTTATCTTGTGATTCCTGTGGAAATTTCTTTATTAGGACTTTGCATAAAAAATTGTTACAAGGTTTGTTGGTAATCTTCCACCTCTCATGTGAACTCCTTTTTTCACATTGTTTATCGCATTTTGAACTTAATTGGACTTTAAAATAACTTCAAATCATATCCTTACCTTTTAAAGCTTCATGATCACAACAAATTGCACATAAATTTCCTCTGAGCATATCTCGAACAAAAAGATGTCCACAGTTAAATAATACCACATCTTCACCAAGGTACATCCCAAGATTTGGTTTATAACACCATGATCCAATCTTCTAAAATTTATTACTTTAAAAATAGCCCTAGCCCAATTAAATACCACTGAATAATAGACATCCCCGAGATTATCAAACATATCACCCATGGTCAAAGCTCTCGTATCTTTCAAAATATTGCTTTCATAGTAATAAGCTTTCAACATTCCCAAGATCGGAGTCTTTAAATCACCAAGTTTCAAACTTCCAAAATCTTCAAATTTCTTGAAATAAAATTAGTTTTCATTCATCGAAAATATTTTTTACAGTTAAGATGTTTTCGATTGCAACACATTTGCTCATGTCTTCGAATAGATTTGCTATATAATCTAGATATGCTCTTCCCAATTTTCTATAGGCTTTGGCTTGGGCTGATTCATCTTCTTCCTGCTTCAATGCATCTTGCACTGCTTTATTATTTGCAACATAATCACTATAACATGCCAAAATCGAATCCAACACATAAAACCATAGTGCTTCACTTTCAGCATCACCTGGTCTGTTATATTTCCTGCATATATCTTTTGCTGAATTTAATTTCCTCAATAAACTTCCAGATTTATCTATTTTTCATTAGTTATAACTAATTTTCTCCATAGAATTTTACTAAATATTTTTTCTTTTTCAATTTTCTTGACTTTTTGTTCCAATGAATTTCTAAACAGCTTTTGAAAAATTAGAAAAATATTCAAAATGCTTAATACTTCGAGGGTGATTTTAAGGGCTTCACTGGGATTACCAGCTCTTTCTAACAAGAGAGCATAGGCATCTTTAACATCATATTCTTTACATAACTTGATACAAGCGTCCAAAGGATAGGTGTAAGTTGTTAATTCTTTGATGACTTGTTTGGGGTCGAGTTGACACA
>Ga0182738_1005964_pt1 | contig 12815 bp, 11 predicted proteins | sample eDN5th30CBELigMG_FD_128876 | JGI IMG/M metagenome (GOLD analysis project Ga0182738, IMG submission 128876) | Enriched Miracle-Growth compost microbial communities from Emeryville, California, USA - eDNA 5th pass 30_C BE-Lig MG (version 2)... ...
CCTCATTACCCTTTTAATGTTTCTTACGTTCAGAAATTGGTCACTTTCAAATTTGCACATTTCTCCTTGTTGTCCTTGTTGAGCATATTGTTGAGTTGGTTGCTCAATGACTTGTTGAGGCTGAGCAGAGTGATAACCTCCCATAATTCCTCTGACAGCTTGATGGGCAACTTCACTTCCTGCACCAAAAGCGAAACCTTCAGCAATCCAGCTGACAAATCCACTGAAAACTCCTCCAGATGATTGATTAGGAGCGCTTGTTGGGGCACTTCTCTGTGGTGCTTGGGTTGTGGTGGTACTTCTTCGTGGACTTGACCCAAAAAAGGATCTTCCTCTGCTTCAACTTCTTCCTCTTCCTCCTAATATGATAATTTAGCAAAAAAACCCAAAAATCTCTGAACCTTTTGGCATTTTGAAAATATTAGTTTTGTGTTAGAATTAGAACAATTGGGTTCCTTAAAAATTTCCTTTGAATTATTTTCAAGAGGAAGACCTTCATTTGAAAGACCTCAGTATCGAATTCTGTTTTTTTATCAGATTTTTTCAAGCTCATTTTTTTAATTATTTTATTTTAAACCTCCATGTGGGGATTACTCAGATCAGTGATGCTGATAGCTAACTTTGGTCTCTTTAAAAATGATTCCTCAAGGGAGAAACATTTTGAAATATCAAGTCAAGGAGAAAGAAATTTGTACTTGATCGAAAAGAGCAAAGATTTTATGGATCATGGGGGTTGTTTTTAAAAAAAAAAGTTCTCAACCTGTAATTTCTTTAATTGAGACAAGGTGACAGGAGAGAGAAGATGTTGTTTGTGGGTTCATAGATAGTTTACTTTAAAGGGCAATTTGTTTCCTAGCGGATGAAGGATTGATTATTTGTACTCTTCATGGTAAAATCATTCTCAATGTCGAATCTCGATTTTTTGTTTGCTAAGCGTAGAGAAGATCCTCCGTAAGATGAAAAGGAGATTGTTCACAAAGGAATTTTATGGCATGAGAAGAAAATGATGATAACTCATTGAGCCAAACTGTTTGAATTTTGTTCAAGGTTTTATTTGAAGAGAGATTAGGTTGATTGACTGATGAATTTATTGAATAAAAATAGAGAACTAAGAATTTCATAACATGAAAATAGAAAGAGAAGAACTCTTCTTAATCGATAGGGATCTTTCAAAAGTAGGAATTCTCCAACAAATCAAACAAGGGTCCATGAACTTTCTCATAATATAAATAAGCATGCTGTTATACATAATTTTTATCTTCTGTATTCATTTACAAACAAAATAGAAATAATCATTATCATCATTATAAACCACTCAATCATTTTAGCTTGAAAACTTAGGGAATGATGATTCCACGATTACTGCTTGGTACTTGATCATAAGTTGAATATTGAGGATCTGAAGCATTTTTGAAGCACATATTCCAGCAATTTTTCATATAATTCTGATTTACATTTTCTTCATCTCCTATTGCTATATAACCATCAGCACCTCCAACAGCTTGTGTGACTCTTGTCGTCTTTACAGCCTGAGCTTGAGCTTGAGATCCATATCTTTCATTTGTCGTCTTTCCAGTAATGAAATTAACAAGCTGTATATAATTAAGGACTCCAAGGGGAATGATAAAGAGCACAGCAATGAGTCCACAGCAAATACAAGTGATTTTTTTGAGAAGCAGAAGTGTATTCATTTCAAGACCGGTGAAATTTCTGACAAATAAAAAGAGACTGTCATCGATAGGATAATGAACAAGTTCGATTGCTAAAAGGAGGACAATAGCGAGGAAAGTCAGATTGATGAAGCAGAAGAAGTATTTATGATTTTTAGCTCCAACACAATTTCCTATCCATGCACAATGGTGATCGCTGACAGCTATACATGATCTACAAATCTCACAGTGTTTTGATCTTGGAGGTTTCACAATAACACAATCTGGACAAATTTCATAAGGCTCATGTGTTCTGAGGAGACTAAAGATATCATTCTCTCCTTTATTGGTGATTTTTCCGGGATTTTTAAGCCATGAGAGCAAGAAAGTGAAAAGAACCAGGCCAGTGACAATCAAAGAAGAAAGAACCCAGAATTGATTTTCCGTAAAAGGCATAACGAAGAGGGTGTTTGTGACAATAACAAAGATCAACATCGCCCAGAATAGGATAAAATTCATGCGGGTCCTGATATTTGGGAAATTTTCCTGAAGCCCAAGGAATCTGAGGATCCAACTTTTTCTCTTGAGAAGTTTTGCAATTGTGAAATTACTGTTCTTTACAGCTAAATCATAGGCTGTTTCCCCTTTTCGACTTTTAATACTGGGGTCTGCTCCTTTTGTTAAAAGTCTTCTCACAACACGAATATTCCCAGCGAGGACCGCATAATGTAAAGGGGTGTATTCAAACTCATAATCTTGGCTATTTAGTCGATTTTCTCTTGTTGTAAGATAGTATGTAGAATTTACCATGCCCTCAATTGCAGCAAGGTGCAAAGGAATTCTTCCTTTATAGTCTTTTTCGAGGATGCTGATGCCTGCAGCATTGAAATAGACTATTGACAATGGCTGATCTCCTTGTGCCGCAAAGTGCACCATGGTAAGTCCATTATAGTCTTTTGCATAAATATTGGCTCCATAAGATTCGAGTAATTTGATCAATGAAAGGTTTCCATGCAAAGAAGCGAAATGAAGAGCTGTATGACCAAGCTTAGTTTTAAGATTGACCCATTTTTTAATGTCTTTCGGGTCAGCACGTTGGATTGTAGTTAGATGAGTAAAGAAGATTTTGCAAATGTTGACTTGGTTATTCATACAAGCAAGATGAAGAAGTGAATAATGGCTTGTACTCAACATAGCCATAATCTCTGTTTGAGGGTTTTCTTTTAGATAACGCTGGATCAATGCAGAGCTGCTGGAATATGTGAAATTGATGAGATCTTGTTCAGGGAGAGGCTCGGGTCTGGAACCACCTGATGAAGAAGAGGCTTTCCGTAAAGAGGTTTCATGTGAATCATCAATGTTCATGGTTGGGAGGTTGATAGTACAAAGGGAGAAATGATAATAAAAATATGAAATTGATTTTGTTAAAGGAAAAGTATCGTTGGGATTCAAATGGGATAAAAGTTAATTTTGAGCAGTCGAGAATATAGAGTATTCGTTAAATTAACAAATAAATAAGACTTAAACGATATTTTTGCCATCACATCATCGTCGTTAAGAACTAAACAAACGAAATTGTTATTACGAATAGTGAGATTGTTGAATTTAAAAAACTGCATTTTGATCAATGATTTAGTGTTTCGCGACAAAGTTTATTTCTATTACATAGTATATTTTGGTTGTTTGTATAAAATCATGCAAATAAAGTTACGAGAAAAATTAAATAGAAATTTCTCAAAACGAAATTCTCTTCTTGAGAGAAGTTAAAGTATCTCAAAAGACCAAAAACCCATTTTTATTAGCAGCCAGGCATGATCTTTTCTTCATACTATATAATTTTCCATTTAATCTGAATCTGAATCATCCTCAGAGTCATCAGAACTATCTGAATCAGATGATTCTGATTTCTTTTTCGCACCCTACAACAGAAGATTTTAGAACAACATATTCATGATAATTCTTTAGATTTACTCCTTTCGTCTCAGTCTTCAACTTCTTTTCCGGACTTGGACTCTTCATTTGTGCATCATCATCATCTTCCTCATCACTTGAACTTCCAAGTACCTATCCCAGAAATTTAGCTTAATAAAATTGATTCTGGAACTTTTTTCGTCGCTTTTGGTTTTGCAGGAGCTTCAGAAGCATGATCTCCTGAAGTTGGTGTCCTTTTATTCACTTCTTTTGCTTTTCTGAGAAATTAGAATGGGGTCTTAATATTGCAAAATTGTTACTCTAGAGCTTCCTTCATGCTAGGATTCTTCTTTAAATATTCTTGTAAATCTTTTTCATATTGACCTCTATTCACTCTAGCTTTGATCTCATATGGCTACGGTTAATAAGTTTGCCCAATCTCAACAGCCAAAATCGTACTTCTTTTTTATCTTTGGGAAGTTTATTCCATTCATCAGCAATGATTTTGGTAATATCTTTATTTTGGAGTTTAGGATGGTCAATCTGTCTTTGTGCTCTCACGTCAGTGTAATACAAGAGATAGGCCTGGATAATGGGCTTTTTTGGAGCATTGGGATCTTCTTTGAGGGGGTCGTACATCTTCTTTTTTGGTTTTTTAGCTTGAGTGCCACCTGAACCTCCATCTGTATGTGTTGAGCCAGTCTTGAACTTATCACAAGTTTCTTGTAATTGTTTAAAGAATTGTGAGCAGACACCGAGCATGTCGTGAAGCTAGAACAATAAGGAGAGGGTTTAGAGAAGAGATTGAGGTACAAAACTTTCGTAGCGGTGATCCATAGTTTTGGCAGAGTATCAAATATTAGATTGAACAATATATATTTTTTCCTTATAACGTCTTTGGACAAAAGGGGTATGAGGCGTATTCACGTGTTGATTAGATTGGTTTGATTAAAATTTAAAGGACCTTGGAAACTCTGATTGACCAATTATATGATCTCTTGGTTAATTGAGTGTTGTAAAGAGGCTGAGAAGAGCTTTGTCCATGAGAAGAAGTTGAAATCAGGACGAATTATGGGGGTGATCGGGAGAGTAAAGATTTGGCTGGATTTTTTTTTGTAAAAGTCGGGGATTTGAATGGGTTTGAAAGGAATTGGAGATGAGGGACGTGGAGCGAGAGGAGTTGATGGGTTTAGGATAGAAATAATAAGATTTCTGGGAATGGATATGAATCAGAAGTGTGAGAAATTGTAAATTTTTCAAAATAAAAAGTGTATTATTTTTTTTTTAAATCGAGAATTTTTTGAATTGGATGGGTGGAGAATTCGATTTAGGTTTTGAGAGAGCGTGATGGGAGAGGAATTAGCAAACTTTTCCAAATTAAGAAAAGTCTTACTCCGTGTAAATAATATTTTTCTAATCTTGAGAGGCAAACAAAAAACTTGTTTGGTATCAAAGTGAAGCTTCGAAAACGAGATGATACTTTTGACCGTTTACGAAGGATCCTTTCGTATTAGGCACAGGAAAAAGAGATTGCTTCAGAAATGGTAATTAGAGTTTGAAATCTTGTGAATTGTGATTAATAATAAACTTTTAAATAATTATGAGAGAATTGGCGCCCTTTTTTAACCTTAATTCAAGATAGGTTTTGAAATTCAAAAATTCAAAGGGGAGTTTTCAGGAAAATCTAATTATATGGGACAAGTTTTTCTAAAAGGTTCTAAAATCTGAAAAATGGATTTGATTGATTTTTGTTCTTCCAAATGTTTCTAATTATCACAATGAATTGAAATTTGATTGAACTTTCAGGAAAAATTTCCAAATTCAAGAAGTTCAACTATAAAATTTTGATGAAAACATTGAAAATAATTTTTTTTTCTTAGATTTAGTATTGGGTTATTTTTTTCCTTTTCTTGTGATGACTGCCCTGAGACTCAAAAAATACTTTTTTAAAGAAAGCAGAAAAATTTTTCTCTCAAGGAAACACAAAAGAAATTTGCAATTTTCAATGAAATGTCCAAAATCTAAAAGAAAAGTCTGATTGCAACGCTCAAAAATAAATTTTGTTGTTCAAAAGGTTCGATCTGACACATAAATCTTTTTGTGATTCTGGAGAGACTTTAGAACCTTTCTCGATAAACAATTTTACAACTTTGTGAGGGGGAGTAGCCCCCATTAAGAACCTTTAGAAAAATATCTCCAAAATATTTTGAGATTGACCACTTTATTAATAAAATAAAAAAGAGTTCATTAAGAGGTTGACAAACAAAACATATCATGAGCTCTTTAACAGGATAAACAAATAATTAAGTTGAAAATATTTTATTTATGCATCAAGAGAATCCCAGAAAGATTGTCCTGGATTTTGTCTTTTGAATTTTTTCTTGCTTCCATCTTCGTTTCTATTATTTCTCTTACGCTTTCCTTCTTCATCAAATTTATTTTTAGTGCCAGCTTTAAGAGTTTTTGAATGATTATAATTCTGCATAAATTGCATGGCCATTGTCTCAACTTCATTTTCAACTATATCTCTTCTCATTTCAAAATCCAACTCGTTATTAAGAGTTCCCTTTTCCGACTCCTCTCTCATTCTTTCCTCAACAATATCCGGAGTCGTTTGCTCCATATTCTCCACCACCTACATACGGGATTAAGTTTTCCTGGGAAAAGAATAAGCTTCTTTACATCATCAAAAACTTCAGAAACTTCTGAATAATGGAATCTCATTTCTAATGCATATTTAAATTGAAGATCTCTACACATTTTTCCTCTTGCATATTTCGCGAACTAGGTTTAAAAAAGGTTAAATTTAGGTCAACAAAACTTTTACTTGGTCAAGATTGTTTTGCATTTTCATGACAATTTTTTCTCTTTTATCCATAGCTTGCATATTATGATCCAAAGCTGTCCAGAAAATATTCACAACTGTAATAGCTGGATTCAAAAGAACTTCAGTTATCATAATTGGAACTTTATTTTGCACTCCAACCATTATTCCTATCCAAATTTAGTTTCCCAGATATCCCCAAATTTACTTTGTTTGCTGGAATTAAATAAGGTATTGACATAATATTCAATATTTTTCTGAGTTTGTAATCTGTGGATTTCATAGGATTTACCACCCTTAATATTCATGCTTTCTTGCAGGCTTTCAGTACCAAGAGTAACATCGTCATCAAGTGATTTGATATCATCAATATCCAAGATTCCTTTTCTGCTTAGTTTGTTCAGACGAGTGATTTCTTCAACGTCGATATTCTCTTCAAAATCAAAAGTTTTGCTAACTTCTGCATTTTCAAGCTCTTGCAATAATTTCGAGACCTTCTTTCTCTTTTCTCTCTTTTTATGATTCTCAGCTCTAAGGAAGAATTAAGAGAGTTATTTTTTCTTTGATAAACCTTTCAAGATTTTCCTCTTCAAGTTTTTTCAATTTGAACAAATGTTCTTTCATCAAGTCTTTAGTAAAATCAAGATCAAGGTCGAGTCTTTCTGCCATTGCCACAGCTTCTTTATGAATGGTTTGTGTCACAGGAGGCTTTCCATTGTCTTTATAAACCGCCAAACGACTGTCTCCTGCTTTTGCTTCAGGCACATACAAATCCATATCCTGAAAGATGAGATACAGATAAATTAAATTGTTACTTTTGCTGATTGAATAAGATCACTTTTGGCTCCTTCCCTAAATGAAACGTCAGTGGCTTTTTTACTCTGAGTAATCGATGTTTCTGTCTTGAGTCTTATTCTCTTTTCTTCGGGTGTTTCATATCTTATTGGAGGTGCAAGCTCTAAAATGAATGAGAAAAATCTTCAGGCCTTGTTACCTGTATTTTCTTCGTCTTGTTCGACTTTTTCAGGCAATTCTCCTTCTTCTCCTGCTTCTCCTTCTTCAGGAGCAAAAATTCCAAGTTCTTCAAGCCGAATTTTCTTTTCCAGTTCTTCTCTATCTTTTGCCAAATCAAACTCTTCATGAACTCCTCTTTCTTTAACGATCAAAGTTGGTGTAGCACCTTTTGGTGGTGCTTTCCCTGTCGCTAATATCTGTCCTTGCATAATCGCATTTTCAATCTTTATAATAGAAAATTATTCTCATTGGCTTTATTTCAAGAGAGTTACCATCATCTCGTCTTTTTCCCATTTGGATAATTTATTTCCCAGTTTAAGGTAGTCAGATCTGCCCAGTCTATCCAATGGTTCTTTATTAGTCGAACCAACAATCTTATTCAGATCTTCCTGTTTTTACATTAGAGGCTTTGGAAATAGAGCATAAGAAATACCATTAATCGAACTTCAGCAAAGAATTTCTTTTCACCTTTCTGTTGTTCTGGTGTCCTTTCACTGGTAAATGATTAGGATCAGATATTTTCAAAGAAATACTTGGAGAAGAAGCCTTCAGGGAAATGTTTAGAAGCTTCAAAAATGGAAACTCTTTCTGGATTATGGTCGATTTCTTCTTGTTCTTTTTCTTTTTTGCTTTTTGGTTTGCTAGGTTGTCTCTGTCCAAAGCTTTGCTGACCAAAGAATTCTCGAATAATCTGCTCTTCACTTTTACCTAAATTATTTGAGAACCAAGAAATTGCGAAATGAAAACCTGCATTAAGTTGTTCAAGAATCATCTTGTCTAACTGCGCATCATATTCTATAGAATCCATTTCTTCTTCCTTTCAAAAAATTGTTAAAGCCTCATAATGAGAATGCAAAATTACTAATCTTCTTTCTTCTAATAATTCATCTTCATTCAGGTCTTCCTCTTCCCCGTCAGACTCATTTTCAGAACGTTCTTCCATAAGTTTGGCTTGTTCATTCCATTCCTTCTCCATCTCCTTTTGCTTTTTCTTGAGTGTCACACTTCCAGAACGCCCGAAATTATAAGCGGGGACATATGTCAAGGGAGTAAATAGCAAATTCTTTCTCACCTAGAGGTCATTGGAGTGGCGATAAAAAGGAAAATTTTACGATAGTTGAGAAAGAAAGCCCTAAAGTTTTGAGTCTCAACATGATAGATTAATATTCGCGAATAAAATTTTATTTGGTTCAGATACAAAGTATTTTGGGGTCAGAAATTATGTCTATTAATTGATGCACAAATTCTCTTGTGTAAAGAGTTTCTCTGAGGATTGAAGCTTTGAGACAATTTTTTTTGAAGGAAGAAATTCTGACTTGAAACAAAATTTCTATTTCCCCTTTTTCAAATTTTTTCTGTTCTCAAAACAGATTGATTTCTTTCATTTACGAGGATAAAAATTCAATAATCCCTCATTGATCTTGCGAAAAAACAAAGGAGAAAGAACCCTAAAAAATGTTCACCAACTTAAATTGTTTGAAATTTCAAGAGACTGGTTTAATTTTTTTCTTTGACACTTTGGACTCTTGATATGAATTTTGGAAAAAAATAATTTTTGCTGAACCTGTGAAACTGGCAAAATTATTTTAAAAAAAATTGTTTGAACATATTCGAAGTTTTGAGCAAGAAATATTTTGAGTTGAATCGAATTGAATTAAATAGGTAAAACAACAATACACAAAACGTTTGATGGAAAAACCATGTGAATTTTTCTTATCCAACTCACCTGTTTTTGAAAAATACATATGTGAAACAAAAAACTTTTTAAATAAATAATTATCATAATCATCCCTTTCTACCCTTCTATACTATCATCTAAATCAATCTGATCCATATTTTTTCCACAAATCGGACTGACACCAGAAATCATACTCCCAACATCCAAAGAATGACCTCCAACCAAACTCATATCCGTTGCTATATAATTCAAAGTATTTGCTTCAGTCCTTCGAATATTATTCACTTCTGTTCCAACTCCTCCATAAATACTTTCCATATTACTGGACCTTTCATTATTTTCTGTCATCATTCGACTCATTTCTTTGATGATACTTTTCATATCAGAAGTTTCACTTCTTCTTGATACTGAGCAAGGAGTTTTATTGTGCGATTTTGATCTATTCATATATTCACTTTTTGCTCCTTTTATCCTTATCTTGGGGATTCCTGTTACATTATTTTCCAACAATAAAGGCATTTTATTTGCTTGTTTCTGAGAATTTGGGGAAATTAGCTGGATCAATCCATAACCATAATTATGCGGATAGATGTAATATGGATCTTTGAGTCCATGGAGATCTCTTTTGTTGATCTGCAAGAAAGTGGGATATTTTTCTGCATAAGCAAACATTGGCAAGACTTCTGGGCAATCCTCAAGAATTTCCATTCCATTAAATTTTCTCAAAATTTCTTTGTAATCTTCCTTGAATTTCTGCGAGCCAGTGGTGGTAAGATTATTATTGACAAAATCAGTGATAACTGTAGGATTTGCAGTATGATAGTCAACTGGAAACAGTTCAAAAGCTTGTTGATAAAACAAGTTACAAATCCAACTTGGGTCATTTTTCTTTACTGAGAGACAAGCTCGACTCAACTTTTTATTCGGAAGTAACATATAACAAAACGTGACCAAAATTCCAACGCCACTTATTGCAAGGTCTGGAACCTCATCATACGAAATGCTTGGATTAATTGGATAGAAGTGATTTCCCAAAGAAAGAGCCATTTTTCCAAGAGCTAGCAAAAATAAGCCAAAGTCCAGAAATTCAAATAAAGCTTCTGAAAGTTCTGATCTCAAATACGAAGGCAGCAGACTTCTTCTGAGAAGATTATATTTATCGACCCAGTACGTGAGAATGAGGGCAATCAAGGCGATTAGAGCAAGACCAGGGCTGAGTGAGAAATTGAAGCAGGAAAACAAGAAGATTTTGATGGTGTTGGAGTATAAAGAGTGGATTTGGATTTCTGGATTTTCAAAAATTTGGTTTAGGTGATCTTGAGTCATATTAGAAGAAGATGATATGAATTTCGCTTTAATTCGAAGAAGGAGCTTGTAAAGATGTTTGAAATGGAATATGCGGAGGAAGAGGGGTAAACTGTAGCAGGTGGTGGCTATGCAGAGAAGATGCAAAGAGAACTTCATTAAATCAAATTGGGATCTGAAGATGGTGAGTTCCAGAGCATAAGTTGGAAGAATCATATTGAGGAATTGGAGGATAACGAGTTTGTAGGTAGTGGTGATATTTTTGTCTGTAATGGTTTCGAATTTTTCCCATTGTGAAAATTTAATGATAAATGCATGGATTATTTCATTTGTGAGGGCTATCCATCCAGCATTTATCCATTTTTTACCAGAGACATCGGCTGTTAGAGCTTTGACACAATAGATACTAGCTGCTGTGAGTAAAAGGAGCAAAGCGGAAATTATCACGTAAACGAAAGAGAGGCAGAAGGAAGAGTTCTTCGAATTCAGATTTTCCCAGATGATTTCGGAAGGTTCAGGAGCTTTTTCGACTTTAATAAAGTTTCCATTGAGGAAATAATCTTCAATATCTCTGGAGAATTTTTGAAGTATATGGAGGAAGAATCGTTGTGTAGGTGAAAATTCGAATTTTCTTCGAACCATTTTGGCTTCATTTCGTGTATTAAATGTCACAAACCATATGTTGCCTCTCTTTAATCCTTCAAGATTCTTCAGAAGATTCTTTTTATCTTGGAAATAGGCATTTATTTCTTGAATTCTCTTGTGAATTTTCTTATTCTCTTTTTGATACTTAGCTTTGTCAACAAGAGAACTTAATTCTCTTATTGTCAAAATATATTCTTTGCAATCACGCGTTTTGGTGACTCGGATCACATCCAAAGGGAAATCTTGCAATATATAGTTGATGAAAAAGTTCTTTATTTCTTCTTCATTAAAAGGTCCATCAAGATCCGAGACCATTAAAGTATAATCCGAAGGACTTCTATTTCCTTCTTTACAGCTCAATTTAAGTTGTTTTTGGTCTTTTCTGAATTTATACATAAGAGCCAGCAACAAAAGAATCACTACAAAAGATCCATAGATGAGAATTCTGAATTGTAAGAGATCCTCCATGATGGTCTGAAAATAGTGATGATAAGATTTCCATGATGTTTCGTAATACTGCATAACTCCAAGACCTCCTGCAATCAAAGAAAGAAACAACATGATGCAGATAATTTGCTTTACCATAAGAAAATACATGGGAAAAACTGGGCCAAGATGTCTGAGTCTTTGTAAACTGCAAGTTAATTTCAGCTGATTTTTTGTATAAGGTACACCAGTAGACTCACAGATATCATTAGAGTTGATCAAACTTTCCAAAGGGGCAACTCTATGGGCGATTCCATGACGGATAGCCCAGTCAAGATTGGGAGGAATTTTATTAGGGTCATATGTGATGATTGGAAAAGGGTAAAATATCGGCTTGGTTTCTTCAAGGACGCTGTGAATGTTGCTGTTTTCCGGGAAATGAGATTGGAAGGAGGTAGGAGTAATGCTGTTTCTGGAGACAAATTCAATGGAGGAATTGGTTTTTTGGCGACGACATTTAGGAGACATGAAACAAAGACGACTTTTGTTTTTGGCTTTATTTGTCGGATCAAGGGAGCTCGTTGAGTGAAATGACATGTGAATGTGAGAGATTGGTGGGATTGAGAATGAGCTCCTGTATCTAAGAAGATAAAAATCTCTCGTATTGGAATTTTTTATTGAGATTTTAATACGCTTAATCTTGTGTGTAAATCATTAAAGGAACCTTTTTGTTGTAGTTTAATTGTATTGACGAGATGATTTAATGTTATATGATGTGATATGATAATTTTTGATGTCATTTTAATTAAATGAAGAGGAAATCATTAATTCTGTAAATCAAAGAATCCATGAGCTCATTGGAAGTATCATTGGTACTGAAGATTTTTTTCGGCCAGGAGATGCACAAAATTTCCAAAGAAAAGTCCAATCAATAAATTCATCTTGAAAAATGTTTTCAAAGGAGCTCGTTTGAAGTTTTGTTCTGATTGAGAGAGCTTTGATATGATTCATTTTTTATTATTTCAGATTTATCATGATGAATAGACATTTCAAAAGATCTCCAAGGGGAGACGATGAATCATAAAATGGATCAAAATGAGAGGGTTTTTATTGAGAATCAGGGTCAGAGTCTCTTAGCTTTTAAAAAGGTAACTAGTACTTTGAATTGAATTGAATAGAAAAACTCAAAAACCTTTTTTTTATACTGTAAATTAAAAAAACTTTTTTGTATTTTTTATTAGTCTGGAACAATATAGAGATTTTTTTCTAATCAATATTTTTACTGTAAATAATTAAAGCCAGAACTTGGTCTTCTCAAAATTTTTCTTTTCATTTCCCAAGAACTGTTGGACAAATTATTGAG
>Ga0182738_1005967_pt1 | contig 12809 bp, 11 predicted proteins | sample eDN5th30CBELigMG_FD_128876 | JGI IMG/M metagenome (GOLD analysis project Ga0182738, IMG submission 128876) | Enriched Miracle-Growth compost microbial communities from Emeryville, California, USA - eDNA 5th pass 30_C BE-Lig MG (version 2)... ...
CGCTGGCCAGGCCACGAACCTGCTTCGCCATCGCCTGGACGGCATCCAGCCCGACGCCGCGACCAGAGATGTGGCTGACATCGGCCTTCATCGAGAAGCCCGGCAGGAACAGGAATTCGAGCAGTTCCGCCTCGCTCAGATGGGCGGCGGTCTCGGCCGTTGTCAGCTTGCGTGCCTGAACCGCGGCGCGGATCGCCTCCAGATCGATGCCGCGTCCATCGTCGGCGACGATGATCTGCAGCAGGCCGGCCTTGTGCCAGGCCTCGACGCGCACGACCGCCTCGGCCGGCTTGCCGGCGGCAAGGCGCTCTTCCGGCATTTCGATGCCGTGATCGACGGCATTGCGCAGCAAATGCCCGAGCGGCGCCTCGAGCTGTTCGAGGATATCGCGATCGATCGAGGTCGAACCGCCGATGATCTCCAGCCGCACCTGCTTGCCGAGGCTGCGCCCCAGATCCCGCACCGTGCGCGAGAAGTGGCGAACGCCATCCTCGAACGGCCGCATGCGGCTCTCCAGCGTCTCGTCATAGAGCCGGTTGGCGAGATCGGTGGCGCGCCGGTCGATCGAATCCATCTCATCCAGCCGCGCGGCGAGAAAGGCGTGGCTGGCAAGCAGCCGCTGGTGCGCCTCCTCGAAGGCGAGCTGCGTCCGTTCCTCGGCGGTGCTGGCCAGCGCGGTGCGCAGATCCTCGAAGGCGCGCGCGGCGTCCGCCTGCAGCCGCTTCAGGCGAAGCAGGCTGTCATTGAACGGGCGGAGACGACGCGCCTCCATCAGCGACTCGCCGGCAAGCCCGAGCAGGCGATTGAGGCTTTCGGCCGTCACCCGCACCATGCGCTCGGCGCCGGCAGACCCGGCACTGCCCACCGGCTCGGTCGGAGCCGGCGACGCCGGAGGCTCGATCTTCACCGGCTTGACCGGGTTCGACGCCGGAGCCTCGGCCGGCGGCATGGCGGATTCGCCGGTCGCCGCAACCGCCGCCTCCAGCGTTCGCTGGAACTGGGCGATGTCCGCCTTGATGCGCGGGGCGTCCGGACTTTCGGAAAGCGCGATCGCAACCAGCAGGTCGACACCCCGCAGCAGGGTGTCGATATGGTCGTGGCGAAGGGTGATCTTGCCGCGCTGCGCCGCCACCAGGCACTCTTCCATCGCATGCGCTACTTCGACGGCGGCCGTCAGGTCGATGATGCGGGCAGCCCCCTTCAGCGAATGGGCGGCACGCATGCAGGCTTCGAGGTGATCGGCGGCGACCGGGTTGCGCTCCAGCGCCAGCAGGCCCGTCGTCAGCGCCTCGGATTGCGTCTCGAGCTCGGCCTTGAACAGGTCGAGCATGGAAAACTGGCTGAAATCCTCGCCGCTCATGCAATGTTCCGATCGATGGCGTCGAGAAGCCTGGCCTCGTCCAGCAGGCCGACGCTGCGTCCCTCCCAGGCCAGCATGGCGCTGGTGAACGAGGACCCGGCCTGACCGACCGTGCCGGGCACCGCGGTCAGCGCGCCGCTGTCGTAGCGATGGATGCCGTGCACCTCGTGCACGCAGAAGGCGATGCGGCCGTTGGCGCGGCCGATCACCACCATGCGCTCGAAATGCAGGCTGCGGTCGCCGCGCTCGACGGCGGCGTTCTTGTCGATGCCGAGGAGGGTCGCGAGGGAAATGCAGACCAGCAGTTCGCCGCGCACATTGGCAATGCCGCGCACGATGCCGTTGCGCCGGTGCGGCAGGCTGTGAATCCGGGGCGGTTCTGCCACCTCCTTGAACACGGCGGTCGAGAGCGCCAGCCACTCCTCCCCGATCCGGAAGATCACGGCGGCAGCGCGCTCTGCCTCCACGCCGGCGTCTATCGGCTTCTCACCGGCGAAATGACGAGCCCATTCGGCGCGGTACTCGGGCGGCAGAGGCCGATCAAGCAGGGCGCGCGCGATTGCCTCATAGGCTTGGCGGTCGCGCCGGCGCGGATGCGCGATCCCGGCCTCGTCCGCCTTCCGATCGGAAGTGTCCGACATCAGTTGCCGCTCCTGTTCGCCATCCGGTCGAGCCGGCTGTTCACGGCCTTGGCTCCGGCCCTATCGCCCTGCCGCTGCAGCAGCAGCGCCAGTTGCGCCAGCGCCTCGCGATGATCGGGCGCCAGATAGATCGCCTTGCGATAGTTCTGCATCGCCTCGGCCAGTTTGCCTTCGGCATCCTGCACCAGGGCCAGATGATAGAAGGCATCGGCGGACGGGCCGAACTGCGCCAGATGCGCCAGCGCCGCCTCTCGCGCCTCGGCCAGCCGTCCGCGATCAGCCGCCCGCTCGATCGACGCCAGGCTGGCGACCCGCGGATCCGGCGCGGGGCTTTCCTTCGGCTGCAAAGGCCGGCTCACCGCCGGCGTTTTTTTAGCCGGCGCCGGCCGCTGGGGGACGACGGGTCGTGCGAGCGGCCTGGCAAGCGGCGCGGCCGGTGCCGGGGCGCGGGGCGGCTCGACCGGCTTGGTCTTCGGCGCGCGCACAAAGGCAAACGCCATGGGCAGTCGTGCCGAGGCGAAGCCGCGCGCGATCGGGAGCGCCGATTCGGCCGGGCCCACCAGCAGCAGCCCGCCCGACGCCAGAAACTGCTCCAGCCGGTCGAGCGCGCGGTCCTGCGTCGGGCGATCGAAATAGATCAGCAGGTTGCGGCAGAACACGATGTCGTAGCCGCCCAGGTCGGCCGCCTCGGGCGGATCGAGCAGGTTGGCGAGCTTGAAATGGACCCGCCCGAGCACGGCCGCGTTCGGCCGGTACCCCCCTTCCACGACGGCCTCGAAATAGCGATCGCGAAAGGCGAGATCGGTGCCGCGAAACGAGTTGCGGCCATAAAGCGCGAGCTGCGCCTGCTCCAGATTGCGCGAGCTGATGTCGCGGGCCTCGATGGTGAAGTCGTCGGCGCCATAGCCGGCGTCGAACATCGCCATCGCCATCGTATAGGCCTCTTCGCCCGTCGAGCATGGCAGGCTGAGGAGCCGGATCGGTCGCCGCCGGGGGATGTGGGCGCGGGCATAGCTGGTCATGCCGGCAAAGGCGTCGCGATCGCGGAAGAACCAGGTTTCCGGCACGATGACGGCATTGATCAGCTGCTGCAGCTCGCTGCGCGAGCGGGTGACGACAGACCAGTATTCATGCTGGTCGGCGATGCCGGTCGCGGTCATGCGCTCCCTCAGCGCATACCGGATCACCGACAGGCCGACGGACTGGCTGTTGAGGCCGATCTCGTCCTTGAGCAATTGTTCGATGGCGCCCAGCATCAGCAACCCGCCTGAAGCTTGCGAAACAGGATCTCGCGAAGCTGGACCGGCAGCAGGGCCTCGGCGCGGACCAGCTGGATCACCCCCTCGGCATCCGACGCGACGGGGCCGAGATAAGGCGGCATGCCGGCATCGACGCCGGACGGCACGAAGTCGTCGGGATCGCGCGACACCGTCTCGATCACCCGCTCGGCGACAAGGCCGAGCCGGCGGGTCTCGCCACCCTCGACGGGATAGCGGATCAGGATCACGCGGGTGCTGATCACCGCCGCAGATGGCCGGCCAAGCGCCAGCACGCTCAGATCGAGCAACGGCACCGCCTGCCCTCGATAGTTGATCGCTCCGGCGACGCCGTGCGGCGCCCCCGGCAGAAGCGTCGGCTCGAGAAAGGGCAGTACTTCCTCGACCTGCTCGACATCGAGGACGTAGCGATCCGCACCGAGCCGGAACATGAGAAACAGCATCGTGTGGGCCCCCCGCCGTTTCCGCCGTCAGGCGCGCAGCTTGAACCGTGTGATGCTGTTGCGCAGCCCGCTCGACACCTGGTTGAGCTCGTCGATGGCGATCGATGACTGCTGCAGCGACTCGACCGTCTGCTGCGCCGCCTCGCTCAGTTGCGACAGCGCATCGCTGATCTGGCCGGCGCCGGTCGCCTGCGCCTGCATGCCCTCATTGGCGATCTCGAAGCGCGGCACCAGGCCCTGCACCTGCTCGATGATATCCGACAGCTGTCCGCCGACCTGCTGCACTTCCGTCATGCCGCGGCGCACTTCCTCGGAGAACTTGTCCATGCCCATGACGCCGGCGGCGACGGCGGACTGGATGTCCTTGACCATCTGCTCGATGTCATAGGTCGAGACGGCCGTCTGGTCGGCGAGGCGGCGGATCTCGGTCGCCACCACGGCGAAGCCGCGACCGTACTGGCCCGCTTTCTCCGCCTCGATGGCGGCGTTCAGCGACAGCAGATTGGTCTGATCGGCCACCTTGGTGATGGTGGTGACGACCTGGTTGATGTTGCCCGCCTTCTCGCTGAGGATCGCCAGCTTGGCGTTGATGGCGCCGGCCGCCTCCATGACGTGGCGCATGGTGGCTTCCATGCGCTGCAGCCCGGCCTGGCCGCCATTGGCGAGCCCCGCCGTCTGCTCGGCCACGGTCGAGACCTCGTTCATGGTGCGGACGAGTTCGTTCGAGGTCGCGGAGATCTCCTTGGCGGTGGCGCCGATCTCCGTCGTCGTGGTGGCGATCTCGTTGGCAGTCGCCTGCTGCTGCTTGGAGGTGGCGGCGACTTCGGTGATCGAGGTATTGACCTGGATGCCGGATTTCTGCACCTGGCCGATCAGCCCGGTGAGGTCGTCGGCCATGCCGTTGAAGCCGTCCGCGAGCGTCGAAAACTCATCGCGCTGGTTCAGCGTCGCGCGCTGACTGAAATCGCCCCGGCGCATGACCTCGACCGCCGCCACGAGCTTGCCGAGCGGGCCCATCACGGCGCGGAATAGCCAGTAGCCGAGCAGCAGCGACAAAGCGAGGGTGAACGCGAAGCTGACGATGAGGATCAGCTTGCCGGCATGCGCGTTGGCAAGGATCGTCTGGGTGGCGAGATCGCTCTTGTTCTTGTTGTAGTCGACCATCTTGCGCAGGGCGTCCTGCACCGCCACGATCGCCGGCTCGACATCGGTCTTGATCGAGGAGCGCTGCCGCGCCAGGGTGTCGTCCGACAGGCCGCCCCGCGTCATGGCGACGAGATCCGATCTCTTGGCGAAGACGATTTCGGAGAGGCGCTTCACCGTGTCGAGGTTGTCGCGGTCCTCGGTGGAATCGATCGAGCCTTCATAGCTCGTCATGAACCCGCGCAGCTTTTCCTCATTCGCGTTGATGGCGACCACGGCCGCGTCGCGGCCGGCGTCCGTGTCGGAAAGCGCCAGATCCTGCACCAGCGCCTGCGCCTCGAACCAGCCGGCCCGCATGCGAAGGCTGTAGAACAGCCCCGGCATGGTGTTGGTCTCGATGGCAGTGGCCTCGGTCTCGGCGCGGACGAGCGACACGAAGGCGAGCCCTGCCATGATCGACATCACCGCCAGGACGGCTGCGAAGCTCCCGATTATGCGTTGACGTATGGTCAGATTTTTCATCGCGCTGGGTTCCGTCCTGGAAGCACACATCAAGGGATGATGCGGTCTCTCCGGCTGCCGGACTGAGGATCGGAAGCGCTTGAGCGACGCCACATCACGCCATCGGCCAGGGCGGAGGCTAGCTCACAATCCTTTCTTCTCTCTTGCAGATTCGGGAAGAACGACCTTTTCCGCCCCGGAAGCCGAGGCGCCCGCGGGCACGGTCCGGCGCAACGGTGGACTGCCCTACAGACCCATCGCCCGATGCATCGCGCGCGCCAGATGCGCGTCCATGGCGGCGGCGGCGGCATCCGGATCCCGCGCCTCGAGCGCGGCCAGCACGGCCAGGTGCTCCTGCATCGTCTGGATGATCGCGAGCGAGGACAGCATGTACATGTTGTCGAGCCGGATGACGCCGATCTGTTCCATCATGTGAACATGGGCCGAGATCATCAGCGGGTTGCGCGTGCTCTCCGACAGGGCGGTGTGAAACGCCTGGTCGACCTCGGTGGAGCGCTCGATCAGCGCCGATTCCACGGTCCCGCCATGCGCCAGATCGATGATCCGCTCATGCCGGGCCCGCCAGTCGGCGAGCTCCCCCATCGTGACGCGCTCGGCAAAGCGGCGGACCGCCTCCCCTTCCAGCGCCCGCCGCATCTGGAAGCAGTCCTTCAGATGGCTCATGTCGGGCTTGACGATGCGTATCCCGGACCGGGGCAGGACGGTGAGGAAGCCCTCCTTCTCCAGAAGCTGCATCGCCTCGCGCAGCGCGCCGGTCTGGACCTCCAGGAGCTCCGCCAGTTCGCCCTGCGAAACCGTCGCGCCGATCGGGATCTGGCGCGAGAACAGCGCCTCCTTGAAGCGCTGATATGCGATCTGACTCAATTTGGTGGGAGCTTCCGCCGCCTGCGCCATCACTCGAGATCCTCCTGCGACGGTATCCATAGCACGTTCTTCATATATGAAACAGACACCCTGTTGCTATCAGAGTGGCTATGTGAATAATCAGTTCTGGGTTTTGGTTGCGGGAGAGGCGGCCAATCTCACGCATTCGACGTGCCGATCTGGGAGGAACCAATGATCGCCAACATCACGCGCCGCAGCCTGATGGCCGGCACCGCCGCGCTGGCCGCCGCCGCCACCCTTGCGCCAATGCGCGCGTTCGCCGCCACCGACATCAATTACTGGCACCACTTCACCAGCCAGGCGGAATTCGCCGGGCTGAAGGCGGTGATGGAGGCCTTCGCCAAGGCCAATCCCGAAATCGTGGTGACGCAGGAAAACATCCCGAACCCGGAATTCATGGCCAAGTTCACCGCCGCCGTGGTTTCCGGCAGCCGGCCCAACACCACGATGGTGACAGCCGAGCGCCTGGCCGACATGCTGGCGATGGAAGGCCTGGTCGACATCACGGCCCGCGTCGATGGCTGGTCGGAAAAGGCGAACTTCCCCGCCGATCGCTGGGCCGGCATCTCGAAGGAAGGCAAGATCTACGGCGTTCCCGCCTTCGCCTTCGTCGACTGGGGCTACTATCGCTCCGACTGGTTCGAGGAAGCCGGCATCGCCGGCCCGCCGACCACCTATGCCGAATTCGTCGACATCGCGAAGAAGCTGACCGATCCGGCCAAGGGCCGCTTCGGCTTCGGCATGCGCGGCGGCGCCGGCGGCCAGAAATACGTGCTCGACATGATGGAATCCTTCGGCGCCCCGGTGATCGACGCGGAGGGCAATATCGGCCTCGACCGCGACAAGGCGATCGAGGCGGTCAAGTTCTATGCCGGCCTGTTCACCACCGAGAAGGTCGTGCCGCCCAGCGCGCCGGGCGATGGCTATCGCCAGATCATGGAAGCGTTCCGCACCGGCCAGACGGCGATGGTGTGGCACCATACCGGCTCGTTCCAGGAAATCTCGGCCGCGCTCAAGCCGGGCGTCGAGTTCAAGACCTTCGCGATCCCCGCCGGTCCCGCCGCCCGGGTCGCCCGCCTCGCCTATCTCTATAACGGGCTGATGAAGGAAGAGAACGCCGACGCGTCCTGGGACTGGATCTCCTATTGGGGCCAGGCCGAGCCGGCCATCGCTTTCCTGGAAAAGACCGGCTACTTCCCCGCCAATGCGGCCGTCGTCCAGGACGAGCGCATCACCGGCAATCCGCTCTATGCACCGGCCGTCGAGACGCTCTCCTTCGGCCGCCTGCCTGCCAATTTCGTCGGCATCGCCGGCTGGTCGGAACACACGGTGCTCGCCGCCTTCCAGAAGGTGCTGATCGGCCAGATGACGGCGGAAGATGCCGTCGACGAGATGATCGCCGGCCTCGAAGAGACCAAGTAACGCCTCGAGGCGCCCGACGCAGAGCCGGCCGCGCATCCGCGGCCGGAACCGCCTGTCGTGCCGGTCGCTGCGCCCCGCCCCCATTTTCGCTGTCGCCCTTCGGAGAAGGCGTGCCGATCACGCCGGGAGCCCCTCGTGAAAATCACCGACATCCGCGCCTACATCGTCGAGGACGACCACCCGCAATATCCGTTCCGCTGGCGCACGGGCCTGGCCGGCTCCGGCGACGGCACGCCGCTGGACCAGCGCCCGAAATCGGCGATCCTGCGCATGGATACCGACGAAGGGATCACCGGCGCGATCAGGATCGGCGATGGCGAGGCGGTCGCCAGCCTGACCCGACGCCGCCTGAAATCGCTGATCGGCGAAAACCCGCTGATGACCGAGCGGCTCTGGACCAGGATCTGGGAGATCGACCGGATCGAGGAACTGCACATGCGCCATCTCGGCCTGATCGACCAGCTCGCCTGGGACATCAAGGCCAGGAAGGCCGGGCTGCCGCTCTACCAGCTGCTCGGTGGCAATTCGAACCGCGTCCCCGCCTATGCCTCGACCGTCACCTGGGACACGATGGAAGAGTATGAGCGCCACATCAAGGAATGCATGGATGTCGGCTTCACCGCCTTCAAGCTGCATGCCTGGGGCGACGCCAAGCAGGACGCCAAGCTCTCGCATAATCTGCGCAAATGGACCGGCGACGACGCGCAGCTGATGTTCGACGGCTCGGCCGGCTGGGACTTCGTCACCTCGCTCTGGTTCGGCCGCCAACTCGAGGATGCCGGCTTCCTCTGGTACGAGGAGCCGATGCGCGAATTCGACCTGCGCAGCTATGTGAAGCTGACCGAACAGCTCGAAATCCCCGTACTCGCCGCCGAGACCTCGGATGGCTGCCACTGGAACGCCGCGACCTGGATCGACATGGGCGCGCTCGACATGATGCGCACCTCCTCCTTCTACAAGGGCGGCATCACCGGCGCGATGAAGGTGGCGCATCTGGCGGAATCGCATGGCATGCGGGCGCAGGTGCACGGCATGGGCGTCGCCAACGCGCATATCTGCGGCGCCATCCCGAACAATGATTTCTACGAGCAGCTCGTCATGTCGAGCGCGCAGATCGCCGGCCTTGCCACCATTGCGGAACTCCCCGTCGTCGACGGTTTCATCACCGTACCGGAGACGGCCGGCCTCGGCTTCGAGCCGGATTGGAACCATCTGGAGCGCACCGCGCTCGCGATCGTCTGAGGAAACAAGACCGATGGCCGAACGCATGTCAGCCCTTTCCGGGCCGTCCCCCTCCCTCTGGCGGCGGCTCGATCCGGCGGCGGCGCTCGGCCGTCTCTCCGAAACCCGGTACTGGATGTATCTGCTGCTGGTCCCCAGCGCGATCCTGATCCTCGCCGTCGTGCTCTATCCCACCGTCTACGGCTTCCAGCTCTCCTTCCGCCAGATGCGACTGAACCGGCCGGATCTCGGCACCGGCCTCGTCGGCTTCAAGCACTATGTCGCCATGTGGAACGACAAGGTCTTCTGGCTGTCGCTGCGCAACACCGCTGTCTGGGTCACCTTCGCCGTCGTCATCGAATTCGGGCTCGGCCTGCTCGCGGCGCTGGCGCTGAACCGCAACCTGCCCGGCACCAAGATCATGGGCGTGCTGATCCTGCTGCCCTACTTCCTGCCGAATGTCGTCGCCGGCCATATGTGGGCGCTGCTGCTCGATCCGCGCCTCGGCGTCATCAACGACATCCTGGTCCGACTCGGCTTCCTGGAAACCTACAAGGCCTGGTTCGCCGATCCCTCGACCGCGCTCGGCGCCGCCATCCTGGTCGAGGCCTGGCACGGTTTTCCGTTCTTCGCGCTGCTGCTGCTCGCCGGCCTCAAGGGCGTTCCGGACGATCTCTACAAGGCGGCCTCGGTCGACGGCGCCGGCCCGATCCGGCAATTGCGCCTGATCACGCTGCCGATGTTGCGCTCGGTGATCGCCGCCGCGGTGATTCTCCGCGTTATTGGCCTGGTCAATTCGCCCGACCTGCTCTTGATCCTCACCGGCGGCGGGCCGGGCCAGTCGACCCAGGTGCTGTCGCTCTACGCGTTCCAGAAGGCCTACAAGGACTTCAACTTCGGCTATGCCGGCGCGCTTTCGGTCGTGATGTTCGTGCTGCTCATGGTCTTCGCCTGGGCCTATGTGCGCGTCTCCAAAGTGAACCAGGACTGAGGACCAGCCCATGATCACGACAAGCCGTCGCGCCCGTCTCGGCTGGAACATCGCCACCTATGCGGTGCTGCTGACCCTCACGGTCTTCTGCATCTTCCCGCTTCTCTGGACGCTGCTGACCTCGCTCAAATACGAGGCCGACATCGTCACCCAGACGATGCAGTACATCCCGAAGCGCATCACCTTCGAGAATTACGTCACGATCTGGACCCAGTCCGGCTTCCCGACGCTGGTGTTCAACTCCTTCGTCGTGACCGCCACCACCGTCGTGCTCTGCCTGATCACCGGCACGCTCGCCGCCTATTCCTTCTCGCGCTTCCATTATCCCGGCCGCGGCGCGCTGATGCTCGGCTATCTCGTCATCCGCATGTTCCCGGCCGTGCTGATGATCATCCCGCTCTTCATCCTGATGCGCGGCGTCGGCCTTCTCGACAGCCGCTTCGGCCTGGCGCTCGCCTATACGAGCTTCCTGCTGCCGCTCTTCGTCTGGATGCTGAAGGGCTTCTTCGACGCGGCGCCGAAGGAGCTCGAAAGTGCCGCCCGCATCGACGGCTGCACCCGGATCGGCGCCATGATCCGCATCGTGCTGCCGCTCGCCCGCAATGGCCTCGTCGCCACTTCCGTCTTCGTCGCCATCGCGGCCTGGAACGAGTTCCTGTTCGCCCTGATGCTGACCACCAGCCAGGGCTCGCGCACCTGGCCGGTCGGCCTGCAGCTGATGGTCGGCGAATTCCAGTTGCCCTGGGGCGTGCTCGCCGCCGGCGGCATCATCAGCATCATCCCCGTCATGATCCTGTTCGCCATCGTGCAGCGGACCATGGTCCACGGAATCACCGCCGGCGCGGTCAAGGGTTGAGGACACCACCATGTCGACACTGACGCTGAACGGCGTACGCAAGAGCTTCGGCGCCCTCGATGTGCTGCAGAGCATCGACCTGAAGCTGGAGGACGGCGAGTTCCTGGTGCTGCTGGGGCCGTCGGGCTGCGGCAAGTCCACCCTGCTCAACATCATCGCCGGGCTGGAGACGCCGACATCCGGTGACATCTTCATCGGCGACAAACGGGTCAACGACGTCCATCCGAAGAACCGCAACATCGCCATGGTGTTCCAGTCCTACGCGCTCTATCCGACCATGCCGGTCGAGCGGAACATCGGCTTCGGCCTGGAAATGCGCGGCGTGGAAACGGACACGCGCAAGCGCGCCGTCGACGGCGCGGCGCGCATGCTGCAGGTCGACCATCTGCTCGACCGCAAGCCCGGCCAGCTTTCCGGCGGCCAGCGCCAGCGCGTCGCCATGGGCCGCGCCATCGTGCGCGAGCCGGAACTGTTCCTGTTCGACGAGCCGCTCTCCAACCTCGACGCCAAGCTCCGCGCCGAGATGCGCACCGAGATCAAGCGCCTGCACAACCGGCTCGGCACCACGGTCGTCTATGTGACGCACGACCAGATCGAGGCGATGACGCTCGGCACCCGCATCGCCGTGATGAAGGGCGGCGTCATCCAGCAACTCGCCGACCCGATGACCACCTATGAAAAGCCGGCCAACATGTTCGTCGCCGGCTTCATCGGCTCGCCCTCGATGAATTTCATCACCGGCACGCTGGTCCGCGATGGCGCGCATGTCGGGCTCACGACGGATGGCAACAATCCAGCCAGCATTCGCCTGCCGCGCGTCGCCGCCAATCTGGATGCCCTGCTCGGCCGCAAGGTGGTGCTGGGCGTGCGGCCGGAATCGTTCCAGGCCGATGGCGCCGCACCCGACCTCACCGGCACGATCGACGTGGTCGAACCGACGGGGCCGGACACGCTGGTCGTGCTGGCGCTCGGCAACCAGACGATCACCGCCCGCCTCGGCCCGAAGCTGACGGTCGCGACCGGCGAAACGCTGGGCCTGTCGATCCAGCCGGATTCGATCAGCCTGTTCGACCCGGATTCCGGCAACCGGATCGGGTAAGCGCCGCCCCAAAATCCCGACGCCGCGCCGGATCGGGCGGCGTCGGGTGCGGGCGCGCTCAGTGGCTGGTGTCGCGGCCCGTGCTCTGGCCGCTTTTCACCGGGATGTGGCGGGTCTTTTCCTGCGCCGCGTTCTTCGGCAGGACGATGGTCAGCACGCCGTTCTCGACATTCGCCTTGACCTGGTCACGGTTGACCGATTGCGGCAGTCGGATCGAGCGCATGAAGCGGCCGAACGACCGCTCGACGAAGTGATAGTTTTCCTTGTCTTCCTTCTGCTCCATCCGCTTCTCGCCCCGGATGGTCAGCACGTCGTCGTCCAACGTCACATCGACATCCTTCTCGGCCACGCCCGGCAGCTCCGCCGTGATGCGAACCTCGGATTCCGTCTCGGAGACGTTGATCTGCGGCATCAGCAGGCCGACTTCCTGCCCTCCCTCCGTGCCGGTTGCCGGCATGCCAGCGTTGCGGAACACGTCCTCGAACAGGCGATTCATGCCGCGCTGGAGCGAGACGAACGGATCGCCGCCCATAAGGTGGCTACCGCCGAAGGGAACGAGGGAATGACGTGCCATGGTGCTTCTCCTCTTGCTGGGATCGCCGGCCGCGCCGAAAGCTCCCACCCTGCCCGGCCGGCGTCGCGGCGCGGGAGCGTGCCTTCGCCCGCGGCCGGCCCAGGCAGGCCGCGGCGCCGCTTGCACGTCGGGCAAGATAGGGTGTCGCCGCAGCGTTTCGAGGGATTGCGACAAGGAGCGGCAGGCGCGGCGCCGACCGGGCGCGGGCTCCAGCCAAGCGATGGGCCGAACCGGTCTCGGCGGCCCCTAAATGCAAAAAGGCCACGGAGAACCGTGGCCTTTTTGAAGCTCCGGTGGGTAACCGGAGAGATTGGAGCGGGTGAAGCGATTCGAACGCTCGACCCTAACCTTGGCAAGGTTATGCTCTACCCCTGA
>Ga0182738_1005969_pt1 | contig 12807 bp, 13 predicted proteins | sample eDN5th30CBELigMG_FD_128876 | JGI IMG/M metagenome (GOLD analysis project Ga0182738, IMG submission 128876) | Enriched Miracle-Growth compost microbial communities from Emeryville, California, USA - eDNA 5th pass 30_C BE-Lig MG (version 2)... ...
TAGGATACTTTTTTTTACAAATCTTCAGACTAGGCAAGTTTTTTAAATTCCTGTTTTTTATTGATTCATCAGATGATTTTGATTTAACAAAAAAACCCTTACAAAAAAGGGTTTAATTTTTAATAAAAACGAGTCTCTACAAAATTAATTCGAAATGAAATCAAAGGAACATTTGGAGATTTTGAGGCATGACATGTCAATGTATAAAAAATGTTCCCGATTTGGGTCCGGTTACAAAGTTTTGGACCATGAAAATGCACTGACTTACTTGAAACTTCGTTCTGAAGGTTGCCATCGGAAAAATGCCAAAAGCTTTAGTTCCAAAGTCTATTGTAAAGTCGATGCTACCAAAGAAATAGATGGCCCTGTTTCTCATCGAGTCCTCCAGGTCAGAAAGCCAATAATCACTACTCCAAATGTTGAAAATTCTTGATTAACCCAGCCTCTCTTATCACACATCTAGGGATGGAGCTACGGAGGTGTTCATTTTGATTTAGGATTCAAGCACTGCACGACTCCAAATGATTTTCTCCACAATGACCCACAAAGCAAATACTTTGAAACCCATTTTACCAAGCACGAAGAAAAAATCAAAGAAGATTATAAATCCAAAATTCAAGCTCTCAAACAATATTTCCAAGAAATCAACTCCAAATGCAATTTCACTAAACTATCCAAAGACGAGCTTTTCGCTAAAGTATTCTATTAATATATCGAGTTCAAACTCATCCATCATTAGTTGAAACAAGAAAATAAAGAACTTCGAAGTGGCAAGAAATGTGAGTTTTTCCTTATTAAAAACTAAACCCCACCTTAGGGATGGACCTTGAAATTCTGACGAATCAAGGAAGCAGCAGATGGATTGATGACGAGCCACTTTTGTCTCCGCCAGTGTCGTCGCGCTTGCAAACAGCCAAATTACCTTCAACTCTCCAAACACCCAAGCCACCTGGATTTAGCAAATCCATCTTTAGTCGAAGAGTCAGCCAAGAAACTGAAGCTGAATCAGTTGGGCTTATACAAAGACCAGACCTCCTCAGTGAACCAGCAACCCTTGCAAAAATTCATGATCGAGCCAAAAGTGAAATGACTCTCAACCTCGAAAATATTCATGAATCTCTACCTGATCTCCAAAATGAAGGAGAAGACTTGAAACTCTCAACCATCCCTCTCAATAGTAACTCTTGCAAAAATATTCTTCTTATTCCAAATAGATGAGGATTTTGCAAAGTTCCAAAAAGCCTATGAAGACTTAGAAAATCATGCTCAAGAGTTAATCAACATGGCAAGTGCCGGCCCAGAAAGTTATCTAGAATTACAATTACATCGAAAAAATAGAACGACCAGCGTCAATGCTCAAACTCCTGAGAAAACTGGTCAATCAAGTCCCAGAGCCTCCGTGGACCAAAAGAATGCCTTGGCTAGTAAATCTCTGGTCATCTAATCTCTCACCTTTCATTAGATGAATTCAATAAAATCAATTATTTTTATTATGATAAAGATTCGGATACTGTCGTTGATCCTGATTCTCCGACACAACGTAAAAAGAAAGCCGCCTTTCTTGGCAAACTAAGAAAAGAAAAGCAAGAAATTGAAACCAATATCTTTAAAGCTATTATCCAGAGTCAAGCTGAAGTAACTCATAAAAATTTTTAATTCCTGTATCAATCCCTCATAGAAAGGAGAACTCGAAGGAGGTGAACTGAGCCTGAAGAATCTGGAATCTTTGAGATTAAAACAAGAAGAAATCATTCAGAGCATTAAAAGGAGAACCGGCCTCGCAGCTACTCATTCTGCTAGCTTTTTCAAACATTCGGCGTTTCATCCTTCTTCTGCGAGTTCAAGAAGGAGCCACTTGAAAACTCCAATGTCTGATGATGTTAAACAAACAGCACATCTCGACACCAAGCATCTTCCGATTATCTCACCAAAAAAGCCTCTGCGTAAAAGCCAAATGGGTACTCATTCTGATCGAAAATCCTCTCATTCTCAAAATACCAACCGAAGTAACCTTTCAAAAGCTGGCACTCCTATTAATTATAGCTCTCGCCGCTAACCTTGCTTTTTTATATCAAAATTACTCTTCTATTATTTATAATAATGTTTATTCAAACATCGTTTTTTATACAACTCTTCAAAAAAAAAAACCTTATGAAAAACTCCCAAATTACCCATTAGTTTTTCTTTAATTGTCAAAAATTAATTAACTTTAATTCTCCAATTAAGAGGTGAAGGAGTTATATTATGAGGTAATTCTTCAGAGTTCTAACCTGATCCAAGTGATATAGGCCGTTCAAAGTCAGGGATATTCAATCTCAAAAAGCTGGAGATGTGACTAAGGACCTCTTGGTGCCTGCTGAAAGACATCCAACAAGAAATCCAACCAGAAATTCCAATAGTGTGGGTTATCAGAGAATCAAACGTCCTGGAACTTCAGCCAACAAAAATCCTGTCTTGCTCTTCAGGGGCAAGGATGATTATCATAGTCACTTGAATAACTCGAAACTCAACCATCAATTCTTCAATAATAAAAAACAATTGGATAATTCAAGTACCTGTGGGAATAATCGTCCTTTTCATTTATTAAAAAATAGTTGATTCTGAGAGGCTTGTCGTCCGTAGATCTCTTAATGAAGTGTACAAGGAATTAAGCAACTTTGACAGACCATTCACTTCAGAAAATACACAAAATACATGTATCCTCGATTTAAATAGTATCTTTGTTTTACCACAACAACAACAAAGTAAGTTTTCCATTTCACTGTCATTGTTATAAAATTCCCCCAAAGAACAACCTTTGTTCAAAGATGATGTGAGAGAACAAGTCTTTAAGAAATTCCCCAAAGACAACAAATTAAGGCATTCTTTAGTCCTTGATCCAAAACCATCGAAAATGACTCCTCAAGAGACTAGGGGAAGCAGTCCAAGAAATAGCATTAATCTTAAATTGGCTCAAGTCATCCATCAAAGTAGTTTTTCAAGTGATCCTTCTTAACTTCTCTTTAGCTAACGGAGGCGAAAATGAAAAGAGTTTGAGACATCATAAACTCAATTTTAACAGCAGCTCGCAAAAGAAAGGCAAGAAACTTATTTTTGAAGATGGATCTAAACTTGGGATATCCAAACTTTTATTGAATTCCAAAGTCCCAAATACCAAACCTGTCGTTGTTGAACACAACAAAGAAAAAACTCACCCCATCTCTTTATCAATTGTCCCCATCAACTATAACAATCCTCTCCCAGGGCAAGGAAGAAACTCAGTGTCTAAAAATCAACAGGAAACATCTTTTGGTGATTATATGGAAGAAAAAACTGATAGGAGTCAAATCGCAACAGGAAGAGAATCAGCGAGAACTCCCAAAGCCATTTATAGACCAAGGATCCCGCACTTTATCAATAGCTCTAAAATCTCTGCAAGCCACATCTTGCCATCTCCTGTCAAAAATCCTGATGAAGGAGATCTCCATCTTATGGGATACTACGTCAATCAATCTCTTGTCGTTGAAGGAATGAAAAAACAAAGAGAAGATTCTCTTCTTAAATTCAAAAGAAAAATACTCAATTCATCTCAAGAATACAGAGAAAATAGTTCCTATGATATGATAAACCTCAAAGCAAAAAAAGCTGTCTTTAGCTATGCTGAAACTCCTCGAAGTCCCGATTCTGGAAGAAATAAAGAGGAAGTCCTTGAAGATATTAATATCCCATCCAACCTTAAAAGTAAAGTTGTCCATACAAGATTGAAATCCTTTGGCAATGAAATCTCAAAACTAAAAATGGAAAAAGTAGCCACTGAAAAATCCCTCAATGGTAATGGAAAAGATAATAATACGAACCTCACAACACAGAGGAGCCAGACAAGCAGTCCAAGTAAAAGATCATCTATGAGCTTCCAACCTCTCAAAAATGAAAAAGATAATAAAGATAAAAAAGAAGAAGACCCAATTTTTGTCAGAAACTTTGAAATTTATAAAGATTATCTGATGAAAATCAATTTCACCTTCAACATCCTCATCAAAACTACGCCAGAAAGAATTTTCCCTTGCTATAAGTATTATCTAGGCAATGGAAATAACCAAGTCCTCATTCGATCCTTAATGAGACAAAGATGGTGGTGGAGTCAAACTGATAATAAAAAGGAAGCCAACTTTATCTGGACCCAAATCAAAGTGAATACTTTCATTGAGGCTCTCAAACCCAGATCTAAACCAGATGCCCTCACCCCTCAAAAAGCTGCTCCCAAAAGTGTTCCTTCGCTCACTGACACCTTGATCAACAATACTCCTGATCAAAGTCCTGAATCAGCCCGGAAAAATTCAATCGTGAATCTCACTAATAATAAATCTCCAAAAACTCAAGCGATTATCAACAACTCATTACTCTTGAATAGCAAACTCAAACCCCAAGAACCCAACACAGTTGAGAAATTCGTCAATCTTTTGACACAAAATGAAGCCAGACTCATGAAGCTGAATCTTATTGTGCCCAAATTACAGGGAGTTGCTAAATTTACCGATTATGAAGAGCTTTGCAAACTCAAAAAAGGTTCAAGCTTCCAACTCGTCTCAGAGCCTCAGGCTCTCAAAATGTGCAATCATCTCGAAAACAATTTCCACCTTGGAAACAAAAAAGCACTTCTTTGGAATATGCGACGTTACTATGAGAGCATCAAAGAAAATGTTTTTGACTATCTACCATTGACATATCACATCAAGAATGGCTTAGCAGACCCCGAATTCCAAAAATTTGTCCAAGTTTACGAAGCCAAAGAAAATGAAGAATCTCCTGAAGAAAACTTCAAAACTAAAAATATTTGGATTGTCAAGCCTGGAGAAGATACCAATCGAGGAAATGGAATCAATGTTTGCAGTGACCTTTATGATATCAAAGAAATCATTGCCTCTAAAGATGGTAATCGAACTTACCTCATCCAAGAATACCTTTGCAGACCCTTACTTTACAAAAAGAGAAAATTTGACATTCGTTGCTATTTCATGATTTGTGGAATAAATGGCTTATTAAAAGGATACTGGTATAAAGAAGGATATATTCGAACAGCAAGCAAAGAATTCAACCTCAAAAATGTTCATAATAAACAAATCCATCTGACCAATGATGCTGTCCAAAAGAAGTTTGATGATTATGGCAAGTTTGAGTATGGCAACAAATTGTCTTTTGCAGATTTTCAAAAATATCTTGAAACCGAACACGGAGGAAACATCGATTTTTATTCTCTCATCTATCCTCAACTTAAAGTCAGAATTTTTATCTTGAAAATTTTTTATTGATAATAAAATAGGCTTTAGCCACTGATTCAATCAGAGCAGTTTACGGAAAAATTGATCCGAAGAAACGAGAACATTGCTTTGAGGTGTTTGGTCTTGATTTTATGATTGATGAAGACTTGAAGGTTTGGCTTATTGAAATTAACACAAACCCAGATATTACCACAACCTCACCTACATTGACCAGAATCATTCCAAACATGGTTGAAAATGCTCTCAGGTTTCTAAATATTTTGATCTAACACTAACCTTTTAGAATTGCTCTTGATCCCATGTTTCCGCCTCCTTATTGGCCCCCTACCAAAAAGAGCCTTGTCCCAGAAAACTTGATTGATCAAAATAAATTCGAATTGGTATTTGATGAAGTTGAAGATGGTCCTGCTCTGTCTCGTCTCCTCGACTTTGATAATGGTGGTGCAAGTAATTTTTCTTCAGTTTTAATTTGTTTAAAATCATCAAGTGGAACTTATCTTTGAACAAGAAGAAGATCAACAAGAAGGTGAAGAAGATAACGATCCTTAATTCCTCCTTTTTATTATAAATAACAGCAAAATTTCCAACTTATAATATACCAGTATAGTTTTGTGGTGTTGTATTTTTTCATACGTATAATTTTTTACTTTCTGATTCATAAAATGACCTTATTTTATCTTAGCATATTGTTTTCTTTCATGCAGTGTTTTAACTTTCCTCCTCCGAATCTGCCGAATCCTTTAAAAAAATTTTTCCCCAAAGGATAATAAATTTTCTGCCTTTTTTTCGATGCGAAAAAAATTTTTCCTGAAAAATCCTTTAGAATTTCAAAATCATTCAAAATCCGAATTGATTCAATTTTTCAGACACTTTTTTCAACAGGTTTTGAAGGAAAGTGGTTATTTCGAACACCTCAAATGACATAAATTCAATGAAAAACTCTCTTTCCTTTTATGACACTTTTTCTGGGGGTTTTCTAATTCTGTTTTTTCATTGATGTTCAAGGTGAGAAGAAAATCCAAAAATATTTTTCAGAATTCCTTTAGTCAAAAAAAGAACCTTTTTCTTTCAACAAGGCAAAAAAAAATTTTCCAAGAAATTTTTGCAGTTAAGTGATTTCTCTAAGGGCAGACAAAGAACAAGTTTTTTTTAATCGAAACAAACCGAAAATCAGAAAAAAAAATTTCCTTCAGGGCTTTTCAAGAAATTTTTCCGATCTTCTCACAAAAAATTTTCCCCTCAGGAAAAAGTGTTCAAGTTTGAAAGATTTTGTTAAGATGTTTGATTTTTAAGAGAGAGTCACAATAAATTTCATTTTTTTTCCCTTCATATTGATGGTCTTTTCAGTCAGAAAAAAAAGGCTCACTAAAAATTTTTTTTTTCATGAATTTTTGGGGGAAATGTTTTACTAAAAATTTTTAATTAAAAAAATTGAAAGTATTTCTTTCCTGCGGAAATTTTTTCATCAGAGACAGAAATCTGTCCAAAAACGACCAAGGGTCGAGAAAGCTAGTTTCTCCAGGTCTGCCCTTTTTTGAATTTGATTTTCACGCGAAAAGAAATTTCGGAGCAGTGTTGTTAAATACCGTCACCAAAACGTGGGGATCGACGTCCGGCTGGAAGGTTTCGAAACCGTCACCCTCAAAAAAATATATAAGGAAATTCTCTCTCAATTATGTTCAAAACCAAATCAATATTCTCATTTTCTCAATTCAACTTATTTTCTTTGATTTGAGAGTTTATGTCTCAAGTTGTCTATCAGGAATTTAACATTTATTCGTCGATTCTTCTTTGATATAAAAGTTTCAACTTCTAATGCCCTTCAATTGGTTCAAAAAGAGTTCCTGATTTTATATCTTCATCTCCCTTCCAGTTGTGACTTTCAATTTGAATGAAGATATTTTGGTTTCGTGAGTTGAAGTATTTTCAGTAGCTTGGACCCTTTTCAAGAAAGTTGCCCATGATTTATTCATGAGTTTAAGGGGCATTACTAAGGTTTGTTGAAAAAGACATAATTTTAATTTTGAATCCTTGAGATAAAATTACATCGGTTTCAGATGAAAAGGTCAATTGCCTCTGTGAAATGTGAGGATATCATCAAGAAAAAAAAAAAAGAATTTTTTTAAAGAAAATTTGGTTTGAAATAATTTTGGGATGTCTTGATTTTTAAAAAAATTGGAGAAAAAGTGATTGAAAAATTTTTCTGATTTTTTTTCTCAAGGGAGAGATTTTTGAGGACTGAGGTCTTTTTCTTTGGATGGCCGGACGGTGTCAAACCGTCACCTTTGGAAATTTTCGTCGCTGGACGGTTTTTTGAGCCCTTTTCAAAACTCTGTTCAGATTTTTTTTAGAAAGTTTATTTGATAAAATTTCAGGCAGATAAAAAAAAAAGGAAATCCAAATCAATTGAGAACAAAAAAATTTTTCCAACAAAAAATTGTGAAAATTTCTCTTTCATGGAAAAAACAGATTTCCTTCGTTTTTCGACGATCTTTGTTCAAAAAAAATCAGATTCAATTTTTTTTCCCTTTTTTTGTTTCCAGATAAAAAAAACGAAAAAAGCGAAAAAACAATTCGAATTAAAGTCGAAGAAAAAAATTTTCCACCACTGTACCCTCAAGGAAGTGTCATTTGCTGACTATTTGGGTAAGAAGTAATTTTTACTCCTTTTTTTCGTTCTTGTTTCTCAGCAATTGAAGGATTTTGAAGAATCTTTCGTGAAATTCCTCAAACCTTCGATAAAATAAAAGTCTTTCTCTCAAACTTTTTCAGATCACATGCTTATTTGAACACAATTCGATTCGAAAAACGGAGTAAAAAATTTCCGATTTATTCTCTTTCAAATTGCTTTAAAAAAAATCCTGATATATGATTTTTTCATTTTAGGAATTTATATGACACGTTCAAATCTGTATGTGTAAATTAAAGTTTTATTTCTAAGCCATTTCGGCCGCTTGTTCTTTCTAAATTCTCAGATCATCAATGCTTCATATTAACACTCTGACATTATGGCTAAACGATCGAAGATTATCTTCTAACATTCTGGTCACAATTCAAGCTATTCTTCACTTGAGTTGAAAATTGTATTCCTTATGCTCACAATAAAACCATCATCAATTCACTCTAGGCAAGAAGGTTTCAATTTAAGAATACAAGAGGTTTTTTGACCATCATGGTATGGTCTTTATTCAAGAGTTCAAAACATACTTGATGATAGATTTCCTCCATCTCACAAACTTTGAAACACAAAATTGTTTTCACTTTCTCCCTGAAAAATATCTATCTTCAGCTCGCAAAACAAATTTCTAGTTATCTGTGAGCTAAGCGCTTCATATTATACAGTATTTCGAGAATCAAAACCAACAATTTCACGAGATGTAACTTTATAATAATTCATAATTCTGCAGTTTGCCTCGATGTTATATCCTTTTCCATCCAAGAATTTCACTTTGACAGAATGATATGAATTTTCATTTTTTAAAAATCTTCCTCAACCTCATCACAACAAAAAAAGTTTATAGATTTATAGAAATCAATATAACAATATATAAATATTGTGATTTAATATTTAATTAGACAATGAAAACAATGATCCTTTAATTTTAATAAATCTATATTTTAATTAATATTTAAGACTTCTTTGCTTGCTTAAACAATGAGAGACGCAGATGATTATTATGACGACTATCAGGACTATGATGAAGATCAAGGCAATTACATTAAAGATGATTATGATGAACGTGGAGGACATGACTACTTAGTAATTTTTCTTTCCTTCTCTTCGGAATTATTTTTTATTTTTATCATTTCAGCCATTTATCACTCTCATTTATCACTTTCCCCTACTCTCCACTTACCCAAATCTCCTAGGCCAAAGATTATGGTTTCCAAAAGCAAATGGAAGATGATATGGAAGTTTTCATTCCCAAAGACTTTTTCGATTTTGCTTCTCATGGTATTCATGAAAAAATCAGAAAAGTCGAAAGCTCTGAAGAAATCTTCATGATCATTACTGAGTCAAATCGTGTCTATCGTTGGGAAATCGAAAGCAATAGATGCAACGAGCTTGTCCTTCCAGGAACTGGAGGAGAAGGCGGTGGAGTCTTTGGACTTGGTTTACTCGGCATGGTCAAGGATACTTTGACTGTCGATAGAAAAGGACCTGCTATTGTTGAAAGAGTCTTCCTTGATCCAAGAGGTACTCATTGCTTGATCTGTACCTCCAAGGGCGATAATTTCTACGTACATCAAAAAAGTGATAAAGTCCGCCTGCTCAAAAACTTCAGAGAAAGAATTAGATCAGCCATCATTGATGATCAAAGCACAAATGAATTAGTCAAGGTAATTTAATAATGAAATTGACAATTTTTTCTTATAACTTCCCCCAAGATCGCTTGTGGTACCAATGAAGGAAAAATTTACTTCTTCAATATTGATGTCAACAGAAATTTCGAAATTAATGATAACCTTCCAACTCTTGTGACTGACAGAATCCAAAATCAAGATAGACAACCTCTTCCAATTCTCCATATGGAATATTTCCATTATATTCAACAAGAAAGCAATATCTCCAGAGAAACCGCACACAGAGCTGTTTTTGCTCTCACCAGTGAATATCTTTATTTCTTCACTGGAAGCAAGGATTTCGGAATCCTTTTCAATAAATATATCAACAAGGATCCCAATACTGTAAACAAAATTTTTCTTCTTTAAAATTAATTTTCCTAGTATCCTGGCTTGCCTCTTATGTCTTCTGGAAAAAAGAACCCAATCATCAACTTCTACACCACAAAAGGACCCAACCAACTTTTGATCGGAAACTCCTTTGTTGTCTCTGATGGAAATTACATCCATTACTGCAAACTTCCTGAAAAGGTTGATAGAACAGACTTTAATCCTTTTGCCAAAATGCAAACTCTCAAATATGCCAAGAAGGAACTCGTCAAAAACGTCAAGGATCAATTAAAAATTACCGACCCTCCTATCGCAATTGCTGCCAGTCAACATCACTACTTCATCTTACACAAAGAATGCCTTACCATCCTTTCTACCATCAATGAAACTGTTGTCGGATATTATGAAGGAGTGAGTTATTTTCTCTTTGCTAACGCATTAACGATTCTTATCTAGACTGAACTTTCTGAAACTTCCAGAGCATACGGAATGATTCTTGAAAGAGGAGGTGAAAATATCTACATCTATGACTCCAAGTCTGCCAAAACTATTTCTCTTGCTAGAGAAGGTCAAGATGTCTGGAAATTATACCTCGAAAATAAAAAGTACCAAGAAGCTTATGAAATCTGCAGAAGAAATTTCTCATCTTCTTTACAATACGTAATTTTAAAAAAGTTTTGGTTGAGGCCTCATTTCCTCCATTAGGTTGCTGGACTTTATGCTGATCATCTTTTTAATACTGGCAAATATGATTTGGCTGCTGAGATTTACACTGAAACTTCAAGAAGTTTCGAAGAAATCTGCTTGAAATATCTCACAAAAGATGTCTTGGGTCATCTTGAAAGTAAGAATTGATTTTTGGATGGATAATTTCTCACCTTTAAACAGAGTACTTGCAATACTGGTTAAAGCAGACTGCTGGACAAAAGGATAAGATGAGAAGAACTATTTTGTTAAGTTGGCTCTTGGAATATAAGCTTCATGTCCTCAATGAAAAAGAAAGAGAAATAGAAGTCATGAACAAAACTGATGATGAGAAGAAAACTGAGTAACAATTGGATTTATTCCAAAGACTTACTGATAAACCTTTTTAGACTTGTTAGAGCCCAAAATGAATTTAGGGAATTCTTGAACAATTACCAAAAAGATTTGGATGAGAATGTGACTTATTCTCTTTTGCAAACCCATGGAAGATTTAATGAATTCGTTCAATTTGCTGAAAATAAAGAAAAGTTCGAAGATATTATCCTCCATCACATCAATGAAGAAGAATATATCAAGGCTTTGGAGAAAATGGGTAAACTCCAAAAAGCTGAACAAAAACAAGAAATGATGTATAAACATTGCCATATCCTCATGAAAGAAGAAACCAGTATTTGAGATTGCAAATTTATTATTCTTATCTCATGCATAGGAAAAACTCTTGATTTCATTTACAATAGTACTGTTGAGTTCGATCTTACCAAGCTCATTCCTGGTTTCATGAAAGTCCCAGCTGAAAACAGACAAGATGTCGTCGATTTCCTTGTAAAATTCAAGAATTATTTCACAACTTACTCATCCATAAATTAGTGGCATTATTGTACTGAAACAACTATTTGCAAAGAAAAATCCATCCACAACATTTATATTTTCTTCCTTGCCAATCTCAGAGACGAAGAAAAGCTTGATGAATATCTCAGTAAACAAGAAGAACTCTTGGTCAGTGAAGAAGTAAACCTCTTTGTCGAAGATCTTGTTAACTAAAAACCAATTATAGAGTGGCGGAATTCTTTATGATATGGATTTCGCTTTAAGAAACTTCCAAAAACAAAACTTGATCAAGGCCCAAATCAAGGTCTATGGAATGATGGGGTTGTATTCTGATGCTGTCAGCTTGGCTCTTGAAAAGAATATGATTGACGAAGCTAAGGAACTTGCTTCCAAGCCTGAAGGATCCACTCCTGAAGTTGAAGAACTCAAAAAGAAATTGTGGCTCCAGATTGCTCAACATTTGATTAAATCTAAACAAACTGAAGCTGTTATTAAATTAACCAGAGATTCCGAAAACATCATTAGAATTGAAGTATTATCTTTCGATTGCCAAAGTATAACCCATCAACCAGGATTTATTACCTCAATTTGATGATGATTTCAAGATTGAACTTTTCAAAGATGACATTAGTGCTTCACTTAAAACTTACGTTGAAAACATTAAAAAGCTTAAGGTAAACTTGAATTCTATAGGCATATCCTCTCATCACCAAAACTAGTCTGACATGAGTGCATTTGATAAAAATGCTGAACATCTCAAGGGTGAACTTAGAAATCTTAAAAACAGATTTTTCGAAATTAGAGGTGATCAAAAGTGCGAGGACTGCTCAAGAGGTATTTTCACTGAAGAATTCTATGTCTTCCCTTGCGGACATTGCTATCATAAAGTAACTTTTCTATGGAGAAAACTTATTTACCCTCCCAAAAGGAATGTCTCAAGAAGAAGATGAAGGTTACAAATGCTTACCCTGAAAAGATTGAAGAAATTGAAAACTTGGATAAAAAGCTTACTAAACTTATTACAGACTTAAATATCAGTCAAGCTTCAAGCAAGAGCACTACTGTGGCTTTCTTGGAAACATTTAATCCATTCTTGAAAAAAGATGCTGCTCCTTCTGGTCGTAGTGGATCACAAGTTAATGCTGAACTTGAAAAACAAATTAAAGAAACTAGAGTATTTTTCCTTGAATTTCTACTTTATCTAACAATGTAACAGGAGAGACTTGATTTCCTTTTGGCTGGTGAATGTTTGTCTTGTGGTAGATATTTGATTGAAACCATTACGCTTGGATTTGATTTGGACGATAAGGTTAGAAGAGAATGGGAAATTTAGTTGGAAATA
>Ga0182738_1005970_pt1 | contig 12804 bp, 17 predicted proteins | sample eDN5th30CBELigMG_FD_128876 | JGI IMG/M metagenome (GOLD analysis project Ga0182738, IMG submission 128876) | Enriched Miracle-Growth compost microbial communities from Emeryville, California, USA - eDNA 5th pass 30_C BE-Lig MG (version 2)... ...
CGTCCAAAACTTGAATAGAGCTGATCTCGGTCTCGTCTGCGCATTTTTCGTTATAGGTAAATTTTTGTTTGATTTTTCAGCGTCTCAATTGATCAGGTTTCCCTCTTGCTAGAATTGCTGTTTCTGGCCCAATTGTTAGTGAATTCCAAAGAAGAAGCATGTTCAGTTTGTCTTGGACTGCTGGTACTGCCTTCGGAGGCTTGTTTGCTTTGGCCAACTCTTACTATCGTCTCAAGGGATTAGTTGATAATGGTCTTAGATGGAAGAGACCAGAAAGAAAGCTCAGAAAATATGATTTCTCCACTGAATTTGAGGATAACACCATCTGGAAACATTTCAGACTCAGATTGTAAAAGACGCCCTCCTTTTTACTCGTTATTTCGTCTCTCTACCTACCTTATCAAAATATTATATATTCCATGCATGTAACGATAAGTTGGTAACCCGTCGTATAAAATGAAAAATTCAATCATTAAATATATCTATTGAATTCAACTAGAGAATATATATTGAGCTTTCTTGATGAATCAAAGAAACCAACCCTATTCTTAATGTTTGAAAAGAAAATCAGGCCCAGGGAAGGAATTCAATGAATGTGAATGATGAAGGATCTTTGTTTAATTAAAGCTTGGCCTGAAGAGATGATTAATTAATTGCCCTCGAGAATAGTTTTTTGTTGTACATATAACTTTAATTAATCCTATAACGTTTCAATTTACGCAAAAACAAAATTCCTACAAAAAACAAATAAACACAGTTTCTTTTTTTTACATTTTTTCCTCTTTCAATATCAACTACTCAGCAACTATACTAAAAAATGGCATTTGTCTCTGGAAACCTTGGCAAAGAAATTCTTCAAAAAGCCATGAAGAATGCCAATATCAGACCCAACACCGCTTCAATTCGTATCCAAAAACCAACACCTAAGCCTTCACAACGGGAGAATCAAAACCAATCTCCCATTGTCCCTAAGATTGATACTCTTGCGACCAGAGCTTCGAGTAATCCCAAAATAGATGAACCTATGCAAAGTCCAACTCTTCTTCCTTACAGAAATATTCCCAATGAGCAAGTTAAATGTTCATGTCATGTTTGCCAAGAAAAGAACGGAATGTAATATTTTAGATGAAGGATAGTATTAATGGAAATGATTAGTAAAATGAAACCCCAAACGGCGCAAGTCGTTGCGAAGCCAAGGATGAATGTACAAGAAGGGAATAATAAAGGATTTTCACACATTTTAAAATTGATGTTACCAGATAGAGGAAATGCACCAAAAGGACTCAAATTTTTGATCGCTGATACGCTAGTTTTTACAGGCGGTGAGCCTCGATTTTTCATGTATAATTCAAGGGTAAGTTTTTGATTGAGAGAAAAGTGAAGATTAAAACCCCGTAGAATAAATATATCAGATTTATCAAACAGAAGGATAAACTTGCATTGCCAGAAATGAAAAAGTTCTTTTTGGCAAGAAAGCAAAGAAAAGAACTGGATGGAATAAATTTCTTTAATGAGAATACAATGACAATGAAACATAAAATTAAAGACTGGAAACTAAAAGCTCAACAAGAAAAAGATACTGAACGCTTCCTTGGTGCATATGAAAAGTCTCATAATCCACAAAATTCTCCCAGTCGCAACAAGGAAAAACGAATCCAAGATACAACAGCTCATCGTGAAATTGTCATCTGCAAATATACTGATGGTAATGAGATATTCGGTTGTGCAATTCTAATTTTTGTGAAGAGAGTTTACAAGTGTTGAGTGAATTGGATTTTTCGTACCTCATGATGAAGAGAAAGATTGAACCTGTTTGGCTTCAATTAGATTATATTCAAAGTTACATCAAACTCAAGAAAGAGCACCCATATTATGTGAGGGTCGATTATGACCATGATAGGGATATAAAGAACCCTTTTTATGAGAGAGCTCGAGAATTCGTTTACTATATGTCACAGGAAAGAGAGCCAGAATTGGAAGGATTTGATTATACGACAGCTGAGGATATCTTTGAAGAAGATTTAAAGAAGGCCAATATTTACGAATATTGTCAATATCTGAACTTTAAATTTGTGTGCTATTTGGATGCATATTGTGCAGCAAGAGTGAAGCATATGATCACAGAATATGCCTGGGAAGACACTAATCTCGTTTACCTTGTGAATGCTTATGATATCAAGTTCTTTAATATCGCAGAGCAAGATTATATTCTCAGAGAAGTGGATATCGTCAATGAGGAAGAAAAGCAAAAGGCTAACGACAGAATTTACAACAACAAATCGAGTCCCTATCAAGGCAAAGTCGAAGTGCTTTGGGCTTTTAGACAATATTATGAGGATATGAAGTCTGATCTTGATATAAATAAAGAGTTTGAGGAGACGATTTTGGAGAACCCTACTTCAAATGAAGCCTTTAAAATTATCAATCCTGAGACAACATTTACGTTGTATGATGTGATGACGAATGTGAAGGAATTTGAGAAATTCAAGGCTTGGTTGCAGAACAGGTCAATGGAGCCTGGCAAGCTTGGGAAATTATTTAAATCTGCGTTGAAGTTTGCAGAAACAAGTGCTACAGCGAATATGAGTAAAGCTTCAGCAGCTACAAAGATTCAAAAATCTTCCACTCATAGACAAACAAATCGTAATGAGCCTGGTAACGATAATGCCGCCAAGTAATGAAATTTAGTGTAAACTTTGTTTATTTATAACTATCAAATAGATTGTTCCAAAAGAAGATGAAGATATTGGATATCTGTGGAAATGGAGTATCAAGGAAGAAATATATTCATACTTCTGAAGTTCTTTACAGATCAGATGTGGTTTCAGGAAGAAAGATAATTGCGAATGATAGCACAACAACTAGATCAAAAATGACAAGTCCTATGATGTCTGACCAATCAACTGGAAGAGGATTAACTGCTACGCCATCTAGGCAGTTTAGAATAAGATCACAGAAGACGCCAACTCCTGGTGGTGGTGGTGGACAAAGTGGATTTGATCTCTCGATATTAAACAAAACGAAGTCTTTAGCTTCAATGCTCTATGTCAAGCCTGATCAATTGTAAGTTTTGAGGTGTTTTGAAGGTGCGAAGGAGGAAAGATGGCAGGTTAATTAAATTTTTTAAGAATGAAAACAACTTGTCAGTGAGACAAAGAGAGAGGAAATATTTTGTTTATATTTTTAAGAAATTATGAATCAATAAGATTTGCTGTTTTCGGTTTCAAGCAAGCCTGTTTTTTATAATACATAAAGAAAGTTCTAAATTTGTCAATATATAAATATTACTCTTTTAAATTCTTTAAACTTTCACCTTTAATACCGAGATAAATATTTTAAGAAGATTCAAAAAAGGATCTTGAGAGAAATTGAAGAAATAAGAAAAGAAACAAATTGATTGCCTTTCGTGAGCCTTTAGGTCTGAATTTTTTTCGGAGTATTTCCTTTTTGCAAAACAAATTTAATGAAAAAATATTTTCAAAACCGTGAACTGGAAAATTTTGGTAAATAAACAAAAACTTTTCTTCCAAATCTTTGAGATTTTTCTTAATCGATTTTTTAAAAACAGTTTTTTTTAATCCTTTTAATAACATTTTATGTGAGAGGGAGAATCAAAAGGATCAAGATTCCCTCATTTCCTCAAATTCAAAATTTTTTTTCTTCAACTCTATTGGAGATTTGAATTTTTAGAATTTTCTTTTCAATTTTTTTTAACAAAGTTTTTTAAAGGAATTTTTGTAACAAATTTTTGGACTTTATCAGAGACTCTATCAACACTCCTCAAATTTTTATTGTTTTGGAATTTTTAAACTGAAAAAACAGAGTTGAGAAAACAGAATATATTATTTGTCTGTTGCTGATATTGACATTTCATCCATGATTGTTTTTTTTTGTAGGTCTCCAAAAATGTTTACTTTGATCCCTTAAAACTTGCTTAGAACTTCGAGCAGTTTTCTTCAAATTTTGACGAGAGAATTTTTTGAAAAACTCTTTCTGTTTTATTTTCTTTAAAGCATGTTTGAAATTTACGCCCGTTTAGTTGTCCCATTGAAGCCCTTTCAAAAACCTTTTCCAGGATAAATTTCATTCATCTGAATTATTTTTTGTTGAATTTCTGCAATTTTCGTCTCAAGAAAAAATCTGATGATAAAATTTAAATCACAATTTTTTGTGATATTTAGCAGCTCCAATTTTTTTAGACCTAACTAAAAGATGGAGGATCTTTGTTGAAATTTAAACTTTTTGGGTATGCTTCGTCGCAGAGTTTGATTGGAGGCAACTGAACCGATTTTGAGGGGAGGTGAAGAGAATAATTTCACAACAGTCATATTTGCCGATTAAATAAATAGATGAATAGGGAAGGATAAATATAAAGAACAACAAGATAATGCAAACCGCGATCTAAAAAACCGCAAGCAATTACACAGGCAAACACACGTAAATTTACGAATAAATAGGACAATAAACCGTTTCATTGTTGAAACTTCCATGACTTTGTTTTTCTATAAACATACCATACAGAGTATATGCACAATGATGCTTCAAGTAAAATCCATTCTCTTGTTTTAATCAGTGTATTCCACACTTTGGAACTCACTATCAAACTGGAAAATAAGATCATAATCAATATTCTGACCAACAGAATTCACAGGTTCTACAACAAAAATCACTTTTAATTCAATCCTCTTTAAAAATATCCTTACCTTGTTGTGTGAATTGTTCATCAAAATATTCAGTTGAGACTGCTGATTGGAATGAAGGTCTAAATGGAACAGGAAGCTAGCAAGTTTAATCTAATATTCTCCTTGGAAAGTTTTACTTCTTTTCTCAAAAGAGCTCCCCAATCAAAATCATCAAACCAAGGATGAGCCTGAATCTCTTCTATATCACCAACACTTCCTAATCTTTGTTTTGGATCTTTCAATAAACACTGAGATGAGGTGAGAATCTCATTAATCATACAAAGAGTACCTTTCTGATGAAATCTTTGGCTTCTTTACTGGTTGAGACTTGTTCAGGGAAATGAACATCATTTTTTTGAATTGACTCATACATGAGATTGTGGTTTGTACTGTAAAATGGTGGAATTCCATACATCATTTCATATCTAAAGAGATGAGGGTGAGAAAATTGTCAAATATAATGATTTACATTAGGATTCCAAGACCCCACCAATCGACTTCTTTTCCATGCCCATCACCAAGAATAATTTCAGGAGCTACAAAAGAAAATTACAAATGGCGAACTCACTCACAAAATACCAATATATTCAGGAGTACCACAGAAAGAAGTAGCAGGAGTATTAGGATTGACAATTTTGGCCATACCAAAATCAGCAAGAGAAATGTATCCATCATCTCCCATGAGAATATTCTCTGGTTTCATGTCTCTGTAAATAATACTGTATGAATGTAAATGTCCAATTGCTAATGCAATTTGTGCTGCATAAAACTTTGCTCTATGAGGAGTTTAGTTTCAATGGAGAGAGGGTTTTTGTGGTACTTGGATTCAGAAAATCTTTTTTCATTCTTGAGGTGTTGGAAAATTTCGCCACCTCTGAGAAAGGCCATTCCGAAAAAGATTTTCTCTTGAGTTTGGAAGCAGAATTCAAGATTAACAAGGAAAGGATGGCTCAACTAAAAAATGGGTTTCATGAAAATAAGAAGAGTTTTTACATGTTTAAGGATCATTTTTTCGACTTTTGTATGCTCAAGTCTTTCATTTTCGACAATATCCACCTTTTTCATTGACTTGAGGGCATATAATTTTCCAGTTTCTCGATGTTTTACAAGCATAACCTTTGATGGATAACATTAAAATCCATAACATATTATATCTTACTTTTCCGTATGATCCTTTACCCAAGACCTTGAGTAATGTAAAATCTTTCATTGAAACTGAAGTTTCTTTAGACTCGAAATAATCTTGATAGAGATTGAAATGTTCGATTTCAGGATCAAGTTGTTGCTAAAATTTCATTCAAAAATGCCCGCGGAACTTTGCTTACTCTGACTTTAGGGCTTAAAGCTGTATAGTTTTCCAAGGTGATATCATCTCTAAAGAACATCATAATAGGCTGTCCTTTATAAAACCCTCTATGCAGCTTATTTAATACTTCAATGATTTGCTCTCTGAATAAGATTAGGGTCGGAATGGATATCTCAAAAGATCTACTTGTCGGGATGATCATAACGACAATCAACACCATCAGGAACATGCATGATAAACTCATTGCCCATTTTGCTGACAGTGACCGCCCGAACTCGATCTGCTGGAACTCTTGAATTCATTTCTAAAAGAGATGAGAGAATGGTCTCACCAGTCACGAAAGATACCATTATTGACATAATCATAGACACATTTATTGGAAACAGCTAATATACAGGGATAATCTTGGCCTTCTTCATCAAATTTTTCAATAGGAGTTAACAAGAGAAGAGTTTCTAGACAAAAGATGAGGAACAGAGAGAGAAGGAGCATTTACCATCATGTTCAAGGAATTTGACAAAGTGATTTTGAGCAAGATTTTTGAGCTTTTGTTGCTGGATTGCTTTGCAATTTTTCATCTGGTGATTTTGGAAGATTCGATTAGATTTCAGGCCACCTAGAGAATAAGTCGATTTTATTATTAAAGAATTAAATTAAAGGTGAAAAAGTCCTGGATCAATTGAAAATTAATCCTCAATTGGTTTTTAGGAACAATTCTTTTAGTGTTGATTTAATGCCTTCGATTCCTGTTGGATATTGAACCTTGGGAGCCAAAATTATAACATTTCAGCTTGTGGAAATGAGTTAATTCAATAGGCTGATAATGAGGGAGGAATTGTTGGAGAAAATACAATGGAGGGAAAAATAAATTTTGATGGATAAGAGTCTGTTTGAGTGAGTGAATGATTAAAGGTTTTTTGGGATTTGAAAAGCAAATATTTTAGGCAAAAAATAATCAATTTAGAAATAATTGCTTTATTGGCAAGTCCTGTGATTAAAATAAAATTTATTGTGAAAAATAAAGGGCAAGACCCATAAAAAAATTTTCAAAAATGAGAAACAGTTGGAGAGAGGTTTTTAGTGGATCTTTTGACGACAAAGAAAGTTTGATTGGGAGACTTCAGATCTGTTATTTTTATTATCTAGCATAAAATGAAAAAGAATTTCGTCTTGAACAATCTTTTGAAGGAAAAGGCTGAAACGTGTGATATTGAGTCTTGGAAACTCATTTGATGTTGTTTATGGATGAAAGTGGTATGCTTTCTGGAGAATTTTAAAGCCTCAGATGATCTCATAAAAAAAATCAAAGAAAAAGAAAGAATCAAAAAGGATTATTGATTGATAAGATCTGATTTGGATAGATTTAGTTGGCATTACCGGTATTAACTAAACCAAATAATCAGCTAGAAAGGGAGCTTGACTTTATGAAAAATTTTGAAGAGTTTAAGAACCCAATTCGTCAATAGCCTTTGATTCGAAATTCGGATGAAAATGCCGAGAAAGAGAGTTGTTTTCTGAGAAAATCAAAGAAGATCTCGAATGATGTTTTACAAAGCGCAATGATGGCAGCAATTCAGGAATATCTTCATCTACTTTTTTATTCCAAAGAGATGAACCCCACAGCTACAAATCTTGGAGACATATTCCTTAGCAAGGACTTTGCAAATGACTTCTTTTCGAAGGCTATTTCTCAAGACTTTTTATCCTAAAGATTTTGATATGGATGAAGTTCGATCTATGGCATCATCATTTTGGAGTTCAGTTCCTTCTGATGATATGGAGAAGTTCTGTGATATTTTTAAATTAAAGGCATTTGTTTTTCCAATAGAATTCAAAATTCTGAAATGGATTCGAGCTAGAATTGATTGTAGAAGATATAATGAAGAATCAAAATACTTTGAAAGATGATGTTCTTTTCAAATTGATTGCTAAGAATCCAGATTTACTAAAATTTGCAATTGCAAAGGCTATAGAAAAGAGGAATTTTTTCTTGGCAAATAGATTATTGGAGAAGTTTGGTGGATCCAAAGGTGCTTCCCACCAATCGCTTAACAAACTTTTTAAAAAACAAACTAGATGCAGATGGAAGGAAGCATTTTGGATCACTCTGGTTTTTTAAAGGAGTATGTTCAAATAATCACTTGCAGTTTTCAGATCAGGAATCTGAAAAAATAAGCCCTTATTTTTTGACTCCTCCAACCAAATTCTTTAATTCTCTTGAAATTCCTCTTTACTGGGATATGAGTTCAATGATTTGATTTTTATCGACGACCTTGATTCAGAAACTTACAAGTCAGCTTTAGAAGACGTTGGATCATCAAAAGAAATTGGCCTTATCACCGAAGCTCAATGGATGAATCTGTACAAGACATCAGACTTACTTCAGATTGCCACGAAAAAGACAGTTTATTTAATTGATGCGAATCAACTCTGCAAAAATCCACACTTCAATACTTTTTGCAAAGATCTTTTCACAAAGCCTGATCGAATAATAGCTGGACATGGTCTCAAAGATCATCTCAGAGTCCTTTGTAACTTGTTTAAGTCCAAATCCAAGTTTGAAATATCTGCTAATTTGGTTGATGTTCGCTACTTCTATAAAGATTTAAAGCCCTCAAGGAGCCAGGAGTGCTCTGCCAGAAGGTGTTGAAGCCCCTCTCTCAATTTGAAACGCAATCCAATTAAGCAAAACGTCCACTTCGAAAAGCACAGATTCATCATGCTGCATTAAATACGGCTGCCGGATTAAAACTGTATGAAGAACAGAACAGCTCGCCAGAGAATCACCAGAAAAATCCAGATAATAATGGAGAAAGTCAGGAAATATAGGTTCCTCTGTCTAAAATCTTTTGGAAATGTTTGGTGTTTGTCTCTTTGATAGAATTTTGACTTTCAGGTTTTGATCAAAATTTTCGAATAAATTACTTGTATGAAGGTTTTTAAAAAAATGGAAATTGTGTATAGGTCTAAAACAGAAAGAAAAACTTTTCCTTCATCATTCTTCATGAATTTTCTCATTCCAGAAAAGGAAAATAAAAACATTTTATCCCAAGTAAGTTTTGTATTCATTTCTCTATCTTTGAAAAGATAGTGCGAACATTAAAAATAAACTATTTCTTTTTAATATTTTCCTTATTTTTCCTTTCTGTTTCTTGCTTTTTATTTCAAAGTGGAGAACTGAACATACAGAAGGACTACAAGATATTCAATGATAACGTGTAAATCTCAAAAACATTTTTAATATGAAATGAGCTGTTGGAATGAATGTCTTGATCTAACTATAAATGTCTAGAAACTCATTTTTAAGTCAACCTCTATAAAGTTTTGTAAAACTTTCTTCAGATGCAGATCTGCAAGAGATATAATGAATATTCCAAGGGAATTTTTGCTTTCCAAAGGGAAAAATGACAGAGATTGGAAAGGAGACGAAAAGGTGATTTGAGAGCAAAATTGAATTTTTGTTAAAAAGAAATTTTTGTTCCTTTCAATAAATTTTATTATCAAAGACGTACTAAATTCTCTTTCCTAAACAACCAAAAAGTCTAAATTACATTTTCATCATTTCAAAACTTAACCCATTTTCCTTGTTAGCTACATGCAGGTTTTGAAATCTCAGCTCACCCTTGCCAATAAGCCCCCGAATCTCTCTTGCTCAGATCCTCGAACAAGTAACTTCTTGAGACACTTTGAATTTCCTTTATTTAAAAAGATGGCCCTCAAGATCATCTCGAAAAATGCCAACTAAATATCAAAGGAAGTACTTTGGACTCTTTATTTTTTCTCATTAAAAAAGAACTAGGAAGCAATCTTGATCTCAGCAATCCAATAACTCTTGAGACAGACTTTGATGCAAATAATACAAGTATTGATCTATTACCTCAATCTTCGTTGGATACTCTGCCCAATACGAGCGCTCCAAGCATACAGAACATGGTGGATGACGCTTATTTTGTGATAAAGAACATTGATACGGGAGAGTCTTTTGATCTTCGTGAAAAAGATGTGGAATCAAAAGTCATTCCAGAGAATTCTATTAAAATTGAAGGAACTCCTTGGCAATGTTTCTGGTAAGAAGGGTTGAAGGGAAGGATTCAACATTTCATAGGAAGAAGACAAGAGAAAGTAATGAGAATATGTGGGATGCAGCAGAATGCGGAGATGCTAAAAAAATAAGGGAATTGTTAGATCCTCAAAGACAACTTTATCCTGCAGAAATTGACTCCAGGTATGCAAACTTCTTGGTCTGTGAATAAATGAATGAAAATAGAGGGTTAGATCACTGGACAGCATTACACTTAGCGACAAACTATGGGCACTCTGAAGCCGTTGAAATCTTGATCAAATTCAATGCAGGTATGAATGCAAAGACAAGTATGGGAAGAACTTGCTTACATTTGGGATGTATGAGAGGCTATTTGGATATTGTGGAATTATTGGTCAAGTCAGGATGCGAGAAAGATGTTCAAGATGATGAAGGAAATACAGCTTTACATTATGCATCTGAGCATGGATTTGGTGATTTGGTGAAGTTTTTGTTGGATTCTGGTGCAAAATATTGCATAAAAAATCAAGCGAAAATGACGTGTATTGATGTTGCAAATTCTCTTGAAATTAAGAGGATTTTTGAAGAGAGAGGCTTGGTGAATGATAGAACTGCCTGTAGCTTTGGAAGATTGCATACTGAAGATGGTGTTTTATACAATGGAAGAACTGATTTGATCGGAAAACTATTATTCATGAAAGATTTTTATTTGAAAAAGAAGTAATTGGAGTGATGTGATGGATCTGTTAATTAGTTCTAGAAACAAACAAAGTGAGCAGAAAAATGTTGTTCATTTTACAAACCTACAAGAGTCCCCAAAGGTTGTGAAAATTTTGGTATTCACTAACCAAATTCTCTTAGGAAGTGGTGAACTCCTCAAGTTTTATATATCATAGTATCCTTGGTTCAGGAAGTTTTGGAGAGGTGTTTTTAGTGGAGAAGAAATCAAGTCATGATCTTTATGCAATGAAGATTTTGAGAAAGGACAAGATTATGAAGAAAGGCTTGACGAGGTATGCAAAAACCGAAAGGATTGTCTTGAGTGTAATGAACCACCCTTTTATTGTCAAAATTCACTACGCTTTCCAGACTCAAACCAAACTCTACATGGCTCTTCAATATTGCCCTGGGTAATGAGAGAACTATTTGAATTTGAGTAATGACTCTTCGTGTAGTGGGGATTTAGCTTCGAGGATTTTTAAAGAAAAGAAGTTGAGCGAAAATATAGCAAGAATTTATGCAGCAGAAATTACTCTTGCATTAGAAGCTCTTCATCAACAAGATATTATTTACAGGGACTTGAAGCCAGCAAATGTGGTGTTAGATCAAGAAGGTCACGCCTTATTGACAGATTTTGGTCTTTCAAAACAAGGAATAAGAGATGGAACAACCACCGCTTCATTTTGTGGATCGATAGCATATTTGGCTCCAGAGATGTTGAAAAGGACAGGCCATAATAAAATGGTGGATTGGTATTTATTAGGGGTGGTTATTTATGAGATGTTGATGGGAATCCCGCCATATTATAATCCAGATCGAGAAGAAATGTTTGCAAATATTCGAACAGGAAGCAATTTTAGACTCAAGGGTGCTTCTAAAGAAGCCGAAAGTCTCATTAAAATGGTAGGTTTGGATATTAAAAAGATGCTCAAAATTGTTAGTTGTTGATAAGAGATCCAAATAAGAGATTAGGATCTCAGAATGGGGCAAAAGATATTAAGAATCATCCATGGTTCCGTGCGATCAATTGGGAAGACGCACTTGCTCGGAAGTTGAAGCCCCCTATGCCAAGAAGAAGATCGAATCAGCTGAAACAAATGGTGAATGTGAATTTTGATGATAGTCCAACATCAAAACTGTACAATTTTATTGCACCAAAAGAACACTTGGAAGGATGGACTTTTGTTGAGCCAACAGATAGATCATAATTAGTTCAAGGACTCTGAAGAATGTAATTAAAGGTAAAGTAGACTACTACTCCTCTTCTAAAAGAAGAAGAAGAGACGTTTATATTATGAAAAAACCATGTCTTTGCTTATGAGAAAATAAGAGAAGAGGGAGTTTCTTTTCTGGAATTTATATGATTTACATATTTTACATATTTATTCTTTTCGATAATGAAATATCTTGACACTCTATCTATTGAAAACTTCAAAGAATATTGCTTAAATTCTGAGCCAACATTTCTATTATGGAGAGGAGGAAAATATCATGCGAATGAGATAAATTAGAGTTTTTGATTTTCAACTGAATGAATAGATGAATAATAGTTTGATTTCTCTAACTAAAATTCTTTCAAGCTTGCTTTATTATAAATTTTTTAGATATGAAATATTTTTTTCTCAATCAAGATAAATAAATTAGAGAGGAGTTAAATTGAGAGGAATAGGGTCAACGGGTGCATAGCCAAGGGTTTGAGTTCCCAATCGGAGAGTGTAACCTGGCTCAATATTAACTTTGTACTTTGTCAAAATTGAGCAAAGGATTGTTTTGGCTTCAATTAAGGCCAAATGTTTTCCAACACAGTTTCTTTGACCAGCAGAGAAAGGAAGATAAGCGAAAGGATTTTTAATTCCTTCATCTTTGTCTTCAGTTCTGGTCCATCTTGAGGGATCAAAAGTATCGGGATTTCTGAAATACTTTGGGTTGTAACCATTTGACATAAAGAAGGTGTTGACGAGAAAACCTTTTCGAACAAACATCTTGCCAATATAATGGTCACAATTGGCAGTTCTCATCAACAATGCAGGTGCTGGGGGATACATTCTCAGGAC
>Ga0182738_1005971_pt1 | contig 12803 bp, 11 predicted proteins | sample eDN5th30CBELigMG_FD_128876 | JGI IMG/M metagenome (GOLD analysis project Ga0182738, IMG submission 128876) | Enriched Miracle-Growth compost microbial communities from Emeryville, California, USA - eDNA 5th pass 30_C BE-Lig MG (version 2)... ...
ATCGTCCTCGACGAAGCGGATGTCGTGCAGGGTCGTGTCGATGCCGATCGCCTCGAGCGAGCCGAGATAGCGCTCGAGGATATCCGCCGGCGAGGGCTTCAGGATCGCCTGGAACTGGTAGTAGTGCTGCAGCCGCATCGGATTGTCGCCGTACCGCCCGTCCTTGGGACGGCGCGAGGGCTGCACGTAGGCCGCGTGCCACGGCTTCGGACCGAGCGCGCGCAGGGTCGTCGCCGTATGGAAGGTGCCGGCGCCCATCTCCATGTCGTAAGGCTGAAGGATCACGCAGCCTTGCCCCGCCCAGTATTGCTGGAGGGTCAAGATCAGTTCCTGAAAGCATTGCGGCTTGGACACCGGACTTCCCCGAAAAGCTCAGAAGGCCTTGTGTTTCCGCCACTTAAGGCCGTTTTTGCGGTGCGGCAAAATAGGGATGGCCCTACCTCCGGTCAAGCCGGCTGAGGGCAGTCCGAGCGACCGCATTTCGCAGTGCCCGCCGAAACATAGGCACCGCAGGCTGCACACAGCCGGGTATCCTCCACCACGGGGCGGCGCGCCTTGGGCGGTGCGGCGGCCGTCTCGCGCCGCTCCGGCGCCGGCGGCTTGTTCCGGTCGCCGCCCAGCAACCTGTACCAGCGGCTGGCGGTGGCCCAGATGCCGTAGACGGCGATCCCGAAGATCACGATCTTGAGCAGGAACCCCATGCGGCCTTTTGCGGTGCGAGCGCCCGCCGGTCAAGCGCGCTATATGTCGACCCATGAATGGAATGGAGGGTCGGCCACTCGACCTGTTCGTGGTCGGCGGCGGCATCAACGGGGCGGGCATCGCCTGCGACGCAACGGGGCGATCCTTGAAAGTCGGGCTTTGCGAAATGAACGATTTCGCATCCGCCACGTCCTCCAAGGCGACCAAGCTGATTCATGGCGGACTGCGCTATCTCGAGCACTACGAGTTCCGCCTGGTACGCGAGGCATTGATGGAGCGCGAGGTGCTGCTGGCCAAGGCGCCGCACCTCTCCTGGCCGCTGCGCTTCGTGCTGCCGCACGAACCTCATCTGCGGCCGCGCTGGATGCTGCGTCTCGGTCTCTTTCTCTATGACCATCTCGACCGGCACATGACCTTGCCGAAGTCGAAGTCGGTCGATTTGCACACGTCGAAATGGGGCGCCGGACTGAAACCTTCGTTCGAGCGCGGCTTCGTCTATTCCGATGCCTGGGTCGACGATGCCCGGCTGGTGATCGCCAACGTGAAGTCGGCGCGCGACATGGGGGCCACGATCTATGCCCGCCATCGCTGCACCTCGGCGCGGCGCAGCGCCGACGGCAAGCTGTGGGAGATAGAGCTCGCCGCGCCGGACGGCACGACAGTGAAGCTCCGCGCCCGTGGCGTGGTGAACGCCTGCGGGCCGTGGGTAAAGCATTTCATCGACGAGCAGACGGAGGTGAAGACGCCCAAGCGCGTACGGCTGATCAAGGGCAGCCACATCGTCGTGCCGCGCCTGCATGACGGCGACCATGCGTTCATCCTGCAGAACAAGGACAACCGCATCGTCTTCGTCATTCCCTACGAGCGCGACTTCTCGCTGATCGGCACGACCGACATTCCCGTCCAGGCCGGAGAAAATCCGGTCTGCACGCCGGAAGAGGTCGCCTATCTCTGCGAGCTCGCCAGTCACTACATGGCCAGGCCGGTGCGGCCCGAGGATGTGGTGTGGACCTATTCGGGCGTGCGGCCGCTGTTCGACGACGGCGACGACGATCCCTCGGCGGTGACGCGCGACTACCATCTCGAGGTCGATGCGCCCGACGGCGCCGCCCCGTTGCTGTCGGTGTTCGGGGGCAAGATCACGACCTATCGCCGGCTCGCCGAGCATGCGCTCGAAGATCTGCGCAAGTTCTACCCCGGCATGTCCGGACCGTGGACAGCGCACAAGCCGCTGGCAGACGGCGAGCTCGCCAATGCCAGGACCTTCGAGGAAGCCTTCGACAACTTCGCGGCGGGCGCCTGCTCGCTCAAGCCGCAGCTCCCGTCCGATCTGGTGCGGGTGCTGGCGCGGCGCCACGGCACGGGCCTGGAAGAGCTGCTGGAAGGCATCCGCTCCGTGGCCGATCTCGGCCGGCACTTCGGCGGTCATCTCTACGAGCACGAAGTACGCTACCTGATGCGCGAGGAATGGGCGGTCGAGCCCGACGACGTGATGTGGCGTCGCAGCAAGGAAGGCCTCCACATGACGGCCGACCAGCGCGATCGCTTCGCTCGGTGGATGCAGGCACTGCGGCCCAACAGCTGAAGAAAACGCACGACGCGCGGGCACGATTCCGCGCATGAGCCCGTACTTGTGGTCAGAGAGTGATTTCTGGCCCTCGAGGAGCTCATCAGATGCGTGTTCGCCCCCTTTTCCTGGCTGTGCCGACTGCCCTCGTGGCGGCGGCCAGCTTTGCCTGGCTGACCTCGGCCGCCGCCTCCAATGGTGGGTTCAACGAAGCGCCGCAGATCGCCCAGGCAGCCCCGCCGGTCGCCCCACCTTCGGCGGCCGGCGGCGGCACCGTCCCGGCCACGGGGCCGGAACGCATGATGCGGGACTTCTCGCCCAAGGCCTTCTGCGAAGACCGTATCGCGCGGCGGATCGGCAACCGGGCCTATCTCAAGGCCAGGCTCGACCTCAAGGCCGACCAGGTGCCGGCATGGGATGCGTTCCAGAAGGCGGCCGACGAGGCGAGCGCGAAGGAGAAGGCCAGGTGCGCTTCCCTGCCAACGGACATGAAGGCTCCCCTGAACCTGCCCGACCGTCTGGCGCGCCAGGAAGAAATGATGAAGAGCCGGATCGAGAGCATCCAGGCAGTGCGGCCCTCGCTCGTTGCCCTCTACGACAAGCTGTCTCCCGAGCAAAAGGCGGTGCTCGACCGGCCGGGGATGGGTCGCCATCATGGCGGTCCCGGCTGGCACCGGAAGCATGGCTGATCCGGCGTTCCGCGAGCTTCTCTCGGAACGCCAGGCGTGAAACGTTGCAGCCGTCGAAGCATGCGGGGAAGATCGGGTTGCATTTACACCCGGTCTGCCCGCGTGCCTGCCATGCTCGTACCGAGAGGCGGGTGACCCGATTTCTGGCGGATCAACCCATGAGAAAGACCAGCGCATAATGAAATATAATCTTGTCGTCGCCACCCATCACAAGACGGGGACTGTGTGGATGGATGGCGTTTTCAAGGCGATAGCAGGCGATTTGGGCGCTCGATACGTGAACTTTCGCGCGGAGCGTGGACGACCGGGAGATCTTGATCGCGGACCGTTCATTCTTTTCAGCTACGATTCGGATTTGGGCGACTGCGCTTCACTGCTCGATCGCGAAGATGTGAGAATCCTCCACGTCATTCGCGATCCTCGCGACGTCATCATTTCGGCGATGCACTATCACAAGGCCTCGCGCGAAAGCTGGCTCCATGAACCGATCCCCGGTTACGACAATCTCACCTATCAGCGGGCCCTGCAGAAGCGGACGACGAAGTTCGAGCAGTATGTATTCGAAATGGACAACTCGAGCGCGAGCACGTTGCGCGACATGGCAAGCTGGCGCTACGGCCGCGCCAATTGCTTCGAGGCTCGCTACGAGGATCTCCGGCAGGACACACAGCTCGTCACCTGGCAGCGCATCATGACGTTCCTCGGCCTCGATGCGGAGGAGCAGGCGAGCGGCAGCCGCCGGTTCTGGCAGAACAGCCTTTTCGGCGGCCTCTCGCGGCTGGGCAACAGGCACGTGCGATCCGGTGTCGTCGCCCAGTGGCGGCGCGAATTCACACCGGAACTCGCGACCGCCTTCGTGGAGCGCTTTCCCCGCATCCTGCAGTCCCTGGGCTACGAAACGAGCGACGCCTGGGTCCTCGAGCTGCAACAACCAGCGATCCCCGGTGTACTGTCCGGCCTTCGCGATCTCGCTGGCTATCGCTGGGGAGCCTTTGCCGGCCTGATACGAAGCCCGTCGAAATCCTGAAGCGCCGGCGGGACTTCCGCACCGTTCGCGCTCATTGTGCGTCTCTCCGGATGGCGGCTGTCACCAATCGCTTGCACGGACCATCTTCATGAGATCGTCGGCCATCGTCAGCGCCGTCAGAACGCCGGTCTTCGGGTTGTCCGGCATGGCGCGGCCGAGGCGTTCGAGCTTCAGCTCACCGGAGTCGCTGACCACTTCGAGGCGGCTCGCATTGGTGCCGGGCGGCAGGGTCGGATCGGCGACCAGCTCGATGTCGGTATGGTCGAGTCCCGCGCCGCACAGCGCCACGGTGACCGCCAGATTGGCATTCTTCGGGTAGAGGCGGCCTGCATCGGCCGGCGTGCCGCGGAAGATCACCGTCGGCTCCTTGATCGACGGCAGATCGAAATCGGTCTCGGCCGGCGTGCCGCTCCAGGCGTGCGGCGGCTTGATCGAGGTGTATTTCACCCGCTCGAGCTTGCCGAGCCGCATCGCCAGCAGCCCGTCCAGCCCCGCGATCGCGCCCGACGGCAGGCGCAGCCGCGCGCCGCTCCTGGCCGCCGCCGCGACATGCTTCTTCCACAGCTTGGGATCGCCGTAGGCGCCGGTGGCGATCACCATCAGGTCGATGCCCTTGTCGAGGATGGTCTCGCCCCAGTCCCTGACCGCCTGCTGGCTCGCCGCCTCGACCACGACGTCGGGCTTGAGCTTGAGCAGCGATTTCAGGTCCTCGACCACCGCGACCTTGCGACCGACGGCCTTCTGCGTCGCCTTGGCGCGGCCCGGCCGAACCAGCACGCCGACGATGTCGATGGCGGGCTTCTTTTCCTTGAAGAGGTCGAACAGCATCTGGCTGATGGCGCCGTAGCCGATCAGCGCGATCTTCAGCCGTTTCTTCTTCGCCATCCGACAGCCCCCGTAGATTGTCCTGCGCGCGCCACCATGGCGGGCGGCCGCGGCCCTTGCGACCGCGGGAGGCCACCGCTATAACCCGCCCGCCTGACGGAGTGTAGCTCAGCCTGGTAGAGCACTAGCTTCGGGAGCTAGGGGCCGGAGGTTCGAATCCTCTCACTCCGACCAATTGCCATGGGGCTCTCATGGCCTTGGGTGCCGCACCGACGAGGATCGTCGGTGCGGCACCCATTTCCCCAAGCGATCAGGGTTCCAGATAGCCCAACGGCGGCCGGCCGACGTGCCGTTCGCGCCTCCCGGTTCCGCCGCGGACTTGCGCGAGCTCGCGATGGCGGTCAGAAATGCCAGCGACCCGAGGGAAGAGAGCGAAATGACGACCAATGGCCTCAGAGCGTTGTTCGAGATCGAGTTCGGCAAGAAGATCGGGATCCGCACCGCCGCCGCCACGGATAACGGCAAGCCAACATGACGACCCTCTCCTTGTCGACGCGACTGCGGCGAGCGGCTTCAACCTGGGGGGCGATCATCACACTCCTGATGGTCCAGCATTACAATCAGAGGTTCAAATCAAGCCGGATCGGGATCATCCTCACTTTCATCGAGCCCGTTCTCCTCGTCGTCTCCCTGGTGGTGTTTCGAACGTTTATCAAGCTGAGGCTTCCGGAGTTCGGAACCTCGATGGTCGTGTTCCTGTCGTCCGGCATTTTCCCCTATTATTTCTTTTTGCGAGTCTCGACACGTATGAATACCGCGCGCTTCGAAGCGGGGCGCCGCCTGCCGCGCGTCGGCAGCACGGACATCATCATTGCCTCGGCAGGAGCCGAAACTGTGCTGATGTTTTCGACCATGATCATATGGTTTGCATCGATGTGGCTGTATGGGCTTGAAGAAGCATATCCGGCATCGTCGTTCGACTGCGTCGTTCCCCTGCTTCTGTTCGTCGCCATGGGCGTCGGCGTCGCCCTGATCAATTCCACGATCGCAAAGCGATTTCCGCCGTGGAGCTTTCTCTATGGCCGAGTGACTTACGGAATGATGTTCCTGTCGGGGGTGTTTTATGTCGTCGATCTCCTCCCGGTCCAGGTCAGGAGCATCATGCTGTGGAACCCGCTCGTGCACGGCGTCGAATGGTTCCGAACGGGACTTTACGGACGATACCCGGCGTTCACCCTCGATAAGCAATACCTGATCGTCACCGCCTGCATGACGCTTCTCGTCGGCCTGGTTGCCCATCGCGGGACCATGCGCGTCGAAAGGGTGTGATCGTCCGGACGCGAAGATGCGGCCCGTTTCACCGGCAACCCAGCAATGTCGCGCGACTGCCGCAGCGTGTGCATGAAATGCCGTGGCTCAGGCGGGCTGGGCTACGGGCTGAGTTCGACGCGCGCCGCCGCCATATCATCGACTTGCTGAACAGGTCCGGCGAGCGTGACCAGCCGTTGCATGTGTAGTGGGTGATCGTCACGAACGGTGCGAGGCCGACCGCCCGGGCGAGCGCGATCGATGCCGTGTCTTGCTGCTGGACCTGGTAGCGAACAGCCGAATGCAGCATCGCCGGGGCGGGCCTGACGCGCGGACGCCGGCGTCGGGCTCGGATCGTGCAGGCCGTCGGGAACGAAACGAATGCCGTCCGCCGCCTGACCGGGAAGAAGACCTGGACGAGCTCAGGTCGGCCCCGCTCGCCAGCTTGAGCACGATGCCGACGCCGCGCGGCGTATGCGGCATGGGCAACGACGTCAGTCGGGATGGTCGCTGGCGATGAAGGCCGCAACGGACGCCTCGGGATAGGCTTGGCGGTCATGAGCGCCGAGCGACGTGCCGGGGACGACCAGCGTGGCCACGCAGCGCATCAGCCGTCACACCGGGTGCGTTGGCCCCGAGGTCAGGCGACGCATGTGGCGGCGCATGCCCTGGTAGTCGTTGACCGCATTGTGCATGGTACGCCGGTTGTCCCAGATCGTCAGCGTGCCCGGCTTCCAGTTCACGCGGCAGGTGAAGTGCGGCTGGGTGACATGAGCCTGCAGCCACTCGATCAGCGGCCGGCTCTCGTCCTCGGTCATGCCGTCGAAGCGGATAGTGTGTCCGCGGCTGCAATAGATCGCCTTCTGCCCGGTCTCCTCGATGGTGCGCACGATCGGATGCACCGCCTCGTACGAGTCCGCGTCATCGGTGCCGGTGATCTTCATGCCACCCACGGTCGCATGATGCGACTTGCGGCCGCCGAGATGCTTCAGGCCGGCGCTGTTCACGCCCTTCAACGTGCCAAGCAGCTCCTTCATGCGCTCCGACAGCACCTCGTACGCTGCGGCGGTGTCGCAATAGAGCGTGTCGCCGCCCTTCTCCGGCGTCTCGATGGCATAGAGCAGCGTCGCCATCGGCGGCGTCTTCATGTAGGTCGTGTCGGAGTGCCAGCCGCCGCCGAAGTTGCGCGTCTCGGATGGCTCCTTCACCACGTCGAACAGGAAGGGAAAGCCGTCGATGCCCTTCACGAAGGGATAGTGGTTGGGTTCGCCGAAACGGGCGCCGACATCCATCAGGTCCTGGGCCGACAGGTTCTGGTCGCGGATCGCGATCACCTTGTGATCGAGGAAGGCCTGGTGGACCTGCGCCCACGCATGGTTGTCCATGGTCCGCAGGTCGACACCGCGGACTTCGGCGCCAAGCGATCCTGCGATGGGGGTGACTGTGATCGTGCTGTCCTGGGTCATGGCCACCATCATCTCGCATTGGCCGGCTGCGTCAAACGGGTTTAAGGAGTCCGGCCATGTCCGTTCAGTTCGCATCCGATATCGAAGACGATCAGCAGATCGCGGAAAACTGGCTGGCGGAATTCGCCGGCGCCCTCGCCGCCGGTGACGCTGCGGCGGCGACTGCCCTGTTCATTCCCGACGGCCACTGGCGCGATGTCCTGGCCTTCACCTGGACCATCGCGACGCATTCCGGGCGCGCGGCGATCAGGGAAACCCTCCAGCCCACTCTCGCCCGGGCCCGCGCCACCGATCTGCACCTGCCCGCCGATCGCTCGCCGCCGCACCGGGTGCGCCGCGCCGGCACGGACTGCATCGAGACCATCTTCGAGTTCGACACTGCGTTCGGCCATGCCAACGCCGTGGTGCGGCTGGTCGAGTCGCAGGACGGCTGGCGCGCCTGGAGCCTGCTCACCACGCTCGAGACGCTGCATGGCTGGCCTGACGGCCGCCCGCCGGAGGTGAGCGACGCGGAACGCTACTCGCGCGACTTCGGCGGCGCGAACTGGCTCGACCAGCGGCAGAAAGCGCTGGCCTACACCGACCGCGATCCCGCTGTGGTGGTTGTCGGCGGCGGCCAGGCCGGTCTCTCCATCGCCGCCCGCCTCAAGGCGCTGGGCGTCGACACGCTGATCGTCGATCGTCATGAGCGGATCGGCGACAACTGGCGGCGGCGCTACCATTCGCTGACGCTGCACAACGAGGTTCATGTCAATCACCTGCCGCTGATGCCTTTCCCGCCGACTTTCCCGGTGTTCATTCCCAAGGACAAGCTGGCGAGCTGGTTCGAGTCCTATGTCGAGGCCCTCGACCTCAACTACTGGACCGGGACCGAACTGGTTTCCGGCCGCTACGACGATACCGCGCGGCGCTGGACGCTGGCGCTGCGCCGGTCGAACGGCACCGAACGCACCCTGCATCCGCGCCATGTCGTGTTCGCGACGGGCGTCAGCGCGATCCCGATCCGGCCGCGCATCCCCGGCCTCGACGATTTCAGGGGCAAGGTTCTCCATTCCGGCGCCTACACCGACGGTGCCGAATGGAAGGGCCGCAAGGCGATCGTCATCGGCACCGGAAACAGCGGCCACGACGTGGCGCAGGATCTCTGCGCCAGCGGCGCCCACGTCACCATCGTGCAGCGCAGCCCGACCTACATCGTCTCCATCCGTGAAGCGCAGAAGGTCTATGCGATCTACACCGAGGGGCTGCCTTTCGCCGATTGCGACCTGCTGGCGGCGGCGTCGCCCTACCCGGTGATGCGCAGGGCCTACCAGCTCTCGACCGCCGAGATGCGCAACGTCGACCGCGACCTGCTCGCCGGGCTGGAGAAGCGCGGCTTCCGCCTCACCTTCGGCGAGGACGATACCGGCTTCCAGATGATGTATCTGCGCCGCGGCGGCGGTTACTATTTCAATGTCGGCTGCTCCGACATGATCGTCGACGGTCGCATCGAGCTCCTGCAATACGACGCGATCGCGAAGTTCGAGGCAGCCGGGGCGCGCCTGAAGGACGGCACGCTGCGCGAGGCCGAGCTGGTGGTCGTGGCGACGGGCTACGAGAACCAGCAGGAAACGGTGCGCCGCACGATGGGCGATGCCATCGCCGACCGCATCGGCAAGGTGTGGGGCTTCGACGAAGGCGGCGAGCTCGCCAACATGTGGCGCCCGACCGCGCAGCCCGGCCTGTGGTTCACCGCCGGCAGCCTTGCCCAGTGCCGGATCTATTCCCGCTACCTCGCCCTCCAGATCAAGGCGCGCGAGGACGGTCTTCTGGACCACCAAAGCCCCCGGACGCCCGTGACGGCAAGATAGTTCCGCACGCCGGCGCGGCGGTCTCATTGCGTCGGGATCTTCCAATACCATTGGCCTGAAGGTGCCGGCGCGGCATACCGACCAAGCTCGTCGCGCCGATAGCGGTTGCCGGTCGGTGCTCGGCATATCAGCCGGTGCGGACCGATATAGGCGAGCGGCTGGCGCTGGCCGGTCGTCGGATCGATCCACCAGCTCCGGTCCTGCAGGACGTCGCCGGCCTGGTTCCGATTGCGACTGCAGCCGTCGGCATATTGCTGCTGGCCTGGCCGCGTTCGCGTTGCGCCCGCTGCCAGTCGTGCCGCGCGCCAGTTGCTCGCGCACCACGGCCCCGTAGTCAGGTCCAATGTTGCAGCCGCTATGGTAGACCCGGGCGGCGGTCCGCGTCGCCCAGCATGCCGCCGCGGCAACCGACAGATCGCGGATCGTCAACGCGCCCAGCGCAGCCCGCACGTGCTACGACCGATGCATTCATCGCCGCACGCTCGCCTACCTTCCGGTTGCCTTCTTCGCCTTTCGGCTGCACGTCAACGCGTCCTGACGGCCGCCTCCGGATTCCAGAGGCGACCGTCCGCGCCGCCATGCCGATCATGTGCAGGCTGGCCTGGCGTAGCTAGGCAGCCCGCGCAAGGTCGAGCCCCCGCTCCTCCAGTTCGTCGCGAATGATGTCGATTGGCTGTCGCCGGTCGACCACCAGCGACGCCACGCTGCGCAGGCGGGATCGAAGCTGGCTGCGGCCCCCATCGAAGCCCAGGAACGGCGCGCAACGCTCGGTTTCCGCTCTGTATAGCGACTCGCAGAATGCCCCTTGCGCATCCAGGATGTCGTGGCGATCGAGCTCGACATTGAAGAAGTCGAGCGTGTCCTGATCGTCCGCCGCCGCGAAGACGATGCTGGTCCCATTGACCAGGTCGCCAACTCTCATCAGGAAACCATCGAGGTAGACCGCATGCAAAGCCGTGAGGCAAAGATCTGCGGCCGGCAAGTTCTCGCCCAGCGCACCGCGCCGCACGAGAATGGGCCGATTATGCGGGTTGCCGTCCCATTTGCCCGATACGCAACGCAAGGTGTGGCTGACCATCGTCTTGATCGGCGCGAGCCCCTCGAAACGCACCGCAACCTGGTCGCCCGCCGCCAACGTTTCGATCGGTCGGTAACCTTCGCCTGTCAGGATCTGCGTGCCGCGGGCAAAACAACTGCCGGCTTGGCCGTTATTCCCGTTTTTGCCGTATCCGTTTCCGTTGTTGACGTTTCCGTTGTTTCCTTTTCCCTTGCTGTTTCCGTTGTTGCCGCCTGGGGCTGCCGATGCCCGCCTGTTCAGAGCACCGGCAGCCAGGAACACACCCAAGACCAAACTGGCTGCTTTCAGCGCATTCCGCCGCGCACGGTCGATCTTTGGAATTCCGCTCATTCCGCCCTCCAAGGGACAGCGTGAAGTGAATTCACGAAAGGTAGGGAGGCACTTTGCGCCCCGGCCATAGGCCGAAAGTGCAAGCAGGCGAGGCATTGGGGGTAGCCCGAAGGAGCTCACGCCCTAAATACCGTCGCCGCCGGCAGTTCGCGCCTGACAAGCACCCCCAAGGCTAAAGACCCTGTCCGCCCGCAACGGCGATCGTCTGGCCGGTGACCCACGCCGCCAGCGGCGAGGCGAGGAACAGGGCCACGTTGGCGACTTCCTCCGGCAGGCCCATCCGGCCGAACGGAATCGAGTTCAGCGTGCCGTTGTAGAGCGCCGGATTGTCCGTCTTGCGCCGGTCCCACACGCCGCCGGGAAACTCGATCGAGCCCGGGGCGATGCAGTTCACCCGGATGCGGTCCTTGGCGTACATCGCCGCCTGCGTGGCCGTGTAGTGGATCACCGCCGCCTTGATCGCGCCGTAGGGCGGTTGCCGGCCCGCCGGATGGAGCGCGGCGATCGAGGAGATGTTCACCACGCTGCCCTGCGACTGGCGCAACGCGGGCAGCGCTTCCTGCGTCGCATGCACGATCGACAGCATGTCGACCGCGAGGCTGCTGGTCCAGCCCTTGTCGTCGTCGGACGAGCCGAAGGCGGAGGCGTTGTTGACCAGGAAGTCGACGCCGCCCAGCGCCGCGATCGCGTCCTTCACGTAGCCGCGCACCGAATCGCCCTTGGCGAGGTCGGCACTGGCGGCGTGGGCCTTGTGGCCGTGCCTGGCGATCTCGGCGCGGGTTTCCTCCAGCGTCGTGGCGTCGCGGGCACAGATCGAGACATCCCCGCCACAGGCCGCGAAGCCGAGCGCGATCGATTTGCCGATACCCCGGCTGCCGCCGCAGACGATGGCCTTCTTGCCCGTGAAGTCGATTTTCATGATGCGATCTCTCCCGCTGTCGTTCTCGTCGACGCAGTTTGCAGACTGGCGCGTATCGGTGTCCACTTCGGTAAATCCGCTGGGGGGAGAGGACGCACATGACTCGAGAACACTCGCGCTGGGAATCATCGGCGCCGATCCGCTATCCGGACCCCGACATCGTCGTGCTCGATCCGCGCTTCCAGCATCTCGTCGTGCCGATGGCGGCGATCGAGCGGATCGCCACCGGCTTCCGCTTCACCGAGGGGCCGGCCTATTACGGCGACGGGCGCTATCTCCTGTTCTCCGACATTCCCAACGACGCGCTGCTGCGCTGGGACGAGATCACCGGCGCGGTCGCCACGCTGCGCAGCCCGGCCGGCTATCCCGACGGCAACACGCGCGACCGCCAGGGCCGGCTGCTGTCCTGCGAGCTGGGCAGCCGCACGCTGACCCGCACCGAGCATGACGGCAGCGTGACCGTTCTGGCCGATTCGTTCGAAGGCACGCGGCTCACCGGCCCCAACGACGTCGTCGTGAAGTCCGACGGCTCGATCTGGTTCAGCGACAACGGCGCCGGCATCCGCGGCAACTATCTCGGCGACAAGGCCAGGCAGGAGATGCCGTTCCGCGTCTATCGCCTCGACCCCGCGACGGGCGAGCTCACAATCGCGATCGGCGACATGGAGCGGCCGAACGGGCTCTGCTTCTCGCCCGACGAATCGCGCCTCTATGTCGTCGATACGCCGAGCGGCACCCGGACCACGCATGTCTACGACATTGTCGAGGGCAAGGCGGTGAACGGCCGGCTGTTCTTCGACGACACGCCGGGCTTCGCCGACGGCATCCGCTGCGACACCGAGGGCAACGTGTGGTGCGGCTTCTCGGGCGGCCCGGACCACGACGGCGTCGCCGTCTTCGCGCCGGACGGCACGCTGATCGGCCGCATCCTGCTGCCCGAGCGTTGCGCCAACCTCTGCTTCGGCGGCCGCAAGCGCAACCGCCTGTTCATGACCGCGAGCCAGTCCGTCTATGCCCTCTATGTCGAGGCGCAAGGCGTGGC
>Ga0182738_1005974_pt1 | contig 12800 bp, 9 predicted proteins | sample eDN5th30CBELigMG_FD_128876 | JGI IMG/M metagenome (GOLD analysis project Ga0182738, IMG submission 128876) | Enriched Miracle-Growth compost microbial communities from Emeryville, California, USA - eDNA 5th pass 30_C BE-Lig MG (version 2)... ...
CGGTCCCCCGCCTCCAGCAGCACGATGTCGCCGGGCACGAGGTCCGGCACCGCGACCGTGCGCCGTGCGCCGTCGCGCAGCACGCGGGCATGCGGGGCCAGCATGGCGCGCAGCGCGTCCATCGCCTCCTCGGCCTTGCCTTCCTGCACGAAGCCGACGACGGCGTTGACCAGCACGACGCCGACGATCACCGCCGCGTCCACCAGGTGGCCGAGCGCGCCCGCGAGCACCGCGGCGGCCAGCAGGAACAGGATCAGCGCGTTCTGGAACTGCGACAGGAAGCGGCGCAGCGGCGAGACGCGCGCCGCGGCGGGCAGTTCGTTGGGGCCGTGGCGCGCCAGGCGCCGGCGCGCTTCGTCGGCGGACAGCCCGTCGCCCGAGGCGCCCAGGCGCTGGAGCGCGGCGTCGGCCGCCAGCGCATGCCAGGCGTGCGCGGCGGCGGGAGTGTCGGAAGAGGGGGCGGTGTCTGCGGATCCGGCGGCAAGGGAAGCGGCGGGCATCGTCATGCGCCGATGGAACCACAGCCGGCGCCGCGATGGGGGCAATACGGCAGCGCCGCGTGCGGGCAATGGGCGGGATTCGCGGCTCTGATTGACATGGATCAATCGAAGCCCAATACCCGGCGTCCGACGCAGGCGAAGGGTAGCGGCGGCCGGCCGGTTGCCGCTACCCTGCGGTCGACCCGCCGTGCGGCCGCTCCCGCTCCGCACTGCACGCCTGCCGACCTCCGCCTTCCTGCCGCATGCACCGCACCACGTCTTCCAACGCCTCTCCCGCTTCGGACCTCGACACCCAGGCCCGTGCCGCGCTGGCCCGCGCGACCGGCGCGCTCTCGCCGGCGGCCGGCATGCTGGCCACGCTGGACTGGAGCACCCACCTCATGTCGGCGCCCGGCAAGCGGGCCCTGCTGGCGCAGCAGGGCCTGCAGCAGATGCAGGACCTGGCGGCCTTCGCGCGCCGCAGCCTGTTCGACGCCGAGCCGGCCGAGGTCGCGTCCGACCGCCGCTTCGCCGCACCCGAGTGGCAGCAGTGGCCGTTCAGCCTGTGGCGCGAATCCTTCCTGGCCGCGCAGCGCTGGTGGGAGGCCGCCACCCGCGGCGTGCCCGGCGTGGAGCGCCACCACGAGGACCTGGTGGCCTTCGGCGCGCGGCAGTGGCTGGACATGCTCTCGCCCGGCAACCTGCCCTGGGCCAACCCGGTGGTGATCGAGCGCACGCTGCGCGAGGGCGGCGCCAACCTGGTGCGCGGCTTCGCCCATTGGGCGGAAGACCTGCAGCGCCAGGCCGACGGCGCGCCGCCGGCCGGCACCGAGCGCTTCCGCGTCGGGCACGAGGTGGCCGTCACGCCGGGCAGGGTCGTGCTGCGCAACCGGCTGATCGAGCTGATCCAGTACGCCCCGGCCACCCCCACCGTGCACGCCGAGCCGGTGCTGATCGTGCCGGCCTGGATCATGAAGTACTACATCCTCGACCTCTCGCCGCACAACTCGCTGGTGAAGTACCTGGTCGAGCAGGGCCACACGGTGTTCTGCATCTCGTGGAAGAACCCGCACGAGGCCGAGCGCGACCTGGGGATGCAGGACTACCTCGACCTCGGCCTGCGCGCCGCGCTCGACGCGGTCAACGCCATCTGCCCGAAGCGCAAGGTGCACGCCACCGGCTACTGCCTGGGCGGCACGCTGCTGGCCATCGGCGCCGCGGCGATGGCGCGCGACGGCGACGATCGGCTGGCGACCACCACCTACTTCGCCGCGCAGACCGACTTCTCCGAGCCCGGCGAGCTGGGCCTGTTCATCGATGAGAGCCAGCTCAGCCTGCTGGAGGCGCAGATGCAGCAGACCGGCTACCTCACCGCGCAGCAGATGGCCGGCGCCTTCAGCATGCTGCGCAGCTACGACCTGCTGTGGTCGCGCATGGTCAACGAATACCTGCTGGGCGTGCGCGCGCCGATGAACGACCTGATGGCCTGGAACGCCGACGCCACCCGCATGCCGGCGCGCATGCATTCGGAATACTTGCGCCACCTGTTCCTCGACGACGACCTGAGCGAGGGCCGCTTCCCGGTCGACGGCCGGCCCGTCTCGCTGGGCAGCCTGCGCCTGCCGACCTTCATGGTGGGCACGCTCACCGACCACGTGGCGCCCTGGCGCTCGGTGCACAAGCTGCACTTCCTCAGCCCGGCCGAGATCACCTTCGCCCTGACCACCGGCGGGCACAACGCCGGCATCGTCAACCCGCCGGTGCCCGACTCGCGGCGCAGCCATCGCCTGCTGACGCGCCCGGCCGGCGAACACGGCCTCGCGCCCGACGAGTGGCTGGCGCAGGCGCCGGAGCACGCCGGCTCGTGGTGGCCGGCGTGGCAGCAGTGGCTGGCCGCGCATTCCGGCGCGCGGGTGAAGCCGCCGCGCATGGGCGAGGCGCTGGCCGATGCGCCGGGCCAGTACGTGAAGGAACGCTAGGTGGGCCGCCTTTCGCTGCAGGGCCGCAGGGGCCTGGTGGTCGGCATCGCCAACGAGCACAGCATCGCCTGGGGCTGCGCCAGGGCCTTCCACGACGCCGGCGCCGAGCTGGCCGTGACCTGGTTCAACGACAAGGCGCGCCCCCACGTCGAGCCGCTGGCGCGGCAGGTGCAGGCCGCCGTCGCGCTGCCGCTGGACGTGGAGCAGCCGGCGCAGATGGCGGCGCTGTTCGACGCGATCGCGCAGCAATGGGGAAAGCTCGACTTCGTGCTGCATTCCATCGCCTTCGCGCCGAAGGGCGACCTGCACGGCCGCGTGGTCGACACCTCGCGCGAGGGCTTCGCGCGGGCGATGGACATCTCGTGCCACTCCTTCGCGCGCATGGCGCGCCTGGCCGAGCCGCTGATGAAGGACGGCGGCAGCCTGATGACCATGAGCTACGTCGGCGCCGAGGAGGTCATCCCCGACTACGGCGTGATGGGCCCGGTGAAGGCCGCGCTGGAGGCCGGCACGCGCTACCTGGCGGCGGAACTGGGCCCGAAGGGCATCCGCGTCAACGCCGTCTCGCCCGGCCCGCTGGCGACGCGGGCGGCCTCGGGCATCCCGAACTTCGATGCGCTGCTGGACGACGCACGCCGCCGCGCGCCGCTGCGGCGGCTGGTGGACATCGACGACGTCGGCGCGTTGTGCGCCTTCCTGGCCAGCGACGCGGCGCGCAACATCACCGGCAGCACGCTGTACGTCGATGCCGGTTTTCACATCCTCGGCTGACATGAACGACACCACCGCCGACCTCGGCCTGATCCGCAACCGCACCTTCGACGAGATCGCCGTCGGCGACAGCGCGAGCATCCAGCGCACGCTCACCGCGCAGGACATCCAGCTCTTCGCCGTGCTCTCGGGCGACGTGAACCCGCAGCACCTCGACGCGGAGTTCGCCGCCTCCACCCGCTTCCACGGCGTGATCGCGCACGGCATGTGGGGCGGGGCGCTCATCTCGGCCGTGCTGGGCACGCGGCTGCCCGGGCCGGGCACCGTGTACCTGGGGCAGACGCTGAAGTTCCTGCGCCCGGTGCGCGTGGGCGACACGCTCACCATCACCGCCACCGTGGCGGCGCGCGACGAGGCGAGGAAGCGCCTGACCCTGGCCTGCACCTGCACCAACCAGGCCGGCGAGGCGGTGATCGAGGGCGAGGCCAGCGTGCTCGCGCCCACCGAGAAGATCGAGCGCGCCGCCGCCACGCTGCCCGAGGTGCGCATCAACGCCGCCGGCGACGGCCTGCCGCGACTGCTGGCGCACGTGAAGCCGCTGGGCGCCATCCGCGTCGCGGTGGTTCATCCCTGCGATGCGTTGAGCCTGGGCGGCGCCATGGACGCGTGCCGTGCCGGGCTGATCGAGCCCGTGCTGGTCGGCCCGCGCGCCAAGGTGGAGGCCGCCGCGCTCGCCGCCGGCGTCGATCTCGCGGGTATCGCCATCGAGGACGTGCCCCACAGCCACGCCGCCGCCGCCCGCGCCGCCGAACTGGCCGGCCAGGGTGCGGTGGAGGCGCTGATGAAGGGCAGCCTGCACACCGACGAACTGATGAGCGCGGTGCTCGACGCCCGCGCCGGCCTGCGCACCAAGCGGCGCCTGTCGCACTGCTTCCTGATGCAGACGCCGGCCTACCCGCGCCCCTTCATCCTCACCGACGCCGCCATCAACATCGCGCCGACGCTGGAAGACAAGGCCGACATCATCCGCAACGCCATCGACCTGGCGCACGCCATCGGCGTGGCCGAGCCGCGCGTCGCCATCCTGGCGGCGGTGGAGACGGTCAACCCGCGCATGGCCGCCACGCTCGACGCCGCCGCGCTGTGCAAGATGGCCGACCGCGGCCAGATCGCCGGCGGCGTGCTCGACGGCCCGCTGGCCTTCGACAACGCCGTCTCGGCGGCCGCCGCGCGCGTCAAGGGCATCGCCTCGCCGGTGGCAGGGCAGGCCGACGTGCTGGTCGTGCCCGACCTGGAGAGCGGCAACATGCTCGCCAAGCAGCTCGAATACATGGGCGACGCCGCCACCGCCGGCATCGTGCTCGGTGCGAAGGTGCCCATCGTGCTGACCAGCCGCGCCGACGCGCGCGACACGCGCATGGCCTCCTGCGCCATCGCCGTGCTGCTGGCGCACCGCTGGCGCACGACGCCGCCGTGAAGGTATGGCAACAGCACTCAACACCCGTTCACGCTGAGCCTGTCGAAGCGCCGCACGGGGCTTCGATCCTTCGACGGGCTCAGGACAGGCCAGGCTCAGCCCGGACGGTTCTTGTGGATCAACCTCATGGCAACCAACGACCCTCCCTTCATCCTCGTCCTCAACTGCGGCTCGTCCAGCATCAAGTTCGCGCTCTTCGAGGCCGGCGCCGGCGAGCCCGCGCGCCGCCCGGCGTGGAACGGCAAGGTGCAGGGCATCGGCGGCCCGGACCCCGACTTCGGCGCACGCGACGTGCCGGTGGTGCCCGTGCCGCTGGACCCGGCGCACCCCTACCGCGCCGCGCTGCAGCTCATCCGCGAACACACGCTGCGCTGGCTCGCCGGCCGCCCGCTGGCCGCCGTGGCGCACCGCGTGGTGCATGGCGGCAGCAAGTACTTCGCGCCGGTGCGCGTCGATGCGCAGGTGCTGGCCGACCTGCGAAGCTACGTCCCGCTCGCGCCGCTGCACCAGCCCTTCGCGCTGGAGGCCATCGAGATCCTGCTGGCCGAGCGGCCCGACCTGCCGCAGGTCGCCTGCTTCGACACCGGCTTCCACCACACGCTGCCGCGGGTGGAGCAGATGCTGCCCCTGTCGTGGGACGCATGGCAGCGCGGCCTGCGGCGCTACGGCTTCCACGGCCTCTCCTACGAGTACATCGCCGCCGCGCTGGCCGAGCGCCACGGCCGCGAGGAGGCCGGGCGCGCCCGCACCGTCGTCGCCCACCTGGGCAGCGGCGCCAGCCTGTGCGCGATGCAGGGCCTGGAGAGCGTGGCAACGACGATGGGCTTCTCGGCCCTGGACGGCCTGATGATGGGCACCCGCACCGGCGCGCTGGACCCCGGCGCCGTGCTGTACCTGATGGAGATCGAGAAGCTGAGCCTGGCGCAGGTGGGCCGCGCGCTGTACCACGAGTCCGGCCTGCTGGGCATCTCCGGCCTGTCGAGCGACGTGCGCGTGCTGCTGGCGCGGGAGGACGAGGACAGCGAGGCGGGCGAGCGCTGCCGCGCGGCGCTGCAACTCTACGTGCGCCGCATCGTGCGCGAGATCGGCGCGCTGGCTGCGGTGCTGGGCGGGCTGGACCGGCTGGTGTTCACGGCCGGCGTCGGCGAGCACCAGCCGGCCATCCGGGCGCGCGTGTGCGACGCGCTGGCGTGGCTGGGCGTGGAGGTGGACGAGGCGGCGAACCGGGCCCATGCGGCGCGCATCGGCACGTCGGAAAGCCGGGTCGATGTGGCGGTGGAGCCGACTAACGAGGAGTGGGTGGCGGCGCGGGATGCGGCAAGGCTGACGGCGTAGCCCGCCGGCCACTCCTAGTGGCTGTCCCTCAGCACCGGGGCGCCGCGCTTGCCGACCAGGAAATCCAGGTCCACGCCCTCGTCGGCCTGGAGAACATGGTCCACGTACAGCTTCCAGTAGCCCGAGGACAGCGGTGGGTCGGGCGGCCGCCATGCAGCGCGGCGCTGCGCCAGTTCGGCATCGTCGACTTCCAGGTGCAGGCGGCGCGCCGCCACGTCCAGTTCGATCATGTCGCCGTTGCGCACCAGCGCCAGCGGCCCGCCGGCGGCCGCCTCCGGCGCCGTATGCAGCACCACCGTTCCATAGGCGGTGCCGCTCATGCGCGCGTCGCTGATCCGCACCATGTCGGTGACGCCCTTGCGCAGCAGCTTGGGCGGCAGCGGCATGTTGCCGACCTCGGCCATGCCCGGGTAGCCCTTCGGCCCGCAGTTCTTCAGGACCAGCACGCAGGTCTCGTCGACGTCCAGGTCATCGTCGCCGATGCGTCGATGGAAGTCCTCGATGTCCTCGAAAACGACGGCACGGCCGCGGTGCCGCATCAGCGCGGGGCTGGCGGCGCTGGGCTTGATGACGGCGCCGCGCGGCGCCAGGTTGCCGCGCAGCACCGCGATGCCGGCGTGGGGCTTGAAAGGCTCCGCCAGCGGCAGGATGACCTCGCTGTTCCAGTTCCGGGCCTGGGCGATGTTCTCGCCGAGCGTGCTGCCGGTCACCGTCGGTGCGTCGAGGTGCAGCAGGGGAGCCATCTCCTTCATCACCGCCGGAAGGCCCCCGGCATAGCAGAAGTCCTCCATCAGGTGCTTGCCGGAGGGCTGCAGGTTCACCAGGCAGGGCAGATCGCCGGCGAGCCGGTCGAAGTCGTCGAGGCCGAGTTCGACGCCGATGCGCCGCGCGATCGCGATCAGGTGAATCACTGCGTTCGTGGAGCCCCCGATCGCCGCCAGCACGCGGATGGCATTCTCGAAGGCCTGCCGCGTCAGGATGCGCGACAGCCTCATGTCCTCGCGCACCATGTCCACGATGCGTCGCCCGGCCTGGCGCGCCAGGACGTTGCGCCGGCCGTCGACCGCGGGGTAGGCTGCGTTGCCCGGCAGGCCGAGCCCCAGCGCCTCCACCATGCACGCCATCGTGGAGGCGGTTCCCATGGTCATGCAGTGGCCGTGGCTGCGGTGCATGCAGCTCTCGGCTTCGTGAAACTCGGAGAGCTTCAGCGTGCCCGCCCGCACTTGCTCGCTCATCTGGAACAGGCCGGTGCCCGAGCCGAGTTCCTGCCCGCGCCACTTGCCGCTGAGCATCGGTCCGCCGGAGACGCCGATGGTCGGCAGGTCGACGGAGGCTGCGCCCATGGTGAGCGCGGGCGTGGTCTTGTCGCAGCCCATCAGCAGCACCACCCCGTCGATCGGATTGCCGCGGATCGATTCCTCCACGTCCATCGATGCCAGGTTGCGATAGAGCATTGCGGTGGGCCGCAGCATGGTCTCGCCCAGCGACATGACGGGGAATTCGAGCGGGAAGCCGCCGGCCTCGTACACGCCGACCTTCACCTGCTCGGCCAGCGTGCGGAAGTGCGAGTTGCAGGGTGTCAGCTCGCTGAAGGTGTTGCAGATGCCGATGACCGGCCGGCCGTCGAACTGGTCGTCCGGCACGCCCTTGCCCTTCATCCAGCTGCGATAGGCGAAGCCGTGCTTGCCCTCGCGGCCGAACCAGTCCCGGCTGCGCAGCGCTTCCGGCCTGCTCTTGCCGCCCTTCATGCGTCCACCTCCTGTCGGTGCCGCGCGGCCGGGTGCTGCGCCGGCAGCCGGCTGCCCCGCCCGGGAAACAGCTTCTCTCGAATCGTTCCCTGCGCATACGCCGTCTTGAAGGCGCCGCGCGCCTGGAGTTCGGGAACCAGCAGCCGGCAGAAGTTGCGCAGCACCAGCGGTTCCAGTGCGCGCGTGATGTTCAGGCCTTCCACCCCAGTGTCCTCGCACCACTCGATCAGCTTGTCGGCGACCGTCGACGCCGATCCGGCAAGAAAGAGATCGCGCCCTGGCCCGAACCTTCCCAGGTCGCGTACCGTCAGCGGCTTGTCGGCAGCACTCGACAGCCCGGCGCTGACGCCCTGTCCGGCATTGGTCCTGGCGTTGGGGACCGGCTCGTCGAGCGGGTACTTCGAGTAGTCGATGCCGGTGGCCGCGGCCCGGCCGGCAAGGTTGCCCTCGAGGTTGGAATGGCGCTCGCACTCTCGCACGATCTCATCGGCCTCGGCGTCGGTCCGGCCGACGATGATGGTGGCGGGCACGAACACCCGGATGTCCGCCGGGTCGCGTCCGTTCGTCGCGGCCTTGTCGCGGATCTGGCGCACCTGCTTGCGCACGAACTCCCGTGCCCCGAAGGCGACGAAGGCGCATTCGGAGTGCCGGCCGACGAATTCGAGCCCGGCGGCCGATGCTCCGGCGGAATAGATCAGCGGCGTGCGTTGAGCGGAGGGCTCCGACATGTGGATGGCGTCGCACCGGAAATACCGGCCTGCGTGGTGCACAGCGCGCACGTGCGCCGGATCGGCATATGTCTTGTTCTCGCGATCCCGCACCACGGCCCGGTCGCCCCAGCTGCCTTCCCACAGCGCATAGACGAGATCCATGTACTCGTCGGCCACCGCGTAGCGTTCGTCATGCGGCGCCATCTGCTTCAGGCCCACGCCGCGCGCCGTGGCGTCGAGCACGCCGGACACGACGTTCCAGGCGATCCGCCCGTTCGTGAGGTGGTCCAGGGTGGAGAAGCGGCGCGCGAGGAGGTACGGAGTCTCGTAGCTGGTGTTCCCGGTGATGCCGAAGCTCAGGTGCTTCGTCACGGCGGCCATCGCCGGCACCAGCATCATGGGATCGAGGCTCGGGCAGAAGCTGCCGGATCGCAGCATGGCATCCGGCTTGCCCTCGTAGACGTCCGGGACGCCCAGCGCGTCGGCGATGAAGACGCCGTCGAGCAGGCCTTCTTCACAGGTCTGCGCCATCTCCATCCAGTACGCAAGCGTGTTGTACGCGGCCCCGTTCGAATCGGGATGGGTCCACAGGCCGGACCAGGTGTGCGCCGGCGCGGCGCAGGAAAAGGCATTGACGAGGAGGTGGCGTTTCATGCGGGTGCTCCCAGGGCGGCGAGCTGTTGGGACAGATGGTGAGTGGCTCGCAGCAGCGCGGTCGGCGCAGCGCCGTCCCAGTCGCAGGAAAGCTGCTCGGCCGGGGCGACCATGGCCAGTGACAGGACCATGGCGCCGCTCGCATCGTGGATCGGCGCGGCGAACGCGACGGTGGGGATGCGGTGGAGCCTGGAGGGCTCCTGGTCGACCACGCGCGCCAGGCCGTACCGGCGCGTCTCGGCGATCACGGCGTCGAAGCGGTCGCGCTGGCCTGCTTCGTCCTCGTCGGGGCCGCGCCATTGGCGGAGGTCCTCGGCGACGAAGTCGCGCGTCACGCTGTCCGGCAGCCAGGCCGAGAAGGCGATGCCCGTCGTGGTGCGGGTGGGGCTGACCACCAGTCCCGGCGGGAAGAAGCGGCTGACAGGGCGTGCGGAAGGCTCCCAGTGCACGATGGTCGGCCCATGGTTGCCCCATGCACCCAGCAGCAGCGTGTGCTGCCCCACCGTCTCCGCGATCGCGGGCAGTGCGCGCTGGACCAGGCGAAGCGCCGGCACGCTCACGGGCTCGATGCCGCTGAGCAGCAGGCTCATCGGTCCCAGTTCATGCGCGTAGGGCACCATGTACCGTCCACCGGAGAAGGCCAGGGGCCGGCGACCGGAGCGGCCGACGCGCTCGACCCGCCCCAGGTACACCACGTGGTCGCCGCCCGGGTAGGCCGCCACCTTGGCGCATTCCAGGTGCGCGGCCGTGCCCGGCAGCACCGGGACACCGCCGACGCCTTCGCGGCAGGCCAGGTTGGCGAACTTGTCGGCGCCCGACGTCGCGAACCGGTTGGAGAGGGCGACCTGGTCGTCGGCCAGGATGTTGATGGCGAAGTGGCCGCTGTCCCTGAACGCCTCGTAGCTGGAGGAGCCGAGCGACTGGCTCCAGAGCACCAGAGGCGGATCGAGCGAGACCGAGCTGAAGGAGTTGGCGGTCAGGCCGTGCGTGCGGCCCTCGCCATCGCGCGTGGTGACGATCGTGACGCCGGTGGTGAATGCGCCCAGCACGCTGCGCAGTTCGCGCTTGTCGAAAGCCGTGACTTGGTCGATGGCCATGCAGCAGCCCCTTCAGTTGTCCACCGTGATGTGGGCGGTGCTGATGACTTCCCCCCACTTGCGGTACTCGTCGGCGTAATAGCGGGCGAACGCCGGCTGCGTGAGCGTGATCGGCGTCATGCCGAGCTCGAGGATCCTGGCGTTGACCTGTGGCGTGGCCAGCACCCTGGACAACGCCTCCGACAGCCTGCCGACCACCGGCGCCGGTGTGCCCGGAGGCGCCAGCAGGGCGGACCAGGACTCGCCGACCACGTCGAGGCCGAGCTCCTTGAACGTGGGTGCCTCCTTCATGGCCGGATTGCGTTCGGCGGAGGTGACCGCATAGGTCACCAGCTTGCCGCGGTACTGCGGAGCGGTGGCCAGCGGCACCATCATCAGGTCGATCTGACCGGCCAGGAGATCCTGCAGCGCGGGCCCCGCGCCCTTGTAGGGAACGTGCAGCAGCTTCGCGCCCGTCTCCCGCCCGAAGAGCTCGGTGAGCACATGCAGCGCGGACCCGGCGCCGCCGCTGCCATAGCTGGCCTGGGTGGTGCCGAGCCGCTCACGCAGCGCGGCCAGCGTCGGCGGCATGCCGGCCCTTCCCATCAGCACGTAGGCCATCTGCGCGACCCCTCCGACCGCCGCGTACCTGGCGGAGTCGAATCCGACCTGACGCAGGTGCGGGTACATGGCCTGCGAGTCCAGCGTGCCCACCAGCAGCGTGTAGCCGTCGGGCGGCGCGCGGTAGACGAACTCGGAGCCGATGGAGCCGCTGGCGCCGGCCTTGTTGTCCACGACCACGGGTTGCCCCAGTTCGCGGCCCAGATGGTCGGACAGCATGCGGGCGATGATGTCCGCGCCGCCGCCGGGTGCGAACGGCACGATCAGCTTCACGGGCTGGGTGGGGCGCCAGGCCTGCTGTGCAAGGGCCATGCCGCACATGGGCGGCAGGCTGGCGGCCAGGGCGGCTTGCAGCAGCAGGCGTCGGCTGCGGGACGGACTGTTCATGGTGTGTCTCCTGTTGGAATGAAGCGGAAGGCGTGCGCCGGGTGTCAGCCGGACGCCGGATCGAGCCGGTAGACGCGCCTGGCGGTGCCGCCGTACATGGCAAGCTTTTCGTCGCCGGTGAAACCGGCGGTGACGCGCTTGAAGGTGTTCCACAGCACGCCGTACCCGGTGACGACGGTGTCCACGGGGTAGTTGCTCTCGAACATGCAGCGGTCCGGGCCGAACAGATCGATCAGCGTCAGCATGTAGGGGCGCACGGCCGAGGCGAGCGCGCTCGAGGGTTCGGGCGCCTCGGTGTTGAGGTAGTCGTAGGCGGCCAGCCTGCCGAGGATGCCGCCGAGCTTGATGCTGACGTTGGGGCAGGCTGCCAGCAGGGCCATGTGGCTGCGCCACACGCCGAAGACTTCGTCGGCCCGGCCGGCGTAGGGCCCGTAGCCGAGCAGGCCCCCGCAGTGCAGTGCCACGATGTTCAGGTCGGCATGTCTGCGCGCCAGCGCCGCCACCTGGTCCTGCTGGTGGAAGAACGCCCACGCGTCGAAGGAAAGGCCCAGCCTCTGCAGGACGCGCAGACCATCGTGCAGGCGGCCGTTGGTGGCCCAGTCATCCGGCGGCCGGTGGTGTACGACGATGCCCGGATGGGGATCGGAGGCCAGGGCGTAGCGGATGCCTCTGAAGCGGCCTTCGCCGGCTTCCATCTGGGCGGCGAGCGTCTCCTCCACGGCGCTGCCGAGCATCAGGTCCGCATGGCCCACGATGCCCATCGCCATGGCGGGACGGCCGCGCGTCTCCTGCACCACGAGCTCCACTTCGCCCACCGGGCGCAACGCCTCGGGGCCGCTGCTGCGATAGCCGGTCTGCGCTTCCGCGTACACGCTGCCGACGATGCGGTGGCCGCAGGCCGCCTGTTCCGCCGCCCAGTCGCTGCCCATGTAGCGCAGGCCGGGCACGTCGATGAAGTGGAAGTGCGTGTCGATGATGGGCAGCTGCGAGTCGATCGCCGGTTCGGCGGCCTGGCGCGCCAGCCATGCCCGGTCGGGCGGGTAGATCCGCCCGAACTCGCGCGGACCGGCGCCGGAGGCGAACATCGCGTTCGTCATCGCGCTGCCTCCGTCCGTCCGCGTTCCGCAGCGCGCCGGGCCAGCGTCAACGCGGTGTCCTCGATCATGTCCTCCTGGCCGCCCACCACCTTCATGCGGCCGAGTTCCACCAGGATGTCCCTCGTCGACACGCCGAACTGCCTGGCGGCCTTGCGCGCCGGCAGCAGGAAGGTGGAGTACAGGCCGGCATAGCCCAGCGTGAGGGATTCGCGGTCCACGCGCACCTGCTGGTCCATCAGCGGCACGATCACGTCCTCGGCCAGGTCCATCAGCGCGAACAGGTCGACGCCGGTGTCGATGCCCATGCGGTCGCAGACGGCCGCCAGCACTTCCAGCGGCGTGTTGCCCGCTCCCGCGCCCAGGCCCGCCACCGAGGCATCGATGCGGGACGCGCCGGCCTCGATCGCGGCGATCGAGTTGGCCACGCCCATGCCCAGGTTGTGATGGCCGTGGAAACCGATCTCGGTGTCGGGCTGCAGGGTGTCGCGCAGGGCCTGCACGGCGGCGGTGACTTCGTGCGGCAGCA
>Ga0182738_1005975_pt1 | contig 12798 bp, 13 predicted proteins | sample eDN5th30CBELigMG_FD_128876 | JGI IMG/M metagenome (GOLD analysis project Ga0182738, IMG submission 128876) | Enriched Miracle-Growth compost microbial communities from Emeryville, California, USA - eDNA 5th pass 30_C BE-Lig MG (version 2)... ...
AAACTACACCAGGGATATCTCCATTATTTCTTAATTGAGTCAAATTAGAATGCTTTTCTGTAGTACGTTTTTTAGCTTGTAAAGTTGTAGTCATTTTCTCACCTTCCATTATTATATTCCAAACAACTCTCTTATATAAAAAATGCCCTAAAATAAGAATTTTAAACATAAAGCAGTTGGAAATTTAAAAAGATAACTTGTGAAAGGGACAAAATTAATCCTACGAAAGAATACCATGTCCATTAAAATAACAACTCTTTTCCTTAAATGGTATGCTACCAAGATAAAATAATAGTCGCCTATCTTTAAAAGATAAGCGACTATTGGTTATATAGTATTACAGATAAAATTCACCTTATTAATCAAATAAGAAACTTACTGATTGATCTTGATGTACGCGTAAAATTGCTTCTCCTAATAGATCCGCAACAGATAATTGGATAACAGTATCTGATAGTTTTTCTTCACTAAGTTCAATAGAATTTGTAACTACTAATTCTTTTATTTTAGAATTTTTGATTCTATCCATTGCAGGTCCAGATAGAACAGGGTGAGTACAACAAGCATATACTTCTTTTGCACCATTCTCAGCAAGTGCATTTGCTCCAAGTGTGATAGTTCCTGCAGTATCGATAATATCATCTATTAGAATAGCGATTTTTCCATCGATATTACCAACAATATTCATAACTTCCGCTACATTAGGTTTTGGTCGTCTCTTATCAATAATAGCAATTGGTGCTTTTAAACGCTCTGCTAGTTTTCTTGCTCTCGTCACACCACCGTGATCTGGAGACACAATAACGATATCGCCATCAAATTCACGTTTACTGAAATAATTACCTAAAATCGGAACACCCATTAAGTGATCAATAGGAATATCAAAAAATCCTTGGATTTGAGGAGCGTGTAAATCTAACGTAATAACACGTGTTGCTCCTGCTGTCTCTAACAAATTAGCAACTAGTTTTGCTGTAATTGGTTCACGCGCTCTAGCTTTTCTATCTTGTCTAGCATAACCATAGTATGGGATAACTAAATTAATGGTTTTAGCTGATGCACGTTTTAATGCATCAATCATAATTAATAACTCCATTATATGTTCATTAACAGGTGCACTAGTTGATTGGATAACATACACATCACAACCACGAATACTTTCCTCAATGTTAATTTGAATTTCACCATCACTAAAACGTGTAACAGAACATTTTCCTAATTGTACACCAATTGATTCTGCAATTTCTTGTGCTAAACCTGGGTTTGAGTTTAAGCTGAATACTTTCAAATTTGGATCTAAATTCTTGACTGGCATGCTAAACCTCCACTGGCTCTTATCTAAATAATCATCTTGTTACTAGATAAAGGGAAACCATTTTTATTCTTATTTTACTTAGTGACATATTAAAAAATTATTTTCTTTTATAGCCCTCTTTATTAACCTGACGGGCACGAGCTATTGATAGTGATTCAGTAGGAACATCATCTGTAATAGTTGAACCTGCTGCAACATAAGCACCCTTTCCAATATGAACTGGTGCGATTAAGTTAGAGTTACAACCAATGAATGCTCCGTCTTCAATTGTAGTTAGAAACTTATTTTTCCCATCATAATTAACAGTGATTGTACCGCAACCAACATTTACATCACTGCCAACCTTCGCATCACCAATATAACTTAAATGAGATGCTTTACTTCCTTTTCCTAATTCAGCCTTTTTGATTTCGACAAAATTACCGATTTTTACATCATCACCGATTTGAGATGCTGGTCGAATATGAGCAAATGGACCAATATTCACATGAGAACCAATACTACTATCATTTGCAACAGACTGCTTAATAGCCGTATTATTTCCAACTTCACAATTATTTATTTCAGTATTAGGCCCAAGTATACAATCAGAACCAATTACTGTTGTTCCAGCCAAAGTAGTTCCTGGATAAATAATCGTATCCTCTTTAATCGTCACACTAGCCTCGATATAAGTATTTAATGGATCAACTATTGTTACTCCATTCCTCATATGAGTCTCATTAATTCGCTTTCTCATAATTGCTTCCGCTTCTGATAAAGCAACACGGTCATTAACACCAATAGTTTCATTAAAATCATCTGTTTGAAACGCAGTAACTATTTCGCCCTTTTGCTTAAGAATTTCAATAACATCAGGCAGATAAAATTCACCTTGTGCATTTTCATTTGAAACTTGGTCAAGTGCTTCAAATAATAAAGCATTATCAAATAGATAAGTTCCCGTATTTATTTCTGTAATCTGTCTTTCAGCTTCCGTTGCATCTTTATGTTCTACTATTCTCTCGACTACTCCAGATTGATTGCGAACGATTCTTCCATAACCATCTGGTTTATTTGTTTTTGCTGTTAATATAGTAGCCTTGGCATTCGTTTTATCATGATGCTGAAAAAGAGCTTCCATCGTACCACTTGTAATTAATGGAGTATCTCCACAAGCAACTAAAGTAACACCCTTTTTATCTCCGAGAAGTTCTTTTGCCTGAATAACTGCATGAGCAGTACCAAGCTGCTCCTTTTGATATACATAGTCAACACTGTTGCCTAGTTGTGCTTTTACCTTCTCTGAACCATAACCAATCACAGTTACTATTTTACTCACTTGCAATAGTGCCACTTGATCTACAACATGCTGTACCATCGGTTTTCCGCAAACTGGATGAAGTACTTTATACAACTTAGACTTCATTCGTGTTCCTTGTCCTGCGGCTAAAATCACTGCGTAACGAGTTGTCATTCACAGGCCTCCAATAACCTTTTTATCCATTAAAAAATATATCTTAAATACTCACTGATTTCAAGGAAGGATTCATGATTTATGTACTCTTCTTATTAGTATTCCCCTGAATTAAGTAGATGTTTGGAAATTTTCACAAATATTAACATGAAAATAGAACTTTTGCTTTAGTTTAATCATACTAAAACTTGTGAATATTTTCATTAGAAATAAAAGGGAGATAGACATATACCAATTTTCCACAAAGAATCCCCACTTTTATAAACCTACCTTTGTAAAAAAGACAAAAAAAAAGAGCCTTACTCTCATGAAGTAGGCTCTAGCTGCAGATTATTTTAGGAAGCACCAGCTTCTTCAAATTCAATTTCTAATTCACCCAAGCGGTGGTATTCTGCCAAAACTGCTTCTTGGATTTTACCCCTCGTGCCAGAGTTAATTGGATGTGCGATATCTCTAAATTCTCCATCTGGAGTTCTCTTACTTGGCATCGCAACGAACAATCCATTATTTCCGTCAATTACTCTAATATCGTGAACAACAAATTCATTATCTAGTGTAATAGAGGCAATAGCTCTCATTCGTCCATCTGTATTAACTCGGCGTAATCTTACATCAGTTACTTCCATTCTGTTCACCACCTTTACTAGAAGATAAAATCTAGTTATTAAATTCAACAGAATTTTCATAACTCCTTCTTTCAAGGCGATTTTTTTTAGAATATTTAGGATAAATTGAAGAAAAATCGTTAAAATCCGTTAAAATTGTCCATAAATCATATATTTTATCTATTTACAAAGTGCAATTACTTCAATTTCTACTAAAACATCCTTAGGAAGTCTTGCTACTTCCACACAAGAACGTGCTGGTTTATGAGTAGAAAAATATTCACCATATACTTCATTTATTGCTTGGAAATCCTCCATATTTTTAATAAAGACAGTTGCTTTTACTACCGTATCAAAAGAAGCACCTGCACTTTCTAAAACTGCTTGAAGATTCTTAAAAACTTGGTGTGTTTGTTCCTGTACATTCCCTTCTACTACATTACCTTCTGGTGTAAGGGGAATTTGTCCTGAACTAAAAAACATATTGTTAACAATAATACCTTGAGAATATGGACCAATTGCTGCTGGTGCATTACTTGTTTGAACAACTTTCATTTCTGCTTCCTCCTATTGTTTACTTCTTGTCAAAATAGTTACCATTTTTCACTGAAATGGTCTTTTCTTTTACATCGACACCAGATAATTTAACAAGGGATAAATAGTCATCTACCAATCTCTCTTCTGCCTCTTCCGCTTCCACTAATACTGCGATACCGGCTACTGCGGCATTAAATTCATCTAGTAAACTAATCATACCATTAATTGTACCGCCAGCTTTCATAAAATCGTCTACTATTAAAACTTTTGATCCTTCTTCTAGACTTCGTTTAGATAAAAGCATTGTTTGTATTCGCTTAGTTGAGCCAGAAACGTAATTTATACTTACTGTAGACCCTTCAGTAACTTTGCTATCTCTTCTTACCATGACGACAGGAACATTTAAATACATTCCTACTGCATAAGCTAATGGTATCCCTTTTGTTGCTACTGTCATGACTACATCAATTTCGGTGTCTGCATATGCAGATGCAAATAATTTCCCTACTTTTTGTACAATAGACGTATTCCCTAGAATATCGTTCATATACAAGTACCCACCTGGTAGTAACCTATCAGGGTTCTTTATTAAATTACAAAGCTCATCTACGACTGGCTTTGCTTCTTCATCACTTACTTTTACTTGATATTTAACGCCACCTGCTGCTCCAGGCAATGTATGTAGCGTCCCTATACCTCTTTGCTCGAATGTTTCCTTAATAATAGCCAAATCCTCACTAATGGAAGACTTGGCCGATTGATACTTATCTGCAAAATAAGATAGAGATACTAATTGCCTAGGATGCTCAAGTAAATAATTCGTCATGTCTATCAAACGTTCACTCCGACGAAATTTCATAACCGAACCTCCAAATCCGAATATTTACGGATAATTTTACTTTATTATACGGATTTAATCAAGAGTGTGTCGTTGTCCCATCATACGAACTGCGAATACTTGGTCACAAAACCCTCTCAGTCCATTATAAACTCGATTCATTCTTGAATCATGTTGAATAAGTCCAAAAACAGTTGGCCCACTTCCACTCATTAAAACAGCGTCCGCTCCAAACTTATATATCTGCTCTTTAATTTGAGAAACTTCTGGATAAAGTTTCAGTGTTACGTCCTCTAGTACATTTCCTACGCTATTACACATAAGTTTATAGTCATTAGTATGTATAGATTCTATCATCTGATTCGTTTTAGGATGTTCTACTTTTTCAACATCTAATCTTTTATAGACATCTGCAGTTGAAACACCAATAAATGGCTTAGCTAATATTACCCAGCAAACAGGTGGTGCTGGTAATTCTTTAATGATTTCTCCTCTTCCTGTAGCAAGAGCAGTTCCACCATAGACACAGAAAGATACATCAGATCCTATCTCTGCACCAATCACGGCTAAATCATCTAATGACAACCCTAAATCCCATAATTTATTTAAACCTCTTAATACAGCTGCTGCATCACTGCTTCCTCCAGCAAGCCCTGCTGCAACAGGAATATTTTTTTCAATTTTAATCATTACACCTTTATTAACATGATATTTTTCTTTTAAAAGTTTTGCAGCTTGATAAGCAAGATTTCTTTGGTCATCAGGTACAAATCTATTAAGAGAAACTATTTTTATTTGATCGCTATCTAACAGCGTCAATTCAATTCTATCAGCCAAATCAATAGTAGTCATAATCATCTCTACTTCATGATAACCATCTGGTCTCTTATGAAGCACATCTAATGATAAGTTAATTTTAGCTGGTGCTTTAACCAAAAGCTTCAATATGTCCACCCACTTAATGTCAACTTTTACTTTCCCTACTCCAGTCAGTAATTTTTACTCAATTAGAATAAACTATCTTATCTTCTATATGGATATAGTGATTTTACCATAAAATTAGTAAGTAATAACAACAGAGATTGTATTTCTATGTAATATATTTAGGAATTTTCCCTACAAATAAATCGTAATTGTATAAAAGGATCTATTACTAGCTTCTACTACAGAAAGGGTAGTCAGCAGAGAAGCTAATAATAGACCCAGTAATCTCACCGTGAGTAAATCCATTATGATTAATATAAAGATGGACGTAAAGCGTCTTAAGAAATTACTCTTTATTTTGAGTTAGAAGACTTTGTTCTGCTATTTCAATGGCTCTTTTCACCATATTCCCTGCGTCTCTAGCACGTATTCCTCCCCAGCCCTCTTTTTGGACTACGTCATAGAAACCCAGTTCTTTCGCTAGTTCTTCTTTTAACCCCTCAGACATAATACCTTTTCGTCTACTCATAGTGATTCTCTCCTTTCATCACTCACGGTAACTATAGTATGTAACGTATTCTTTTTTTCATGTTATCTATTTGTTCCCAGTATAGGCACGTGTTTATACCTGTTTTTAAAAATCCTAATAGTTTTTTACATAAAAAATAAGCAGCAAACAACTTGTTCACTGCCACTTAAGCTTTAAGCGATATTTAATTAGCTTAGAGCAACTTGTCCTGATGTATCTTCAAAGAAGGTAATTTGAACCGTTTCTGTTAAAACATCCGCATAGCTGTATGATACACGTTCAAATGCATTTTCATCCTGATCTAATTCCACTACAAATACGGATGGATAAGTCTCAGCCAATACACCTTGACGCTCAATAGTCTTGCGACGACCGCCATTTGCTTTTAGCATAAGTCTTTTTCCTAAATTTGAATCAAGAGCTTTTTTAATATCTGATAATGTTTTTGCCATTCGGTCCACCTCACTATGTAAAGTATATCACACTGACACAACAGAGTCAAACAAAAATATAAATTATAACAGTCTCATTTAGAAGTTGTCAATATATTTTATTCTTATTTTTCTCCAATTTTTCAACAAATTTAGTTTATCCTACCTAATTAGAAATATGTAAGAAGAAGAAAATTTAATACAACTACTTTTACACAAAAAAAAACAGGGGCACTCACCTGTTTCGTTAAATTTCTTCTAAATTATTAGCATGAAAAGGCATACCAGTTCGGAGTACTCCCTTCGTTTCTATCCCCCCAAGCCCTTTCTCCCCTGTAAGTGTGTTTCTTAATACATCCCATACATTTACTCTTTCCATAAAAGGTGTGAAGCTAATCTTAGCAACAATATATACAGGATCTAAAGCATGTATATTCACTCGGGATGGAGAACTCGCGAAATTAGCTCCCGCATAGATTAGAGATTCAAAGTGAGACTGACAAGCACCAGCAAAGATAACTAATTGATCTAAATGAGGTACTTTTCTTCTTGCCTCTCTAACGGTCTGTACAAAGTATTTAGAATGTCTATAAGCATTGATATCCTTTTTATCTCCTAACGCCTTAGAATAGGCATCATGTCCAGTTATAACAAGTATATCCGGGCGATAGTAATCTAGGAGCGTACTTATTCTATTAGGCATTTCTTTTTCACTACAATGGACCCCATTTACGGGAATTCCAATTTTCTCATATAAAGCTAGGCACTTCTTTAAGTAATTAGGATCACCATCTAAATGTAATACCTTACCAGGTAACTGAAAATAATTAGAGGGCTTACTATATGCTTCTGTGGCTTGATATTCTTGCTTTCGTTTTAAAAGATTAACATCTTGCCGAAATAATTCTAGTGATTGTTCTTCTAACAATTGAACTTTTTGTGCAATCTTCCTTTTCATTGGCTGATTAACAATCATTAAATCTTCAAAAGGGGCATCCGCAATCAAACGAAAATCTTCCCCATACAAAACAGCAATCTTCTGTCCATTTTCTTCTTTTACATCAATAATACGAAATAATATATCACAGTTATATGATTCTCTTCCGACAATATCTATAATATTTATATTCACTGGTGTCACCCCAATTAACCCAAAACACTCGCTGTTGGATTATATTCATATCTATCTTAAATAAATTATGCATTTACCTAATGAATGGTGAAAATATGAATACGGGTAACCTATATTTTTAGCAAAAAGCTCTTATTAAAAAAACGATTGTAACATCCTCCAGTCCGCTAAATACAAAAAGGGGAATAGACTTCATAAGTCTACTCCTCTTAATATATTATTTTGCTTTATGATTTTTTATATAATTTCTCGAATAATAAGTCGCTCAATCTTCCAAATTCCTCTATAGAAAGAGATTCTCCCCTTCTAGATGGATCAATATCTGCTTCTTTTAGAGCCTCAATAATCTGTTCCTTTTTTTCCTTACCATTCTCTAGTTGGCTTGATAAGTTATTTAGAATCGTTTTTCTTCTTTGTGCAAAGCTTGCTCTTGTTACCTTAAAGAAAAACTCTTCATTTTTTACAGTAACAGTCGGAGTATCCCTTATTGTTAATCTAATAACAGCAGAGTCCACATTTGGTTGTGGAACAAATACTGTCTTTGGAACAATCATTACTACCTCTGCTTTTGTATAGTATTGAATAGCAATAGATAATGAACCATATTCCTTCGTACCGGGTTTAGCTGATATTCTTTCAGCTACTTCCTTTTGAAGCATAACCACAATTCCTCTTAGTGGTAATTTTTCCTCCAGTATTTTCATGATAATAGGTGTGGTCACGTAGTAAGGTAAGTTTGCCACCAACATAATATCCTTTATGCCTTGGAATTCTTGGTCAATCATTTCCTTTACATTTGCCTTTAAAATATCCTGATGAATAATTTTTGTATGAGGATATGGGGAAAGGGTGTCATCTAAAATAGGTAGTAATCGCTGATCTATTTCAAATGCCACTACTTTCTTACTTCTTTTTGCTAATTGTTCTGTCAACGCACCAATTCCAGGACCTACCTCTATTGCACCGGATTCTTCCGTTAGCTCTGCGTAATCGACGATATTCCTTAATATATTTGTATCAATTAAGAAGTTCTGTCCTAAACTTTTCTTGAACGAGAACCCATACTTATCCAAAATAGCTTTCGTTCTAGCAGGTGTTGCTATATCTTTATACATGATTGTCCTCCTGGCGTATTTCTTTAATAGCTTGCGCAAAGTCTTTTTTAGATATTTGGAACATGGCCAGTCTCTTATGTAATTGTTTCCCATTAGTATAGCCTATCTTAAGAAGCTTCCCTAACTGTTCTCTACGTTCTTTAGAACCGGCACCACCAATTAATCCAGCATCTATTAAGTCTTCTTTTGTTATTTCTTCCTTTACTTCCTCTATCATATGATGGGCATCCCTCAAGGCTTCCCTAATTGCTTCTACTGATGCATGTTCTACCCCAACTCCTTTTCCAAGCTTATGAATTGCTTGCTCCTTCGGGATAAATGCATGCTTACATTCTGGAATATATTTTTCTATTGTATGACGAATTTTTTGGCCAGGATAGTCTGGATCTGTAAGTACAATAACTCCTCTTGTCGCCTGTGCCAATTTTATTTTTTCAAGTGTTTCTTTATTTATAGCAGAACCATTTGTCTCAATAGTATCTGCATCAACTGCTCGTTTTATAGCGGTTGTATCATCTCTGCCTTCCACTACTATAATTTCTTTTAATTTCATGGAACCTCCAAAAAAATATTTAAAATTTGAAAAAAAAATGAAACATAATTGTAACATGAATCGTCTATATATACAGAGTAAACTAATTCTTTTCTTTCTTATTATAGCTTATCTGTACCTATTAACAAATAAACAAGAAATCATAAAAAAAGAAAAACAGAGGAAAATGACTCCTCTGTAAAGTAACCATTATTAAGTTTAACTAGTCGATAATCTTAATCTTAACCTGTCTGTTTCCCCAACGATAAGCCTCTGCTTTCGTTGCAAAGAAAACATCAATTTTTTTCCCTTTAACATTACCACCTGTATCTGCTGCAACAGCATAACCATAGCCTTCAACATATACTTTGGTTCCTAAAGGGATAAAACTAGGGTCGACAGCAATAACTTTCGCATTTGGATTTGCCTTCAGATCAATGCCAGTAGCAGTATGCCCAGAACACCCATTACAACTCGCTGTATAGGCTGTTGAATTAACATGTACTTCTGTACCGCTCTCTTCACCACGGGATGCAAGTTGTTGTACCGTATCTGTCTTTGTTCCAACAGACACTACCTTATCTTGCTTTTCTGTTAATGTTTTTTCACTGAGTAGTTTTCTTGAAGTTTCTTTGCCGTTTTCAATTGTTACTTCATACTTTTTAGAAATCAGTCCGTTCTTTCCTTCTTTGACTACTTCTTCTGTCCCTTCTGGAAGACTGTTATCCTTTTGAGTAACAACGGCATAATTAATCGGTTGTTCCACTACATCGGTGACCTTTTCTATTCTTGTTATATCTACAACAGCATCTTCTTTCACTTCTTCTTTTAGATCTGGCTCAACTCGGTCTAATTTTGCAAGTGATATCTCTTGTTGTTTTAAAAAGTCAGCGACCGTAGTCGAAGTGGACCATACTTTTTTCTTCTTACCTGCGTCTACTAGTGTTACCGGAAATGCGGTATGTACGACAATATCCATGTTATGTTCTATTCTGGAATCTATTTGCTGACTGATCTGATCATGCTCGTTCAAAGATATTTTTTGTTCTTCTAAAAACTCCTTAACAGTATCCACTGTTGTCCAAACCGTTTTCTTCTCGTCGTCTTTTTGCAATTCAACCTGCTTCGCTTTTTTCCAGACAACTTCTAAGTCATCCTTTACCTTTGTGTTTAACGAGGGAAACACATAATCTTTTGAGCCTACGGTAATATCCAAATCATCCAATATGTCTTGAATAGTAGATGAGTGCGTCTCGATGACTTGCCTCTTACCGTCTAATGTCAATGTCACTTTATCTTTTGTAGATTCATAGATAACAAATGATAAACCACTTGCAAATACTATGAAACTTGCAATTAACACCGACACCTTTTTCCTGCTCAAAGATTTAGAAACCAGGTTTTTCATGTTTTGGATTCCGATGAAAAACGCCTCCTTTTCTCTCGGAGTGATTATATAGAGTATCATGCCTGCTGTCAACCCTTAGGATTCTTTGAACGTATTTCTTATTATGCAAAAAAAGCGGGAGAAAGGAAAGAAAGAAATATCGACATAAATAGTCTATGAGAAAAGGAGACGATGTAGAACAAGTTGAAAGTTAGGTTCCTTGGACAAACTACTTCTAGATTCGACAGAATACCTTATCAATTTATGCCGAATAATTTTTTTGCATTCTCTGTTGTTTTGCTAGCAACCTCTTCCATGGTAATTCCTTTAATTTTCGCTATCTCTTCTGCAACCAACTTCACATAACTCGGCTCATTTCTTTTTCCTCTAAATGGTGTTGGGGCAAGATATGGACAGTCTGTTTCAATTAATAGATGCTCTAAAGATACTGCCTCTGCAACCTCTTTTGGTTTTCGTGCATTTTTGAAAGTGACCGTTCCTCCAAGAGAAATATAAAAATTCATTTTTATGCATTCTAATGCAGTCTCAACACTTCCTCCATAACAATGCATTATTCCTCCAACTTCTGATGCTTCCTCTTCTTTTAGTATCTCTACAATATCAGATGTAGCTTCACGATTATGAATAATTATAGGCAATTTTACTTTTTTCGCTAATCGAATTTGTTTTCTAAATACTTCCTTTTGAATCTCTTTTGGAGACTTGTCCCAATGATAATCCAATCCCATTTCTCCAATTGCAACTACTTTAGGATGGCTAGATAATTCTTCTATCCAAACTAAATCCTCTTCTACCATATCAATTGCATCAACCGGATGCCAACCGATACTAGCATACAAAAAGTCATATTGGTCTATTAATTCCATTGCTCTTGTGATAGTTGGTCGATCAAAGCCTACCACTATCATTTTTTCCATTCCAGCATCTACTGCTCTGCCTATTACTTCTTCTAAGTCTTCATTAAATTCTTCAGCATTTATATGCGTATGTGTATCAAATAACATATGTTTTTACTATCCTTTCTATAAAATTCCCTATTCAGTGAAAAAGAGAAGCTTATTTTAAAATTAATAAAGAGAAAAACATAGAGACATCCTAAAAGTGAAAACCTTTTATAAGAACATCTCCATGCTTTTTCGTCTTTTAATTCATTATTTTACTTTTGATCCAAGTGGCAATGACTCATCTACCGTTGCGACAGATAAAACTCCATCCTTACTTCCTGCTAAAATCATTCCTTGTGATAATTCTCCTCTTAATTTAACAGGCTTTAAGTTCGTTACACAAATGACTCTTCTACCAACTAATTCCTCTGGCGTATAGTACTGAGCAATACCGGATACTACTTGTCTTTTTTCATATCCTAAATCTAATTGTAATTTTAACAATTTATCTGCTTTTTTAACTGGTTCTACTTGCAGAACTTTTGCAACCCTTAAATCAATTTTCATAAAATCATCGATTGTGATTTCTTCTGTTTCTGGAATTTCTTCCTTAACTTCCTCTTTTTTAGCTTCCTCTTTTACTGGCCCTTGCATTTCTGCTTTTATAAATTCTACTTCCTCTTTTATATCCAATCTTGGGAAAATAGGATTTCCTTTTTCTACTTTTGTACCAGATGGTATTAGACCAAAGGTTTCAAGACTATCCCAAGTTTTTAAGGAATCCTCTTTAATATTAAGCTGCTCGAAAATTTTATCTGGTGTTTGTGTCAAGAATGGTTTAATTAGTACAGCAATTCTTCTTAGTGATTCTGCTAGGTGTACCATAACGGTAGCTAATTCTTCTGTTTTTTCTTCTTTTGCTAATACCCATGGTTGTGTTTCATCTATATATTTATTATTTCGGCTAACTAACTGCCATAAGTTTGTTAAAACAACGGAGAATTCCATGTTTTCCATATGCTCTTCATATTTTTCAAGTGTGTCCTTATGTGCTTGAACAAGCGATTGCTCATATACATCTTCAGAACCTTT
>Ga0182738_1005976_pt1 | contig 12797 bp, 12 predicted proteins | sample eDN5th30CBELigMG_FD_128876 | JGI IMG/M metagenome (GOLD analysis project Ga0182738, IMG submission 128876) | Enriched Miracle-Growth compost microbial communities from Emeryville, California, USA - eDNA 5th pass 30_C BE-Lig MG (version 2)... ...
CGGGCGGCGAACCAACGGCCATGCCGGTTCGTAGCGCTGAGCGAAACGCCATCGGCTGCCCGATAGGCAACGGGCTGTCGTTCGTTTAACTTAGACCCACATCGGCGGTTGTGGGGGGCCGCCACAGGCATCACCTACCCGTTCTTTTTGCCATCAGGTACGGATTCTATGTCGCAGGAACGCACGCCGGGAGCGAAGGTGCTGGCCGGGCACGTGGCGCTGGTGACGGGTGCCGGCCGCGGAATTGGCCGGGGTATCGCGGTGGCTCTGGCCGAAGCCGGGGCCACGTTGGCCGTCAACGATCTGCCCAGCTCGCCCGATCTGCCAGAAACCGTCCGCGCCATTGAAGACGCCGGCGGGCGCGCCTTTGCGGTGCCGTGCGATGTGACCGACCAGGCCGCCGTCGAGGCCATCGTTGAAGAAACGGTTGCCCAGGCTGGCGGGCTCGACATCGCTGTGACTTGTGCCGCGTATAGCGACCGCGAACCGTTCCACACCGCCAACATGGACGGCTTCCGCCGCACGGTCGATGTCACCATGTGGGGTGCGTTCTACCTGCTGCGGGCGGCCGCCAATAGCATGATCAACCGGGGCGTGCATGGCTCGATCGTGGCGATCAGTTCGCCGCATGCTGAGGTCCCCGTGCCCACGGCGATGGCGTATAACCTCTCCAAGGCGGCGGTGGATCACATGGCACGCACGGCGGCCATCGAACTGGTGAGCCACGGCATCCGGGTCAACATCATACACCCGGGCTGGATCGACACGCCGGGCGAGCGCAAGTTCTTCACCGAGGATCAAATCGCACGTTCGGCCGCCCGCCTGCCGATGCACCGACTGGGAACGCCTGCCGAGATCGGGCGGGGAGTGGTTTTCCTCTGCGATCCGGCCAGCGAGTATATTACAGGTAGTATGCTGCGGATCGACGGCGGCATTACGCTGCCGTGGTGGACCTCGCCCGGCTCAGGGGCGCCCCCGGCCTGATGACGGTTCGCAGGCGGCACCGGGATGCAATTGCTCGCCCAACTCGTTCGCAACAGATCAAGCTATGAGCCAATACCGACTACCTTGCACCAAGGATGATTGTGGCGGTTCGACGGTTGTCGACGTGAGCCAGGCGGGCCTCAGTGTGCCTTGCCCACAATGCGGCACCTCGCTCGAAGTACCGACGATCCGTGGCTTGGCGCAACTGGAACGCGTGGCCACCGAAGAGCCCGAACACGCCCAGCGAAAATGGGGCCTGCCGCAGTCGCTGATGACCATCGGCGCGGTGATCCTGGTCGGGTTTGCCGTGCTGGGGGCGTGGCTGCTAGCCGTGGTGCCACCGGCTCCCAGCGGCGGCGATTACGAGCAGCCTAAGGAACTTACCGTCGATTCCTCGTTTGGCGAAATCTATACGGCCTGGAACGAGGTCCAGCGCGGGCTCCGGCTGGTCGACAGTTTTGAGATCCGCGAATATCGCCGCCAAATGACCCACCGCCGCTATTGGGGAATCGCCTCGCTGGTCATCGCCGGCGTGGGCGGCGTGCTGATTGGTGTGGGCTGGGGGATTCGCAGACCAGCCGCTCAGCCGCCCGCGAGCCGACCGCCCGCACCGGCAGCTCGTGCGTCGGCCAAGTGAGATAACTGCCTGCCCGGCGGGCGAGCACCCGTATTGATCCATTCCGCCTGAACCACCTGCCCGCCCCACTATGCTCGACCGCCTCATACTGCCGCTGTTGTGTTTGCTCTCATGGGCGGCGTACAAGTGGGACCGGTGGTTCGCGATCGACCCGTTTGTGGCTAGCAAAGGCTGGCTGCTGCCGTTGTTCGCGGTCACCATGTTCCTCATCGGGATGCTGCTGCCCCGCGATGAACTGGTGCAGGTGGCTCGTCGCTGGCCGGCGGTATTGGCCGGCACGGCCATTCAGTACACCGCGATGCCGCTTACCGCCTGGGCCCTGGCCGAGGCGTTTGGGCTGACCGGAGCCGACTATGTAGGCGTGATTCTCGCCGGGTGTGTGCCGGGGGCGATGGCGTCCAACGTGCTTACGCTGATGGCCCGCGGCAATGTCAGCTACTCGGTGAGCCTGACCACCTCGGCCACGCTGCTTTCGCCGCTGGTGGTGCCAACGGCTTTGCTGATTACCCTGGGGCAAAAGGTTGACTTCCCCTATCGGGATACCATGTGGACGCTCACCTGGACCGTGGTGCTGCCGGTGGTGGCGGGCTTTCTCGCGGGGCGGCTGTTTGTTCAGTACCGGGGCGTGGTGCGCGTCGTCGGCGGGACGGTCGCCAACCTGACCATCTTGTGGATCATCGCCGTGGTGGTTGCTTTGAACCGCGATCGGGTCGGCAATGTGACTCTGCTGCTGCCTGCCGTGCTATTGTTGCTCAACATGATCGGATACGCGGCGGGCTACCTGGGCGGGCACCTGTTGCGGTTGGATCGGCCGATGCGGCGGGCCTTAACGCTCGAAGTCGGCATGCAGAATGCCGGATTGGGCAGCACGCTGGCGGTCAGCCTGTTTGCGGCCTCGGGCGGGCAAGCCGTGGCGTTGGCGCCGGCCCTGTATACCTTCGGCTGCATGCTCACGGGTACCATTCTCGCGGCCACCTGGGCTACCGCCGATGATTGGCTGCTGCGCGGGACCGCCGTCGAAGTGGCCCCAGCCAGCGAATCCGGCCCCGATGGCACCGCGTGACGCGTCCACGGGAGACGGATGTAAGCAGTATGGCCAGGTACGAACAGGATCGCGAAGATTTGTTGGCGGAAGCCAAGGCGCTGGTGGCCCGGGCGGAAATCGCCATCGAAGGTCGCGACGAGCCCGTGGTGCTGGGCTTTCGCCGCGACGGCGGTTGCAGTTTCTACTTCTCGCCTGACGAGGCGTACCACTTCAACCCGGCGGGCGAACTGCGGCGGTCCTACTTTGAGGGCCTGCTGTACAAGGCCGAGCGGGGACGCCTGGCTTCGCTCCGCCGCAACCGTACCGAGCACGAAGTGCAACTGCTGCGGCACGACCTGACCGATGCCGAGCAGGTGGAGTTCGTAAAGCGCGTCGAGGACCAACTGCGCGTCCTAGAACAGACGCTTGAAGCAGGCAATTATCGCGTGCTGCGCGAGGTGCAGCCGAATGAAGATGCTGCGAAGAAACCAGCAGAAGGTGCCGCCGCCGTAATTGATCGAGCCGCCGCCTGGTTGGCTGGCCGCCAGGTGAAGGTGGCGGCCAGCCCCAGGGCGTGATCGGCACAGCAGGAACGGCTTAGAACTTGCCGCTCGCTATTTAAGGTGCTGTGGTCTTAGACCTTGGGCTCCCAGCCCTTGCGGTACTCGCGGCTCCAGTACTGCATGGCTTCGTCGTCGCCCTGGATGCGGCCGTTCTTAGGATCGCACTTGAGGGTGCGGCCCGTGCGATAGGCGATGTTGCCCAGGTGGCACAGCAGCGTGCTCTTGTAGGCGCCTTCGATCTCGGAGTTGGGCGCATCGCCGGTGCGGACGCAATCGAGGAAGTTCTGCACGTGGGTGGTGCCACCCTCGCCCTTGCCTTCGCGGAACAGCTTGTTGGCCCTGTCGTAAATTTCGTAGCCATTGGCGGTGAGGTACAGCGAACCCTCGGTGCCGTGGAAGCTGGCGCCAAAGTTGGTGCGGTCGCAACCGTGGCGATTGCAGCTTTGACCGTCCCAAATGATCATCTTGTTGTCGGGGAACTTGAACGTGACGACGTGGGTATCAGGCGTTTCCTGGTCGTCCTCAAAGTAGAAGCGGCCGCCGGTGGACGAAACTTCAATCGGGTAATCGACATCCAGGCCCCAACGGGACAGGTCGATGGAGTGGACGCCGTTGTTGCCCAACTCGCCATTTCCCCAGTGCCACCGCCAGTGCCAATTGTAGTGGACCAGATTGTCCACGAACGGGCGCTCGGGAGCCGGCCCTTGCCACAGGTCGTAGTTCAGGTAGCTGGGCACCGGGGTTTCTTGACCGGTGCCGATGGAACCGCGGAGGCTGGCGTACCAACTGCGCGAGTAATGCACTTCGCCGATCACGCCATCGGCCAGTTCCCGCATCGCTTCTTGAATGCCCGGGTAGCTCCGCCGCTGGTTGCCCATCGTCACCACGCGGTTGTACTTGCGGGCGGCTTCAATCATCAGCTCGCCTTCGCGCGGGTTGTGGCAACAGGGCTTTTCGACGTACACGTGCTTGCCGGCCGTGCAGCCCAGGATGGTTGCCGGGCCGTGCCAGTGGTTGGGGGCGGCGCACACCAGCACGTCGACCGATTTGTCGTCGAGCACTTTGCGGAAGTCGACCACGCCCTGAGGTGCTTTTTCCTGCAGGCCGGCGATGGCCTTGGTGCATTTATCAATCGCCCGCTGGTCCACGTCGCAGATATACGCGATGCGAGCGCCGGGGTTGCTGGCGAACTCTTTAGCCAGCGCCGTGCCCCGTCCGTTGACGCCCATAATGCCGACGACGACGGTTTCGTTGGCACTCCGGGCAACAGCTTGCTGACTGGCGGCCATTGCCAAGGAAGCCGCGGCGGCGGCTCCGGCCGAGGTATGCAAGAACTGGCGGCGGCTCACACTCATGACATCTAACTCCGGGATTGAAAGTGGATCGCGAAGCTGCCGGGCTGCGGTGCGGCGGCCTCGTCCGGTTCGTCCTAAGTACCGACTATACCAAGGAAATCGGGCATTTGCGCCCGGTTTGGGCCCACGTCCGGTTCTACGAGCAAGGCAAGCGCTACCGAGGGAGCGCGCAACGGCGGCGAAGTTTGACCCGGCCGAGGCGTAACCATCCCCTCGGTGGTGCCAAATAAACTTTGCACCGATCAACGGATGCTGTTAAGATATGCGCACACCTTCACGCCTGCAAACTGCCCGCCGGAGACGCTCATGCCTGGTCCGCTGGTAAGGATTCGGGCCCGGAGGCACCGCCTGGAGCCTTGGGGTTGGTTGACCGCAATTGCCGTGGTGGTTACCGGGGCATTCCCTAGCTCAAGCCGAGCGGAAGCGCCCCTGCACGAGCGGATCGACGCGGCCATTGAAGCCGCGCTGCCGCAGTTTCTTCCGAATGGCGTTTCGCCCGACCAGGTGCTTCACCTGGTGGACGATGAAGCATTCATCCGCCGGGTTTATCTCGATGTGGTCGGCGTGGTGCCCTCGGCCGACGAGGTGCGGGCCTTTGCTGCTGACCAGTCGCCGGACAAGCGGGCCAAGTTGATCGACCAACTGCTGGCCAGCGACGCCTACCCTCGCCGCATGCGCGAACTGTTCAACGTGATGTTGATGGAGCGCCGCGGTAGCAGTCCGGAGTGGGACAAGTATATAGAACAATCGTTTGCCGCCAACAAACCGTGGGACGAGCTGGCCAAGGAGATCCTGGCTGGCGAATCTGGCGACGATGATAGCCGGCAAGGCGTGGAGTTCTGGTACACCAAGCGCCTGGAAAACTACGGCCAGAACCCGGTGGACTACGATGGCCTGGCCCGCGACGTGGGCCGGCTATTCTTCGGCGTCGACCTGCAATGCGCCAATTGCCACAACCACCTGTTTATCGACGACTACAAGCAGGCCGATTACAAGGGCCTGTTCCTGCTGATCGCCGGCACGTCCAACCTTAAGGAGGGCAACCGCTTCCGTCTGGCTGAGAAACCGCTCACGGCCAAGCTGGAGTTTTCTTCGGTCTTTGACGGCGTGCAGATGGCGATCGGCCCCAAGGTGCCGGGCCTGCAAGAGGTTTCCATTCCGGAGTTTCCCGAGGGCGAGGAATATGCCGTGCCGCCGGATCGCAAAACGCGGCATCCAGGCGTGCCCAAGTTCAGCCCTCGCCGCGTGCTGGCCGAACAAGCGGCTGAAAGCCCCAACTTCCGGCTCAACGCGGCCAATCGCTTGTGGTGGACTGTGATGGGCCGAGGGCTGGTCGAACCGCTCGACCTGTCGCACTCGGACAACCCGCCTTCGCACCCCGAGTTACTAGCCCTGCTGGCCGATGAACTGGCCGCTTACGATTATGACATGCGCTGGTTCCTTCGCGAATTGCTACGGACGCGGACCTACCAGCGCAGCAGCGAACTGCCTGAGGGTGCGAACGTTCCGCCCGAAGCGTTCGCGGTCGCGCTGGAGAAGCCGCTCTCGGCCGAGCAATTGACCTGGAGCGTGCTACGGGCAACCGGCAATCTGGCAGCCATGCCCGGGGCCGAGGCGGTGAAACTAACGGCCAGCGCGGACCAGACCGCGGCGAAGCCGGCAGGCGACGCCAAGGCCCAACCGCTGCCCAAGCTCGCTACGCTACAACAAAAGTTTGAAACGGCGTTTGCCAACCCGGCGATGGAGCCGGAAGTGGAGTTCAAGCCGTCGGTCAAGGCCGCACTGTTCCTCTCCAACGACGATTCCGTACTCACGCTGCTTCAGCCGCGGCCTGGCAACCTGACCGATCGGCTGATGGCCGCGCCCGATGCGGCCGCCGTGGCCGAGGAAGCGTACCTGTCGGTGTTGGGCCGCAGCCCCACCGAGCAGGAACAGGCGATGGTCAGCGAGTATCTCACCGGGCGGGCCGACAATCGGCTGCAAGCGGTGAAGAACCTGGCCTGGGCATTGATCGCTTCGACGGAATTTTGCCTGAATCACTAATCGCGTGGCAGCACGAGCCAGGCTGACCTGCGAGCCAAGGTAACAAGCGGCGGATGGGCCCAAAGGCGCGTATCTGCTGCGATTGTCCCTCCTTTCCGCGTGAAAGTTGGCGCCATGAAATCATCGTCGCTGTGTAAGCCGTGGGAACACCGCCTATCGCGCCGCCAGGTGTTGGGCGGCTTGGCCGGTGCCGCGGCCGCCGGCTTGGGACTGGGATCGCTGACGCAACCGCTGTTGGCCGAGCAACTTAAGAAGCAGCACAAGCAGGTGATCTTTGTCTGGCTCGACGGCGGCCTCAGCCAGCTTGAAAGCTGGGACCCCAAGCCCGGCACCCAGTTCGGCGGCCCGTTCCGCGCAATCCAAACGAGCGTGCCCGGCCTGCACATCAGCGAACTGATGCCGCAGATGGCCAAACGCATGCATCACCTGACGCTGGTCCGCAGCCTCTGCACCAAGGACAACTCGCACTCGGCCGGCGTGGCCCGCATCCAGCGCGGCGACCCCAAGAACCGCGGCGTCACCTACCCATACTTCGGCTCGGCGGTGGCCAAGCTCTTGGGGCCCGGCGATAGCGGCCTGCCGCCTTACATCTGGGTAAAGCCTGGCAGCGGCGGCTTTGTCGACAAGGATGCCGGTTTCCTCGGGGCCAAGTACGGGGCGTTGGCGCTGGGCGACGGCAAGCCGCCGGAAAACCTGCTGCGGCATCCTGAGCTATCGCAGCGCGACGACGAAGAACGCAACGAACTGCGGCGGATGATCAACCAGCGCTACGCCGCCCGCCGCCGTCCGCAATCGAACGAGGCCAATAGCTACGTGTACGACGTGGCCTCGGTCCTGATGGAGCGGATGGACCTGTTTGATGAAGGTCAGGTGCCCGACAAGGAATGGGACCGCTACGGCCGCACCGAGTTTGGGCGCCACATGCTGATCGGGCGGCGATTTGCCGAGGCCGGCGTAACGTTTGTCAAAATCAACTCATACGGCTGGGATACTCATGGCGACAACTTCAACGGTCACCTGAGCCTGGTGCCCAAGGTCGATCAGGCGCTGGCGGCCATGGTCGATGACCTCATCGACCGCGGCATGTGGGACAACACGCTGCTGATCATGATGTCGGAATTTGGCCGCACGCCGCGGATCAACGGCCACATCGGCCGCGACCATTGGCCCGAGGCGTGGAGCGTGGTGATGGGCGGAACGGGCCTCAAGCAGGGCGTGGTCGCCGGCCAGACCAACAAAGAGGGAACCTGGGTCGAAGGCGATGAGCACGACATCGGCCACGTGTTCCACACTTGGTTCCGCGCCCTGGGCATCGATCCGCACCGCGTGGAATACGACAACGCTGGGCAACCGCTCCCCATCGCCCACGACGACTGTCACGAGATTCAAGAGGTGCTGGCGTGAACGAATCGCTGCTCGAGCGCTACCGGCCCAAGGAACAAACGGTTCTGTCGGTCCCCGAAACGCAAATGATGCTGGCCCGGTTCAGCAGCGACGGCCAGTTGCTGCTTACGGCCGGCTTCGACGGCCAGGTGCATCGCTGGCGGTTGGGCGAGGGCGAGCCCGCGGCTTTGAAGGCCGTGGCTGGCCACGGGGGCTGGGTAACAGGTCTGGTCTGCCATCCCAAGCAGTCGGTCGCCTATTCGGCCGATTCTTGGGGCAAGCTCCAGGCGTGGGACAGCTCTGCGGAAGAGCCAAAGCCGGCTTGGACCGTGCAGCAGGCCCACGACGGCTGGATTCAATGCCTGGCGATCTCGCCCGACGGCAGCCTGCTGGCCACCTGCGGCAACGACGGATGCGTGAGGATCTGGAACGCCGCCGACGGTAAGCCGGTCCGCGAGTTGCCCCGGCGGCCGCATGCGGTTTACTCCGTGGCGTTTCACCCCGCGGGCGAGCGCATCGTGTGGGGCGACCTGTTTGGGCAAGTGGTAGAAACCAACCTGGCCGACGGCAAAGAGGTGCGCACGTTCGACGCCGGCATGTTCTACTCCCTCTCGCGTCTTCAGGATGTGGGCGGTGTCCGGTGCCTGACCTTCGACCGCAACGGCAAGACCCTGGCCGCCAGTGGAACCGTCCCCAGCGGCGGTGGAACCGTGCAGGGCGAGCCCACGGTACTGCTGTTCGACTGGGATAGCGGCAAGCAACTCCACAAGCTCACGCTGGGCGCCAAGAACGAGTGTTTCGTCCACGAAATGATGCTGCACGACGAGGGCTTTGTGATTGCCGTCACGAGCGGCACGCCGGGCAATGGCCGGTTGTCGTTCACCAAGCCTGGCGACGAGAAGCCGTTCTTCGTAGGGCCCAATTCCATGCAGAACTGCCACAGCGTGGCCCTGCATCCCGGCGGTAAGCGGCTGGCGGTGGTTTCGACCTCGCGCGGCAGCAACGGCAACGGCCGACCGCTCAAAGACGGCAAATACCTCGGCAATCACTCGCCCATCACGCTGATGGAACTGGGGGCGGCCTGAGCCACCCCAGCCGCCCAATCATTGCCGCCGTTGCCAGACCAGGAACCGCTCCTGCCAACTGCGGTTAGCGTTGCGCACGCCCCCTACCTCAGCGGTGCTTAGGTTTGGTGCATCGCTGCGGTCAGAGCGAACACTGCGCCGGCATTGGCTGCGCGCATTACGGCGACTTTGCCGCGTGCTGCCGGGGCTTTTTCTCGCGTGCTATCTCTTGGTCGGACAATGATTTAACTTCCCAGTTGCCGCTTTCAGCCCGCCTTGACAGGCTACCGGGGGCTGCTAGAATCCCCTGGGCGCAAGGCTTGCAGCGACACGCCCCTTGGTTGAGGCGAAAGGTTGGGAGTGGTCGGCACATTGGGGTGCCTCCCCACTGGCTCGGAACGGAACCTGCCATGAAATGCCAGAAGTGCGAAAAACCGGCGACCTTCCACATTACCGAGCTTACCGGCGGAGCCCCCGAAGAACTCCACCTGTGTGAGGACTGCGCCCACCAGTTCTTGACTTCGGGGGCATCTTCGCAGCCTGGGATGGGCAGTCTGGCGGGTGCGCTGGCCCAGCAGTTGGCCGTGACCAGCACCGCCGAGCAGTTGGCCGAGTTGGACCAGCAGGTCTGTCCCATGTGCGGGATCTCTTTCTACGAGTTCCGCAAGGGCGGGCGGCTGGGTTGCCCGCACGATTATGTATGCTTCGCGGAGGAATTGGAGCCGCTGTTGCTGAACATCCACGGCGAGAACAACCACGCCGGCAAACAGCCCAAGTGCGGCCCGCTCGATTCCAGCGAACAGACGACGCTCATCCGCCTGCGCAAAGAAATGCAGGAGGCCGTCGCCCACGAAGAATACGAACGCGCGAGCCAACTGCGTGACCAGATGCGTAATATTCAACAGGCGGCCCGCACGCAGCGGCCCCGTGACTGATTGGTTCACCGGCAGCGGCCCCGGCGGGCGTTCCCCCGCGACCGCTGGACCGTGGTAGGGATTCGGGTGGCGTCATGACAATTCAACTAGACGATTTGGCGCGGAGCAGCGGAGAGTGGCTGCGCGGCTCCGGACCCGAGTCGGACATTGTCATCAGCAGCCGGATCCGCCTCGCTCGGAACCTGGCCGACTACCCGTTCATCAATCGCTGCGCTCCCAGCGATCGCCAGGAGATCGAACGCCGCCTCCGCGAAACCGTTCACACTTTGCCCGGCTCGGGCGAACTGATGTATGTGGACGTCGCCAGCCTGCCCGGCCTGGATCGGCAGTTTCTCGTCGAGCGGCAACTGATCAGCCGCGAGCACGCCGAGGCCGACGGTGCCCGGGGCGTGGCCATCGACCTGAGCGAACAAGCCAGCCTGATGATCAATGAGGAAGATCATCTCCGCATCCAGGTCATGCACAGTGGGTTTGACCTGGCCGGCGCCTGGGAGCAGATCAATCGCATCGACGATGCCGTCGAGCAGCACGTTACGTACGCCTACAGCCGGCAGTTAGGCTATTTGACCGCGTGCCCCACCAACGTGGGCACCGGCATGCGCGTCAGCGTGATGCTGCACTTGCCGGCCCTGGTGCTGGCTCGGCAGATCGACAAGATGTTCCGCAGCCTGCAGAAGATCAACCTGGCCGTTCGCGGCCTGTACGGCGAAGGTTCGCAGCCTGCCGGCGACTTTTACCAGATTTCCAACCAGGTGACGCTGGGCCGCAGCGAGGAAGATCTGCTCAAGCAGGTGGGCGATGTCGTGCCGACGATCATCGACTACGAGCGCAAGGCCCGCGACTTCCTCCTCAACGACGGCCACGAAAAGCTGCACGACCGCATCAGCCGGGCGTTCGGTATCCTGCGCACCGCGCAGACGATCAGCTCTGAAGAAACCATGCACCTGCTCTCCAGCGTGCGGATGGGCGTCAACATGGGGCTGATCAAAGAGGTGGAAATTCCCACCATCAACAAGCTGTTCATCTATACCCAGCCTGCCCACCTGCAAAAGCTCAGCGGTGGCGAGTTGGACTCGGCCGACCGCAATATCGAGCGGGCTCGCTACCTGCGGCAGCATCTCAGCCGCGATAACGGCGAATAACACTTCGCCCGGGGCCGCTTGGTTCCGGTACAATCACCCTACGCTGCGCTGAAGCTGCGCGCAACGTGCGCGAGATGCATTTCTAAGCATGGTGCCGCCGGGAGCCGACGATGGTCACGTACTGTCTCAACACCAGCACCATTCGCCCGTGCCCGCTGATCGACAAGATTCGCGTCGCCGCGGAGGCAGGCTACCAAGGGATCGAGCTCTGGATCAACGACATCTATGAGTACATCGGCCGCGGGGGCGAGGCCCGCGACGTGCAGCAGGCTTTGGCCGACTACGGACTAATCGTGCCCTGCATGATCGCCTTGCGAAACTGGGGCGAACCCATTGGGCCAGAGTACGAATTGGCGCTGGCTGAGTGCCGGCGGCGGATGGAGTTGGCCGCGCGGTTTCGTTCTCCGTACGTGGTTGCCACGCCGCCCCGTGAGCCATGCCCGGCGGACCAATTGCGCGATCGTTATCGCGACCTGCTGGCGATCGGTCGCGAGGTGGGCGTGAAACCGACGTTTGAGTACATCTGCTTTTTCGCTTCGGCCCGGTCGCTGGCCGATGCCTGGCAAGTGGTTCGGACGATCGACGATGAGGACGCCACGCTGCTATTGGATTCGTTCCATAACTTCAACACGCAGAGCACGCTTGGCCAACTGACGGAAATTCCGCTGGAGCGGATCAGCCACTACCACGTGAGCGACGGCGGGCGAAACAAGCCGGCCGGCCAGCAGGCCGATCCCGACCGCGTGATGCCGGGCGAGGGCGCAGCCGACCTGGTGGCCGAAGTGCGACATCTCAAGTCGCGCGGCTACCGTGGCACGGTAAGCCTGGAACTGTTCAACCGCGAGCTTTGGGAGCGGCCGCCGCTGGAGGTGGCCAAGCTGGGGCTGGAGCGGCTGCGGGCATTGTTTGAAGGGTAAGCCGCCCGGATGTCCTCTAGCTAATGTCGACAGGGGGCGTGACGCGGCGTTTACGATGCTTCCACAGCACGCGCAGCGCCAGCCATAGCGATCCAAGCCATGTGCGGTGGCTCATTGCGATCAGCCGGACATGTTCGCGTGTTTCTTCGTCGATCGCTTGAGCCCGCAGGGCGTACTTGAGCGCGAGTTTTCGATATTCAATTTCATCGTCATTTAACAAGCGACGTATCAGCGGCGGAACACAACTTGGGTGGCGATCAATCCGCATGATCAGGTCCATCAGGATGGAGCGTTGATCCGCTTGCTGCCAATCGTAGGGGAAGCTGGTGCGAGGGTCGCCCCCGTCCCACTCGACCGGCTCAAATGTCTTTTCCAATGCCGCAAACAAACTGGGTAGCCAGGCCATGTGGGCTGGTGTTGTTTTGCCCAGCGCCCAGTAGATGGGGACTGACCAAGATGCATCCAACGGGTCGAGCCTAGCCAAGTCGGCGAGAAATGCCTCGAGTTTTTCACCGTCGATCATTGCCCAGCCTTTTGTCGCGGCGCGTGATGCCATCAGAAGGACGCCACCACCAAGTTTAGATGGGGCTTTGCGCGGCAGGCAAGTTGGCCGCCAGCGGTCACGGTCTGGCTCGCCTTGAAACTTGTCCCACTTTCCGTGCCGCTCCCACCTTGACAAGGTGCCAGCCGCGCGGCTGAATCACAAATAGGAAGCAAGTGGCGCAAGCGATGCTCATCGGGCTGCAAGGC
>Ga0182738_1005977_pt1 | contig 12797 bp, 2 predicted proteins | sample eDN5th30CBELigMG_FD_128876 | JGI IMG/M metagenome (GOLD analysis project Ga0182738, IMG submission 128876) | Enriched Miracle-Growth compost microbial communities from Emeryville, California, USA - eDNA 5th pass 30_C BE-Lig MG (version 2)... ...
AATAGGAGTTATGAGTTTATGAGTCATGAATTATGAATTGAATTATGTGCGAATGTACAACTAGTCTTACAATTCATACTTTACATCCGGCATTCGTTCCTGCTGATTACTTTTGGGATTTGCCCATCTGGCAGCCTTATTTTTTTAGCAGGTGTACCGGCCACGGGAGATTATTTTTTTTATAGAAAAAATAAAAATAGATGAAGGCAAAAATTTTTTTTTTTTTTTTGAGCTCTCTCCCGACATAATTTTTTGTTAATTTGAAGTAATTTTCAGTGGAGTGTCGACGCTAGAGAGTCTCGCTTGATTTAAAATCTCTCGTCAGATCTATTGAACTCGAGATGAATCAAATGCTGAATCCTGAGTAAAGACCTCTTTTTTTGGAAAGGTGTTTCAGAAAAGGATATTTTGCAAGATGAGGTTGCAATTTATCCATTGAGATTTCCATAATTTTTTTGAAAACCAGAGGCTTTGTTCCGTTTCTCCATGTTCAAGAACGTGACCTCCATATTTCTTCAAATGAAAAATTCTTTGAAAATTTTTTTTTTCAAAGAAGTTTTCCTTTGGATATTTTTTCGGATTTTGTCACATTGAAAAAATACATATTTTGCTGACTATCGAATTTGAGAAAAGCAACAGGAAATTTTCCTCTCTAACTTTCGATTATCTTAAGATCTCAGATATTTGATAAAGAATGATATTTGTTGTTTTTATAAAGACAACATTTCGTCGATTTTTGATTATTTACGCAATAAAATGGACAGAGAGACAAATTGCTGATCTCTGAAACATTTTTTGGTGAATACAAATGTCTATTTTTTCATTAAAAAGTAAAAAATATAGAATAAATTTAGAGTTACAAAATAATTTTTTTTATTGTAAAGAATAGCCAGATTTGAAACGAGAAAGAAAGACAATGGTTAAAAAAAACTAGGCTTCTTGCTCCATCAGATCTTCATCATCATTTGAAATCTTTCTTTGTGGTCCATTTGATTGAGAAATACTCCTCTGAAAATCAAAAGGGATAAGAGTGAATTCAACACTGGGCCATTTTGTAGAAACCAAAGTTTTAATAGAATCCGATTGACCGCCTAGCCCACAATCTGTGAGATGAATTTCTTTGAGATTTGGCCATATTGATTTATTCAAAAGAGTTTCAACATCCTGAGGAGTTATGAGGACTTTTTTTAAGCTGAGGCGTTCTAACAAAGGCCATTTTCCTGAGGCTAAAGCTTTAAGCCCTTCATCAAAAAGATTTCTATTATAAGAAAGGTCAATGAATTTGAGATTAGGCCACTCTGATCTCCTTGTCATGCTTGCAATGCCCTTCTCTGCCAGGTCGGTGCTTTGTAAAGAAATACTTTCGAGCTGAGGCCACTTTCCATTGGATAGTATTTCAAGTCCTTCATTCTGAATTGAATTCCAGGAAACATCAAGTTTTTTCAGGCTGGGCCAGTCTGATTTATTGATGATACTTTCAATGCCTTGAGCTGTGATTTTTGTCAATGACAGATTAAGAAGTTCTAGTTGCGGCCATTTTGCCGAAACTAATATTTCAAGTCCCTCATTCCGAATTGGGTTCCAAGAAATATTAAGTTCTTTCAGGCGAGGCCAGTTGGATTGACTAATTAAAAGCTCTATCCCTTGAACAGTGATTTTTGTATCTTCTAAATTCAGATGCTCTAGCAGGGGCCAATTTGCCATGGCTAATGGTTGAATTCCTTCATTTGGAATCGAGTTGTGGGAAACATCAAGTTTTTTCAAATTAGGCCAATCTGATTTTTGTGTTAAAACTTGGATACCTTCAGTTGTAATGTTTGTCCCACGCAAACAAAGATCTTCTAGCGAAGGACATTTGTTTGTAAATAACCTTTCAAGTTGCTTTTCTTGGCTAAGAGAGGTGTTGGAAAGATCAAGGATTTTGAGGTTAGATGGCCAGATGACGAATTCAATAATATTTGACGAGAAGGCGTTAAATGATAATTCAATAGATTCAAGTTGATCCAATCTATCTTGAGGCAGCAATAGGAGACTTTCACTCTCTTCGATTGAAAGGTAAATCTCTTTTGAGTTTAACCAAGCCATATTGAGGACGACAACCATAATGGATCGTCGTTTATTATAATCCATTGGCACCATGGCTAAAATAAGTTCAGGGAGGTTGTAATCAAAAGGGGATTCATAAAGAGACTGTCTAAGCTGATGTAAATTTGGCCATTTGAAATTTTCGAGGAGAGTGATGGTTCCTTTTGATGTTACTTGGGTCTTGGAAAAAACAAGATGTTCAAGCAAAGGCCAATCTCCGAGGACTAGAGTTTCTAGCCCTTCATCAAAAATATCATTTTCAGATATATCAATCTTTCTGAGATGGGGTAAGTTTATTTTACCAACAAGAGAGTTAATCCCTTGTTGGGTGATTTTTGTGTTCTTGAGATTTAGCTCTTGAAGTAAGGGCCATTCTGCAAGAGCGAAGAGCGAAATTCCGTCATCAGTGATTTCATTGTTTGATAGGTTAAGATGCTTGAGATGATGAAGCCATTTGGATTGATTGACAATCGACTCGAATCTCTTGAGAGTTAATTTGGTGTTTTCTAAATGGAGTTGTTCAAGTAAAGGGCAATCCATAAGGGAAATTGTTCCAACAATGGTGGAGAGATCATTATCAGATAAATTTAGATATTTGAGTCTTGGGAATCGATTCTGATTTTTATTTATGATGAGGTCAATCTGAGCTTCTGCAATTTGTAAATTGTTTAGTTCGAGATCCTCCACTTGGGATAAATCTTTTTGAATAAAGTTATATGCTAGCCTGAGATCATTCTCGTCAAAATATTTTGGAAGGGTTATTTTTTTGAAGTTGGGCCAGTGTGAATTTACAAGAAAATGAATCAAAGCTTTTTTCGAGACGTCAATGTTGTCCAGATTTAGAGTTTCAAGAAGAGGCCAATTTCCCCGAGAGAGGATTTTAAAACATTCATCCTTAATGTTATTTGAAGAGAGATTTAAAAGCTTCAATTTTGGCCATTTATCTATGATTGCTTCAACCCCAGTCGATGTTATTTTGATCCCTTCTAAATGAAGAATTTCAAGTTGGAGCCAGTTTCCTTGAGATAGTATTCGAATTCCTTCATCAGTGATATCATTGTAAGAGAGATTCAGAGATTTGAGTTGCGGCCATTTTGTTTGATTTGCGATTGCTTCAACTCCAATTGACGTTATTTTTGCGCTTTGTAAATAAAGAGTTTCAAGCAGAGGCCAATTTCCTTGGGTTAGTACTTTTATTGCTGCATCATCAATTTCAGTGAATGATAAATCAAGATAGCTGAGTTTTGGCCAATTTCCTTGAACTAAATATTCTAGAGAGCTTGCTCCGAAAAATTCATTTTCATGCAACTCAAGTCGATCTAAATTGACGAGATTTAATGATGTGACCATTTTTTTAATATCCTCAGTTTGGATATTTGCAGCACTGAAGTTCATACAAGTGGCAAAAGGTGCAAGGTCTCTTGATGAGTTAATCGAATTGGCTCCACCAATCATGATTTTCCAATCTCTGAAATACCTTTCAATATCTTCTTTTTCTCGAATTGCACTGAGTAAGAAGTCATCATTCGACAGAGTCTTGCCCAAAAATTTTACTTCAAAGCCTTTTCCTTTTTTGATAGATAGTTCAAATATATTTGCTTTTGTTGAAATGGTAAGAAGATCGAGACTGGGTTTTTCAACAAAAATTCTGATTTTGCTTGCAGTCCCAATCCTCAAAATCTTCAGAGGGCTATAAGAAACAAAATTTTCGAGGGATTGACATTCTTTCGCCTCAAGCCGGGTAAGCATCGGCCATTCTTCTTTCTTGAGAATTATCTCTTGTAGTTTCGGGGAGCCACTGACATTTAGGTACTCAAGATGAGGACATTCTTCAGCCAGTATTCTCATCTCTTTAGAAGTCAACAAAGGGCTTTCTGGAATTGACAAAAATCTGATTTTCATTCCTTGATTTGGTGCCTCTGAAAATAATTCCCGAAGTTTGCTTTTTGTTACTAATTTGCTTCTCTTTAAGACCAAGCCTTCTTTTGGATTGGTCAAAAAAGCTCTCAAGGCGAGCTCGACTGGTGGGTTTCCAAAAAGAGCGACCCAGATGTCTTCTTCCTTTTTCTCATCAAGCTCATACAAGAGCTCCTGTTCTGCTTTGGTTCTCTGGCGACGTTCTTGAATAAGCTGATTCAAGAGTTCCAATACATCCAGAGGCCCCATTCTTTGAAATGCCACATCCTTCTGAAGGTCTTGTTTTGAGATATTGATAATTTCTATCATAGTTTGAGTGTTCAAGATGCTAACTCTGCTTCCATTACTGTTAATTTTTGTGTAGAGCTGATGGGTGGCTGCCTTGAACCGGCCTTGGAGACTGTTCCCTTGCTTAAACGAATCTTGATAGCATCTGGCAGCGAAAGGCTCAATAGCTTTAAGGAGGTCAAATGGAGTTGCTCGAAGTGTATTTTTGAGAATATCTTGGATTTTATGTACTTTCCAATGGAGATTTTCAACGAATTGCCTGTAAAATGGGATTCTCATGACTGTGCCGTGCTCAATAAATGTGGTTCGTTGATCCTGGTCAACTAGATTGTTGCATTTCTCTTCCACTTTGATGAGTTCAGTCATCCACACGGTGAATAACAAATCGAAGTCTATTGAAAGAATATGTTTGCGAACTTCAGGATGAAGAGGCACGCACATTTCATCAAGGCAAAAAAGGAGAGTTTTGGTCTGGAGAGCTGTGTTGACAGTAAATGCGTTCCAAAAGTTTCCTTCTTTCTGGAATGTACTTGGGAGGAAACAGTGGTCATTATCAATGGGAATCATATATCTGCCGTTTGGGCTTAATATAAAGTTGTCTTCTTTGCCATCTTCTGGATTGAGAAGCATTGCTGAAATGATGAGAAGTCCTGTATGAAGAGGATCGAGGTTACTAAAAGCTTGAGGGTCATTCCAAACACGAAGTACAGGCTGGCCAAGGATTCTTTGGGTCAGAAGGACTGGGTATGAATGAGGTTGGTTCGAGTTACTATTGATGATGAGAAGATCATGATATGGCAAATGCTGGATTCCCAATAATCTCATGAATAAAGAGCTCGCAAATTCATAACCAGGAAATTCAGGATATTGTTTCAGATAAAACTCTGGATCTTTGTTTGTGGGGAAGCAAGTCACTGAGGATCTTCCAGTTAAAGAAGTGTTTTTCTGGATATTTCCTTGAGGATCAAAAAGATATTGGCGCTCAGATTCTGTGAGAACAAATGTCCTTTGTTTCATAAATGCACCATTGACTTTTGGGGAAAAGGGAATAAGATCTTTTGGGACATCATGATCTGCTTGGCGAAAATATTTTTCCAGTGTCAAGAGCCATTTTAACTCTGGATGAGGGAGATTAGAAAAAATGGAGATTATTTCTTGAATCAGATTTTGATCACGATCAGTTGTCTCCATCTTGGAGATATTGTGGCAGAAATTAACAATATCTCTGATTGATTGAGAATCAATGAGATTTTGTTGTATCAAGAGCCTTAACTCTCTCAAAGCTCCTTTAAGATTCAAAACACCTTTTTTTCTTCTGTGATTATGACGCCTGATAAAATTATCAAGCGGACTCCGTCCTGAAATCAATGTATTCTTGTATTCTTCCAAAAACGTGTCAGGGATGAGATTTTCATCTGACACTGTTTGGGTGTTTGGTAGATTATTTAGTTCTTCATTACTGAAAAGAGAGGAAAGATAAGAATAGTCGATGTTACTTTTCTTATATTCCCATAATGCTTCCATGGCTTCTTCAGGATCATGAAACTCAAGTCTCAGTTTATTATAGTATTTTCCAAGGATAGGAGATACTTCCTCGAAAAGAGTTTGAAGGTTAGCTGAGCGATTGTGAAGCAATATTTTCTCAACTTTTTGGAGCTTCTCTGTTAGAGTTGTCAGCAGGTTCTGAGAAACAAGTATTCGGGGATAAAAAGATTCACCGGGATGAAGCTCAGCGTCAACATTTACTTTTTGTTCAAGGCAAGCTGCTAATGAAGGTGTTTCGCCTTGAGGAAGGAGGTTTTGATAAAGGCAGCGGGCGTTTTGGAAAGTCAGCCTTGTAAATAAGCCTTGATATTCTCTATTCTTTTGGGAAAGATCTTGGAGCCAAGAGAGAGTTGTCAAGTGAGGATCCAGAGTCATAAAAAAAGCTTTGCTAGGCTCTGGAAGAGGCTGGTCAATTTGAGGAACAAGGTACAAGATTGACTTGACATTAACAACTTTGTCATCATCATCTTTGCCACTTAATTCAGGTTTGAAAACCAAGTCATTGTCGATACTAATAAAGGTTTTGTATTTTGGACTGTATTGAAAGTTCTTGAAAGAACCATCTGAAGGATTGGTAAGTAATGCTCCAATGAATTGCGAAACATATGCTTCTGGATCAAAAACGGTCTCTGGATCTCGATAAGCCTTCACAGGCGCCTCCCCCAGAACGGCTTCGGAAGCTTGAACAGCATAGAAATAGTCAGGATTTGCTTCAAAAACATCTGTCAAAATCAGAAGGGCAGTTTCTGGAACTGGGATCTGTAGATTTCGATAGAGACTATACAGCATAAATTCTTTTTCTGGCTGAATTGGAGGGTTTCCATTGGCTTTAAAGAAGACAAGAGGCTCATCAGTATTTTCTGGCAAAGCGATGACGCGATGATTTGAAGGTGAACCAGAAGCACTTTTAATACTGCGACTAAATGTATCTATGGAAAGGAGCTTTCGAGCTTGGTTTCGAGAAATACGATAGGCCCAATGATGAGGAAAAACATCACTCATCATAATGGCTTTGGGTTCAAGAAGATCATCTAATGCATCATATTCTGAGACAGATGAAGCATTAATTTGCTCTTTTTCGAGAATTGCTTGAACTTCTGTTTTCACTCGAGTTCTGAATCTGAGGTAAAAGCCTTGGACAGAGCTTAATGATGTTAGAATCTCTTCTTTTTGGAAGATTTGGCCTGAATAATTCGTGATTTTTTGTTTTAAATCTGAGATTGAGTTCACAAGTTGATCCAAATCCTGGAAAACTTGATTCTCTCCTCCTTTTTGAGACAGCTTGTTTTTAATATCTTTAACTCTTTTCTCTGTTATTAGTTTCTCTGGAGGACAGAGACATCCTTTGATGAGAGAACCACCAATAAACTGTGTCCAAGCATCTTTGAAGGAAACGTCAGAAATGTTTTCTATTTGTGGCCATAGAGTGTGATAAAGAGCGTAAAAGACTTCAAGAGGGATGTCAGGTTCAGCGTCAGTCACTGTAAGAATATCTTGACTCAAGCTGTTTTCTGAGAAGAATGATGAAGAGGTTGGAGCTTTTTTTTCGTTTTCCAGAAAAACAAAAAAGTCATCTTGAAGAGATTCTGGAGGATTTTGATTGATATTATGGGATGGATTTTGGTTGAGATTTGGTTGGCTTACCTCCATAGAGCTTCTCATATAGTATTTTTCTTGGTAAAATCAATTTCGTAAATTACTAATAAATTTCAAGTTCATAGAGATTTGTTGCATATCAAAGTGAAAGTTCAAAAAAACACCGTCTTCCTTTTGAAATCTAAATAAATAAATCCAGTATTTAAATTGAGATTAAAAAGGTATACAGAATGAAGTTGGTTGAGGACTTTGTATTTAAGACTTTCTCTTTATTCAAAAACAACTCCTTTTGCACAGTTTTTCGAGCAAGCGAAATGTTTTTATCTAAACAATTTTGTCTTGAGTTTTAAATTAGGATTTTTCCTTCACCCGAAAAAAAATCCAAGTTTTTCTCAAATTTCCAAGTCCCTCTCAAATCTTCGGAAAAACTTTTTTAAAAATTGATCTCAAAAATCCCATAAACCCTGGAATGATATTGAGGTGATCATCCTGAGAGAAGAATTTTAAAAAGTGATTTTTTCAAAAATATCCTTTTTCTCTTCTCCTTTATACTTGACTCAAACAAGGATTTTATTTGCTCATTTTTCAAAGCCTTGAAGTCTCTTTAAGACAATGATTTCTCGTCACTGGAGTCGTTAAAAGAAAATGTCTTCAATATTAGACGCTTTGACAGGTTGACTTTTGAAACTCCGTGTATTTAAGTTAATTTTATAATGAATAAAAATCCTCTTTTAAATTGAAATTGAAACAGCCCTGTTTAATTATTTTTCATATGAAATTCTGCAAATGAATAATTTTTCTGCGGTTGAGATTTTTTCGAAAGAGTTCAAATTAATCCGAAAGCGTGAATACAAAGCTCAAAGAATACATTGAATTTAGAAAGAGCGAAATACTCTGACATCGTAAAACACCATTTTTAGTATTTTCATTTCTGGGAAATTGAAGGATCTCAAAAACAACTCGGAAACTTTGTCTCTGTTTTTGTATCTTCGTTGAAATTTAATTGTCAATGATGATCAACAGCACCTTTCTTCCAAAACAAAAGGTTGTCTCTTTCCAGGGTGAGAAAAATTATCCTGTGAGAAATGCTTAATTCATTAAATTTTGAAAACAAAATTGATTGAAAAGCGTTCGGCTTTCCAAATCATAGAGAAAAAATCCTTCGAATAATAAATATTCGCGGCTCCACTTTAAAAAAAAAAAATAATAGGCGAAAGTTTTCTGGAATTTTTTGAATCAAACAACCATGATTGTCCATTGGCAGAGTTTCCAAGATTGTTGCGAAGGCAAAAGATCTCAGTTAGTCAAACTAACCGCCTTTCTATTTTTGTCAAAATCATCTGGAATCCGAATTTTATTAATACGTATTTTGCGCATTAACCTTAAAATTAATTCTCCATCATTCGGTTTTCTTGTTGTTTTATGATGATCATTACGTCATTACGATGATCTGCCAAGGAGTTTCTCTTACAGAGATAAGTTTGTTACGTAATCGAACTTGAATGCTGGTGTCAGAGCAGTATCAAATTAATTTTTCTCTACTCAAACAAATCTACTGTATCTTTGTCAAATTCAAACGATTCTTAGAAAAGAATAAAGATATCTCATCGAAAATACTTCCATCTCTGGACACTTTTCAATTTTGGCTAACTTCTCAAAACTGATTTTGTAACCATGTTGAATTAGGCAAGAAGAAAGTTTACTTTGGTGAACAAATCAGAATCATGCGAATAATTCGATTACGTTGATTACAGAGCAAAAGAGTTTTACAATTTATATAACCCCAAACTAAACCAAAAAATTATTTAAAAATCAAATCTTGCTCTGGCTCATGGATCTCAAAGCATTTTCCAATCTTTGCATCAACCCTTATCCTGAAATCACAGCTCTCCGCAAGTATTTCAGCGACAATGACAAATCTGTCTTCCTTACTACTGAATTTGCTGAGATGTCTTACATCCAAAAATTCCAATACTTTATCCACAACTACATGAAGATCTATCAAGCTATCGCTCAACAATACCCCGACAAGGTTGAGCAGCTCGTCGACGTCATGCAATTCGTTGCACCTCTTGGAACCATTTCTCTGACTTTTAATGGTTTAAAGCCCTCCATCAAACTCCTCGGCACCCCAGAACAATTCAAGAAATGGTATGAGCTTATCTACTCTGGAAGACTGATCGGTGCTTACGCTCAAACTGAGATTGGTCATGGATCCGATGTCCAATCCCTTCAATTAACCGCCACTTATAACCCTGAAACCAAGACATTTGTGCTTAATTCCCCAAGCACTAGATCAATTAAGTTCTGGCCTGGAAATTTGGGAATGCAGGCCACTCATTGTGTCTGCCAAGCTCAGACCTACATCAATGGGAAGCACCATGGTCTTCACACCTTTGTGGTGCCAATTAGAGACCCAAAGACCTTCAAGCAATATGAAGGAGTCGAGGCCGGAGATATTGGATCCAAATTGGCATATTCTTGGGGTGATAATGGGTTTTTAAAGCTCACTAATTATCACATCCCTCGTGAGAATTTACTTATGAAATACTTCAAAGTCGAAGAAGACGGCACAGTTTCTTCCAAAGGAGACAAGAATGCTATCAAGATCGGATATGGTGGGATGTTGGGCCTGAGAGTTACCCTTTCTGTCTATTTCTTGGCTGAGACGTTTAGAGGAGCTGTGTTAGCATACAGACAATGGAAGAGATCTAGTGAATTAGACTCCATCAAGAGAAGAAGGTTACTCAAGAGTTTCTCCTTTGTTTATACGGGAATGATGACTTTACGTTCAATGACTCTCATGATGAGAAGCTTTAACGAAAACATTCACAAGAACCCTAAGAAAGCTTTGGAAGAAATGGTTGAGCTTCATTTATTGGCTTCTGCATACAAATCTTTATATTCATGGACTCTTACTTATTGTCTGAGAGAATACGGAGTCGACCAAAGCGTTGGTAATCTCCTAACAACTGGTATCACAGGGCTTTATGGTGATACCATTCCTGGAGCAACATATGAAGGAGAGAATTCCGTTATGTTGCAACAAACAGCAAGAGGATTGTGCAAATTTATGCAAGACGTCGAAAACGAAGAATTCAAGAAGGTCCCTGAAGCATTCAAGTTCTTGGTGGACTTGAGAGAATTATTGGACAAGGCTGACGAGATGAAAGGAAATGTTGAAAGAGTTGAAGACTTGTTGAACTATGAAAAGATTGAAGAGTTGATTGACACCATTGCATTATTTAACGTGAAGGAGTGTTATGAATTAATGAAGATGCATATTGTCGGAGGAAATAGCGTGAATGTGACTTGGAACGACAAGACCCAAGGAAGAATGGTTGAAATGGCTTTAGAAGTGAGTCGTGGACTGACTTACAAGATGTCAAAGCAGATTTTGTTCGACAATGAGAAGAGAAAGGCTTTGGGAGAGAAAGAAGTGACTCTCTTGAAGGGGTTATTGTTGGTGCATGGATTGGACGTTTTGCACAGAAATGTGAATTTAGCCAGTAGATTCAAGATTGGAGGAAACCCTGAAAGATTGATTGCTCTTATTGGAGAAGCACAAGAGATCCTCGCTAAGAAATTAGAAGGAAGCTTGGATGATATTGTTGAAGGCCATCCTTTCTATGAAGAAGAATTGTACTATGTTAGAGATTTCAAGGCATGGAGCCCCGTTGAAGGAACTTCTGATAGAGTTAAGCGCAGCATCATCGAAAAAGAGAGCTTCATTAATACTTTCTCACCAAAATTATAAGAAATTTAGGAATGATGTTGATTGATAATTCATAATTCTATATTATCATGATATGATCATTAAATATGAGGTATTTATAGAGAATTCATAAAGAATATGAAAAATTGAAATACATACATATAAAAAAAATAATTCACTAACCTCTATTAAAAAAAACTTCAACATATCGACTTGCAACAAAGCTTTCGGGATCGACATGAGAGCAATTCAATCAAGTTGACTTGCAATTTGTTAGATAGAAGGAGCAGGAATTTGTTTCAGACATCAGATAGTTAATTGTGAAATTTCTTGAGAAATATTTTAAATTAAAAAGAAAGAAAATCATCAAAGACTTTTGACATCCACAGAAATTTCCATAAAATTTGATCATTTCGAGAAAAAAAAAACTTTTCTTTGGAAAAGATCAAATTAAACCCTCATCTTGAAGAAACCTCCATTGATAGAAATATTTAGTTTGCGAAAGTCTTTTGGTCTTAAAACTTTAAATCCCTCAAAATAGACTCTAGATAAGATGAATTGGTAATTTTGTGGCTGAATGGAAAAATTTCTTTCAGAGTAATTTTCATGCATTAAAATAGCCTTGTTGGGAAAAATACGTTTTTGGGTTTTCGCAAAAATAAATGTTGCTTTTCCTGTTTGTTTTTTAGGAAGACAATTTTTTTCGCCTCTCAAAATGATGAGTCATGGCCCAAATATTTGGAAAACAGTGTTTTTATGAGTAGATGCTTTGGCTAGGCAATACCACAAACATTTTCTTTAATTCTTTTCTAATAACAAAACTTTTTTGGTAAATCTTTCTAAATTAAAAAAAAAACCCAAAGGGTTTCAGAAATCACTTTTTCATCTTTGCTTTCCAAAATATCAGATAGTGTGCTGTGAAATTAGAGTTTTTGAGGTCTTTCAAATGCTTTTTAGGTGGTCCAATCAAAAAGTTTTTTTTTTTAACTTGATTTTTTTAACAATAGAAAGTTTTGGGAAAAAACTCAAAAAAAATATTTTTTCGAAATTTCCAACAAATTTTTCTTCTTCCACTAAGACCAAAAATAGATTTCGGGCAGTTAATCCAACGTTTTCTATTTGACTTTAGCCTCTCCTTTTTTTGAGTAAAGACTTTATAGTTCAGGTCCAGCGATTCCATTCTCTAAATATTGTCAAAAACCTCTATTCAGAAAAAGTTGTTATTTCCAGGAATTAAAAAAGTTGGGATTCGAAGAAAATCATACGCAGGATTCCAGTAGATAATTTTTCCTGTAGATAACGAAATTCCTCCGGATAATGGGCTTACTGTGGATAACTCCTGCGAGCAATCTTTCCCAAATAATATTATAATGGCATGCTTTGATTTTTGTGTTGAGTTAGGAACTGATTGTTCGCTTTTATGCTTTCCTTGATTCAAGTGAGTAACACACGAATAAAGTCTTTGGAACCTTCTAATTTTTTGGACTGGAGAAAAAAAATAATTCAAAGTTTTTTTTTTATTTGAAAATTTCCCCTCGCATTTATGAAAATTTTACTTTAAAAAAAAAAAACCTTTTCCGAAAAAAAAATTTAAAAGTTTTTTTGAGAATCATCTCCAAAAGATTTCTCGCATCACAGAAATATTTTGAAA
>Ga0182738_1005978_pt1 | contig 12795 bp, 14 predicted proteins | sample eDN5th30CBELigMG_FD_128876 | JGI IMG/M metagenome (GOLD analysis project Ga0182738, IMG submission 128876) | Enriched Miracle-Growth compost microbial communities from Emeryville, California, USA - eDNA 5th pass 30_C BE-Lig MG (version 2)... ...
GCGTTACGATGCCCAGACCGCAGCCATCACCGCCGCCTGGCGCCTGATCGAAACCCGTTCCGGCACCGTCTACAACATCCGCACCGTCGCCGACATGGAGCGGCGCGGCCGCTTCATCACCATGCTGTGTGAATCGGGGGTGGCGACCTGAGCGCCAAGGGCAAGCCGGAACCAGAGTCTTGGGGAGACCGCCATGACACCATCCAAAGCCGGCGACCACTTCCGTGTGTCCGAGACTGAGCTTGAAGCGCTCCTGGTTCGCGCTTCCGAAACCGGCGCTCGCCGCGCCCTGCAAGAAGTCGGGCTTGAGGGCAAGGATGCCGCAGAAGATATCCGCGACCTGCGCTCGCTGCTGGCCGGATTCAGGCTGGCCAGGCGCACTGCCGTGCAGACGACAGTCCGCATCCTCACCACCGGCATCCTGATCGCGCTGATCGCGGGCATTGCTATCAAGCTGAAGCTCTTCGGACCGACACCGTAACCCATCCGTCCGACCCATCAGACTACAGCCCGCCCTCATCGAGGAGCGGGTTTTTTTAATGCCTGGAGACCTGCGATGTCGATCATGGCCTACAAACACTGGCGCGACGTGCCCGAGACCACCTGGCGCTGGCCGAATTTCTCACCCGCCGAGATCGCCTGCCGGGGCACCGGCAAGCTGCTGGTCAACGCAGCTGCGCTCGACAAGCTGCAAGCGTTGCGTGACCGGCTGGGCAAGCCGCTGATCGTCCGCTCGGCCTATCGCAGCCCCGAGCACAACCGCGCCGTGGGGGGCGCGACCCGGTCGAAGCACCTCGACGGCGCCGCCTTCGACATCGCCATGGCGAACCATGACCCGGTGGTCTTCGAGGCCGCGGCGCGGGAGGTCGGGTTCCTCGGCTTCGGCTTCTATCCGCGCTCGGGGTTCATCCATGTCGATCTTGGCCCCGCACGGCAGTGGGGCGAGCAGTTCCCGGTCCGGGCGACGGCATTTGCAGCGGAGACGCGGCCCGCGCGGGAGGTACTGGCTGACAGCCGCACCATGAAGGGCGGTGGTGCTGCAGGCGTGGCGACCATCGGCGCGGCCGGGGTGGAAGTGGCGGAGCAGGTGCTGGCCGAGACCCAAACGGCCATCCTGCCGCTCGTCCCGTATTTGGACACGCTTCGCTGGGTGTTCATCGCTGTCGCACTCGGGGGCATCGCGGTCACGATCTACGCCCGGCTCGATGACTGGCGTCGGGGGCAGCGGTGATCGCTGCGCTTCTCGCCGGGTTTGCCGCCAGCCCGCGGATGCGTACTGCCTTGCGCTACAGCGCCATCGCGCTCGCCGTGCTTCTGTTCCTGCTTTCGCTTCGGCAGTCCGGCGAGCGAGCGGGACGCCTCGCCGAACGCCTTGAGACCACGGAGAAGGCCAATGATGTCCAAGGTCGGATGCTGGAAGCGGCGGCTCGCCGCCCTCGCGATCGCAACGAGCTTGCTGAGCGGCTGCGCGACGGTCGGTTCTGACCCGCGCCTGATGCCAGTCTGCCCGCCAGTGGCCGAGTACAGCCGCGAGCGCCAGGCGCGGGCGGCTGCCGAGCTTATGCTGCTACCGACGCCCTCGGCCATTGCTGAGATGATGAGCGACTATGCGGTGATGCGTGAGCAGGCGAGAGCCTGCGGAGGTCGTTGAGCATCATCGGCGCATCACATGCGAGAATGGCAGTTCGCCAGCGCAAGTGCGGTCAGGACGTCAGGGTTGCGTCGGCAAGAGCATCCTTGATCCGGAGAACCAGCTCTCGCGCCGTGCGCCCTGCGCCGATCAGCGTTGCAGACGCGGCACCTGTCCAGTTTCCGTAGCCCGCCAGCCACAGCCGCAGCTCCTCGACCGCACGCTGGTCGACGACCTCGATACGCCCATGGGGTTCGACGACGCCGAGCGGCCGAAGGTGCTCGGTTGCAGGACGGAAGCCCGTGCACCACAGGACCGCGTCGATCTGCGTCTCGGTCCCGTCCCGCCAGACCACGCCGGTCGCGGTGAAGCGCTGGAAGGGACGGACGGAAGTGAGCAGGCCCCGATCTCTTGCCTCCTTCACAGGCGGGACCATGACGATGTCGCCCAGCGTGGTGGTTGCGACCTGATCGACGTCTCCGCGCACGCGCGCGCTGGCGCGCTCGAAAAGGACCCGGCCGTCGACGTCATCAGGCAGAAAGACCGGCTCATTGAGCGTGACCCAAATGGTCTCGGCGACCTCGCTCAGTTCGGCGAGAATCTGGGCCCCGGAATTGCCGCCGCCGACGATCAGCACCCGTTTGCCGGCGTATGGCTGCGGGTTTCGGTAGTGCGCCGAATGAAGCTGAAGACCTCCGAAGAGCTCCTGGCGAGCGTAATCCGGAACATAAGGCGCGCCCCACGTCCCGGTGGCGCTGACGACCGCGCGTGCCGTGAGGCTGCTCTGATCCTTCAGCCGGAGACGGAGCCGTTCGCCGTCGCGCTCCACGGCTTCTACTTCGCATGGGCGTTCAATCGGAAACCCATAGCGGCGCTCGTAGCGGGTCAGATAATCGATCACCTCGTTCCGTGTCGGAAAGCCTTTCGCCTGGCTTGGCGGCATCGGCCAGCCGGGAAGCGAGCTGTAACCCGCGGGCGAAAACAGGCGCAGCGAGTCCCATGTATGACGCCAGGCGCCGCCGGGGCGCTCCTCCGCATCCAGCACGACGAAATCGAGATCGGCGCGGCGGAGGTAGTAGGCGACGGCCAAGCCGGCTTGTCCGCCCCCGATCACCACGACATCATGATCAGGGCCGCTCATGCCGAACGCTTCTGCGGCGCGATGGCCATCGACGGGAGGTCCGCCGCCGGGTCCACGGCTTTTCCTGTAGCCTTTCTCTCCGAGTAGCGGTCGACGAGATGCGCCGCATGGGGGCGGGTGAGGATGGTGAAGCGGACCAGTTCCTCCATCACGTCAACGATGCGGTCATAATAGCTCGAGGGTTTCATCCGGCCGGCCTCGTCGAACTCCTGATATGCCTTGGCGACGCTCGACTGGTTTGGGATCGTGATCATCCGCATCCAGCGCCCCAGAAGGCGCAGCGTGTTGACCGCGTTGAAGCTCTGCGAGCCGCCCGACACCTGCATCACTGCGAGCGTGCGCCCCTGCGTCGGGCGCATCCCGCCCATATTGAGCGGCAGGTTGTCGATCTGCGCCTTCATCAGGCCGGTGATCTGGCCGTGCCGCTCGGGGCTGCACCAGACCATGCCTTCGGACCACATCGCGTGCTCGCGCAGTTCGTGAATCGCCGGATGGTCATCGCCGGCGATCTGATCCGGGAACGGCATGTCCGAGGGATCGAAGAGGCGCACGTCGGCGCCGAAGAAACGCAGCAGCCGCGCCGCCTCCTCGGTCGCCAGCCGGGAGTAGGAGCGTGGCCGCAGCGACCCGTAGAGCATCAGAATCCGCGGCTTGTGGTCCTCAGGCCCCAGTCCGACCGCCGGGTGCTCCTGGACGAAGCGCCAGTCCAGGGCCGGCAGATGGTCAGGGTCGGGTAGTGTACGCAAACGCATGACTGCCCTCCTACTGCCGACCGGCCGCTACTGCGGGGACGGCGGGCGCGGAGTCGCTAAACCAGCGGCCGCCGAGCCGAAGCGCGACATGCACCAGCAGGATCAGCACCGGAACCTCCACGAGCGGCCCGATCACGGCGGCGAAGGCCACCGGGGAAGCGAGACCGAAGGCGGCGATCGCGACGGCGATGGCCAGTTCGAAGTTGTTGCCAGCAGCGGTGAAGGCGATCGCCGTCGTGCGCGGATAGTCGCCCGCGATCAGCTTCCCCATGAAAAAGCTGATCACGAATTGCGCGACGAAGTAGATGACAAGCGGCACCGCGATCAGGAGCGCATCGAACGGCAGCCGCAGCACGTCGCCGCCCTTCAGGCTGAACATCGCGACGATGGTGAAGAGCAGCGCGATGAGGGTGATCGGGCTGATCTTCGGCAGGAAGACATCCTGGAACCACTCGGGACCCCTTCGCGCAATCAGGATGCGGCGGGTCAGATATCCGGCCGCAAAGGGAATGCCGAGATAGATCAGGACCGCCTCGGTGATGGTCCAGAACCCGACATCGACGACGCTGCCCTCCAGCCCGAAGAGCGGCGGCAGGACGGACAGGAAGAACCAGGCGTAGGTGGAGAAGAACAGGATCTGGAAGATCGAGTTGAAGGCGACGAGGCCCGCGACATACTGGTTGTCGCCCTTGGCCAACTGGTTCCAGACCAGAACCATCGCGATGCAGCGCGCCAGCCCGATCAGAATCACGCCGGTCATGTATTCGGGGTAGTCGCGCAGAAAGATCACGGCGAGCGCGAACATCAGCGTCGGTCCGACGATCCAGTTCTGAACCAGAGAGAGCACCAGCACGCGCTTGTCGGCGAAGACGCGATGCAACTCCTCGTACCTGACCTTGGCGAGCGGCGGGTACATCATCAGGATGAGGCCGATCGCAATCGGGATGTTCGTCGTCCCGACTGACATCGCGTCGAGCGCGGCGGGAAGGCTTGTGAAGGCGGTCCCGAGGAACACGCCGAGCGCCATCGCCGCGAAAATCCAGACGGTCAAATAGCGGTCAAGGAAGGACAGCCGGCGTGCCGGCGGTGTTGCACTGGTCATGGGAAATTTCCTGTCGTCTCAGGCGAGTCTGTTACCCGCAGCATCGGTGACCTGCTCGCCATCCTCCTTGGTAAAGGCTCCCTTTTGAGGCGGTAGGAGGTCGAGGACGGTCTCGGAGGGGCGGCACAGCTTGACGCCCTTCGGGGTGACTACGATGGGTCGGTTGATCAGGATCGGGTGAGCCTCGATCGCATCCAGCAGCTGCTCGTCGGTCAGGTCGGGGTCGTGGAGACCAAGCTCGCCGTAGGGCGTGCCCTTCTCGCGCAGGATGTCCCGAACCGAGACGCCCATCCGTTCGACGAGCTGCTGCAGCAGCGTGCGCGTGGGCGGAGTCTTGAGATACTCGATGACGTGCGGCTCGATCCCGGAGTTGCGGATCATGGCTAGTGTGTTGCGCGAAGTTCCGCACTCTGGATTGTGGTAGATTATGATGTCGGTGTGGTTCGGGCTCATGCGTCGGTGCTCTCCTTGAGCCTGGTATTGCTAAATGGATCGCAGGCAGCGGCGCTGACGGCGCAATCACTGGCATCGCCCCCACAGCAGTTCTCCGTGAGATAGGCCATCAGCCCGTTCATCGCTTCGAAGTTGGCGGTGTAGATCAAAGACCGCCCCTCACGGCGGAACGTGACCAGGCCGGCGTGCTTCAGCTGGCTCAGGTGAAACGAGAGGGTTGCCGAGGGCAGGCCCAGTTGCACTCCGATGCGCCCCACCGGGCGCCCTTCGCCTCCCGCCTGCACGAGCAGTCGGAAGATATCGAGCCGGGTGTCCTGCGCGAGGGCCGACAAGCCAGCGATGACGTGTATCTTTTCCATATCTCCATGATAGTGGAGATGTCATCCATGTCAACGCCACAAAGCACCTCGGCCGCGGAGGAGCGGAGGAGCTGTAGAGGCACCTGACGAACGCTTGACCTTAGGGCATTCGCCTCCACCGGGTGCGCGGCTCCCTGCGCTACTCAGAAGCCGCGCTCTACCGGGTGCAGACGATCTTCCTTCGATGATGTTCGAAATAGGATTGACGAGCCTCACTGGCAGCGCCATCATATTTCCATGAAACTCGAAACAGCAGCGAAACAGCTCGAGGCCCTCGGCAACCCGACGCGGCTCCAGATCTACCGGACGTTGGTGCGCTCCGGGCATAGCGGTCTGGCGGTCGGTCAGGTTCAGGAGCAGGTCGGGCTGCCGGCATCGACGCTATCTCACCACCTGAAGCGGCTGGTCGATCACGGTCTGGTTCGGCAGGAGAGAGCGGGAACAAGCCTGATCTGCCATGCCGAGTATCCGGCCATGACTGCGCTGCTGGGTTTCCTGGCGGACGAATGCTGCGCCGACGAGGGATGTGGGCCGTCGCCGGCGCCCGCCACCGAAAGGGTGGCGGGATGATCTCTTTTCGCCTGCTATTTCCGTGATGCCAGAACGATAGAAGGAGGTGCCGACATGCTGAAGACCGATCTCCCCGTGGCCGTCATCGGCGCAGGCCCTGTGGGGCTCGCCGCTGCCGCTCATCTGCTTCGGCGCGACCTCCAGCCTCTGATTTTCGAGCGAGGCGCCTCGGTTGGCGCGACGGTGGCCGAGTGGGCGCATGTCCGCGTGTTCTCGCCCTGGGAATACAACGTGGACACTGAGGCGCGTGCCTTGCTCGAAGAGAATGGCTGGATCGCGCCGGACCCGGATTACCTGCCCACCGGCGCAGAGCTGATCCGCGACTATCTCGCTCCGCTCGCCGCGCATCCAATGATTGCTCCGAACCTGCGGCTTGGCGCCGATGTTCTGGCGGTTACCCGGAAGGGACACTCAAAGCTTTCGAGTGAGGGTCGCGACGCCGCTCCCTTCGTCGTTCTCTGGCGAGATGCTGCGGGACAGCGGCGCCGCGCGCTGGCGAGGGCGGTCATCGACGCTTCCGGTACGTGGGTGAAACCGAACCCGATCGGGCTCGACGGGCTGCCCGTCGAGGGCGAAATCGAAAACGGCGGCCGCATCCGTTATGGCATTCCCGACGTTCTCGGCGAAAGTCGCGATGACTACGAGGGACGGCATACCCTCGTGATCGGCGCGGGGCACTCGGCCATCAACGCCGCCCTGGACCTTATGGACCTGCAGGAGCAGAAGCCACGCACGCGGATCACTTGGGCGACGCGCTCGGGCGGCATCGAGCGCGTTCTTGGCGGCGGCCTCAACGACCAGCTTCCCGGCCGCGGCAGGCTCGGACTGCGGGCGGCCGAGGCAGTGCAGTCGGGACGGGTCAGCTTCCATTCGCCTTTTTCCGTCGAGCGGATTGCGGCCGAAGGCGAGGCCCTGCGGGTCCTCGGCACGGAGGACGGGCGTCCGGCAGAACTGACGGTGGACCGCATCGTTGTCGCCACTGGCTTCCGCCCCGACCTGACGCCGCTATCCGAGTTGCGCCTGTCGCTCGACCCTTCGGTCGAAGCCACGCCGGCGCTCGCGCCGCTGATCGACCCTAACCTCCACTCCTGCGGAACCGTCCGGCCTCACGGGGTGGTCGAGCTCGCACATCCCGAGCGCGACTTCTACATCGTCGGGATGAAGAGCTACGGCCGCGCCCCGACCTTCCTGATGACCACAGGGTATGAGCAGGTTCGCTCGGTCGTCGCCGAACTGGCCGGCGACGCCGTGGCTGCTCGGCAGGTGCACCTGAAGCTTCCCGAGACGGGCGTTTGCAGGACCGGGTCCACGATCAACGCAACTGCGGATGCTTGCTGCGCACCTCCGAAAGCGCCGGCGAAGGAGGCGGCCTGCTGCGGCGGCCCGCCCAAGGCGAATGCCACCGCGTGCTGCATCGCCGACGAACTCGCCAAGGCCGAGGGGGAAAATGGCTATGGCTGCGGTGCGGCTGCGCGGGCCAGCCTCCCGGCATGACCCTTCCTTCAAGGACCCGCACCGTCTCTGCCCTCGGTGTCATCGAGATCTTCGCTTGGGGCAGTACCTACTACTTGATGGCGGTTCTCGCCGGCCCCATCGCCGTTGATACGGGGTGGAGCGTCGGCATGTTGTCCGCCGGCGTATCCGGTGGGCTCCTCGTGGCGGGCCTCACCGCGCCGACAGTGGGTCGGCTGATCCATATCACCGGCGGCCGGAGGGTGCTGGCGACCGGGATGACGCTGATTGCGACGGGCCTGGTCTTGCTTGGCAGCGCCCGAAGCCTGCCGGTGTATTTCGCCGCCTGGGCCATTCTCGGTCTAGGCATGTCGGCGGGCCTGTATGATGCGGCTTTCTCGACGCTCGGGCGGCTCTTCGGACGAGAGGCGCGCGCAGCGATCACCCAGCTCACCCTGTGGGGCGGTTTCGCCAGCACGGTTTGCTGGCCGATCTCGGCGTGGCTCGTCGAGATCGTCGGCTGGCGAGGGACCTGTTTCGCCTATGCGGCGCTACATCTGACGGTGACGCTGCCGATCAGCCTCTTTCTCCTGCCGCGGAGACCGCATGCGGAAGAGAAGGCGCAGTCGACCGGAGAAATGCTGCCCAACCTGCCGGGTCTTCTCGATTTGCGCTTCCTGTGCATCGTTGCGGCTGGCGTGAGCCTGTCGATGCTGGCGACCATCTGGTCGATCCATCTGATCACGATCCTGACCGCCGAGGGATACGCCTTGGCCACTGCGATTGCGCTCGGCACCTTGATCGGGCCGGCACAGGTCGGCGCCCGCGTCCTCGAGATGTTGGGCCGCGGGCGCCATCATCCGATCTGGACGATGGGTTTGGCGACCGGTCTGGTGCTCCTCGGCTTCCTCGGTCTGCAGCTCGACGTTCCGGCGTCTTTGGCGCTCATCGCTTATGGAGCGGGGAATGGTCTATGGTCGATCGCCCGCGGCGCTTTGCCCCTCACGCTGTTCGGGCCCGACCGCTACGCGCAGACGATGGGGCGGCTCGCCATGCCGATGCTGATCGCCGGCGCCGCTGCGCCGACTCTAGGTGCTTTCCTGATCGAGGCGTTCGGTCCAGGCGGGACTCTCGCGATACTTTCCGCCGCGGCGGCCGTGCCCTGCGTCGCGGCGCTGGTCCTGGGGGCATGGGTCCATCGGCAACGAAGAATGCCCGCTGTCTAGAAGATCAGACGGAGCATTCAAAGAATAATGCCCGGAGATGGGGGTGGATGCTGCTCGCGCCCGACGGCATCGCCGCGCGCCAAATTCAGGGTGTTGAAACACAGGCTGGAGGATGGGGCTCTTGGTTACTCTAGTACAATCAGTATCTTAGAACCTGGAGAAGGTTGGATTTCAGGCCCGTCCCCTCCGCCAGTACCGCGGGCCCAAACTTTCTCCGCCGCGATGACACCGGCCACAAAGGCCGCAGAACCGCGGCATTCGGAACGCGGACCTGTTGACTTGGCGCCCTCACTCTCCGCCCACTGTTCTCTGTTTGGGCGCCAGTTCTCCGAAGCTCCTGACTTGGGCTGCACGATACGGAAGCGAAAGCACCAATAATCTCAAAGTTCAGTGTCGGACAGCTGACGCCGGTTTGGGGTGTCCCTCGGATCACCGATTTCGCTGACGACGACTTTGCGAGTCCGCAAAGCGGCGGCTGCCAGACCCCTCAGTTTCGGGGGGCGGGGTAGCCGTGTATCGGTTGCTGTCCTAGATTTTCGGCGGAACGGAGGGAGGGTCGAAGCATGTCGAACATGATCCGCAACATCCTTGGAGCCAGTCTGGCCCTGGCGGCGTTGGGTTGGACCGTGCCGGCTCTGAGCCAGACGATTTCGCCGGGGGAAGCGCGCGCCATCGCCAAAGACGCCTACATCTGGGGGTTCCCGCTGGTTGACAGCTATCGCATCCAGTACTCGTACTTCGTCGACAAGGATGGCCCCGAATTCAAGGCGCCCTGGAACACGATCTACAACAACGCCCGTGTCTACACGCCCGACGACAAGGCGATCCAGACGCCCAACTCCGATACCCCTTACTCCTACGTTGGGGCGGACCTGCGCGCCGAGCCGCTCGTTGTCTCGGTGCCAGCCATTGAGGAAGGACGATACTACTCCCTTCAGTTCATCGACATGTACACTTTCAACTTTGCCTATGTCGGCAGCCGCGCTACCGGCAACGAGGCGGGGCACTTCCTGCTGGCGGGCCCGAACTGGAGCGGCGAGACACCACCCGGCATCAAGGAGGTCATCCGTTCCGAGACGGAGTTCGATTTCATTCTCTATCGGACCCAGCTCTTTGGCCCCGACGACATTGACAGTGTCGAAAGGATTCAGGCGGGCTACAAGGTCCAGCCGCTTTCGGCCTTCCTGGGAGAGCCCGCGCCGCCGGCACCTCCACCGGTCGACTTCCTGAAGCCGATCGGCGTCGAGGAGGAGAAGACGTCGCTCGACTTCTTCAACCAGCTCAACTTCATCCTGCAGTTCTGCCCGACCAATCCCGCCGAAGCGGAGCTCAGGGAGCGCTTCGCCAGGATCGGCATCGAGCCGGGCAAGCCATTCGACGCGGGCGCACTCTCGCCCGAGATCCGGAAAGCGATCGAGGACGGGATGGCGGATGCCTGGGCGGAGTTCGCGAACTACAAGAAGAACGAGATCGACACCGGCAAGGTTTCGAGTGCTGACGGCTTTGGTTCACGCGCGTTCCTCGACGGCCGGTACCTCGACCGCATGGCGAGTGCCGTGCTCGGAATCTACGGAAATTCGAAGGAGGAGGCCATCTACCCGGCATACTTCGTCGATGCCGCCGGCCAACCTCTGGCGGGCGCCAACCGGTACACGCTCCGCTTCGACGCAGGGGAGCTACCGCCAGTCAACGCCTTCTGGTCCCTGACCCTCTACGAGCTACCCGCGAGCCTGCTCTACGCCAACCCGATCAATCGCTACCTGATCAACTCGTCGATGCTTCCGAGTCTGAAGAAGGAAGCCGACGGGGGACTGATCCTCCACGTGCAGCATGACTCGCCGGGAGCAAGCGATGAGTCGAACTGGCTTCCCGCACCGTCAGGGTCATTCTTCGTTATCATGCGCCTCTATTGGCCGAAGCAAGAGGCGCTCGACGGCGCGTGGAAAGCGCCGCCGTTGGATAAGGCGGACTGATAGGAGGCGAGGATGAAGACCATCCATGGAATGGGAACGTTGGTGCTGGCGCTGGCGGCCTGGAGCCCAGCGCTCGCACAATCCGCCGGCGAGGCCATCCCTGTCACCACCGACAATTTCGTGCGCGCCGAGTCGGATCTCTATCTGAGCGGAATCCTCAAGGAGAGCGGCGCCGTCGGAAAGTTCAATCACAACCGCGAGCCCGCACCGATCGACAATCAGACGGTCATTCGACTCAATCGCGACACGCTCTATTCATCCGCCGTTTTCGATCTCGACGCCGGCCCCGTGACGATCACGTTGCCCGATGGCGGCGACCGCTTCATGTCGATGCAGGTGATCAATGAGGACCACTATGTACCGGAGGTGCACTATGGCGCCGGCAGCTACACCCTCGACCGGGAGAAAGCCGGCACTCGCTACGTCGCAGTGGCAATCCGCACGCTGGTCGATCCCGCCGATCCCGAGGACGTCCAGCGGGTTCACGCCTTGCAGGATGCGATCATGGTGGACCAACCCGGCGGACCCGGCACATTCGAAGTTCCAAACTGGGAGCAGGAGAGCCAGAAGAAGGTTCGCGACGCGCTTCTAGTTCTTCAGGCCATGCTGCCCGATTTCAGGACGGCCTTCGGAACCAAGAACGATGTCGATCCCGTCCGGCATCTGCTCGGGACTGCAGCGGCCTGGGGCGGCAACCCAGACAAGGATGCAGTCTATCTCAACGTCACGCCTGCGGAGAATGACGGATCGACCATCTACAAGCTTAAAGTCGGGGACGTGCCGGTGGACGGGTTCTGGTCGGTGAGCCTTTACAATGCCGAGGGCTACTACGAGAAGAACCCTTATGACGCCTATTCGATCAACAACATCACCGCCATGAAGGACGACGATGGTTCGATCGACATCCAGTTCGGCGGCTGCGACGGCAAGATCCCGAATTGCCTTCCCATCATGAACGGGTGGAACTACACGGTTCGCCTCTATCGGCCGCAACAGGCAATACTCGATGGCTCATGGACGTTCCCGGAGCCACAGCCGGGGGGTTGATGCGTCGGTCCATTGGCGGAACCTTTCGTGGGTCTGCAATCGCCCGCCAGCGTCGCCCTCCCGCACTCTCTCGGGCGCGAGGTTTTCGGCTACGACCGTCGCAGAACTGCGGCTTTTTGCTCGCGGATCTGTTGACCTCGATGCATCGCTCTCTGTTTGACCCCCATTCCCCATAGCTCATGGACTTTAGTCGCACGGTACGGACGTCAAGGCACTAACGATTTCAACGATCTTCTGTCGGCTCGAACAGAATTGTTTCGAGTCTCTTTCGGATGACCAATTGCGAGCGGCGACTTTGGGCCTCTCCCTTTGGCCGCACCGTCGTTAGCGCTCTACGGCCGTCTCACAATCGTACCGCGGTCTGGCTTCTTCTTGCCCGGAGGAAGTTCGAATGCGATAGTTCCTGCCTTGCGCTGTTCAAGAAGTATTCGCTTGAGGTCGGGTACGCGTATGGCCGCGGCTTCAAGCACCGGACCAACCAGATCACTGAAATCGATTCCTCCGGCTGAGGGTAGGTTCGTTAGCACGGCGCTACGCGCATCGGCGCACGCGGCAGGTCCCCCGACGTTAGACAGCGGTGTGAGGAATAGGCGGGCCTGCTGCGGGTTCCTGATGCCATCGCGAATTGCATCCTGAGTCGGCTCGATCTTGGCCTGGACGTCCCTAAAGACTTCGACGCCACTCCGGTGACTTGTTCCGAGAACGAGCCGCATCTGCACACGTTTTCGGCGGGGGTTAAGGATCGAGAAGTCGGGAGTGAACTGCGCCGCCTTGAGCTCCTTCATTCGCTCTTTGAAGACGACCAGCATACGCTCCTCGTTTCTCAGTTCGGGCGAAAGGGAATCGAAGCGAACCCGCCAGTTTGTGTCCGCCAAGAGATTGCCGAAGGCCGCCTGCACGGTTTGTACATCGGGGTATCGGTTGATGTGCTCGGCCATGTAGTTAAAGAGGAACTCTCCGCGCTGCTGTGAACCGCCCCGGGTTTGCCGGAGGCTCCGAACCTTGAGAAGGTGGAGCCATGATGAGCAAGACGAGGAACCGGTTTTCTCCGGAAGTGCGGGCCCGCGCGGTGCGGATGGTGTTCGATCAC
>Ga0182738_1005979_pt1 | contig 12795 bp, 15 predicted proteins | sample eDN5th30CBELigMG_FD_128876 | JGI IMG/M metagenome (GOLD analysis project Ga0182738, IMG submission 128876) | Enriched Miracle-Growth compost microbial communities from Emeryville, California, USA - eDNA 5th pass 30_C BE-Lig MG (version 2)... ...
AATTCATGCTCTTGATTAGGCTCCAAAGTAAATTCATTGCAGTCTTCCACTCTAAACCCATAACCTTCACAGCCAGAGTTTTGAATAGAAATTCCTGTGACTTGAAGTGGGAGATTTCCATCATTCTTGAGAGTAAATCTTCTTCTGAATGGCCTATCAAGTCGAAGCTTCTTGGTTCCTGGAGGGCATTCTTCACACTTCACAGTCTCGACCATTGGAATCTCACTCTTGTCAATGTAAAATTTCATCTTCTTTTGATCAACATCTCCTTCGAGGAGTTCCTCTGTCTAGTGTAGGGGTTAGGGAAATTAATAAAGAGAACAAAATTACGCTTCTAACGAAGTTTTTCTTGAGGTCATCATATCTTTTAACATCAGTAACAAGAAGATTTCCACTGCCACCGGTCGCTTTGATGGGGACTTGGAAGATGCTAGTCAGATTGTTTTTGATATACAGAGTGATGCCATGTTCTTTATTGGAGTTAGGTTGATGGATAAGAGCTGGAATTGTGAGATGAGAATGAGGAGGGATAAGGATAGAAAGATCTCTATATTTGGGATTCAGGAAAATCTGTTGTTCTTTTTGGAGGGAGTTGAAATTCTGAACGTAGATTTCCTTGATATTTTGCTTGAGTTTCTCCATAAGAGCAGCTTGCTCCATAGAGATTTTACGAGAAGCACGAACTTCTTCAAAATCGAACCAACTTTGGAAGTAAATAGTGATCTTTTCAAAGAGAGTTTGAGCCCGTCTATGAGCTTTCAGAGGCTTAGGGACTGCATAAGACATGGCTTTGATTTCATAGATGGAAGTGTCTTTGAAATTCTGGGAATGGAGGAGTTCGAAACTAGGCTGATCCTCTTCATGAATAAGTCTTTTGATAAATTTCTCAGTGTAGTTCATCTTTAATGCGTCAACATTGTGGGTATTTCCTTCAACACAATGATATGTGTTATTCAAATATTGACTTAGTTCATCTCCAGTGTCAGCAGACTTTGTTGTTGCTTCTTGGAGTAAATTGACATGTCTTATCGTATATCCTTGAAAGAAGGGGTTAAAGAATGATAGTTTTATGATATATTACGTTGGAAGGTTTTATCTTCAAGGAAAGCTTTAACAAAAGCATCATCTTCTCCAGTTTCAAGCATAACATTGTTCAGACAAAAAATGTGCTTATCTTCTGATCCTTGATTGACGTCTTCCCTATTTATAATGTGAGCGATAGTTTTCTCCAAAGGATAACTCACCCAGAATAGATTTGAGAGACAAAGCCAACATCAGAAAACTCTTCAGGACCGATAAATAACTGAACATAGATCGGAAGATCAGAAGGATTTTCGATGGTGATGTTTCGAACAGATTGGGAATGGACTTTAGTGACACCAAAATTGATTGGCTCTTTGATAAGTAAAGGGTTGGTGACACTTGCTCTGACTTGAACAAAGGTTTTTTCCGAGATGTCATTAACGATTTTGACCCAATCTCTGATTTCAGTGGAGGAACTGGAAATCAAATTATCCCAAATAGTTTTGCCTTGCTTCCATGCATACAAATCGTCCAATGTTATTCCATACATATATGCTCCTGATGATGTCGCTGTATTCAAAAAATTGATCTGAGAAGAGGGTAAGAGGGGGCTATTAAATTCAAATAATTACTTGTTTATTTTTTGAAGGATCAAAGATGATTTTAAAAGCTTCAACTCTTTCATAAGGATGGAGGACAGGATTCGTGAGGATCGGTAGAATTTCAGGATTTTCAGCTTCGATGTGTTTAATATTGACCGTGGTATTGAACAGGTTTCTGATTGCAACACTAGCTTCTTGCTTTTTACCAGGGAACGCAGGCTGGAATCTCACAATCTGTGGTGTAAAGGTCAGATTTCCTTGTAATGTTTGGAACTTCAATGGGAGTTTAATAGATTCCTATGGGGAAGGTTGTTAAAAAAGGGGGAAGTATGTGAGAAATGATACATCGACAGTGTTGATGAAGATTTCACCCTCTTGGTATTCTTCTTGAGATTTATCGACAACAAAAGAAAAGACAGCTTTATAACCAGCAGCAAGACCTTTAAGGACAGGCTTATTATCATTTTCCCAGGCACGAATAATTCTTCTATCTCTTGAAACAACCTCATTATTTTCATTCATAATGTATTCAAGAGACGCTTCAATGACATCAGTGAAACAATTAGGAATCGAACAATTGACTGACACAATGGAAACGTCGCTCGGATTGTAGTTTATCAAAGTGAGAGTTTTTCTTTTGACTTCATTGGTAGCAACAAAGCCGAAATCCAAGGAGATATTCTGGATTCTATAGCACTTTTCCATTACATCTTCGCCTTCAATATTCATTGAGCAGTACAGCCTTTTATCATAGACAAGCACATGCATAGGAATCATCATTCCTTGACTTTCCAAAGCGAACCAGGTGTTGAAATGAGTCAGGTTGAGATCTTCAATCGGAAGTCTAAGTTTCAGTTCAAAGACTTTTAGCTTTTGATAAATGGGCAATTTCATAAAGTTCTTGTAAGATTGGAAGCCAAGATAATCTGTAGGGAAATGTATTCTCTGGAATTCAAGAGTAGTAACAAAGCTGTTGGTCATTTCGATTGGCTTAAAGAGCTCTAGGAATCCACCACCTGCCTCCACAAAGTTGAATGTGTCTTTTTTATCTGTATAGATATTCTCTCCTTGCATTCTCACGAAATATGATAAATCACTTGCTGATGAGACAATCATATTATAATAGTAAGCATATCGATATTTCGCCTGGGTTTTTGGATTAGAGAATGAGAAAATGAGAAGCCTTACTTCGATGAAATGAGCTATGCCAGTATCGTTTGTCTGGATCAAGATCTTTCCTTCAAAATGTCGAGTCTATATTATCGAAATATTAATAAAGGTTTCAACAAAAAGGCCAACTCTGAGATCATTGTTGGGTAGAAGACGAAGTTTGGCGATAGTTTTATTTTCTTCAAGAGGGTTCAGGATCGGTCTATTCTCTTTGGTATAAATGCGGAAATATGTATCCTTTGTGACTGAAGCATATATTTCAAGAATTTGGATTGTATAGTTGAATATATTGGTTATATTCATCTGCAACTCATGTGGAATCTTGGGATTAGTGACAACACCGAGATCATATAACTCCTTGTCAAGGATGAGAGTGCGAGGCTTAACTTTAAAGATCAAGGGGATAGTGAAATTTTGGAGTTTGGTATCAATAAATAAGTTGATCTTTTTCAAACCGACAGTCTCAGATTTATACCTTATTGCCAAGAACTTTTGTTGTTTCTGAGGAGCTATGTCCCAAATGATCGACATCTTTTTCGCTTCTTGATGTGGATCATTGTCTGTCTCATCATCTATTATATCATTCACATCCCATGGGACTCTAAAATCCAATTCTTCATCATCTACTTCCACGTTTTCTATCTGGAATGCTTGCTATAAATAGAGAATTAGAAAGGGAAATAAAGCAGGAGGGTTACGGATTTTTGGGGGTTAAAGATAGAAAGGGAATGGTCCCAGGTTTCACCAGTATAGAGACGAATCAGGGGGATAGGGGTGAATTTGAAGGGATTTTCGATTCCATGTACGTAGACATCGTAGATAAAGTTTCGGGTGGCGATGACACGTTTATTATTAAGGAGGTTAATTGTGAAGATAATGGAAGATTTGGAGTTTTTGAGGGAAGTTGGGATGAATCCAACTTTGATTTTATGTTTGAAACCAGGCTTGATGAGCTTATTGAAGGATTCTTCATGCATGACAACAAGTTGAGGGTCATTGGTTCGATTGGCAATCATTTTAATTTCGATATTGTCTGCATTGTTGAAGATGGAGATAGATCTGACCGAAGTGACGTAAAGAGTGCTAAAAATGGACATTATAACTCATTGCAAAAGGAGTGGTTGATATACCTTTCAGTGAAATTCAAAAATGGAGGGTCAAACTTGAATTTCTGAAGGTCCGAAGCTCGATCATCACGTGCTGTAAAAGTGGGCTCTGAAGCTTTATACAAAGGCTGAGATTGATCAGTGGCAAGTTCGAAATAGTTGTATTTGAAGGGGTCTTCGTAAGGGGACGAGATTTCTGATAAATCACAGACTTTTTGGATAGGCTCAAGTTTTTCATCCAGTACAGACCAAGAAGGGATTCTTGTTGAAGACATAATAACTTTTTCCTTGAAGAAGAAGAGGTTAAAAAGGTTCATAAAGAGTGAGTACTTCAACTTCTTCCCAATTTTGGTGGGTTTCAGTGAAAAACTTTTGTATTTGAGGGTTCTTTACATATCTTACGGCTAAAAGAGAAAAGAAAAGGGAAAGGAAGATGAGAAATACCTTCAATATCAACCTTTTTAGACAGAGATTGTCCAGAAAGGATGAGAAGGGTAAAGAGGAGGGCTCGTAGGGTAAAAAGAATTATGCGAGGTTTTATTAACATAATTGAATTAAAATTGTATTCTGATCTCGATTTTTGACACAATAAATTGGGCTTGGCCATGTCGTGGGGGAAGTGTTTAATGATTTGTGTTTAAAATGTTGGAAATGAATGAATCAGAAATTATTTGAAGAAAATGTTGCAAAGAGAAAAATAAAGTTCGGGGCGGGAAGACTTGGAAATTTTTACAAATAGAAAAATTAGTTTTTTATTAGAAAACTAAACAGTCAAAATATATTTACAATCAATCAAGGATAATTTCTAGAATTTGAATTCTTTAGCATCGAAATTATCGGGAGACAGGAAATTCTCATGTTGATAATTGCTCATAGCGCTCGATAGACCTGAAAAGTTCATAGAGGACACCGTCATTCCCAGCGCCTCGTCATTTCTCTTGCGGTTAGCATGAGGCGTATAGGCATATTCCTCGTCGATATTGCTTTCCTTGAGGTATTTCTTGAGAAGGGATCTTTCCTTTGCGAATAATTTCCATGAATAAAAGATTGAGTAGAGCTTTGAGCGGGTGGCTTTATTCTTTTCTTCCAAGTAAAAGTCCTTTAGTTCCTTGAAATAGGTTGACTGTAAACGTTTCTGTTGGCTTTGCTGAATATGAGAGATAATGCTTTCATGTCTTCTGCGATCAGCTCGTCTTTAGAGGAAAGATTAATTTATTGAAAAGAGCGAGTGAAGATTACCTTTGTAAAGAGATAGATTTGAATTCTTTGAAGGAGATTTGAAGAGTTCGAATTTTTTGTTTTTCGATGAAATTTTTCAAGGCTGGATTTTCTGGGTTCATGACAATCTTTATCTTTTTGTTCTGATCAGTTTTTCTTTTAAGAAGGGCAAAGAATTCTTTAGTTCTGGTTTCAGTGAGTTTCGATTGCATGGCTTGAACTCTATCTTCAAAGACAATTTTTTGGTTTCTGAGGTGATTCTTCCAGTTTTCAAAGACTGCTTTTTGAAGGTTAAAGTAACACTTTTCAAAGAGGAATTGAGTGGCTTTTTCTGAATTTATTCTGGCCAGCTTTGTTTCTTCAGTAAATGACTTTAAGACATTAAACGATTGAGCGAGTTTTTGTTGTTGTTTGATGGGCTGGATTTGAGCCAGAATCTCTTCATATCTGTCATAGATATCTTGATAGACCTGTAATTTGTAGAAGCCTTGTCTTTGCAGCGCTCTTGTGAGATAATTCTCAGCCTATGTATAGGAGATAAGGGGGATTTTCTAATATAAAAAAACTTACCTTGATTGAAATTAAGATGTATTTATTCTTTTGAAGAGTATTAGACATGAGCTTTTCAAAGAAATGAGCTGATTTCTTGAGGACAATTTCCAGTCTTTCGAATCCCCCAGCAGTACTTCCAAGGGTATGATCATGTCTTTTCAATTGAGTAAATGCTATAGCCTTATTTATCTTGGGGGTAATAGCAAATTGAATGTTGAGCATTCTATCAGTAAACTCTCTGGCTACGCTCATGTGCCTGAAATAGTTCTTTAAGACCATAAAGTATTTTCTCAAGAGAGTAGTTCTAGAATGTTCTTCGGCTCCAAGGGCTCTGTTCTCATAGAAAGCGATGGTTTGAGCGTTTTTCTTCCAGACTGCTAAACAATAAGCAGCTTTTTGCTTTATGGCTCTTTCTTTTTGAATAAGCTTGTTTCTGAGGAGAACCTTGCCAAGAACATTTGATTCTTGATTCATTAATAATGCACTATGGGGTGGTTTATTGAAGGAATTCCAAGAGAAACTTACTTGAAGTATTTCTTGAGAGATCGTCGAAGAATAATATGAGAAATCTCTCTATATCTTCTTTGCGTTTGGGCATAATTGACTAAAGCATCGAAAGCATTAGCTTGTAATTGTCCAAGCATATTTTGTTTCTAAAAAAAAGTATGATGAGACTTCTCGAATAACACAATTCCCCTTACCATGACACCAACGTGATACAATTTTCTCCATAATTTGAAGCAGTTTTTCTTTTGATTTGTTGTATGTCTTCTCTCGATAGCTTGAGCTTTAGCTCTGTATTGCTTTGATTTCAATGTGTATTCAATCCAATGGAGCCAGAATTTAGCCTTGACGTTGCTCATGACGTAATCGTGGTGACCTCGAACCATACGATTCATATGTGAATGTTCAATAATTTCAGCAAAACAATTGGATTGATAGTATTTTGAAACAGTGCTACAGAATTTTTCCAAGACAACCTTTGTTCTAAAAGCGTCTTTCCATCTTTGAAGATACTCAATTTTATCCTTTTTAGCCTTATATTCACTGTAATTCTCCAATATATTTCTTTCATGTTTCTTCATCTCACTATGTTGCTTCCAGTAAATCAACACTCTTCTCAATGAATTCTCGGCAAATATCGTCCTCACATTCAAAATAAATCCTGTTGATTCCTCCTTATATAACTTCCACATTGCCATTGCATTAGTCAAAATCTTCTCATTATGCATCTTTTCTATCGCTTCGAGCAACACTCCCATATCTTCATTTCTCTTCTTCTTATTCTCAATGTAAGTAATCCACCCTTCTAACCCTTTTGATTTCAGTTTGGTCAAATAATGATCTGCAGCCTTCTCATTGGCTTCTTCCTTCAACATTCTGCTTGTAAAGCTAACCTTAAAGCCTAAGAATGACTTGATCTTTAACATTCTATCGCGGAACTTGTCGGCTTTAGGGACGGAGATTTTCTTGAAAGATTCAAGATAGAAATTGAGTTTTAATTGTGAGAAGAAAGCTGGAGCGATGTTTTCCATTTGATTTCTTTGGAACTCTAGTGTTCTCGCATTCAATATCGCCTTTTGTACTGTATACTTTTTCCAATAATAGAAATGTCCCCTCATGATTTGATAAGCATAGATGATGAGAGCCTGTCTCATACCTCGTTTTTTATCAGCTCTATACCTCATATATTCATTCAGAGTCAATAGTCCTTTTCTCATTAAGTTAGCGGCATAAGTTGACATGGCAATATTGTTATTTTGTCTCTTTTCTGATAGTTCTCTAGCACGTACAATCCATCCAAAGAAGGCTTTGTATTTGAGATTCTTGGAATAATTGACAAGAGCTCTGTCATCAGCAATTTCGCTTTCGATTTGAGCAGTAACAAGCTTGATTAAACTGCCAAAGAAAATTTGTGCAGAGAACCTTTTGAGAATAAATGCCATATTTTCTAGTTTCTCTCTCAGTTCGTATTTCTGATGGAACAAATTTCTCCACACAGTAAAGTGATTTCTCATCTTTGTTGCCTTATCTTGAATATGCTCAATCTTTCTCTTTGTAACCTTGGAGTTTATCAGGAACTGTAACCAAGCCTCAAAGAATCTCTGTTTTGTGTGCATCAAATGAGAATTCTTGAGTCTATAATAAAACGCTCTGTATGGCTTTTGGTATAGTTTATAGTTGAATATGGCCTTTCTGGGAGTCAAGGGAGCTGGCGCAGCAAAGTAAGGGCTCAGTGATATCTTTCTCCATTCATGTTGTTCGTTAAATCGTTCAACCCATTGTGAGAGGAATTTATGCTTTCTAGCTTTGATAATGATGTCAGCAAGCTGACGATCTCTATTTCTCTTCATAAAGACATGTCCAATTTTCTATGGAGATCAATAAATGATTGAAGGGAAATCTTTACATGAAGGTAAATTCTTTTGATTTGGAGATGATGAGATTTTTTATAATCATTGAGGAGATTCTTCAAGAGAGCCTTTTGCTGAAGGAGGTGTCTCCAAGCATGAAGAACATCTTGCTTGAGATTAGTTATTCTGGCGATTCCTCTGTATTTCAGCTTTCTTTGGTTGATCCATTTTCTCTTTAACACTTCAAAACATTTTGCCTGAAGTTGATCTTTAATACAAATGACAGCTTTAGCATAGAGATAAATGAGATTTTTCTCAAAGGCATATTTTCTTTTCCAAAGGAAGTAAGAATCTTCAAGAGTTTGTTGTCTTTTCTGGGCTTTATAAGCTCTGCAAAGCTCTTTCAAATCATGAGATTTTCTAGAGAATCGTTTGAAAGCAAAGAAGAAATTTCTTTTGATATTAAAGAGGTAATTTTCATACAGAGCGTCATGTAATTTTTCTTCTTTGTAAGCCTTTAGGTGAACATTTTTGAAGAATTGTCTCATTTGAAGTGTCTCAAAGAAATTCACTAATTTTGGAGTGGAAACTGTGTACACAGAAGTCTTGAACCATTTTTGGAAGAACTGTAGTAGTGAGTTAGGTTCAAAAATCAAACAAGAGAATTACTCTTTGTAAAGGGAGTCTTGATATTTCACGATATGCGGCTTGATCTCTGGTTCTTTGAGCGATTCTTCTTGATTTATAGGCTTCTAATACGAGATATGCCTTGTTGAGAAGTTTTGAGTTGTAATGTTGAGAAAGATTGTCTTTGAGATTATTCTTGATTTTGGTATCTCTTGTGTATTTTTTCCATGATTTGAATACCTTTGAAGTCAGGACCTTCTTATTCTTGACCTTATACACAGCATTTATCCTACAAAAGTGAGACATTAGCTAACTTCCCATTATTACTCTGAGAGGCGCTTTTTGTAGCATTGATAACGAGACCAGATATACAAGAACTTTCTTTGAGAATTCATATTATAAAAGACTTGAGATCTGATTCTCTTTTGAGTCTTTTCTTGTTTATATCTCATATAATCCACCAACTGCTGGAACGCATTCGTCATTCTCTTTTCAATCAAACTCTCCTTTGCTTCTTCCAAAACAACTCTTGCCTTCTTTTTAAATACCATATGTCTCACGAGCCCAACAAAAGCTCTTCTTATCAATGAAGATTCACTAAAGTAATTTCCTTTTATTTCTTGGGCTCTTCCGTATAATATAGAGCTTGTTTTGACTCTCCAGGTCGCTAAATATTTCTCGATCAACCCCTTTTCTCTATTCTCCAAGTCTTGTTGATACAATTTTTGCAAAGTCTTTTTCTTTTTGGCAAACTTGCTCCACACTGTAAAGATACGTCCAGCTCTTTGTAATCCTTTTTGTAAGCAAATAATATCAAGCTTATGTCTCTTGATAGCTCTCTTATCAGCATATTGACCCAAAAGTCTAAAGCACTTGGCTTTCAATGCATATCGTCTGCGTCTTTTGAAACTGGCTATGCTCGAAGCGGTCTTTCTCCAGTACTCAAAGAGCTTTCTTTGAATGTGAAGGTTCAATTGATAATTTGCTTCGATGTTTAATTGTCTGTATTTCTTATTCTTGGCTATTGGGAAATAGATGGGAATATCTATGAGATAAGCTAAATTTCAAAAGGAAATATTACTGAATTGGAAGTTGTAGACACGTTCAGATTGATCTTTCAAATAGACTTCACGGACAGTTCCAGAGATAATTTCACGTGAACGGTAAGAGGTTTCTTTAGTGGAATAATTGGAGATGATGGTTTTATATTTGGAGTCGTTCAGACTTGAAAGGAAATTGTAAAGAACCCAGACAAGAGGCCCTTGTGATGAGAAGTCAGGTAGTCCAGCTGACATTTGATACTTTTTGAGACAGAAAAGTGACTTTTGCATCAAAGTACGAAGGAAATATTGCTGTCGAGGTTAGAAAAAAAGCAAGAAAAATTTTCTTTACTTGGCAATAGTTATTTTTGTCTCTTTCTGAATCAAGATAGATGAGCCAAGCGTTAAGAGATTTTTTGAGTAAGATTATGGCTCGGAATGCGTCAGCTCTTGTTTGAAGAAGTCTCATTTCTTCTGTGCGATTCAAATACTGGACAAATTTAGCTTTGAAGGTTTTGAAACCAAGCTGAAGAGCGAAATTTCTGGTCAGATGATTAAGCTCTCTTTCTTTCTTATGCTCTTGGAATCTCTGTCTAAATCTTTGGAAGCATCTTTGCTTATGCAAAATCTGCCCTTTACTAATCAACTATTCATGAGTCATGAGGGAGGCTGAAAAACTTATTAAGGTTACAGTAAATTTGATTTCTCTTTGTTCTGTAATGGTCGTTTTGAATGCTTTCATGGACTTGAAAGCTGTTGCTGCAAGCTTATGCTTATATTTTTTGTATAACTCCAAGCTCAATTTATGGTAATATTCCTGAAGAAATAAGTTGTCATGAGAATTCTCAAGAGAAATATTACTCTTTCATTGACATAATCTTTCCAAGCAGCAACGAATTTTTTGGATCTATTCTTATCGCAAAAAGCCTGAGCAGCCAGCTTATTAATTCTGACTATCTTTTTATCTTGATATAACTTTTTCCAAGCTTGGAATATTTTATTAGCTGAGTTTCTTCCACAAAACATCAGGAACTTCTTGGTGTTCTTTGTAAATTTCGAGATCTCTTCATGGAATCCTTTCTAATAATAGGAAAATTTAAGGATTGATTTTTATTAGAAATTATACCCAATTTGCAAAAGATTTCTTCAATATTTTCTTATTGTACACTTCATCCCATTCTCTTTCGCCATTCTCTATATCTCTTGTTATCTTTGTATAATTCCTCCATTTATTCATCGCTTTGCTCATCACTCTTCCCATTACATTCTTCCTATTCAAATAATTCCTTAGGGAATCCCCTGAATCAAAATTTTTACTGGAAATGAAGGATTTTTTGTTCAGCTCTTTTACGTCTTAAATAAAACAGCTTCATATCTTCAAACGAACTCGACATCCTTTTGGCATCTTGTCTCGGATCATTAAACGACACATCCGTCGGTCTTGTATTATACTCTGTGCTTCTCTCCTTCGCTGGCTCAGTCTGTTTAGGCAAATTTAACCCTCCAACACTTGGAGTCCTTGACCTCTCTCCCTCTTTCTTTAACGTATATTTGAAAATATTATACACTTGGCTTAAATCCCCAGAGTCCCTTGTCTCTCTTGTCACTTTATTTGAATCATAATTCTCCTTATCTTCCGTAGACATCTCTACATTTCTCGGAAGACTTGAATCTCTTATCGGAGGTGACTGATTTCTGTATTTCGAATACTGAGTCTCCATAATCATCGAGTTTGCCTCTTTAAAGCTTCCACCCATTCCTCTAAGATGACGATTTCTATAGATTCCTTCTGTATTCTCTTCGAAACGGCCCCTTCGTGATTGTCTTGAGCTGGGAGGAAGTTTCTTTACCAGACTATTCTCTTCAATGCGGAGGGATTTTCTGGGTGCAGTATTTTCATCTTTAAAGGGCCTCATATCAGTAAAAGAGCTGGTAAGGCGTTCGCCGAGGTCTGAAGAGAATCGGTTGTGGTTAAAGAGTCTATTCTCATCTACGGTTTCTCTTGAAAAAGAGAATTGAGGCTGATCAGTCAAATTCCGTTCAAATATATTTGAAACATTTGAGATTTGAGGTCTGGAAACTTGAGTTTCGAAGAGTTTATCAATCCAAACTTCGCCTACTTTGGTTCGGCGGGCTGCATGAAGGACCTTTTTGTAGATACTTTGTGCAGTAGAGGAGCCAGAGGTGATGATCTTTTGGTCTAGAGGGAGAGATTAATAGGAAAAATGGGGTGGGATTACTTATAAAATCGTCATATACTTTTAAAACGTCGGTGATGGTGGGGATTTTGGGTTCGGTTTTGTCTTTGGCTTCTGTGACTATCCTTTCGAGTAAATCAAGCTCACTTTCTCCTGAAATAGTCGTTGTCATATTGTAGGTAATTTCAAAGTAGTATTTGAAATTTAAAAAACTAATTCAATAATTTTACATCTGAGCGAAACCTCGAGATCTCTTTGGTTTTCATCTGATGTAAAATTTTTCAATTAGGAAAAACAATACTTGAGATAACAGAAGTCGCTCTAAGGAGGTTAAGGAGAAAAGGGGGCCTGAAGAATCAGCAGAATTTGAAGAGACACAAAAAAATATTTATGCTACGAAATTGGTGGTCTTTGTTCTTTAAATGATATGAAGGTGTAGATGGGAAAATGAAGGAAAGGAAGTGGGATTTGTAATGTATGGATGTTGAGAGAAGAAAGAGAGATTGAAAGAATTGGCGGGGAAGAAAAGGTAGATAGTTATGTAAAGCTATTACAAGAAGAAATTAAAGAATTTCTGAATTGATTAATCCTTCCAATTTGCTCAAGTAATTTTGAAATTAGTAGTTCAAGTGTTTTTTCAAAGGAAAATCATTTAGACATAAAAAAAGTAGGACTTGATATTTTCATTGAAAAAATGAACTTGAGATCGTTCCAAGATGATTTCAGGAAAAAATATTTTGGTGAAATTTTATTAAAGAGAGTGTTTTTTGAAAAAAAGAGTCTATGCTCACAAGTCTATGCCCAAAATGCAAGGAGAAACATAGATGCTCGCAGGAACACCTCCTAAAATATCACAAGATCAAAATAATGACTGCCTATGACATATCAGAAGAAATGCTAAAGTA
>Ga0182738_1005981_pt1 | contig 12793 bp, 7 predicted proteins | sample eDN5th30CBELigMG_FD_128876 | JGI IMG/M metagenome (GOLD analysis project Ga0182738, IMG submission 128876) | Enriched Miracle-Growth compost microbial communities from Emeryville, California, USA - eDNA 5th pass 30_C BE-Lig MG (version 2)... ...
AAGTGATAGTCAGGTTGAAAGAGGTGTTGGGAAGCCTAGGGTTAATTTTGAACTCAAAGAAAAGTGCAGTGGTCGAGTTTATGGGGAGAAGATGTAAATCGAGACGCTTGCCTTTGGATAGCAATGTGGAGGGGATTCCTGTCATGTTAAGCTATAGATACCTAGGACTCCACCTCGACTCAAAATTGACGATTACAACACATCTGAATAAGTTAAAGGAGAGGCTAATTTCTCAAGCAGAAGCGTTAGGAAAAGTATTATTTCACTATTCAGCTGGGTATAGAAAGGACCTATGGAGATTACTGGTGAGACCATTGTCTGAATTTCCTGCCTTATTATGTGTTGGAGAGACAAACTCTAATATAATTACGGTGGAAAGGCTATGCAAGAAAACATTTAAACGGATGGTGGGATTTGTACCTAACATAGAGAATGAACTTGTAGAGATGCTGTCAGGGTATAGCCTCCGAGAGAGGGGTGCCAAATTATGGTTGGAGTCCGAAGAGAAATGGAGGGCTAGGAGACAGAGATTAGTTTTAGAAAAAAGGCTCAAAGGTTGGAGTGAAGAAGATTTACTAGCGTACGCGCCTTGTGAGGTTGTTCAATTGTTCAATTTGCTCACAAGGCCGTGTCCGATTTGTAAGGACAAAAGAATGGACCCAAAACATCTGTTGTTACATAATATAGATATTCCTCATCCAATGGTGCTCCTCAAACAGATAAACATAGAGGTCAATGGGATGAGAAAGAGTGTAAAAACTGAAAAGGGGAACTTTAAGAGAGGCGAAAAGTTAAGATTTTATGGCGCTTATTGCAAGAGACTCATAAATAGGGTGATCTGTCTAATGTATAAAAAGATGGAGTTAGAATGAACCAAACCCGTAAGTCTTGAAATGAACTTTGGAGTAGTTGTATAAAACTACGATAAGGATATCTATATATATATATATTTCTAAATATAAAAAAAAATAAACAGTGTATCCAGTATACGATACGTTGGTGTAAGGCATTGCCTTATTAAAAAAAAATTTTTCCCCTTTTTAAATATGAGTTGAGGTATGAATTTTATGAGGAGAAAATCAAACTTTCAGAGTGAGAGCCTTTTTTGAGAAATGGCTTTCATGGAAGAGCCATAATAAGGGATTTCTTATGAATTCAAGCCTACTTTTCAAACAAGATATTGAGAGCTTTCTCTTCTTTTTTGGATCACACTTTCTTGTTCAAAAGAAGAGAGGGTACAAATTTCCTTGAAGAACATGACAAATTTTTGATTCATTCAAGAGGTGATTCTTTAATTTAAAATCAGTTCGGCTCTTTGGATTAGAGTTGGAAATTGGCGCTTTTATTTTTGACTTTATATCTTGAAATAAATCAAATGAAATTCAATTAACTATCTAAACGAAAGAGCAGTTTAACATAAAGATAAAGAGCGATATATACTTTTAATAAAAAAACAAGTATTATGTCATAATATCAAAAAAAGTAACAAAAAAGGGGCTTTTCGAGCTCTCCCAAAATTTCTATAAGAGGTAGATAAAATACAAAAACAACTATGCTGAAGCTTTAAAGCTATCGAGAGCAGGTGGTTGTCTGGCTCTGTGCAAAATGGTTTTAATAACATCAATAGAGACAGGTTTCTGAATACATTGGTTAAGTCCTGCCTTTACAAAATTTTCAACTTCCTCTTTTCCTGCATGCCCAGTACATCCAATAAGCGTCATTTCTGGAATAACTTTTTGCTTCTGCAGACTTCTAAGCTCTTGGACTGTCTCCGCGCCACTAAATCCTGGCATCTCTTGATCAATAAAAATGGCATAATAAGGCGCACAATCATTCAGACAAAGAGAATACCGAATCTTATTCAATATCTTTTCAATCGCGCTTTTTCCGTCATAGACGTACTCCCCTGCGGCATTCAAGCTGTTTAAAATGCTTTCCATGGCCATTATGTTGAAGTGATCATCATCAATAACAAGCACTTTGGAACATTTACATTTAGGCTTCGCCAATGGAGTTCCGATCTGGGATAATTTCTTGAAGGATCTTGAAGAAAATTGAGCGTTCATCCTGAGATCTAACGTTGAATGAATATCAGAGTCAAGTTCATCAGGAATTAAAACGGATTCTTCAACATTTGAAGCCTTTTTACTCGTCTGTAACTGCAATCCTGTTTCTTTATTCTCAATCACAAATGAGAATTTCGAGCCTTTTCCAATTTGAGAAGTCGCTGTAATCGCTGTATTCGCTCTTGGGCCAAGCAACTCAGCAAGATTATGAGCAATATTAAGGCCGAGGCCGACTCCTGTTGGGTTCATTCTTTTATGACGAGCGCTTTGATTGCTTTCAAGTCGTGTATATTTATTGAAAAGTTTCTTGAGATCGTCAGGTTTCATGCCTATTCCAGAGTCTTCGATTGTGATTTTGATGTTCCTGGAGTCTTCAGCAGGCTCTGCGATGAGTTTAACGACTCCCAGTTGAGTAAATTTGATGGCGTTGTTCACCAAATTTAATACAATTTGGCTGAGTCTGACGTGATCAGTGCAAAATTTGACAGGTAAACGCTGGTCAATATTCACTTGTAAATCAATTTCTTTCTTTTGCGCTTGAATCTCCAATAACTGTATCGTATTTATGAGAGTTTCTCTTATGTCAGCAAACTGGAAGACCAACCTCAATTTCTGCGCTTTTATCTGAGACATATCCAAAATATCATTAATCAGATGAAGCAAGAGCTTCCCACTTCTTAACGCTGGAGTCAATAGGCTTTCTATAATGTGAGGAGGGACGTCGGGAGAACGAATAGAAGCCTCGATTAAGTTGATATTTCCGTTTAATGGTGTTCTTAATTCGTGGGAAACGGAGGCTAAAAGATGGTCTTTGTAATTATTGTTGTCTTCAAGACTGACGAGGAGGTCTCTTTGTGTGGTATCACGAAGGATAATAATGATGTAATCTTTCTGGTTTTGCTGAATAAAGGAAAGTTTGACTTCAATGGATTTTTCAAGGAGGTCTGTGGTTTGAAGTTTTGCATTGAAAATCAAGAAGGATTTTTCTTTGATTTGTTTGGTTTGGATCATTGAGCGGAAATTCTTGAGGAGGTCATTTAGCGAGTCGACTCGTTCAGTGAAAAAGAGATTTCGCTGGCTTTGCATGAAGGAAGGGTCTGCTAAGCGCGAAGAGCTCGATTTGTCGAGAAGAAGAAGGTTCTATGAGGAGAAATTAGACAAAGAAAGATTTAAAAAGGGTTACGTCAGCGCTGCTTTTGAATTCTTGTTCGACAGGTTGAAGGTTTTTGATGGATTTAAAGAGATTTTCCATGGTGAGAGGAGTGTTAAACCCTCGGATAAACTCTTTGAAATATGAACTGACATAGCTGATACTGCCTTCGGAGTCCATAATAGCGATGTTCTCAGGGATGTTGCTGAGGATAAACTCGTTGATTTTCATCCATTTTTCTTGTTTAATGGTTTTGCTGACTAATTTGAAGTTGAGTTTCTGCTCGAAGTAAAACAAGCAAATGACGTATAACATTTGAGCTATTCCTCGAACGAGAATGTTGACGAGATCATCAGGGACGTAAATGATGCCAAAACTGATAACAACAGCGCAAGCTAATATTGGCGAAAGAATTCTTAAGAACCATTGGCGAAAAACAAAGACTTGAACAAGGACTTTCCAGCCAAAAGAAGTGAATTCTAGCATTGAAACAATCGGTAGATAGCCCAGATCTGCCTTTACTGATTGGTTGAAAATGAATTCAATAGAGATAATCCAGTCCAGGCTGAAAAAGATAAACAACAGGATGTCGACAATCCAGGTATATTTCAAGACCTTCTGGCCTATTTTTCTGCGAAGAAAATACTCTACAAAGATCAAGACCACGAGGATTAAGATGTCCAAGATGGTCAGCAAGTATAATGTTGGAGAGTTTTCATTATCGTCTGAGGAGTTGTAGACTGTGAGGATTTTTTCTCCGACAGAAGCAATAAAGATCAAGACAAGGAACAAGCGAGCGCCAAGCTTGTTGACAAACTGGTCATGTTTGTTGTTCTTGAGAGATTTTTTTGGAAGGGATCTTAGCTTGTTCATATTATGTTATTAATCAAAGGAGTTGTTTTTAATAAAGCAGTCGGATTTATCGAACAAAGGCACTGGAATTTAATTTTTTTTAATGTGATGTCATCTGTTGCTGAAGATTAACTTTCGCCAAACGTAAACCCCAATGTGAAAAACTATTTTACAACCCCGTGATATGATGATATGGTCCATGATTTTAATGGAAAGAGACAGAGATTTCTGCATGGAAAGTCCTATTGTAAAATTTTCTTTGAGAAGCTCTAGAGAAAAACTCGCATCTTCTGTAAAAAGCCTTGCCTTTACTCGCCTGCTCACGGGTTTAAATTCTTTGTTCTGAGAAGTTTTTTTAATGAGGGGGTTCAAAGGGATGGTATGAAATTGGCCTGATTGGAAAATGGCAATAAAAATGAAAAAATATCATAGAGAAGGCGAGAGAAGTGATCAAGGGAAAGGGGTTTTTATGTGAGATGAGGTCAAGCCTATTTTAATAGGAGATTAATATGAAGGCGAAATAAATTTTAAATAGAAGTTTTCCATTTTGGATTAATAAAAATTTAAAGGCTATTTTTGTCGGATTCAGCAAAAAAAACTTGGATTCCATTTTTACTGAATTCGAATTTTCTCCTTCCAGAAGCATGGCTCGATTCTTGCTTGAAATCAGTGAAAATTTGTGGATCATATGCTTTGATTTTATGAAAAAAAAAAAGAGATTTTGATTGTGGTTTTTCAAGTCCAGGGGTTCGGGTCTGGATATTTTACCATGGATATGCATGAAAACAGGAATAAAATTTAGATAGAGATGAAAGAGCCATTAGTCTATGAATTATGATAAGAAGGTCATAGTGAAAGTTCCCACCTCATCATTAGAGCTTCAGCAAATAGGAATCTACTTCTATGAGTTGTTTTTGAAATGGTTGAGTAAATTGTTGATATTCTGCCTCTCTAAAGGCTTGAATGAGGCGTCCTTCTTCGCTCAAGGAAAATATTGTATTTTCCGAGAGAGGAAAACTTGCACCATTCTCATTTTGGGATCATTTAATTACCATAGTCAATGCCAAATTAATGCAATTTTTAATAGATTTTGGGCCATTGTAAACTCCATATTAAATTTCGCATTGTAATTGATTCCTTTTAAATTATCGAAAAAGCTCTCTCAGTGTGAGCCGAGATCAACAGGATCCTGGTTTCGAGTCTTAAATCTTTCTTTTCAAAACACTGTACGAGGAAATCCTTGAAAACCTTTATTTGGAGTTTATTTGGTTTCTCATGAGGATTTTATCAAAAGAAGAAGGATAAGGAAGAAAATGGGCATAGCTGTTTCATTTTAAGACCTAATATCCTGCTTGCCACACAAATTTTTCACGACGGGAAATTCTTTTAATGCAATTAAATAACCTCAATTGATGATTTCATTTTTAAATAAAAATAAATATCAAGACTCATTGCCTCTATAAACATCAAATATCTATCTTATAACTCTTCATAAGGGTGAAGAATATGTTGAATTTGAGCAACAGAAATAGGTTTTTGTATACAACAATTAATTCCTGACTTCATAAACTTTTCAATTTCTTCTTTCGATCCATGAGCTGTACTTCCAATAATATCAATACTCGGCACCAAATTTTGAGCCTGAAGCTCTCTAATTTCCTTAACCGTGTCCGACCCGCTCATCCCAGGCATCTCCTGATCCATAAAGACCACTACAAACGGCTTACAATATTCACAGCAAGAATACCTCAATCGATTGACAATTTTTTCTACAGCAGATTTGCCATTATAAGCATACTCACATTTAACATCTAACGACTCCAAAATAGTTTCAAAAGCCATAATATTAAACGGATTATCATCAACAACCAGAACTCTTGGGCATGCACACCTTATGAAAGAATTTTGGCGCTTACAATTCAGGCTTGAAATACATTTTGTCATGAAACAATTTTGCAGTCTTGTTATTAGATCCGAATCCTTCACAATATGGACCTCATCAGGCACCATAAGAGATTCTTCACTGACCCCTTTATCACTCTGATCTTAAATTTGTAACCCCACTTCTTTATTCTCAATGATGAAAGAGAACACAGATCCATAATTTGGTATTGAGGTGACTTCAATTTTATTATTTTCTTTTGGTCCGAGAAGTTCTGCAAGATTATAAGCGATATTCAGACCTAAGCCAACTCCAGAAGGATTAAGAACTTCTCTTCCTTTGAAATCGATATGAGTAAATGTTGAAAAGAGTTTTTTGACATTTTCTCGGCTCATTCCGATTCTTGAGTCTTCCACAGAAATTTTTACCCAAGGAAGCCCGTCTACAGGTTTTGCTGTGAGCTGAATAATTCCTTTTTGCGTGAATTTAAGGGCATTATTGAGGAGATTCAGAACTATTTGGCTGAGTCTTACGTGATCTGTGCAGAAGTTTTGTGGAATGTCTGGCTCGAAAGTGAGTTTCATTTCGATGCCTTTCTTTTTTGCTTGGAGTTCAACAAGTTGCATCGTATTCATTAAAGTATCATAGAGGTTCGCAGATTGGAAGACAAGTCGTAATTTCTGGGCTTTTATTTGTGACATGTCCAGGATGTCATTAATAAGATGAAGGAGAAATTTGCTACTTCTGAGGGCAGGAGTCAGAAGGGTTTCTTTGACGATTGGAGGGACATCTTTGGCTTGTATGGCGGTTTCTACGAGGTTTATATTGCCGTTGAGAGGGGCTCTGAGCTCATGGGAGACGGATGCGAGGAGATGATCTTTGTATTTGTTGTTATCTTTGAGAGTCACAAGAAGATCTCGTTGGGTGGTATCACGGAGGATGAGGATAATGTAATCTTTGCCGTGTTGTTGGATGAAGGAGATTTTGATTTCAATGGACTTTTCTTGAGAATTGGGCTGGTGTAATTTTGCATTGTAAATTAAGAAGGATCTTTCTTGGAGGATTTTTTCAGTGATTAGAGTTTTAAAATTTGAAATAAGATCTTGTAGTGTGTCGATTTTGTGTGTGAAGATTTTGCTAAAATCTACGTGATCAAGTACGACTTCTGTTGTTGTTAGCCTCTCTGATTGTGTTCGGTTCTAAGAGAAAATGAGTTAATTACAATGAAGACTTCAATACGAGGGAAGGACTGGGAGGTTCAGGCTCAGCTTGTTGTTGGATATCGGTGATTTTTGTAAAGAAATGTTGCGTGCTTTCAGTAGTACAATTACATATTTCAATGAAAGATTTACAATAATCATTGATAAACTTGGCTTCTCCATCAAGGTCCAAGATCATGATATTTTCCGGGATATTATTAAGTTTAAACTCATTAATCTGAACCCATTTCTCTTGTTGTATCGTTGTCAGCATCATTCTCAATCTGATTCTATCTTCAAAAAAGAACAGCATGATAATGTAAAAGATCTGCAGGAGTCCTCTCGTCAAGGTGAAAAACACCTGATCAGGATCAAAATAGATAACAAATCCCATTGTAAGTGCAAGAGCAGATGCTGGAGGAATAATCTTTATTTGCCAATGATGTGTAATAAATGGCTGAATCAGAGTTCTCCAAGAGAAAGAAGTGAATCCAAAGACTGCTGTTACAGCATAAGAAGGCGGACTTGTGTTCTTAGCTTTGATAAGGGCAGCATTTAAGCTAGACAGCCATTCTGCTGTGAATAGAATGAAAAATAAAGCGTCCACAATGTGCGAATATTTGACTATTTTAGGGCCTTTCTTTTTGAATAAGACGTATTCGACGACGACAATGATTGAGATGGCGAACATAAAGGGAAGGGAGGTAGTATAGGAGATTTTAGAGTCTCGTTTTAGGCCAGACTGGAGGAGAATAAAGAGAACTTTAAGACCGATTTGTGAAAGAGCAATGAAGATGATACAGAGACGAGCAGTTAGCCGAGCAGAAAATCTCTCAAGCTCGAGAGAACGAGCTCGAGGATGGGGTTGTTTTAACTTTCGATGAGGCATTGGATTTGGAGGAGAGTAAATTAAAAAGTGTGAAATTGATTAATTTTTACTCGCCACGATAGGATTTATATGAGATAGGGGATGGAAGGATAAAATTAATTGACAAGGGAAGGGGGTGAAAACCTTAAAAAGCGTTGTTAAGGGCTAATGAGAGGAACGTTTGAGTTGATAAGAAGAAACAAGTCAAAGGCTAAAGAAATTATTCCTGAAAATGAATTTTCTGAAGAATAAATTAAGGCTATTTGATGAGAGAGTCGAGGTGGAGAATGGTTGAGATGTAGAGAAGAGGTCTTGTGATAGGCTTTTTGATGTGAGGGAAGGAGTTTTGTGAGAGAGATTGAGATAAAACTCGTGATTGACCTGACAAAAGAATAAAATTTTAGCGATAAATTTTCAGTAAATTTGGCCCAAAGAAAACTATTTTTGAACAAGGTTGGAGGAGACTTTTTGAAAGAGCTTTTTTGAATTTGAGAGGAACTCTGCTGAAAATTCTTGTTCAAGATAGTGAAAGCCCCAATAGACTTTCGAAAGGATAGAGAAGTAAAAAAATAGAAAGGATGTTTTCTAAAAGCCTCACTTTTGGTCAAGAAATTTTTCACTCACACTTGTGAAAAATCTTTAAGATTTATTAAATCTAACAGAAAAATTTCTTGAGATGAGTTTTAAACAAAAGCAGAAAAACCATAAAGGCTATGGGGAGAATTTCTCTCAGAAGAGGAGTTAAGAGGGAATGTTGGGATGTGATAGCTAATAAGCCCTTTTCTTTTTAAAAAAAAATTATTTGAATTGAAAAATTGATTATTCTCAGGCTAATTATTCTCTCGCTAGCTTGTGAATTTTAATGTTTTGAGAAACAAGAAAAAAACAGTACACAGGAAAAGAGCTATCTTCCAAAACTATTTGAGTGAAAGAGGTAGTTTTTCTCCCAAAATATGATTCTCGAGCCAAGACATAAGCTTTTTGAATATCACAGGTTTCAAGATTTAACAGAAGATTTTTTCGAAGAATTTAATTTTGAAATAAAGGGAATAAAACCGGGTTGTGAATAAGCCTCATCAAAAATGTCTTGCAGAGCATCGCAGAACAGCATCCAATAGAAATGGTTGAAATATTATGGAGGAATGGACGCTGGCTCAGCGTCACCAGAGAGTTAAAGCAGCAATGGACTCTAAAAGTGGGGTTATTAACAGCTCAGAAATAAAGTACAAATTCATTAAAATTTTATTTTTCGAAGATGTCATTGAAGCCATTAACTTTCGGAAGTTTTAAAGATTTTATTTGTTAGAAAATTAGAGGTCGCTTTGACAGAAAAATTCTTGCCCAAAACTTTTTTTTTAGAAAATTGATTTTCTCCTTTTAGCAGATGACTTGTTTTATGAAGATTTCTTTATTGGTTTCTCATGTGTTTTGAGTCAACGAGAGACCTTTTTATTTGGCAAAATGGGTTTTCGTTGAAAAAAACTTTGAGTTACAGAGCGAGATTCCTAATAAAGATAAACTTCTCTGAGAGTTTTTAGAGCTAAAATTAATGGGATGCTAATCTAAAATAGGCGACCCACGGGGGCTTATCTCTTTTGATTCAATGAATTTTAAATTTTATTCAGGAGAGGATTTTCAGACAAGGGCAAGTGTTTCAATTTTGAAAAGGAGTTCAGGATTTAAAAAGAGAAGGACTATCTTGAGTGATGAAAGAAATCTTTGTTGAATCTTCTGTCTGAGGGAGTCTTTAAAATTTCATTGAAAAAGATCAAATTGAGAGAAAGCCTATTTTTCAGGTTCAAATCTAAATAAGGAAATTAAAAGTTTTGATGAAAAATTCAGTTATTGCTTAAACCTTTTTTCACGTAAAATGCTGAATATAAAAAAAATGGAGAGATTTGGTGAGGACCTTTGGAGATGATTGATTTTCAATTGAATCAGAAATTTTTTTTTCGGAAAATCTGTCCAAAACAATTTTGAAGATCAGCATTTCGGAGAATATTGAGGATAGCCTTGAGAGTTTATGCCATAAAGCATCGAATAGTCTCAGGATCTGATGTTATTAATTATTTATCCACAAGTTTCCAAAATTCCACAATACCAAAGAATATAAAATTTTTTTGGAAATTTTCAATTAAAAAAAAAATATGAATAAAAAATTCAGCAGAAACAATTCTTTTTCAGAAGAAAATTCAATTCTCAAAGAAGTTCAGAATCAGATTAGATAGATGGCAGGATTTCAATAAAAAATTTCATTCAAAAAATTTCTTTGAGATTTTTCCCTTGGATGTTTGCATAGTTAATAAATTCATGGAAGGGTTATGTTCAGATTTCTTGAAGATTTAGCAAAATGACTTGATATTCAGAATATAAATAATTCAATATCAACAACCAACACTCGAAGAAGATATAAAATTTTCCTCAACATTTTACAAGGCTCCATCATTCAATTTGTTATTCGTCTTCACAGCAATCGCAAAGGTTTCTCTTCTAATTCCTTGTTGCAAAATCGCCTTATTCACTTCATCAGCTAGCTCCTGATTCAACCCAAACTGTTTAAAATCAAAGCCTCTCAACTCAGTTGACCTCATATTATCAATTACTGACAAAGCATCCTGCCCAATATTATCAACATAAAGGTTCTTCTGTGTATAATTCACGTTTAACGGGCAGCTAACGAATCTGATATAAAGCCTGTGGATATCTAAAAAGATTCCCATCCCCATATGGAATTTTCTTGCATGCATATTGAGGTTTCCTGGCCCGTTTGGCTTGTGTCCACAATAGGAAACACACATAATTTCACCGCAAATCATGCAGATTGCAGTAAATAGATGCTGACTATACTGATGGCAGAGAGAACATTTATTTGGGAAATACTTTGTATTAAACCCAGCAAAAGTCTCTGGGAAGGAGAATTTCATTGGAGCAAACTTCATTGTTTGAGGAATGATTGTGGTCTTAGATGTGAGAAGGGTATTTAATAGGTCTATTTCTGTTTTTGGGCGGTCTTTTAGCTCTGAGAAGATTGTGTTGAGGAACTCAGGGAAAGATTGAGGGCCTACACAGTGAAGTAGATTTGTCAGGTATTCCTCAGTTAAGGCGGACTCGAAGAACAAACTACAGAGCTTGGAGATCTGCTGATCTGATATGGAAGGTGTAGCCATTGAGAGGTTGAATGAAAAGGCTAATATGATCTTTTGAAGAAGGGAAGTGAGCTGGTTGATGATATTTTGCTTGAGGGTTTGGTTTGTTTGATAAAGAGAAAGACAGTCTGAGAGCTGAGGATTTGTTAGAGTTTCCTGAGAAGAAGCTATAATCTGTATGATTTTCACGAGGATGGTATCTTTGAGGATTAAATTGAGGGTTGTTGGGGAGGTAGCGCTGTTTATTAAAATTTGCTGGAGATTATTGGAAAAGAGACTAGTCATCATCAGATCTGACTGATCTGAAGAAAGCAGAGAGAATAATGAAGATTCATTTTCAAGCAAAACAGTCTTGCCGAGGTGATTTTTGAAGGTTTTGAAGAAGAGCTGATAAAGAGTAAAGGTTTGATGTAGTTTGTGAGAGCTTGGTAAAAGATGAGCACCTTCAATAAAATATTGGTAAGCTCTTGTCAAGAAAGCTTCATTTAAAGGTGGTAAATTTGGAAGGTTCACCTGAGGATTCAGGCTTCGAAGTAAAGCTTTAAAACTTTCAGTTAGTTTCTCTGTAAAGGACTTCTTTTGTACTTCAGAGGTCTCAATTGTTTTCTCATTAATGCAGAGGAAATTATTTGAAAGTCGTTTGCATAGAGGACAATATGCTTCCCATTTATTTAAACAGAACGAAAACTGAGTTTTATCCAGCGTCTCGAAACATTTCTTGTGGTAATAATGGTTACAGCTTGACACAACTGGCCACCAATCAGCCTCCAATATATTATTCCCATTATACTCTTGGGGTTTCAACACAAAGTTTTCTTCTTTGGTTTGATAGAAATTATTTGTAAAAGTCACATAGACTGGCAGACCATATTCTTCTTCACCATTTTCTTGAATTTTATCCATACAATGCTGGCACACTTTCTGTTCAACTTCTTCATCTTTAGATTCCTCTTGTTGGTTTTCAAGGTTTTTCTCAGCAAATAAGGCTTGTTTAGCAGCAAAATTTTCTTTCAGTTTTGCCATTCTCTCTTGGGCAAGCTTCTTCTTCTCCTCTATAGCACTCCTTGCAGGAGAGTCTTTATCTTCTGTGATGATTTGTCCTTGAGAATCGAGTCTTCCTTTCAAAGTCTTGACTAATTCTTGGATCTTTGTTATACAAGGTTCACAGTCTTTGTATGCTTCTTCTCCTGCTAATTCGTTTAATCTGCTCATAAACTCACTATTGAAGTAATTCTCTTCAATTTTCTTGATAACTTTGGTTTCTTTGAGAATCTCTTCTTGTTCTAAAACAACTTGGAGATTTAAGAGAATGAGTTTAAGGACAGGATGAAGGATTGGCGACATCTCAGGACAGAATTTCTTTACAAATCGAGCAAGGAAGTCAGGAAGCTGAGTCTGGTACATATTCTGTTGGATCTCTTTGAGATATTGAGGCAAGTCTTTATCAAAATATCCAGAGATAACATCCTCTTTGCCAGAGCCAGATTTGGAGGCAATAACGCTGATAGTATCTTGTTTAATTGAAGGATCTTTATAAAAAGTGTATGGGTCAAATTCTGATTTATATTCGTCCTTTATTCTCACTTTATGGCTCTTTTCATCTTGAATTGTGATCTTTGCAATAACGGGA